>Ga0308165_1000309_pt1 | contig 104127 bp, 85 predicted proteins | sample PhyWR2_FD_201032 | JGI IMG/M metagenome (GOLD analysis project Ga0308165, IMG submission 201032) | Phyllosphere microbial communities from UC Gill Tract Community Farm, Albany, California, United States - DLSLW.R2 | ecosystem: Host-associated > Plants > Phyllosphere > Unclassified | place: USA... | reverse complement strand
TAGCTCACGTAATTCTGTTGTGAGCTTATCATTTAATTCTGTTTTACTAAACATTCTAAATATATATGTTTCAAGAAATTTTTCATTTGTTTATAACGGATGTTTTCTGTTATAAATCTACACAGGCCTAAAAATATTTGTGTTAGCGTAAGCCCGATAGTTTCATTGTGTATAAAATCTTAAGGTTATAAAACATTAAATGAGTTCATTAGGGAAAATGCTCATATCGTTTCATAATTGTTTACAAGCTGAATAAAAAGCAACTTTTGCTTTTAAAAAATGGTAACAAAAAACAAGTCTTGATAAATTTTTCTGGGATATTCAGATAAACGGTTGAGAAATTATGGTGCAATTGTATGTATTTGAAACGTAATCTGCAAGCAAAAGTTTAAAATGTTTATAAAAATAATTCTTACGTGTATTATTTTCTTCCTCAGAAAACTTAAAAATCTTCATATTTGCAGCAAATAAGCCATATATGACCAAGCAACAACTTTTTGAGCAGATACAAAAAAAACGTTCATTTTTATGTATCGGATTAGATTCTTCGTTAGATAAGATTCCAAAACACCTATTGAAATACGAAAATCCGATTCTGGAATTCAATAAACAGATTATCGATGCTACAAAAGATCTGTGTGTGGCTTATAAACCCAATACTGCTTTTTACGAATGTTATGGCAAAAAGGGCTGGGAAACGCTGATTGAAACCTGGAAATACATCCCAAAAGATATTTTTTCTATTGCAGATGCCAAGCGTGGCGATATCGGTAACACTTCTGCCATGTATGCCGAAACTTTTTTCAATGCCGCTTCATCAGAAATGAGTTTCGATTCGGTTACCGTTGCACCCTATATGGGAAGCGATTCGGTTACGCCATTCCTAACCTTTAAAGATAAATGGGTAATTTTGCTGGCACTAACCTCCAACTCAGGTCATGCCGATTTTCAACTGCAGCAGATCGGAGAAGATAAACTTTTCGAAAAAGTACTTAAAACATCACAAACCTGGGCAACTGATGAGCAGATGATGTATGTGGTAGGTGCAACCCGTGGAGCAGCATTTGGCGATGTACGTAAACTGGCACCGGATCATTTTCTGTTGGTTCCTGGCGTTGGCGCGCAAGGTGGAGACTTAAATGAGGTATGCAAATACGGATTAAATTCGCAATGTGGCTTGCTGATCAATTCTTCGAGAGGCATTATTTACGCTGGCCAAGGTGAAGACTTTGCCGAAAAAGCCAGAGAAGAGGCACTGAAACTGCAACAGGACATGGAGCAGATTTTGATTGTAAGTAAGCTTGTCTAGTTTTAAACAAGAAGATAGGCGCAAAATTGCAATAGAATTTGCGGTTGTAATGTTTAGTGTTTGAAGATAATTTTTGCAAAAACACAATGAAATACTTAAGTTTAACTATTCAGATAAAGCATTATGGACAATCCTTTTTCAAATATGGACTTTAAAGCATTGGTTGGCTATGTAAAACAGTTATCTGATGCTCAAAAAAAAGAGCTGATAGATGTTTTAAGTCAAAATCGATTGCCAATGGTGAACGATATTGATGTAGTCTATACTAAATCGGAGGCAAAAGCCAAAGATTTTGATGCGAAATGGAATGAAAGTATTTCGTCTTCAGAGCTAAAAGAAGCTGCAGCTAAACATATTAATAGCTTACCTTGGAAATAATAGTTCGTTTCCATCCATCGGTGCTGCTATATCTTAATGATTTGGTTGATGTTCTTTTTTATGAAAACTATTTTAGTGTTAAAGAAAGTGCTATAGATTATGTTGTTAAGCTGATTGATTTGGTCGAAAATCAAATCGATAAAAAGAAGCACCATATAACCCCTCAATCTGTATCTGTGTATGGAGAATACCTCATTAACTTAAAGATAAACCCTAAAACAACTTGGTATTTTGTATTTAATAAAAACGAAAATCAATACCTAGTTAGCTACGTTTTTAATAACTATTCAAAAGAAGCTAAATATTTAAACTTATAAGTTAGTTTTAGACAAAAAACCATTATCTTCAAGGATGAATTTTCCAGAAGATTTTCTTCATTATGTGTGGCAGTTCAGGTCGTTTGATTATAACGGGCTTCAAACTGCTGCTGGAGAAAGCTTGAAAATTATCAATCCCGGTTTGCTTAATAAAAATGCTGGTCCGGATTTTTTTAATGCCAAATTAGAAATTGGCGATACTATCTGGGCTGGTAATGTAGAAATCCACCTCAAATCATCAGATTGGTTAAAGCATAATCATCAGGTTAACCAGGGGTATGAAAATGTAATTCTACATGTTGTTTATGAACACGATGTCGAAATAAAAAGGATGGATCGCTCCGTTTTGCCTGTTTTGGAACTAAAAAACCGGATTTCTGCCGATCTCATTAAAAAATACGAAAATCTGTTCCTAACACTGACCGATTTTCCATGTATTGCCCAAATCGGAGGCGTGGATAAATTAATTGTTGATTCTTTTTTATCAAGAACCTTGATAGAACGTTTTGAGCATAAAACCAATGCGGTTACAGAAATTTTGCATGAATTAAATGGCAATTGGGATGAAACCTTTTACCGTTTTATGGCCCGTAATTTTGGTTTTAAGGTAAATGCAGTGCCATTTGAACTGTTTGCCAAGGCTGTTCCACAAAATGTGTATGCCAAACATAAAAATAACCCACATCAGATAGAAGCACTGGTTTTTGGCGCTGCAGGTTTTTTAAACGACCAGTTTGAAGAAGATTACCCAAAAAAATTGAAGGAAGAGTTCCGGTTTCTTCAGAAGAAATATAAGATTAAACCTATCGAAGTTTCGATCTGGAAATTTATGCGGATGCGCCCGCAAAATTTCCCAACCATCAGACTGGCCCAATTTGCAGCATTAATTGTAAAAGCCAGTCATCTTTTTTCGAAAGTGATGGAAATAAAAGAGGTGACCGCATTACGTGCTCTGTTCGAACAACTTCCGGTAAACGAATATTGGAAAACACATTACCATTTTAAAAAAGAAACTTCTGGCGTAAACCTACAGATTGGAAAAGCATCTGTAGATAATATTCTGCTCAATACAGTTGCCCTATTCTTATTTTCGTACGGCAAACATACAGCTACACAGTTTTACATCAATCGGGCAATAAAATTATTAGAGCATTTACCTGCCGAGCAAAATGCAGTTACCGATAAATTTACAGCTGCTGGTGTGAAAATGGACCATGCTTTTGCCTCACAAGGAATTTTGCAGTTGAAAAAGCAATATTGTGATGAGAAAAAATGCTTATCTTGTGGTATCGGAATTAAAATTTTGAAGCAAGCCTAATCAGATGTTAATTTCCGGCAAAACTTTCTAACCTATAATCTGTTTTTAAACCATGGAATTCCCACACGAGCTAAAAGAACTTTATCCCAATCAGATTATTGAAGTGAGGGGCAATGCCGATGCCTTAACCGTTATTTTGAACAAAGATGTCGATATTCATAAATTTAAGGCAGAATTGGTTAAGAAGTTTTCGGGATTGGAAGACCCACAGATACTTTTCATCAAACATGAGGATAAACAGGATTTTGAAAAACTTGTATTGGCCTGAGATGGAAATTTATTGTGCGGTTAACTAATTAATTTTGTTAAATTAGGGTTTGCAATAATTGATGCAGTAATGTCGTTATTATGATTTCTAAAATAAGCTTAAAATGTTCCAGAGAATTATAACTTATTTTGAGCAGCAGAGCTTTGGTGTTTCTACTTATTTGGCCAATAAACTAAATATGAGTACAGCAAAAGTCCGTTTGTTTTTTATTTACTCCTCTTTTTTAGCGGTAGGTTTTCCGATATTGTTTTATTTTTTGGCCGCTGTAGTGCTCGATATCCGTACTTATATGAAAAGAATGCGGCTGAGGATATGGGAATAAATCAGTTGGCAGTTTTCAGTTAATAGTTTTCAGTTAACCGATTCAAAGAGTTCACCAATTTACCAGTTTGCAGTTTTAAATATCAGTTAGATCAACTAAAAATTGTAAACTTCAAACTGATAACTGAACATTAATCATCTTCCCTCAAAATTTCTGCAATTTCATTAAAGCCTTTTTCTGCCGCCAAATCGGCTGGCAGTTTTCCGCCTTCCATCCGTAATGATACTTCTGCGCCATGTTCTAACAGTAAGATAATCAGCTCTATGTTGCCCAGTTGTGCTGCGGTGTGCAAAGGAGCCAATCCAGCCTTCTGACAAACATTTGGGTATGCACCGGCTTCTAAGAGCATTTTGGTGATATTAAAATTATTGGCCGCAACTGCTGAGTGTATCGGAAAAACATTAAATCCGTTTTTTGAGGCCAGGTTAACATCGGCACCCTTTAAAACCAAAAAGCGTGCTAAGTCTTCATGTCCGAAATAACAGGCTAAACCTAATGGCGTAAAACCATCATCCGAAAATTCGTTGATACTTTCTGGTTTTTGAAAAATCAACAGCGTAGCCGCATCGAATTTACCAACGGCACAAGCTTCGAACAGAGTGAGGTTATCTACAAATTCTGCAATTAAATCGGCTATTTCTTGTTTTTTATAGTAACAGGCCAACAATAAGGGAGAAATATGATGAGACGTATCCATATTGGCCAATTTTGGATGCTCAATCAAAATTTCTTTTACTGATTGTAAGTTTCCCGCCTCAATTTGTTCTTCGAGTTGTGCTATGCCCATCATATTATTTAAAAATCGACTTAAATTAACAAAAATTAAGAAATTGTAAACTTTATTGCCTAAATATATATAGTGTAAAGCAATCTAACAAGGCCCCGCATGTTTTTAAAACCTGCAGGGTCTGAAGTGCAATAATTTTAAATCCTAAGAATGATAAACCCAGGTTAAATAAACCTGATAGAACGGAAAGCCCGGAACGAGGTACGAGTGAGGACTTGAAGAGATAGCAGGACTGTTGTAACCGAAATGCACTGAACCCTGCTTTTCAAAAAATATGAACAACCTAAGTTATCTAGTATTTCAGACCTTATAGGTTTAAAAAAACTATAAGGTTTATAAATAAAAAAATCCCGTTTAACCTCTCCAGGCAAAACGGGATAAAACCTAAAACAAAATCCGTTTCATTTGACAAAACGTAACAACTTGTTGTGTTGTTAAAATAATAGACGATAATTTCTGTTTAAGGTTTAATGCCTCATGAATATTTTTATTTAATTTAAGGCAGATTATAGAAATACTATAGATTAGGCCAGAGATTTTATATTTCTGAATGCTGGTTCGTAATTTGTATGTGTTTGATAGAAATGATAAACTGCTTATAAGCGCAAACATTACAATTTGTGATTATTTTTTTTGTTCGGCTTTCGTTAATGCTGCGCAGTTTTATCTAAGTTTGTTCAATATTAAATTATTTAGGATAGAAAATGTCGGTAAGGGGTAACCAGTTTAAAACCAATACATTCAGAGATAAAGGTGCAGAAAGCGCACCCGGTAGGTCATCATCGGGCCGTCAGCCAAAAGAAAAAAGAGAATTTTTGCCAAGTTTCGATCTGGCCGATGGGCGTGCTATTAAAATTGTAGGGCTGTTTTTCGTAATCTTGTCTTTATACTTTTTAATTGCTTTTACTTCATATTTATTTACCTGGCAAGATGATCAGAGTTATGTAATCGATGCCAATGGCGGATGGAGCAATCTTTTTAAAACAGCTGATGAGTTAAAGGATGCTGGTGTTACCATACCCGTTGTTCAAAACTGGTTGGGTAAGTTTGGTGCCCTGTTATCGCACCAGTTCATTTACGAATGGTTCGGTATCGCTTCATTCTTATTTGTTCTGGCCTTTTTCATTATCGGATACCGTTTATTGTTCAAGGTTAAAATTCTTTCCATTTCTAAAACCTTGGGATATAGTTTTTTCTTTTTACTGTTTATTTCTTTAACCTTAGGCTTTGCACATAGTTTTTGGTCAGAATCTCCGCATTATTTAGAAGGCGAATTTGGTTACTGGAGCAATAGATTATTGGGCGCACAGATTGGCGCTGCGGGCGTTGCGGGGTTAATTGCCTTTGCCGGGCTAACCATTTTGATCATCGCTTACAACATCGATTTTAAATTCCCGGAGCGCAAAGAAAAAGAGGTTTATCTGGATAATGAAACACCAGATTACGTAAACGATATCAGGGAACAAGCTGTAAAAAACAAAACATTCGACGAATCTCCTGAGCCAATCGAGTTCCCTGTACGCGAAAAACCTTCAAGTAACGAGCGTAAGCCACAAAATGTGGTGCTTCAGCCTAGCCGTTATGAGGAAAAAGAAGTCGAAGAAGAAGTTATTCCACCGGTTGTATTGTCGCCTTTGGCTACCAACCTACCTTTGGCCACTGCTGCGGCTTCTGCACTTCCGTTAACCGTTGAGCCACCTGTAGAAGCAGAAAAAGAACCTGCCTTTACCATTGAGAAAACAGAAGAGGAAAAAAAATCCGACGATCTGGTTGAGCAGTTCGGTAATTATGATGAAAAATTAGATTTATCAGGATATAAATATCCAACAATCGATTTATTGGAAAATTACGGTACCAATAAAATTTCGGTCAACGCTGAAGAATTGGAAGCCAATAAAAATAAAATTGTTGAAACCCTTAACCATTACAATATCGAAATTGATAAGATTAAGGCAACAATCGGCCCAACGGTTACCCTTTACGAAATTATTCCTGCCCCGGGCGTAAGGATTTCGAAAATCAAAAACCTGGAAGATGATATTGCGCTTTCATTGGCGGCTCTGGGCATACGTATTATTGCACCGATGCCTGGTAAAGGTACCATTGGTATAGAAGTGCCAAATCAGCACCCAGAAATGGTGCCGATGCGGAGTATCCTCAATACCGAAAAATGGAGCCAAACCACCATGGATCTGCCAATTGCTTTAGGTAAAACCATTAGTAATGAGGTTTTTATTGCCGATTTGGCTAAAATGCCCCATTTATTGGTGGCAGGAGCCACTGGTCAGGGTAAATCAGTTGGTATTAATGCCATTCTGGTATCACTTTTATTCAAAAAGCACCCTGCGCAGTTAAAATTTGTGTTAGTCGACCCTAAAAAGGTAGAGTTGACCTTGTTTAATAGAATTGAAAGGCACTTTTTGGCTAAATTGCCTGGAGAAGCAGATGCGATTATTACGGATACCAAAAAAGTAGTAAATACATTGAACTCGCTATGTATCGAAATGGATCAACGTTACGATCTGTTAAAAGATGCTCAGGTGAGGAATTTAAAAGAGTACAACGATAAATTTATCAAGCGTAAACTTAACCCAAATAACGGTCACCGCTTTTTGCCTTTCATTGTTTTAGTAGTAGATGAGTTTGCTGATTTAATGATGACTGCTGGTAAAGAGGTAGAAGCCCCAATTGCACGTTTGGCACAGTTGGCGAGGGCAATCGGCATCCATTTGGTTCTGGCTACGCAGCGTCCATCGGTTAATATCATTACAGGTACCATTAAAGCCAACTTCCCGGCGAGGTTAGCCTTTAGGGTTTTATCGAAAATCGATTCGCGGACCATTTTAGACAGTGGCGGTGCCGACCAGTTAATTGGCCGTGGTGATATGCTTTTATCTACAGGAAGCGACTTAATCAGGCTACAGTGTGCTTTCGTTGATACACCTGAGGTAGACCGTATATCGGAATATATAGGTAATCAACGCGGTTATGCCGATGCTTACCAATTGCCAGAATATGTTGATGAAGCTGGCGAAGGAAGTAAAGCTGATTTTGATCCCAATGAACGTGATAAGTTCTTTGAGGATGCTGCCAGACTGATTGTAATGCACCAACAAGGTTCTACATCGTTAATACAGCGTAAACTGAAGCTGGGATACAATAGGGCTGGCAGGATTATCGACCAACTGGAAGCCGCCGGAATTGTTGGTCCTTTTGAAGGAAGTAAGGCCCGCGAAGTTTTATATCCCGACGAATATTCTTTGGAACAGTTCTTGAATAGTATGAATGACTAGGATTAGATTAAACCAATTGTAAATAATCTACTCTAACGTTTCAAAGAAAAAAACTTAAAAAAGAAAAGATGAAGAAATTAATTTCAGCATTAATGGTTGTAGTTGCTTTTACAACATCAACTTATGCTCAAACTGATGCGAAAGCTAAAGCAATTTTAGCTGATGTGAGTAAAAAATACAAATCGTATAATATTGTAAAAACCGATTTCACCTTTACTTTGGATAATCCAAAAGCTAAGGTAAAAGAAACCCAGCAAGGTACTTTGTATGTTAAGGCCAACTCTAACAAGTATAAAGTAGCCATGACAAACCAGGAGTTATTTAGCGATGGTAAAAGCCAGTGGACTTACCTTAAAAAAGATAAAGAGGTACAGGTAAGCAATGTAGATAATAGTGGTGATGCGATTAACCCTGCCAAAATTTTTACCGTTTATGAGAAAGGTTTTAAATATGTGTACACAGGAGATGAAAAAGTAGGTGGTAAAACTTACGAAATGATTGATTTAACCCCTGTTGATGCTAAAAAATCTATTTTTAAAGTGCGTTTAAGCATTGATAAAGCTGCTAAACAGATTGCAAATGTGGTTTTGTTTGATAAAAACGGAAACAAATACACTTACAACGTGAAAACTTTTTCGCCCAACGTAAATGTTCCGGAAACTACTTTTGCTTTCGATGCCAAAAAATATCCTGGTGTTGAAGTAGTAGATTTAAGATAATTGTTATTTCCGCACTTGCGGAGATGAAACCTGAAAGGTTCAGTTGGAAACAGCTGAACCTTTTTTGTTTAAAAGAGGTTTTGCTTTTACCACAGAGGCCACGAAAGTAAGATACAGGAGACGCAAAGCTGGGCGTCGTAAATTAGTTCGTCATCCTGAACTTGTTTCAGGATCTATTATATTTTTCACCACCAAGCACACAGAGAAATGCACAGAGCGTACCGAGTTGGGTTTTTAAATTAAAAGCGCTTCGACTCCGCTCAGCGTGACAAATCTATTGGTTTAATCGCAAAGTACCCGTTCGTCATCCTGAACTTGTTTCAGTATCTATTATATTTTTCACCACCAAGCACACAGAGAAATGCACAGAGCGTACCGGGTTGGGTTTTTAAATTAAAAGCGCTTCGACTCCGCTCAGTGTTACAAATCGATTGGTTTAATTGCAAAGTACCCGTTCGTCTTCCTGAGGGATAAATTATTTTATAAAAATCAATATGAATGATGTAAGCAAATTATTCGTTTGCCTACGCTCAATTCTTGCCTCGGCTCGCCGCCGCCGATTGGCTCTTTCTTTTTGGCGTCAAAAAGAAACAAAAAACGCCGGCTGAAAATTTTTCTTTCAAAGTCAGTAGTATGGCTGGGGCAGTGTAACCCGAAAAATTTGTTAGGCCGATTTTATGGAAACGGAGAAGCTGTGCTATGGCCTAGCCAAATGGAAATACATAGGTGATAAAAAACTCAATGTAATTTGTTTCAGTATCTATTATATTTTTTACCACCGAGCACACAGAAAAATGCACAGAGCGTACCGAGTTGCGTTTTTAAATTAAAAGCGCTTCGACTCCGCTCAGTGTTACAAACCGATGCCGACACAATTTTTTCCTTCCGTAATTTATGAATGCTCCCCATATTTTTCTAAGTTTGTTTCCAATGTCATTGCCACTAACAAACCATACTTTAGAGAAATTAGAAGCCCTGCTTTTTGCCATGGGCTATAAGGTACGTTACGAGAAGGGGAATTTTAGAACAGGCTCTTGTTTACTTGAGCACAATAAAGTTATTGTGGTAAATAAATTTTCTAACCTCGAAGGTAAAATTGCCGCATTGGTTACCCTGGTAAAGCAAACTAATGCTGATGAAAATTTGTTGGACGAAAAACAGCGTCAGTTTTACCAATCTTTACAACAAACCGAATTATTTTAATGGATACACAGCGCAAAGGTTACAGCAATAGAAAGGAAGGTTTATGCCGATGAAAGTTACTTTTTTAGGTACGGGTACATCGCAGGGCGTTCCTGTAATTGCCTGTAATTGCGAAGTTTGCCAATCTTCGGATAAAAGAGATAACCGTTTAAGAACTTCTATCTTGATTGAAACTGCTGATAAAACCATTGTAGTGGATAGTGGTCCCGACTTTCGTTACCAACTTTTGCGCGAAAAGGTAAAAGATCTTGATGCAGTTTTATTTACCCACGAACATAAAGATCATATTGCAGGTTTGGATGATATTAGGCCGTTTAACTACCTGCTGCATAAGGTAATCGATGTTTATGCCACCGAACGGGTGCAGACCTCTTTAAAAAGGGAATTTTATTACATCTTTGCCGAAACTAAATATCATGGTTTGCCACAGATAAACCTGCACACAGTAACCAATGGCGAAGATTTTAAAATCGGCGAAAGTACCATTACACCTTTTGAGGTGATGCACCATTTATTGCCGATTACCGGGTACAGAATTGGCGATTTTACTTACATTACAGATGCCAAAACAATCTCAGAGCAAAGTTTTGAAAAAATAAAAGGCTCAAAGGTATTGGTGCTTAATGCCTTGCAGAAGGAACCGCATATTTCTCATTTTACTTTGGATGAAGCCATTGCCTTTGCCGAAAGGGTAGGGGCAAAAACCACTTATCTTACGCACATCAGTCATAATCTGGGCAAACATGAAGATATTGAAAAGCATTTGCCCGAACATATTAGAATGGCTTATGACGGTTTAAAAATAGAATTGTAAATCATTGTTCCGAAAATCCAAAATTAAATTATATTTGCAGCACAAACCCAGGTGGCGAAATTGGTAGACGCACCAGCTTGAGGGGCTGGCGCCTGTATGGGTGTGGGAGTTCGAATCTCCTCTTGGGTACTAACCAGATTTATGGTTATTTTTTTAAAGGGTTGCTCATTAAAAAGCAACCCTTTCTTGTTAACTTTTAGTAGGTTATCATTAAAGGTTCTATCTAAATATTTTGTTCTAAATGAACCTGACCACAGACCATCAGATTAGCATCAGCATCTTTTAGTCCAAGTAATATTGGCAAAGCACTGTCCCCAATTTTTTTTTGAATTTTTACGATCTCATCTACTTGTTGTTGATAATCCATTTATAAAAATAGCATATAACCTTTAATCAAAACATGTGTATCATATTTTAATTTTCCTGGTGAAATTTCCGTTTCGCATCGTCAATCAATAAATAACCAAATATATCTTTGCCATTGAAATACAATGAAAGCATATTGGAGGTTTTTCTTATTGTTAGAGCCCAAAAAACTCGGTGAGAAAATCATTAAACGAATCCCATTGTCTATCAAATATTCCGTTAAGTAAATTAGATCTATTTCCGTCTTCGACAAGAACTACTTTGTCGGTTGATTTATCATAGAGCAGAAATAGCTCGGTGATGTTGTCGGTTAACGAAATGTAGTTGGTGGGGATTTTTCCATGTATGTGGATTTGATAGTTATAACTTGTTTCGCTATAGTCCATCAAATCATCAACAACATCGGAGATATGTCCTTCAGTCCCTAGCATCTCATCACTGTACATCGACATGAATTGGAAAAAAGAAGATTTTTGGTCGAAACCACTATCCGCTAAAAACTTTCTGTTTCTTTCTTGAAATTCGGACAATAATTTACCCTCATTTTCTTCTAAATAGTTTAATATTTTCTCAGTAAGCATAAATATTTTTTAGTTAAACTACTCTGTTTTAATTTTTCAGTCTTTGCCTTCTGTTGCCTATTTATCGGTTAGCTGAAATCTCATTTTTAATTTATTTCCTTATTAATTCGTTGGCCATTTCTTTGCTCTTGCCATTCATAATCTACGGAAATTAAATAATAGTTTTTTATACCAATATTAAACTCAAATATATCGCAAAATTGTGATATATTTATTTTAGTTAACTTTGATTTCTAGTTTGACAGTGCAGTTCGGTTAACCGAAAAATAAAAGCCAGGTTACCAATTACTCTTGTGTATTTAACTTGCGGTATTTTTTTATGAAAATTCTTTTAATAGAGCGGTATATATTGGCGTAATGAATAAAAAAAGCATTTAACCATGCGGTTGTGCAGCAAAACCTTTGATGGCGAGGCAAAAAAATGCAAATTGCAGCAAAGTTGATTAAAAATGGCAAGGAAAGTTACAGATGGGCCTGTTAGAAATAAGGAGCGTACCAAAGCGAAACTAATCGCTTCACTGGGGAAAATTCTGAAAAAAGATGGTTTTTCCGGACTGAGTATCAGTAGGGTTGCCGATGAGGCAAAGGTAGATAGGCGGCTGATTTACGACTATTTTGGCGGACTTGAGGGAATGGTAAAAGAGTATCTGGATAATAACGACTATTGGAAGATCACTCCGGAAGATGTAAGTGGAATTGTAGCGGGCAACCAGGCAGATGGAGGAAAGGCACTTGCTTATAATGTGCTGGAAGACCAGTTCGACAGCCTCATCAATAATGAAGAAATGCGGCGCATCATTACCTGGGGCTTGAGCGAAAAGTTGCCAACCTTAAAAGCATTAGACCTTAAACGCGAACAGATCGGGGATCAGGTATTAAAAGAACTCATTGATGGACGTTTTCAACGTAGCAATAAAAACTTCAGGGCAATGTATGCCATATTAATGGGTGGGGTATATTACCTTACGCTCCATGCCAAAATGCAGGAGAACCCATTCTGTGGGATAGATCTGCTCCAGGCTTCGGGTGAAGAAGAGATTAAAAAGGCACTTAAACAGCTCATTGATCTGATTTACCACGAATAACCTTAATAAAAAGATTACTAACCTATTTTACCGTAATCCTTTAACCAGAAATTCATTTTCTATCGTAAAGCTAGTTTAACAAGGTTGATATATCTCGTGTTTGTGATATATAATAGCTAAATTTGAATTATATAATATCGTGGGTCAATTTTTTATAAACCGGTATTCATATTGTTAAAATGAAATTGCTTTATATCATTCCATTTATAGCCTTTGTGGTAGTTTTGTATTATCTGATCTCAAAAAGTAACAAAGCTGGAGCTGCAGAGGAACTACCTAAAAGATTTGCGCATTATCAATCGATTGATAGCACAGCAACAATTGCAGGAACAGAGGTGAAAATGAAACTGCTGCAAACCAGCATGCAGCGAATAGCGCACTTTTTAACAGTACAAAATGATGTGATACTTTACAGTGTGCCGGAGAAAAATGAAAATACCTTTCTTAAAATCAATCCTGAAGGTGATGTAGCTGATTCGTTAACCCTGAATGCCAAGCCTGAAGATATTGTGTTTTTAAAGGGTTTCATCATAGATAAAGAAAAGCAACAATATTATAAATGGAGTTTCAATGGTGTTAAAATGCCAACGAAAATTAGCCTTCAAAATGCGGATTTTAAGTGGGATGAAGAAAAACAGCGGAAACAGCTTGATGATATTGCTGAAAATTCGGAAGCGGTTTGTGTAAATTATGAATTTGATTCTCCTACACCTCAAAAAGCAGTTGCCAACGGTCTGCAGACTGTGCAAGGGGTTAACAGTTATGCCATCATCACCTACTTTATTGGTGATGAATGCTTCCAGCTTTATACAGCGTTAAACATACATCAACAGTTTTCCTCTTCGTACACACAAGAAATGTTGTGGAACAATCTTTTCAAGCGGATCAATAATAAATTTAGTTATGATGGAGAGATCGTTAAAACCCCGGATATCAAATATCAATACTTTCAAAAACAGAAGTTAGAAAAAGTCCGTTTTTCGGGCGGCGGTGGTGGTGCACCTGGCTTTTCAAAAATGCTTTATCCCGGATATCTCTTTACCGATGTGGTTTATAAACAGGATACGCTTAAACTAAAAGAATTTATGTACCTCGAGGAAGAATGGCATACTTCTGAAATCGAAATCGATGGTAAAAACATTGGTGCGCTTTCTAAAAACAAGGCTCAACCGGTAAAACATATTAAAGGATATATGTACTATACCAATGAAAAACTGCAATATGCACTGTTTTCTAGCAATGATCATCAGATTTATCTGATTAGATAAGATTGTATTGTTTAACAGAATTTCAAGCAACCTATTCTGTAAAAAGGTTTATCAGGGCTTTTTAATACTTTTAAAGAAATTAATAACCACCTGGTTTGCCTCAGCGGGGTAGGTATGCCCGCCCGGGTGGACATATAATACCACTGGCGTTTGGGTTGATGAAGGATATAAAGTAGCATACTGGGCATATGGCTTACCTTCGCTGCTGCATCCATCTATTTTTAATATTCTCTTGCACATGGCATTTTGCCACTCGGGTTTAACCAAAGGATCGTTCGTTCCCATAATGTGCATTGCTGGTTTTGGTTTTAATAGCTGAACAACTCTTCCGCCTACAGCAGCCGATGGGGCAAAAGCAGCAAAAACATCTCCTCTGGTTGCCCATAACAGGTAGGTAAAGCCACCGCCGTTTGAATGGCCCGTTGCATAAATGCGGCCATTGTCTACCTGGTAATCCTTACGGAATGTTTTTAACATGGCATCAAAGAAAAGCAGGTCGCGGTCGTTCATATCGCCTGGTGTTTTTTGCCAACCCGGTAGTTTCCCCTGCGGATCGGTGAGCTGGCCCGGTGTGTTAAGGCCTTGCGGACAAACCACAATCGCCTCGGGCCATAGTTTTTCGAAACCTCGGCTCCTGAACATATTTTCCATGTTACCCCCATGCCCGTGAAAGACAAAAATAACCGGACTTGCTTTTGATTTTGCCGTGGCCGGAATATAAACCAAAGCTTCCCTTACGGTATCGCCAACCGTCCACTTCATCAGTTTTACACCAGGTGCTACCTGTTTTACAAGTGCATTGGCGGTTAATACACATAGCAATATACCAAGGAGTATAGTAAGCTTGAAGCATGCCTTGGAAAAGAGGTTCTTGATCATCACTCTATGACTCTTTCTGTCTGATATGGTTTAATCAAAAAAGGAACTTACCATTTAAGCAAGTTCCTTTCTGATTGATATAAAACACTTCCTCTATTCAACTTTGGATGAGAAAAGTTTATGTGTGTGCTGGCACCATCTTCTCAACTTTTTTACGGTACGACCAGTAAAACACAATTGGATAAACGAATAAGTTAAAGAGTGTATTCGTAATCAGTCCACCGATTACCACAATGGCCAGGGGTTTTGATGCTTCCGACCCTATTCCGGTTGATAATGCGGCGGGCATTAAACCGATGGCGGCCATTAAAGCGGTCATTAAAACCGGCCTGAACCTGCTGGCAATTCCATCGCGCATGGCATCGGTAAATGTCCAGCCGGGCTGATGTTTCAGTTCGGTAATATTGGTTTTGAAACGGGTAATGAGGATTACGCCATTTTGTACACAGATACCGAACAGGGCTATAAAACCGATTCCTGCCGAAATATTAAAGTTTACGCCAGCAGCGAGAAGGGCCAATATGCCGCCTATCATGGCAAAAGGAACATTATTGAGCACCAATAAAGCATCCCTGATGTTTCCGAAAAGCACGAACAGGATAAAAAAGATCAGCAATAAACTTACCGGAACGGCTTGTGATAGCCTTGCAATGGCCCTTTGCTGGTTTTCGAAATCGCCTGCCCATTCGAGCTGATATCCTTGCGGCAATTTGATTTTAGCATTTACTTTTTGTTGCGCTTCGGCGATCACACTGCCCATGTCGCGGCCGCGGATCGAGAATTTAATGGCACCGTAACGTTTGTGCTTATCGCGGTAAATCATACTTGGGCCTGTAATTTTACGGATGCCCGAAATTTCGCCCAATTGCACATTTGATCCAGATAGGGTAGGTACCCGCAACTTGCTGATCGAACTTTCATCGTTCCTGAAATCTTCCGGGTAGCGGATAATTAGGTCGAATTTCCGCTCGCCTTCATAAATCTGCGTGGCCGCTTTACCACCGATAGCCATTTCAATTACGGCATTGGCGTCGGCAGTGCTTACTCCATAAAGTGCCATTTTTTTCTGATCGAGGTTGATCTGCAGTTCTGGCTGACCGAGATTTCTTAAAATTCCCAGATCTTCAATCCCATCAACCGTTTTTAAAATGCTTTCTATTTTTTCTTCCTCATTTTCGATGTATTCGAAGTTTTCGCCGAATAGTTTTACCACTATAGAACCTTTAACACCAGATACCGCTTCTTCTACGTTATCGGATATGGGCTGCGAAAAATTAAGACTGATGCCGGGAAAACTTTTTAGTTTTTCCTGCATACGCTCAATCAGCTGTTCTTTGGTCTGCTTTCGCTTCCATTCTTTCCGCGGATAAATGTCTACATGGAATTCCATGTTGTAAAATCCTGTGGCATCGGTTCCGTCGTTTGGCCTACCGGTTTGCGACATTACCTGTTTTACCTCTTCGAAACTTAAAAAGATCTTCCTCATTTCGTTCGAAAGCTTTTTGGTTTCATCCAATGAAATACTCAAAGGGCCAGTGGCGCGTACGTAAATAGAACCTTCATCTAAACTGGGCAGAAATTCTGTTCCCAAAAATTTAAAGCTAAAGGCACCCAACAGAAGTACAATGATGGAAATGCCAAAAACAAGCTTCTTTTTTTTGAAACATGCATCGTAAAATTTAAGGGTTGCTTTGGTTATCCACTCCAAAAAGATATTGTGTTTTTCTTTCACATCCTTTTTCAAAAGCACACTGGCCATGGCAGGCACTAAAGTAAAAGTTAAGATCAAAGCACCAAGTAGCGCAAAACTTAAGGTCCAGGCCAAAGGAGAGAACATTTTTCCTTCTACTTTTTCAAAGGTAAAAATGGGCAGTAAACCTGTAATGATAATGAGTTTGGCAAATAAAATACCTTTTCCATTTTCCAAACATGCTTTTTTAATAAAACCGAGCTTGCTCATTTTATTAAACTTTTCCATGCCCAGTTTTTTGGCCTTCAGGTCTAAAACCACGAAAATTCCTTCCACCATCACTACTGCTCCATCTATAATAATCCCAAAGTCGATAGCCCCCATTGATAACAGGTTGGCGGGCATTCCTTTTAATTTAAGGCAGATAAAGGCAAAAAGGAGTGCCAATGGGATAATTATCGAAACAATTAAGGTGGTACGCCAATCGGCCATAAAAAGGAATACAATCAGCGTAACAAATAAAATTCCCTCGAGCATATTGCCCATTACGGTATGTACAGAGTAATTTACGAGGTCTTCGCGGTCGTAAAAGGGTTTAATTTTTACATCATCGGGTAAAATGCTCGAGTTTATGGTATTGATTTTTTCTTTAAGCCGGGCAATCACTTCACTTGGGTTGCCGCCTTTTCGCATTACGATAATACCTTCCACCACATCCGGATCCCTGTCGCGGCCAACCTGACCGAGCCTTGGTAAGGCCGATTCGGCTACATCTGCAATGGTTTTAACGTAAACAGGTGTACCATTGATGTTATCAACCACTACGTTTCTGATTTCGTCGATATTGTTGAGTACACCAATACCACGTACCACATAAGCCTGCCCGCTCTGCACGATAACATCGCCGCCCACATTGATATTGCTTTTGGATACGGCTTCGAAAAGTTCGGTGGCACTTACCCCATATTGTATGGCTTTTTGCGGATCAACGGTAATCTGATAGGTTTTTACCTCACCACCAAAGCTTACTACGTCAGCAATGCCCGAAACCGATAAAAGTTCGCGCTGGATGACCCAATCCTGTAGGGTTTTTAACTCACGCACCGATTTTTTGTCGCTCGATAAAGTATAACGGAATATTTCGCCGGTTGGGCCATAAGGCGGCTGTACCTCGGGTTGGATGCCTTCGGGCAAATCGGCTTCTTCGAGGTGGTTATTTACCTGTACACGAGCCTCGGCATAATCTACTTGGTCTTCAAAACTTACTTTTACAATCGAGAGCCCAAAAAGAGAAGAAGAACGGATGCTGGTCCTTTTTTCGGTAGGGTTCATGGCAATTTCGAGCGGCCTGCTCACAAACTTTTCAACCTCTTCGGCGCTGCGGCCGGGCCATTGCGTGATGATGGTGATGTTGGTATTGGTTACATCCGGAAAGGCATCTATGGTAGTGTGCTTAAAACTTAAATAACCAGCCAGAATTAAAATAAAAGTGGCAAAAAAGATGAAATATTTATTCTTCAGTGCAAAGCTGATGACGCTTTTTATGAATTTATTCATGTTTAAAATCTTGGGGATGAAAATAAGTTACTGGGTTTTTAAACTTTCGAATAAAAAAACCTGTTTGGAGGCAATAATGCGGTCGCCGGCCTGTACACCTTTACTGATGTAAGTTTTGTCGGCAGTTTTTCGCCCTATTTCAATTTCCTGTATCCTCACTTTATGGTTTTGCCCCAGAACAAGCACATAGTTTTTGTTTTCATCAAAAATAACTGCCCTTGAGTTTAACACTGGCAGATCGACTGCTGAATTTGCCGAAACTTTTACCGTTCCGAGCATGCCCGGTTTTAACAGGAAACCAGGGTTTGGGATCACAACCCTGGCATTCATTACTTTACTTTCCTGATCAACCTGATTGTACAGCTTTTCAATTTTTCCTTTAAAAACCTGATCGGGATAGGAGAGGGTAGACAAAATCACTTCATCTCCGGCCTTAACCCGCGAAATATCCGATTCATAAATATTGATCATGGCCCAGATATTGGAAAGATCGGCAATGGTGAAAAGGCTTTTGTCGTTATCGCCGCGTAACTGCATGTTCTCGGTTACATTTTTTTCGATAACAAAGCCGCTTATCGGCGATTTAATGGCATATAGCCCGGTGCTGCTACCTCCGTTGAGCTTTAATACCGCATTGGCCCTTTTAGCCTCCGCTTTCTTTATCTGGTAATCATTTTTGGCCTCTTCTAGCTCTTTGGCAGATGATAAACCGCTTTGAAAAAGCTGTTCAGCCTGTTTTGCAGCGCGTTCTGCGTTTTTAAGTTCGGCATTGGCGGCAATAACTTCCTTATCGAAGCCTGCCATTTCAGAACTGGTAACGGTAGCCAATGTTTGACCCTGCGAAACCTGATCGCCCAACCTTACCCCCACGCGGTTTACCGTACCACTTACCATTGGGAAAAGTTCCGACCTCCGCTCTTCATTGGCTGTAACTTTGGCCGAAAACATCAGCTCTGTTTTGCTGTTGGCCTGTTGTACGGTATCGATCAGTAAACGGTTGATCAATGAATCGGTGATGGCGAATTTTTCGGCCGGTGCCGCAGTTTTGTGTTCGCTACACCCCAGGATTAAGCCCGTTGCGGCAATGAATATGGTGTTTTTATAAATGTTTTGCATATAGATTATTTGAATATATTAGCACCTGTTACATAATTAAGTTCTGCGCGGGCACTCATTCTTTCGAATTGGATGTTGTTTAATTGAAGCGTATTTTCTTTGTAAGCGTCGTAGAGATCTAAGAATTCAATCAGGCTGATGTTGCGTGCTTTAAAGTTTTTGATGAGCGCGGCAATAAGCATATTAAAGTCGGTACTGAAAGAAGGATCGGTTTCTGCATACAGTTTTTCGTTGCGCAGGGCCGTTTTATAACTGTTAAATACCTCGTTTTCGAGAATAGCTTCCTGTTTTTTGATGTTTAGGCCGGCTGCGGCTATACCCACTTGCGCTTTTTTTATTTCTCCCTGGTTTCTGGCGAAGAGCGGTATAGGGATTTTTATGCCCAAACCGGTATATTTTTCAGGGTAATTCCCTTTCAGATCATAACTCAGGCCGATTTCGATATCAGGTATGGCCATTGCCTTTTGCAGTTTTAAATTGCGTTCGTTATAAAGCAGGCCAGTTTTGGCCAGTTTAAGGTCTGCGCGGTTATTTCTTGCGGTATCGAGCAGGGTACTATAGGCTACCTGATCAGGTGATAGGCCCTGCTTTGCCGCATCCATAACCAATGCTATTGGTGCGTTGGCATTAATACCGCAGAGCAGTTTTAAATCTTTGTAATCGTCTTCCAGGTCATTGAGAAGTGCGGCCTGTTCCGCTTTGAGGTTGATAAAGAGCGACCTGATCCTGATCACATCTTTTGAAGCCACATTTCCCATTTTCAATTGCAGGTTATAAGCTTTTAACAGTTGTTCGGTCGAACTGATCTGTTCCTCATAAACCTTTACCGACTCTGCAGCAAAATAGGTTTTATAAAAAGTATTAACGAGTTCGAATTTGAGGGTTCTTAACAGGTCGAAATATTCATATTCGGCCATTTTGACTCCTGTTTGGGCCAGTTTAATGTTTTTATTGCGTTTACCGGCAAGTTTAAACAACTGTGATATGGAACCTGCATATTGTCCGCTGGCATACGAAGTTTGCAGGAATTTCTTTGTTTCGTGGTTGTAGAATAGATTTTCGTACTCAAGCGAAGGGTTCTCGAACAGTTTGGCAGTAATGATTTCGGCCTTTGCCTTATCAATTTCATAATTGCTGGCCAGTAGATCGTAATTGTTTTTTAAAAAGAGGCTTTCGGCCTGGCCCAGACTTAAGCTTAACGTATCATGTTGTGCAAAAGTTGCCCTGGCACCCATGGCCAAAAAGAAAATGAGCAACATACCTATTCTTCTCATGCGGCAAAACTATTCTTGCCGGATTAAAGGGAGATTAAATCGGACTTAAAAAGGGATTAAAGTTGGTATTGACTTCTTCACTGATACCGTCATTTCGAGCGGAGTGCAACGCAGTCGAGAAATCTGTCTCGAGGTAGATCTCTCCGCTCCACTGCGTTTCGGTCGAGATGAAGACTTTTTAGGGAAGAAGAAAAGTAATTACTAAAGTTTCCCCAGCCTCACTGTAAAAGTGCAGCCCCCCTGTACCAGATTGATAACGGTAATTTCACCTTTAAAAAGGCCGATGATTTTTTGGGCCATGTAAAGCCCCATGCCTTCGCCCTTGTGCCCAAGTGTTTCTGAGCGGGTGTAGAAAGGTTTAAAAATATCGGCTTGCTCATCGGTAGCGATGCCTTTTCCCTTATCAGTGATGTTGATGAGGAAATCATTTTTTGCGGTTTCGACAAGAATACTGACCTCCTGATCATCCGAAAACTTAAAGGCGTTTGAAATAATATTGTCCAAAGCAATCTGCAGCAGCACTGCATTGGCCAAAATTTCGGGTTTTAGATCTATTGAATGTTGATAGGTAATGATAAGCTCGAGGTTTTTCTGTAATTTCCATTCCGACTGGATTTTGGAAAGCAGATCGTTTAGCTGTACAGGTACCAGTTGAGAGTTGATCAGGTCGAGGTCCATTTTTGCCAAGGCCACCAGGCCTGTAATGATGTGTTCCATTTTTTCGGCATCTTCGAGCATCGAATTGATCACTTTTTGATAGGCCAGCTGGTCCCTTTCTTTTGATAAAGCGAGTTCGGCTGTCATCACGATGCGCGTTACAGGTGTTCTCAACTCGTGCGAAGCATTGGCCACAAAGGTTTTCTGCAAAATAAAAGCCTGTTCCAGCTCTTCCATCAGGTGGTTAAAACTTTTGGCAATGAGGTTGATCTCGTCTTTATTGTTGTTTTCTTCCACCCTGAATTCCATGTTGTGCGAACCGGCCTGTTTTACCTCGAGCATAAACTTTTGCAGTGGCTTTAACATTTTTTGTGCAATCCATCGGCTTAACAGCAACACCGCGAGCGAAATAAGGATGAAGATAAAAGCCATAATCTTCAATAGTTTATCCAACCGGTTGTGCGAACCCTGATCATCGGCAGAAGCCAGGATGACAAAATCGCCCTGATTATCTTTGTAATAAATGCCCACCACCTGCCGCTGGCCATCGGTATATTTTAGGTGGCCCTTTCTGCGTACCAGATCGATAGTGGCGTTGCTCCAGTATTGTGCAGAATCGCCGATAAATGTAGCCCGGTTGTTATTGTCGTAAATGCGGGTAACTTCGCCATTCAGTTTTTGAAGGTATTTATGGCGGACATTATTGAGTGCATCGCGGCTAATTTCGTCGGCCTCGAGGTACAGTTTGGCCGTAACCATGGTACGGTCGGTTAAACGCTCGAAGAAATCGGCTTCCAGGAACTTCATAAAGGTAAAGTACACGGTGCACAGTACAGCAAAAAGCATGGAAGTGCTGATCAGTGTAAAATATAATGCTATCCGGTCTTTTATTTTCATTATTTCAGGATATAGCCCATGTTAATTTTGGTATGGATGAGTTTGCGTTCGAAACCTTTCTCGATCTTTTTCCGGAGAAAATTGATGTACACGTCGATTACATTGGTTCCGGTTTCGAAGTTGATATCCCAGGCCTGTTCGGCTATAAATTGCCGCGAGAGCAAACGGTTTGGGTTTTGCATAAAGAGTTCGAGCAGTACAAATTCTTTCGCGCTTAATTCGATCGGTTTGCCGCCGCGGCTTACTTCTTTGCTGTAAGTGTTCAGTACCAGGTCTTCAAACTGTAAATTATGGTCTGTTTCAGCTAGAGTAACCGGCTGCCTGCGTAAAAGTGCAGCTGCCCTGGCCAAAAGTTCTTTAAGGTGAAAAGGTTTTACCAGGTAATCATCGGCACCCGCTTCTAATCCGGTAACTTTATCGTCAATAGTACCCATTGCCGTAAGCATCAATATCGGCGTTTGCACAGCATTCGACCGTATGTGTTTGCAAAGCTGTATACCGTTAAGGCCCGGCATCATCACATCGATTATCAAAAGGTTAAAGTTTTGGCCCAAAAAAAGCGCTAATGCATCAATCCCATTGGCTACGGTGCGTACCTCATAACCGTTTTCTTCTAATGCCGACTTTAAAAGATCAGCAATTTTAGGATCGTCTTCCGCTATTCCAATCTTTAGCATGTAACAAAAGTAACCATCTCATCTTAAAATGGGATTAAAATGGATGGGCATAATGCTATTTTAGCAGATTTTCAGTTTTGGTTAGAAACTTTTCCGGAATGACGGGATATTAGCGCAGGGTGTTTTAGTTTGTTTTAACCACAGCTATTTTTCCGTTGGACTGTGTTTCTACAGACCAATATAATTTGAATTTTTGTTTGTGAAGACACAGACAGGGGTTATAGCGGTCAAATACTTTGTATTTGGTCTGCCGGAGTTGTTCGGCGGCTGAAAAACGCTGTATTTGGTCTCCCGGAGTTATCCGGCAGCTGAAAAACGCTGTATTTGGTCTCCCGGAGTTGTTCGGCAGCTGAAAAACGCTGTATTTGGTCTGCCGGAGTTGTTCGGCAGCTGAAAAACACTGTATTTGGTCTGCCGGAGTTGCTCGGCAGCCCAAATTCATCGACATTGGGTGCTCCGAATGATTAATCATAAAAAGATTCTTCACTGCGTTCAGAATGACAAAAAAGGCTATTTGCTTCGGTCTGTGGGGACACAGACCGAGGTTATGGTTGTAATTCTGAGCGCAGCGAAGAATCTGTAAACGATGGTGCACCGAACCTAAACAGTCCGATAACCAAGGGTTAATCTATTTTTGAATATTATTAATCATAAAAAGATTCTTCACTGCGTTCAGAATGACAATAAGGCTATTTGCTTCGGCCTGTGAGGACACAGACTGGGGGGTATTTATCTACAACAAAGCCCTATCCAAATGCACATAACCGCCATCTACATGGATTAACTGGCCGGTGGTGTGGCTCGATTTATCCGACAATATAAATACAGCGGTATTGGCAATTTCATCAACGGTAGTCATTCGGTTTTCGAAAGGAATTTTATCGGTAATGCTTTTTAGTTTTTCGTTGCTATCATCAAAAGAGCTGATCCATTTTTCGTATAGTGGTGTCCATGCTTCGGCTACAATTATGGCATTAACGCGGATGCTGAAAGGCAACAATTCTACCGCCCACTCGCGGGTTAAGGCATTTCTGGCACCATTTGATGCCGCGTAACCCGAGGTTCCGCCTTGTCCGGTTTCTGCTGTTTTGCTGCCGATGTTTAAAATAGAGCCTTTACTTTGTTTAAGCGCAGGTAAAGCATGCTTGGCCAATAAGTAATAGTGAACAACATTTTTGTGCAGCGATTCCATAAAAGCTTCATAAGTGCCGCTTTCGAGGCCTACACCATCATTTACGCCCGCATTATTCACTAAACCGTCTATTTTTCCATATTTATCCAGAATAGCATCCACTATGGTTTTGCAATTTTCGGGCGCAGTAAGTTCTGCAGTAAAATAATCGGCTTTTAGGCCCAGATCTTGTATTTCCTGAAGCATTTTAAGGTTATCAGCTTCATTCCGGCCGATAATGATCGGAAAAGCATGCTCTACGGCCAAAGCTTTAACAATTGCCGCACCGATACCTTTTGCACCACCACTTACGAGTATTATTTTTCCGTCTAAATTTAAATTCATATTCGGGTATTTTTTTTGTTTAACCACAGCGTGCACAGCGTTTTCGCAGGGACCACAGAGGATTAATTAGTCATTCTTATATAGGTTTCTCCATTTCGCTGTGCTCCAGTCGAAATGATGGTTTGATTATGAAAGCTTTCGATGTTATAGCTCAAATCTCAGGTCTCAAATCTCAAATCTCAGGTCTCAAATCTCACATCTCAAATCTCATGTCTCACATCTCAAGTATCCATCATTTACAGGCTTACCCCTCTTTTCCAGGGGATAAAATCGTCCTGATTAAGCTGTACAGCTTTCGGGATTTCTTCTCCACTGGCTACTTTAATACAATATTCTAAGATATCCTCGCCCATTTCGTTAATGGTTTTTTCGCCGTTGATCACGGCTCCGGTGTCGATATCGATGATATCGCTCATGCGTTTTGCGAGAACAGAGTTGGTAGCTACTTTAATGGTTGGGCAAACCGGATTTCCTGTAGGAGTGCCTAAACCAGTGGTGAATAAAATTAAGGTTGCACCAGCGGCAGCTTTACCTGTGGTAGCTTCTACATCATTTCCGGGCGTGCAAACCAGGCTTAAGCCCGCCTTGGTTGCCGGTTCGGTATAATCTAAAACATCTACCACGGGGGAAGAACCGGCTTTTCGTGCGGCACCGGCCGATTTAATGGCATCGGTGATTAAACCATCTTTAATATTGCCTGGCGAAGGGTTCATGTAGAAACCTGAGCCAACTTTATGGGCCAGGTCATCGTATTCTGTCATTAAGCGGATAAATTTCTCCGCAGTGGCCTGGTCTACAGATCGGTCGATCATTTCTTGTTCTACGCCACAAAGTTCGGGGAACTCTGCCGATAACACTTTGGCACCTAAGCCTACCAGTAAATCGGCACAGTAACCCACAGCCGGATTGGCCGAAATGCCACTAAAACCATCACTGCCGCCACATTTTACGCCCACGCACAATTTATTTAAGGGTGCTGCTGTACGTTCCTGTTTATTGATGAACATTAAACCTTCAAATGTGCTGCGGATCGAATTTTGGATCAGTAGTTCTTCACTCTGTGTTTTTTGTTGCTCAAAAATCAGGAGCGGTTTGTCGAAATGCGGGTCGAGGGCAAAAAGATCGCGTTTAAAATCCTCTACCTGTAAATGCTGACAGCCCAGGCTTAAAACGGTAACCCCGGCCACATTGGGGTGATTGGCATAGGCCGCCAACAATTTGCTCAAAGTATCCGAATCCTGCCGTGTGCCGCCACAACCGCCATTATGGGTAAGGAATTTAATGCCATCTACATTTTTAAAGGTGCGGCTGGCTTTGTAAACCTTTGGTTCGAAACTAATGTTGTTAATATCATCTCCACTTTCAAAAGCCTGAACCAGTTTGTGCGTATACGATTTGTATTTATCATCTACAGCATATCCCAGTTCGCTATAAAGTGATTCTTTAATGATATCGAGGTTTCTGTTTTCGCAAAATACAGTGGGGATAAACAGCCAATAATTTGCTGTGCCCACTGCGCCGTTTTTACGGTGATAACCATTAAAACTCCGGTTGGCATATTTGCTTACATCAGGTGCTTGCCATTTAAAATTAACATTGCGGTAGGCAAAGGGTTCTGCGGCATGTTTGGTGTTTTCTATATTCATCCGCATACCGGCCTTTACCTCAAATTGAACCTTCCCAACCAGTACGCCATACATGATTACCTCATCGCCAGCTTTCATATCCTGCATAAAAAACTTATGCTTGGCCGGAATTTCATCAACAGTAAGGTAGGTACTGCCCTCGTGCACGATTTCGGTTCCCTGTGGTAAATCCTGTAATGCAACGAGCACATTATCAGCATGGTTAATCTTGAGGACTAATTTTTTCATTATTTATTTTATACGTCTAAACTTATTTCTTTTTCAATATGATTGGGTTTCCAGCCTTTCCAGCCAAAGTAGAACACCACTAAAAAGCAAACGAAGGGCACTAAATAACCATATTGGATATGGTGTGTGGCATCGGATATCAAACCCAGTACAGGTGGTAAGAATGCTCCGCCCACTATCGACATTACAATGAGCGACGAACCGAGCTTGGTATCTTTACCCAAACCTGCAATTCCGAGTGAGAATATGGTTGGGAACATAATCGACATAAAAAATGCCACGCCGATTAAAGCATAAACAGTAATCATACCGCTGGCAAAAATAGAAACCAGCGTAAGGATGGCACTGATTAAGGCGTAAAGCATTAACAGTTTATGTGGAGCAATAAACCTCATGAAAAAGGTGCCTGCAAATCTGCCGAGCATAAAAGCGAGACCTGCCGCACCGGCATACCATTTTGCTTCGTCTTGAGTGATCCCTGCAGATGAGGTTACGAAACTGATGAATAAACTTAATACACAAACCTGTGCACCTACGTAGAAGAACTGTCCGATAATGGCCCAGCGCAGATGGCTATGTCCCAATACATGGCTAAAAGAGCTTTTTTCGGTAACATTTTCTTCCTCCTTAATATCGGGAAGCTTGGTGAAGATAAAAAGTACAGCTACTACAATGATGATGATACCCAGAATTAAATAAGGAGCTTTTACTGTGGATGCTTCTTCGAGTACATAAGCCTGCTTTTCTAAAGGCAACAGTTTTGCCAACTGGGCATCGGTATATTTTGCTTCGGTAAAAATTAGTTTACCACCTATTACAGGTGCCAAAAATGCAGCTAAACCATTAAACGATTGAGAGAAATTTAACCTTTGGGTAGCCGTTTCTGGTGGGCCAAGCACGGTTACATATGGATTTGCAGCGGTTTCTAAAAAGGTTAAACCACAGGCAATAATAAAAAGTGCACCCAGGAAAAAAATATACTGTGCGGTATTGGCGGCAGGAATAAACAATAAACAGCCAGCGGCAAATAACACAAGACCTAATATGATACCGCTTTTATAACCGTATTTACGCATAATATAGCCTGCCGGCAGTGCCAATAAAAAATAAGCAATAAAAACCGACGAATCAACCAGGGTAGATTCGAATACGTTTAGCTGAAAGGCTTTGCGCAAATGGGGGATTAAAACAGGATCGAGGTTATGCACAAAACCCCAAAAGAAAAAGAGGCTGGTAACCAAAATTAAAGGGAAAAGATATCCCTGGCCATTTTTAGGCGTATCGGATACTTTAAAGTTTGTAGCAGTATTGTGGCTCATGTTTCGTTTGGTTATATGGGTTAAGCTGGTTCTACTAAACCACCTTCATCATATGTTTCTGGTTAGTTGTTGTATTACAAATTAAGCCCTTAAGTGCTAATAAAAATTTAACTTTATGATCTAATTATTAAATGATATTATCTCAATTTTATACATTGCAGAATATTACTGCATATTAGATTGATTTTTTAAGATATTATGAAACCGCATTTACTCAATGTATCTACCAATTCGGTAGATTCTTTTAGTGCCCGACGGGATATTATGCCCGATGTAAACAACCTGTGGCATTACCATTCTGCTTTGGAGTTAATCTACATTAAAAAGGGTAGGGGAACGCAGTTTATCGGCGATAGCATCAAAAATTTTAACGACGGCGACGTTGTTTTAGTGGGAAGCAATTTACCACATTACTGGCGTTTCGATCCCGAATTTTTTGAGGCAGCAGCGGGAGAACCGGTTGATGTTTATGCCATCCATTTTAAAGAGGACTTTTTAGGAGCCGCGTTTCTAGATCTTCCCGAAAATCAGGAACTTAAAAAAGTTATCGCACAATCCAGGCAGGGAATAAAACTAGAGGGTGTTTCGAAGCTGAAAATAGCAGGTTTAATGCCGCAGATTATTGCAGCACAAGGTACCATGCGGATTGTTAAGCTATTAGAGGTTTTAACCGAAATAGCGAACTGTGAAGAGAAAAATATATTGGTTTCGTTAGGTTTTAAACCAAATTTCCTGGAAAATGAAAAAGACAGGATCCAATCCATTTATAATTATACCATCAGCAATTACAAAAATAAAATCGAACTGAAAGAAATTGCTGCGGTGGCGAAAATCAGTCCAAATTCTTTTTGCAAATTCTTCAAAACCAAGAGCAGAAAAACCTATACACAGTTTTTAAACGAAATTAGGGTGGGGCAGGCCTGCAAATTATTGATCGAAAATGATCTAACAGTAAAAGAAATCTGTTACGATTGCGGTTTTTATAACTTTACCAGCTTTCATAAATACTTTAGGGAGATTACGGGTAAAACGCCATTAAAATACCAACAGGCCTTTTCTAAACAATAAATTCAGCAAAATTCAAACTTTTAAGAATTGACTTCATAATCATACAGTGTTTTGCGCGCTCTTTTTTAATCTGTGCTTAATTTTTATTTATAATAATTATAACGAAAAGGCTGTTTGAAGCTGATTAAGCACTTTTAATTGAGTTTTTAGTGTTTTTATTCAAGATTCAAATAAAATCATAAAGAATGTTGAAACTAATTTTTGATTTATAGGTTTATAGCTTAAGTTTGCATTTCCTAACTGAATATTTTATGAGCAATATCTCTAATCCGCAACCGCCGAAAAAAGGCGAAAGGATGGACAATGACCATAATAACCTTAATGAGTTTTACACCCCTGGTTCGAAGCACAAGTTTGAAGGATGGCCAATTTTGTGGATCCTGATTGCGATATTTCTAATTTCAGCCGTTTTATGGTATACGGGTGCAGCACCCTACTTAATTAGATGGATCGCGAATAAATAAAATGATTTTTTTTGAAAAAGAGCGTGACCAGGTTTTGGCCGTAGCATTTCATTATCTTTCTGTGAGAAAGTTCAATGTATTGCTTTAAAGGGAGACGTTAATTTGGATGACGGGAAAAAGCTGTTTAAAATTTTTCATCATCGCTGGGAATCTGCTCAGCGGAGAAATAGCAGTATAACATCGATCCAAAAGAAATAATGTAGAATACGGCTGTGATTAAAAGGAATGTGCTCATATAAATAGTTATTTGGTTAGTGTAATTATAACGTTAAGTTATCTTAAATAAAAGTAGTGCGGACATTTATTTTATGTTAATTATTAACATAATTCATTTTAATGTTGAAAACTATTGATATAGTTTATTTCATCTGTTGATACACTAAGTACGCTGTTGTCCAGTTACCTACATTTTTATCTGGCCTGAAATTTATCGCGATACTGTGTTGGCGTCATTCCTACCGATTTTCTGAATACTTTTCTAAATGCCTTTGGGTCGTTATAACCAGAGTTGTAAATTACCTCTGTCATCTGTTGTGCGGTTTGTTCCAATAGCTTTTTAGCAGCTTCAATACGCGTTTGCTGAAGGTATTCGATGGGGGTAATGCCGATTACCTGTTTAAAACGGCGCACAATGTTTCTTCGGCTAGAAGGAATATCCTTGATCATTTCCTCAATGGTGGCCACATCCTGATAATTGCTTTCTATTTTTTCCTGTGCCGAGGCCACTATATCATCGTTATGGTGGCGGATGGGCTGGAATGTACTAAAGTAAGATTGGTTTACGCGGTCCATATCTATAGCGAAAATTTTGGCCACCTTAACGGCCATATCTTTTCCACAATGGATCTGCAGGAGGTGAAGCAATAAGTGAAAGGTAGATGTTGCTCCCCCACTGGTAAATAACCTGCCATCCTGTGTTACCGTTTTATCGGCTTTTAAATGCACGAGCGGAAATGCGGTAGAAAAGGCCGAACAGGCATCAACATGGGTGGTAGCCGCTTTTCCATCTAGCAGTCCGGAGGCAGCAACCAAGAAAGCCCCTGTACAGAAGGTTGCAATTTCTGCCCCCTGAGCATGTTGTTTGTTCAGCCAGGGGATATAACCTTTGTTGGCCATAACGCAATCTTTAATATCGTTTGTGGCAAATGAAGGAACCAGTACAAGATCGAGTGCTGCAGCCTTTTGCAAAGGCACACAAGGGTGTGCACTAAAATTGTAATCCTTATCATCGAGGGTAATTAAACTGATGTTAAATGGAGTTTCGAGATTATCTTTCCGATAAAATCCATTAACGGTATCAAATACATCTAAAATAGCCGCTATGCTTAATAATCTGAAGTTTTGGGGCAGTAAAACACCTACTTGTATCATTTGGTTAAAAATTTAGGTTATCGTAAATATATAAAAATTGTCTGAAATGCCCCTTAATATTGACTTTTACGGCTATGCTCTGTTTTTGGATTAACAGCTAACTTTATTTTAAGTTAATCAGCTAATTATAAACGATATGAAAACCACCCCAACGAGTAACAGAATGTACGGCATAATTCTGCTGTTCGAAATGCAAACCGATTTTTTATTGAGGGCACTTGATGGTATTGATGAAAAGGATGCAGAAAAAAGACTCGGTACAAAGGCCAACCACATTGCCTGGATTACCGGCAGTGTTGTACAGGGACGTTATTTTTTGGCAAAATCGTTCGGGATTGATCTTTCTTCCATAACCGATGAGCTTTTTGCACATAATAAAGGGATTGTTGATGAGGCCACTTACCCATTGCTGGAAGATTGTATTAAAGATTGGAAAGAAATTTCGCCAAAGTTACAGGAAGCTTTAACCCGGGCCACCGACGAAAAGTTAGATGAAAAACTCAGTATACCGGGTATGGAGATCAGCTTATTTGAAATGATCAGTTTTAACAGCTACCGCGAAGCCAACTGCATCGGGCAGATTGCCCTGTGGAGGAGATTACTGGGCTATGCCGGAATGAACTATATGTAAACTATGGAAAAGGTTAGAAGAGAAGCCGATGAAACATTATCGGCATTGGAACAGGTTTTTACGGGCTTTGATGCGCCATTGATTAATCGGGTGCCATTTGAGGGTAGCTGGACGGCCGGGCAACTGGCAGAGCACCTGCTGATGGCAAACGGAGGTTTTTTGCAGGTGATCAATGGCCCCGTAACCGAAACAGATAAACCCGCCGATTTAATGGTAGGGCAGATTAAAACCGATTTTTTAAACTTTAATGTCAAGTTCGAATCGCCAAAAGAGATCCGTCCGGAGGAGAAAGTTTACGACAAATCTTTGCAGCTCGAACGTTTAAGGCAAATTAGAAAAGGGATTTCAGACTCAATAGCCGGCCTCGACCTTACCAAAACCTGCACCTCGTTTGAGCTGCCTGTTTATGGGTACCTAACCCGTTTGGAAGCTGTTTATTTTGTGATTTATCATACACAAAGACATTTGCATCAATTAAAAAATATCTACAATAAGCTTGATGTCAACTGATTTAGCTAGATTTATGAGAAACAGCAAGCTTGATTTATTAAATCCTTATATCGGTAAATGGAAAACGGAAGGTTTAACCCGATCAGGAGAAGTGATTAGCGGAACGGATACTTATGAGTGGATTGAAGGTAATTTCTTCTTAACCCACCGTGTTGAGGTAAATTTCGGTGATCAAAAGATCCGATCGCTTGAAATTACACATTATGATGATATGGAAGATGTTTTTAGATCGCAATCTTTCGATAATGAAGGCAATATTTCGATCGCTACGCTTAAGATATATGATGATATCATTTTAATATTTGCCGATACCGAGCGTTTTAAAGGAAATTTTAAAGGCCATACCATTGAAGGTTTATGGGAGCAGTTTGACGGTAAAAACTGGGTAGCCTGGATGGATATTAAGTTAACAAGGCTACTCACGTAAGCTTATGCTGCCTTGTTTCAGCATTTTAATATATGGGATTAGTTCCTGAAACAAGTTCAGGAGGACGAACAACCAGGAATAACTATAAACAACGATAAAACACATAAGAATTAACCCGCCCGAAAGGGCTAAAAATAACAAAACAATGGCAACACTTAACACGTATTTAAATTTTAACGGTAATACCGAAGAAGCATTTAACTTTTACAAATCTGTATTTGGCGGCGAATTTGCAGTGGTGCAGCGTTATAAAGATTCACCCGGATGCGAAGGAATGCAGATTGGCGATCAGGAAAAATTAATGCACATCGCTTTACCCATCGGGGGAAATGTATTAATGGGCACCGATATTACCGACCCAATGCCTGCATCTACTTTTGGCACAGGAATTTCAATTTCGGTAGATGCCGCAAGTGAAGAAGAGGCACACCAGCTTTTTAATGGCCTATCGGCTGGGGGCACAGTAACCATGGCTTTAGAAAAAACATTTTGGGGCGCACTTTTCGGCATGGCAACAGATAAATTTGGTATCCAATGGATGGTAAACTACGATTATGACCAGAAATAACCAGTAATCTGAAACACTGGTCATCATCACTTGCGCAAGCAATATTATAAAAAGCGTGTGCGATAATATAGAAATCACAAGCAGTATTATAAAAAGCGTATGCAATAATATAAAAAGCGCAGGCAGTATTATAAAAAGCGTAAGCGATAATATAAAAAGCGCAGGCAGTATTATAAAAAGCGTATGCAATAATATAAAAAGCGCAGGCAGTATTATAAAAAGCGTATGCAATAATATAAAAAGCGCAGGCAGTATTATAAAAAACGTAAGCGGTAATGTGAAAAAAACTGTGGTAATTTATGAGGCCCTTTAGCTGTTTACTGGAACCACTAAGATATTATGAACATTAAGGTTGTACTCGATGGTATCATTGATAGAGTTAATAAAACGGATCGTACTTTCGTCTGGAGCTTACCTGTTTTTCATCGGAAGCGGAATGGAGAAATCTTTAAATATTTCAATTACACACAATTCAAAGATCTCTCTGTTCCGCTGCGCTTCAATCGAGATGACGATACGCGCTATACCTCACATTACCACTTCAATGTATTTGAAGAATTCTAAACTTTGCCAATGACTAATGAACTAATGGCCAATAACCAATGAACAATAACCAAAGGCCAATAACCAATGAACTAATGCCCAGTGAACCAATTAACCAATGACCAAAGGCCAATAACCAATGAACTAATGCCCAGTGAACCAATTAACTAATGACCAATTAACGAATGGCCAATGACTAATGAACTAATGGCCAGTGAACTAATAAACTATAAATAACTTTTATTATTTTTAAATATAAAAACCAAAAAAACATCAATATGAAAATTGCAGTTATCGTTATCAGAGTATTGCTAGGAGCGTTATACTTATTTGCCTCCGTAAGTTACTTTCTTAATTTAATGCCAAAAGCACCCGAAATGACGGCCGCCCAAACCAGCTTTATGACAGGGGTGATGGCATCGGTTTATCTGTTTCCATTAATTAAGATTACCGAATTGTTATGCGGTGTTATGTTGCTGATCGGTAGAACGGCACCATTGGCGGCAATCATTATTTTTCCGGTTACTTTAAATATCTTTTTGTATACCGCATTTTTGGCGCAGCCTAAAGATATTCCGATGTCGGCCGTGATGTTATTGTTTAATCTGGTGCTGCTTTATGTGTATCGGGCCAAATATATGCCGATCGTTTCAAAGTAAATTTTAGGGTTTATAAAACTTTCTTATACTTTTTCGCTTTATTTAGTGTTTCGATATAAATTGTAATGATTATATTTAAAAACTAACTAGAAATAAAAAATATGAGAAAGTTCCCATTCTTAATGCTACTCTTCGTAGCCGTGTCATTTTCTGTATTTGCCCAGAACAAAGATGCTATTGTAGGTAAATGGCTTAATCCATCTGGAGAAGGACAGATCGAAATCTACAAAAAAGGCGATAAGTTTTATGGCAAACTGGCCTGGATAAAAGAACCCAATATTAACGGCAAGCCTAAGTTGGATGTTAAAAATCCTGATGCAAACCTGCAGAAACGTGCCCTTTTAAACCTTGAGATATTAAAAGATTTTGTTTACGACGATGGCAAGTGGACGGATGGAACAATTTACGACCCGAAAAGCGGTAAAACCTATAGTTGCAACATGACATTAAAAAGTGCTGATGTACTGAACATCCGCGGTTATGTGGGTATCTCACTTTTAGGTAGATCAGAAACTTTTAGACGCGTTAAATAACGGTAAATGAAGAAAATTTTATGGTGCCTTTTAATGGCACCTTTTTTTTGCGCTGCGCAATCCTATTCCATTAAACCCTTAAATGAAAGTGCAAAAACCAGTTTACGTGGCTTAAGCGTAGTTTCCGATCAGGTTACCTGGGTAAGTGGCAGCAATGGCTCGGTGGGTAAAACTACAGATGGCGGTACAACCTGGAAATGGATGAAACCCAAAGGTTATGAAAAAATCGATTTCAGGGATATTGAAGCCTTTGATGACCGCAATGCGGTTATTGTAGGCATTGCATCGCCTGCATATATTTTAAAAACCACGGATGGTGGCGAAAGCTGGACAGAAAGTTATAAAAACATCGATTCTGCAGTATTTTTAGATGGTGTGAGCTTTTGGGATAAAGATAAAGGCATCGTTTTCGGTGATCCCATTAATGATAAACTGCAATTGCTTAAAACGGTTGATGCCGGTAAAACCTGGCAGGATATTTCTGTAAATCTAAAAAGCAGTATGGCCAAAGGCGAAGCCAGTTTTGCGGCCAGCGGCACTACAATTAAAACCTTGCCGGGCGGTAAAACCTGGATTGCAACGGGCGGTACGGTTTCCAATATCTATTTTTCGCGCGATTACGGCCAAAGCTGGCAGGTATTTAAATGCCCTATTTTGCAGGGCGAAGGGAGTACCGGCCCTTTCTCAATCGATTTCCTGAACGAAAAGACAGGGGTTGTGGTTGGTGGCAATTACCTGAAGGATAAAGAAAACACCAATAATGTGCTGTTAACCCACGATGCCGGCAAAACCTGGCAGAAACCTGTTAGTCCGGTTTTTGGCTTTAGGTCGGCAGTGGCCTACATCAATGCAAAAACACTGGTAGCCACAGGTACTTCGGGCACCGATATTTCTACAGATGGCGGCCAAAACTGGAAACACATTTCGGATAAAAGCTTTAATGCAGTTCAAAAGGCAAAAAAAGGCAATAAAATAATCTTCGCAGGAGAGAAGGGGGCTGTTTATCAGTTAGAAGCCTCCAGGTAATATTTAGGCTCAAATACGTAACAATTTTATCGATTGTTGTTCTAACAACTAAAACGATTATATAAATCACAATTAGGAACAATGGAAATGATAAAATTTTGTTTCTTTGCTATCTAACTAAAACTTTAATTTAAAAAACACACTCAACTCAATGGATTTTTTGCACACGATTTTAGGTGACGATATACAGGCGGGACTATTAATTATTTTAAACTTAATTGTAATCGAGAGCTTGCTTTCGGTTGATAATGCAGCTGTTTTGGCTACCATGGTAATGGATCTGCCAAAATCGCAGAGAGAAAAAGCTTTGAAATACGGCATTATCGGTGCCTATGTTTTCAGGGGCATCTGTTTGTTCCTGGCGGCATGGCTGGTTAAAATATGGTGGCTTAAACCATTGGGCGGTTTATATTTACTATACCTGGCTTTCGATTATTTTAGAAAAAAGAACAGTAAAAAGAATGAGGAAGAAGAGGAGGTGGATAAAAGTAAAAGCTGGATATACAAATCAACCGTTGGTTTGGTAGGTACTTTTTGGGCAACTGTTGCTCTGGTAGAAGTGATGGATTTAGCCTTTTCTATCGATAATGTTTTTGCGGCAGTAGCCTTTACCGATCACATCTGGCTCATTTATATCGGTGTTTTTATCGGCATTTTGGCCATGCGTTTTGTAGCGCAGGCCTTTGTAAAACTGATGGAGAAATTTACGTTTTTAGAAACAGTAGCTTTTATCGTAATCGGGGTTTTGGGCATTAAACTTACCTCTTCAATATTTACCCATTTTTATCCCGAATCGCCGATTTCTCATGCTATAGAAGGCGAAAAAACAGACCTTTTTGTATCTATTTTCACTGTAGCAATTTTCATCATACCGGTATTAACATCCTTATTGTTCAACTTTCCAAAAAAACACAAAAGCGACATCATTATTTCGGATGAGGCTGAAGAAGTATTGGATAAATCTTAATGATAAGGCTTATCTGTGATAAATCTAACAATCAATCGTGCTAACTATATAATCAAATTTGTAATATTAGAATTTATTAAAACAGATTAGGAAACAGGGTGCAATGGCTTTTTACAAACACTACTCATTCGATCTTTGGTTAACGCTGATTAAATCCAATCCAGCGTATAAACAGGAGCGGAGCGCATATTTTTACCGGAAATTTAACAGTAAGCATAAAACCATGGCAGAAGTTGCCATGGTTTTCCGCCAGGTTGATTTAATGGTGAACGCCATTAACGAACGCACCGGGAAAAACGTTGATGCCGACGAAATGTATTTAATGATCATTGGCATGATTAACGATTATGATTATAATTTCCGTGAGGTAAACCTTCAGGAAATAGATCATGATATGGAACAGCTGGTTTTTACGCATATGCCGCTGCTTTACAGCGAGCATTCATTAAATGTATTAGAACAGCTAAAATCAACCGGTCTAAGCTCCACCAATATTTTAAGCAATACCGGTTTTATAAAAGGTAAAACGCTTAAAAAAGTAATCAGCCATTTGGGGATCGATCAGTTTATCGATTTTCAGCTCTATTCAGACGAAGTACGCATGTCTAAACCCAATGCACAGTTTTTTCAGCTGATGTTAGACAGCATCGACCGAAATAAACACCCTGAGCTAATGCTGCATGAAGTTATCCATATTGGAGATAACCCCCATGCCGATGTTAGGGGCGCAGAAGCAATGGGAATTAATACCATGCTCATCAATTCCAATCACTTATCTATCTCAAACCTACTCTATGATACCGTATAATTTCTCACTCCATAAAATAGACAATACAGCCGATTTTGGCTTTAGTGCCGACGATTACAGCCGCTTTAAATTCGGTGATGACCTGGTGGCCCGGTCCTTCGGGAAAGACCTCGCTGATGGTTTCATACGGTATTATCTGGCAGATAATGTAATTACCGATCAGATTGTGGTTATTTCCAGCCCCTACAGCTTTATCCCAACGGCAACCTTTGCCATGAAAAACTATTTTGTTTGTCAGCTTAACCGCTGGCTGGTCGAAAATGGAGGCTTGGCCGTACAGGAAACCAAAGTGCACCGTACCATCACCTATAAGGAAGATTACGGCGAATTAAGTGCCGAAGAAAGGCTTTCCTTAATCGGCAATGATTCTTTCCACATCGATAAAGATTTTCTAATTGGCAAAACGCTCTTGTTCCTGGACGATATCAGAATTACCGGAAGCCACGAGCGGATGATCTTGAAAATGGCGAAAGAATATGGCTTACAGAATGAAATGCATATGCTTTATTTTGCCGAGCTGGTAAATAAGAACATCCACCCCAATGTAGAAAACTTTCTGAACTACCACCAGATCAAATCTATTTTTGATTTGGAGGAAATTATTGATGGGGGCAATTTCAGTTTCAATACGCGTATTGTGAAATACATTTTAAATACCACTTCGAGCAGTTTCACCATCTTTTTAGAACGCAGGAGTGCCGACTTTATCAACCAGCTTTACGACCTTTCGCTGGGCAATAATTACCATACCATAGAGGCGTATTCGAAAAATTTACATCTTATAAAAGACTATATCAAAAACAACAATTATAAATTAATTTAAATATGGCTATTAATTTGCAAAAGGGGCAGAGAGAAAACATCAATGCTCCTAAATTTACAATAGGTTTAGGTTGGGATACCAACAGCTCTTCTACAGGTTCGGCATTCGATTTAGATGCCTCGGTTTTTATATTAAACGATCAGAAAAAATTAATCTCTGATGAAAATTTTGTTTTCTACAACAATTTGGTTTCTCCGGATGGTGCTGTAGAACATACAGGCGATAACTTAACCGGCGATGGCGATGGCGATGACGAACAGATTAAGATAGATTTAACCAAAATCGACGGTAAGGTAAGCGAAATCTGTGTGGTGGTAACCATTCATGATGCAGAAAACAGACGCCAGAATTTTGGCCAGGTTAGAAACTCTTTCATCCGTATTTTTGATGCGGTAACGAATGAGGTAATCTTAAAATATGAATTGGAAGAAGATTTCTCGATCGAAACGGCTGTAGAATTCGGCAGGATTTACAAACGCGAAGATAAATGGAAATTTGAGGCCGTAGGTGTAGGCATGAAAGGCGGTTTACAGGATTATTTAAATAAATATCAATAATATTATGGCAATCAATCTTCAAAAAGGACAGCGTATCAGTCTGGAAAAAAGCAATGGTAGCAAACTTCAAAATGTTTGTGTAGGCATTAACTGGGGCGCAATTGAAAAGAAAGGCCTGTTCGGTTTTGGCTCTTCGAAAGAAGCTGTAGATTTAGATGCAAGCTGTGCATTGTATAATGAAAACAAACAGCTTTTAGAGGTAGTTTATTTCGGTAACCTGAAATCTAAAAACGGTTCTGTAAAACACAGCGGTGATGATTTAACTGGCGATATGGGTGGCGATGATGGCTTGGATAACGAGATCATTACACTCGATTTTTCTCAGTTGGATGCCAGTGTAAGTTATGTGGCATTTGTGCTGAACAGTTTTAGGGGGCACGATTTTGGTACCATTCCATTTGCCTCTATCCGCATTTACGAAGGCACAACCAAACGTGTAAACGAAGTTTTTGCTAAATATGATATCGCCAACGGATCTAATTTTGCTGGTCACGTATCGATGGTAATGGGCGTTTTTTACAAGAAAAACGGCGAGTGGAAATTTAATGCCATTGGCGAACCAACCAAAGACAGAAAATTGGAAGATACCGTTAAAACCGTAACCCAAAATTATTTATAGGCCTTAAGGCTGATAATTGATCAACTATGGAAACCAACCCAAACGATACCCAGGCCCTTACCCCGGTTAAACTGGATAAAGACGGCAATGTGGATCTTGAGAAAATAACTTCCGATGAAACGGTTAAATACCGGGAGATCGGAAAGTCGTTAGAGCCATCAGACGTAAATTCGATCCTGAACTACGGAAGTGATGCCCAAAACTCAATGGAGAAATACAGTAACGATTTTTTATCGTCTGTACGTACCTATAACAGCGGCGAAGTTGGCGGTTTAATTAACGAACTGCTTACCGAATTAAATTATATTGACGTTTCTGAGCTTGAGCAAAGTGGTTTTAAGAGTTTTATCTCTAAAATCCCGTTTTTGAAGAGTTTGGTTGTTGATGTAAAAAAGCTTTTCCAGAAATATGATGTGGTGGTAAACAACATCGATAAAATCACCAATAAAATCAAAGCCGGAAGGTTAAACTCGATTAAAGACAACAGTTCGCTGCAAACCATGTTCGATAGCAATGTGGGGTATATCCATCAGATGGAAGAACTGATCATTGCCGGACAGTTGAAATACAATGAACTCAGTATTAAACTGGCCGAAATGGAAGGCAGGCCTGCCGATTACCAGGACTATGAAATTGCCGATCTAAGGGATTTTATCAGCCGACTGGATAAAAGGCTGGCAGATATGAAGATTGTGCGTTTTATTATGCTGCAATCTTTGGCACAGATCCGTGTGGTACAGAACAACAATACGTCGATTGCAGAAAAAGCACAGTCGATTGTTTCTACTACCATTCCTGTTTGGAAAAACCAATTGACCATTGCAGTTGCTTTACAAAGGCAAAAGGCCAATGTAGAAATGCAGAAGAAAATTTCGGACACTACGAATACCATTCTGCAGAAAAATGCAGAAATGTTAAAGCAGAACAGTATCGATGTGGCCAAAGAAAATGAAAAAACTGTGGTATCTTTGGAAACCCTAAAACGTACCACATCATCATTAATTGAAACGCTAAACGAGGTGAAACAGATTCATGAGGCTGGCGCGCAGAGCAGACGTGTGTTGGATGGCGAACTTAAAACTTTGGAAGCAGAGTTGAAAAAGAACGTTACGAGGGTGAATTAAATTAACCTATGGATGAATACCGTTTAAATATTATCAAAAAATCAAGCGCAGAGATCAACAGATTACAGTTGCTCTCTGTGTTTTTTGATGATGAAGTGCTTTATAAAATTTATTTAAGGAGCCAGGTTATTCACCAACTTTTTGCCAATAATGAAGAACTGGAGGCCGAAAAATTAGACCTCTTTCACCTGCAGTTTACCGATAGCGTAATCGAACTGCTCAAGAAAATCAAAAAGAGCAACGAAAAAAATGTATCGCTCATTTACGATGAGATCGATTTAAATGAAGAACTGATCGACCGCATGGCCGGTGCTCTTGTTGATCAGAAAAGCTTTCAGCTTGATAAACAACGGCAGTCGCTTAAGGTAAATTTATCCCTGCGGAAGCTTTTTAGCGTATTATCTGAATTAAGTGCCGATTTTCCTTTTTCTAAAAATATCAATGTTTTTAGTTCCAAATATGCCAACGATTTTTATTTCGATCTCACTACCGATCAATTTTCAAGGCTGATCAACTTTCAGGATAAGCAGGTATATACCAATGTTTATGCCACCATCGAGAAGAAATTGATGGGCAAACTTTGCAAGTACGACTTTAAAACAGAATTCTACATCGGCTTAAAATCAGGCGAACTGGTAATTGAAGTGTATAAATTTTTAGATACAGACAGTTATTTCCTATTCTTCCCGAGCCGAAACCTTTTTCTCTTCTGCGATTTAACCATTTTGAACGATCTGGATACCACTACCAATCTTTCTGAAAGGGAACGGATTGTACAGGAACTCCAGTATAAAAACGATAAACTAAAAAGTAATGCTGCGGTTTTAAAAACTGCCGTACCAAAAGAGGTTGTTGCTTTATTGGAAGATAGTTACCAAAAAATTTCAGACATTAATTTCCTGAACCACCTCAATAATTTTGATGTACAATCGAATATATTGAAAACAATGCTTAAAACAGATCTGTTTTAGGCTATATTTTGATTTGTTTTTAAGGCGATGGGTTGAAACCCATCCCAATGAATTATAGCAGGATTTTTTTCTAGGTGGTCTGTGAGGACACAGACCACGGAGTAAGAAGCAATAGGTTGAAACCCATCACAATGAATTATTTACCAATTACCTCGTTAAAACTGCCAATTTCTGTTTAAACAGATCAATTGTTCTGCTCCAGGCCAGTTTTGCGGCTGCTTCATTGTAGCGCGTAGGAGAGGTGTTGTTATTAAACGCATGGTTTACGCCATCGTAGATGTAAATCTTATAATCAATTTTATTTTCTTTTAAAGCTTGTTCGTAAGCGGGTATTCCTGCATTTATACGTTCATCTAAACCGCCGTAATGCAGCATCACACTGGCTTTAATTTTTGGTACCTCTGCAGCGTTGGGCTGGGCGCCATAATAGGCAACAGCAGCCTGCAGTTTGGGGTCGTTAACGGCTAATTTATTGGCCATTCCACCGCCCCAGCAAAAACCAACACAGCCTACTTTGCCGTTTCCGTCTTTTCTGTTGCGTAAATAATCCAATCCTTTTAAATAGTTCTGCAGGTTTTTATCGGGATCCAGCTTGCCGATCAGCTCCCGGCCTTTATCCTCATCCGCAGGTGTTCCACCCAATGGAGAAAGTGCATCAACACCAAGGGCCAGAAAACCTTCGGCAGCAACGCGTTTGGTTACATCAATAATATGTGGGTTTAAACCACGGTTTTCGTGGATCACGAGTACGCAGCCCAGTTTCTTTTTGCCTTTTGGCTTGGCCAGCACAGCTTTCATTTCGCCATCAACACCAGTGTAGGTAATGTTTTCTACTTCGATATCATCACTGTTAAAATCAGCTGCAGCGGCATAATTGTTTTCGAGCATGGGCAAAATCGTCATGGCCAGTGCCGTACTGCCGGCAAGAATAGCCAGCTTTTTCATAAAGTCTTTTCTGCTTACCTGGCTATGGGTATACTCATCGTACAGGTTGATTATCTTCTGATCCATCTTATTGATTTTGAATTACCTTACAATATAAAAAAGACGGATGAGATTTATCTCCCCATTGCCTAAAAGTTACAATACATTTCTTCCCATTTTTTGATCACGGTTACACGGTTCCTGGTATATCTCGGGGTTAAAAAGATATTCGACCAGTCGTCGTAATTGTCGTAAAAGAATTTGAGGAAGAAAATCTGAAAGGTAATTCCCAGATAAGGGATGGCACTTAATTCATCTTCGGTTAATGGGCGTACTTCCTGGTAAGCTTTCAGAAATACATTAAAATCTTCTTCTGCCTGATCTTTTGAAATAAGATTATTGAGCTGATGAAAAAAATAATGGTTCAGGAATGTCATTAAATCGTTGATGAGGTAACCTTGACCGGCAAAATCGAAATCAAAAAAAGTAATTTTCCCTGTTTCAGCGAAATGGAAATTCTTTGGAAAGAAATCGTAATGGCAATAGCCATAACTGAATTTCGAAGTATCAAATTCATCAAATTTTTTAACCACCCGGTCGGCAACCTGCAATAGGTATTCGTATTCATCGGGCATTTCTGCAAAATGTGGTTTCAAATCCCTTAAGGGCTCATATAGGGTAGTTTCGAAGTTAAATACCGGTCGTGGGTTTTTAAGTTTTATGGTTGATGTTGTTTGGTGCAGTTTAGCAATATCATGACCAAGTTGGGTTAAATGTTGATGTTCCAGATCTAAAATAACCTTCCCCTCGGCAAATGAAAACAGCACACCGTTTCTTATACCTTCTATGGCATTAAACTGTTGGATCTGTTTTCCCCCCAGATCGGTTATGGGGTAAGAAACCGAATTACCAGCGGCCTTTAAAATGTTGAGCAGTTCTAGTTCGGCTTCAATTTCGTAATACTTGCGGTGCGCATCACGGTAAATTTTGAAGATATATTTTTGATCACTGTTTTCCAGGATATAAGTATCGCTCACATTTCTGATGAGTAAACGGCAGGAGGTAGCAGCATTTAGCCGGTAAGCTTCAATTAAATGATCTTTTAAGGCCACTGCTGATAAGGTAGAATATTGGGCAGGAAAAGTGTTCATTTTAATCATTATTGGCCTAATGCCGCTTTTACTGCAATTTTAAGATCAGGGATGGTTAACCTCGAACTGCCAACAACGGCGTATTTAATAATCTGATTTTTGTCCGACACAATGTACACCGGATAACGGCTAAGGGCATAGGCATCAGAAACAGCATTGCCCGAGCTAATCAGTTCGGCATTGCGCAGTGGCTGTTCTTTTAATTTTTTAATGGCCACATCGTTATTGTCGGTGGTAATGGCTAAAACCAATAAATCTTTCGGGTCGCCCAGTCCTTTGATAAAATCACCGATCAGGCCAAAGTTTTCGGTGCAGGTGCTGCAGCTGGCATACCAGAATACCTGTACAATTACCTTATTGGCCAATTTATCCGGCTCGTAAAATGCTGTTAAAGGCGCAAGATCGAGCTTTTTGCCTTCGTAAATATATGGGGTTGTAACTTTTGTGTTCTCGCGTATGATCACATTAAACCTGTTGATTTCTTCTTCGCTCATTTTGGTAATCACCATTTTCTGAGGCAGGGATTTATCGCTGCTGGGCACCAATCTGTACAGGCCGGTTTGCAATATCTTATTATACTGGTAATAACGGAGGGCTTTCCCCTGGCTATTGTAATATACCAGGTTGGTGTCAATTTTGGGCAACATACTGGCCTTCATGGTCATGATGCCACTGCTGGTTCGTACCGTTTTTAAATTGTCCTGCGCCTGTAGGTTAAAGTAAAGGAAGAGTAGTGAGAGTGCAATCAGATATTTCATAGTGTTGATTTTAGCCTGCAATTTAACATTTAGTTTTAAATAATTAATTGCACCACTGTTAAGGGGTTGCTAAGCTGTTATATTAAGCAATTGTTTGATAACGTTTTAAAATTCTTTCCAATGGGTACTTCCTGCCCGTTTTTAAGTACGATGGTATTGTTAGAAACAACCAAGCCGGGGTTCGGCACAACAAATTCGGGGTTCGGAACAACCATGCCGGAGTTCAGAACAACCAAGCCGGGGTTAGGAACAACCAAGTCGGGGTTAGGAACAGCAAATTGGTGTTCGGAACATATTTAATTCGCTCCAAACGCAATAAATGGTATTTGGAACAAGATAAATGGCAGAAAATATTAACCACAGATAAAAAGGATAAACACAGATAATAACTGATGTAATCAAGCTGCTAAATCTGTGTTTAAATACCTTAACTAATGGCAGTGAACTGGGTGCTTAGCCCTGATCGGAACGAACATCCCGGTTTTTCGCCGGGATAAATTGGAGAGCAGGAAAAACTTTAAAAAAAGCTCAAGGCCCTGCGCTCCAAAAAAGAGATAAGCGCTCCTTTTTTCAGCACCACTGCCAACCATCATTTAAATACAAAAAAAGCACCGTTTCCTCAATTAAGGAAAGGCGCTTCTAATACTTAAACGACTAGGTTTAATAAGTTACATCAGCTGCTGATTCAATTTGCCCGAAAACCTTTCGGGGTGCACTGCATCTGACGTTTGAAAAATATGTTAAAGTTGGCCGGGTATTCGAAACCCAGGCAATAGGCAATCTGTGCAATATTCCACTCGGTATGTTTTAATAACGCCACGGCTTCGGTTGCTATCCTTCTCGAAATATGCTCTGAAGTGGTTTTACCTGTAACTTCTTTCACCGCATGGTTAAGGTGGTTTACGTGTACCAGCAGCCGAAGGGCAAAATCGTGTGCCGTTTTCAATTCTAAAATATGCTCTGTAGAACCAATCGGGAACTGCCGCTCCAGCAACTCGATAAAAAGGGAAGTTAAGCGTGCCGAAGCGTTGTTCTGTTTAAAAAGGATATCCTGGGGCTTCACTTTTAAAGCCTCATGAACAATCAGCTGCACATAGTTTCTCAAAAGATCATATTTGTGGATGTAATCGCCATCCATTTCTTTCATCATTTTAGTGAAAATATCCCTTAAGGTTATTTCTTGTTCTTCATCGATGTGTATTACCGGACTATCATTAATGCGCCATAGCAACGAATCGCGGAGGGTTTCATTGCGGTTGTGGATAAAGTTTTCGGTAAACAGACAGAAAAAACCAGCGGGCTTGGCAGATTTACTTTCCCATGAATATGGAATATTCGGGTTGGTAAACAACAGTGCACGGCCTTTAATTTCGATCTGTGCATCAGGATAGTGCAAAATGCCATTGCCCATAATCAGCGAGATTTTATAAAAATCCCTCCGGCTAAATGCCGATGGTACGTTGCTGCAAACAGTAGCTCTGTTGAAAACATTAAAATGCCCGATGTCGTTAATCATCCCCAGGCTTGGCGTAGGGATTTCCGGTCGGGTGATTTTTAATTTATTGTAAAAATCTTCTAAAGTTTCCTTTTTTTGAAGGGTAGAAAGCTCTTGATTTTTTGAAAACATATTTTAAGTGCTTAATACCGTAAAGTTATGGTTTAATCGCCATTCCTTCATGCATTTCCTCAGTAGGTTCTGCCACTAATTTGTCACCTTCTGTTAAATCGCCAAAAATTTCTACCTGATTATCGGTTTCCCTGCCTTTTTTAACCGCTACTTTAACAGCCTTGTTATCGGCCACTTTAAGTACAAATAATCCTTCACTGGTATCTAACAGTGCTTTTTTATCAATAATAAAGGTGCTGGCATTTGCCGGAAGCGGGATATTTACTTCGGCCACCATTCCGGGCAACAGTATTTTCGAAGCATTTGGCACATCCATTTCAACACGCTCAGAACGTAAACGCAGATCCAGAGCACCCGATAAACGTTTCACCTTTGCCTTAAAAGTTTGGCTCGGTAACGATTTTACCGTAAAACTGATCTCGTCGCCCGCTTTTAAATATCCGGTATAAACCTCCGGGATGGAAACGGCTAAACGCAGGTTTTTTTGATCCTGCAAGGTAAACAAAGGAAGATCGGAACCTTTACCTGTTGGACCAACGTAGGCGCCTAAATTTACATTTCTTGCCGAGATAATCCCGCTGAAGGGAGCCCTGATGGTTAAATAGTCCTGCACTGAGCTTACTTCCTTATATGCCGCTTTGGCTGCTTCTAACTGCGCCAGGTCTGAATTCTTTTTGGCCATCGCCTGGTCCAGGTCGTTGGTCGAAATTGTTCCAGGGGTTTTACTGGTTTCGTATAAGCGGTTATAATTGGCTTTACTGGCGGTATAAATGGCTTCCTGTGCTTTTATCCTCGATTGTGTGGCTGCCAGTTGTGAAGTCATTTCGGGTGCTTCCAAAGTCATTAACAACTGTCCTTTGTTTACTTCCGATCCGATATCAACTTTTAGGGATTTTACAAAGCTGCTCACTTTGGCATATAAATCTACCTGTTGCAGGGCAATCAGTTCGCCGGGCAGACTCAATTTAGTGGAAAGTTTTTCCTTTTTAAGGTCGAAGGTGGCAATTGCGGTTTCTTTCTCTTTTTTTGGTGCTGTTTTCGATTCCGAATGCCCACAGCCGTATATCGCGGTTAGCATTAAAAATCCTGTGCTTAATAATCCTGTTGAAAATATCTTCGTGTTCATTTGTGATGATGATTTATTCGTTTTCGTGTAAACCTTTAATGTAATGGGTGCTTTCTTCGTCTTCGGGATCAAGTGATATCGAATCGGTAGTCTGTTTTCCCTGAACCCATGCAAATACCAATGGCAATATAATTAATACGGCGAATGTTGAAGCCAATAAACCGCCGATAACTGCCCTGCCCAGTGGCGAAACTGCTCCACCGCCTTCGCCATGGCCGATGGCCATTGGCAACATCCCGGCAATCATTGCAATACTCGTCATGATAATGGGGCGCAAACGTAAAGCTGCGGCCTCGCGTGCCGATTCGAGCGCATTGCCGTTGTTTTTTCTCAATTGTTCGGCGTTTGTAATCAATAATACTGCATTGGCAATAGATACCCCAACCGACATGATAATGCCCATATACGATTGTAAGTTTAAGGTTGATCCGGTGATGGTTAACAATAACAAAGAACCTAAAATAACCGCCGGTACAGTGGCCAAAATAACCAATGGAACTTTAAACGACTGGAAATTGGCTGCCAACATCAAGAAAATTACCACAATGGCCACAAATAAGCCCGATTGTAAGCTGTCTAAAGTATCTGTTAATACTTTGCTTAATCCTATTGCGGTAACGTTTAGTCCCCTCGGCAGCTCGCCAACGTTTTTAATGGCTTTTTCTACATCTTTCGATGCCGCGCCCAGGTCGGTATGGTAAAGGTTTGCCGTAACAGATAAAAAAGGCATGGCACCGATGTTATCATTTTCGCCTGCTGTAGTATCGGGCGTAATTTTGGCCACATCGCTTAATACCGGCCTTGCCGCATTTTTTAAGAGCGGAATTTCTCCGATGTCATCTTTGCTCGTCATCTGGTTAAGCGGTACCTGCACCTGCACACTGTAAGGCAGCGAAGCTTTTTCGTCCAGCCAGATATTTTTATCCGTATAACGCGATGATGAAGTTGAAGCAATTAACGATCGTGAAATATCGGCCATATCTACGCCGATCTGTGCAGCACGTGTTCTGTCGATATCGATATTTAAAGATGGATATTTAATGGGCTGGGCAATCTGAACATCGCGCATATAAGGGATTTCCTTCAGCTCTGCGAGGATTTTATTTGCATATTTTTCGTTCAGTTTTTTGTTTTTACCAGCAATGCGCACCTCAACAGGAGTAGGAGAGCCTTGGCTCAGTACCTTATCGGTAAGTTCTATCGGTTCGAAAGATAGTTTAACATCAGGCAAAAGTTTTTTGATTTTTTCTCTAAACTGGTCCTTAAAATCGTCCATGTCTTCTTCAAAATCTTTTAAACTTACCTGGAAAACAGCCTCATGCGGACCAGCCATAAACTGGTAAATCGGGTTAACCGAAAATTGCGCCGGGTGCTGACCAACATATACAGAAGAAATCCCCATGTGTTCTTCGCCCACCATTTTTTTCAGTTCAGCCAAAACTACGTTGGCCTTTTCTTCGGTACGCTCTAAACGTGTTCCATCTGGTGCACGCAAGCGCAGCTGGAACTGGCTCGAATTTACCCTTGGTAAAACATCGCGGCCAATATTGACCAATAACAAGGCTGCCAAACCAATAATTACCACGAGGTAAAGCAGTACAACTGGTTTGCGGTAAGGCAATATCCGATCGAGAAAACGCATAAAACGGTTTCGGAACTTATCAAAGAAACCGATTTTACCGTTACCGCTAAAATCTTCGCGCTCAACCAAAACTCTTTTTTGATTGAGGGTATCTTTTTCCGATTCGAGCGTAATGCCTGTTGCGGCAAAATCAGCCTCATCCTGTGTAATGCCCGGATGGTTTGTACTTCCTTTTTTAGGGTGGGCCACCATCAGCCAGTTGGCCATGATCGGCACAAAGGTTTGTGATAACAGGAATGAAACCACCATCGAAAAGCCGATTGCCAATGCCAACGGTAAGAACAAGGCACCCGGGATGCCCGTCATGGTAAAGGCCGGAGCAAATACCGCCAGGATACAGAACAGGATTAACAGTTTTGGAAAGGCGATTTCCTTACAGGCATCCCAAATGGCCAGGGCCTTGGGTTTGCCCATATCAAAATGCTGGTGGATATTTTCTATGGTTACCGTCGATTCGTCTACCAGGATACCAATGGCCAGGGCCAATCCGCTCAACGTCATGATATTGATGGTTTGCCCGAACAGTTTAAGGAACAGAACCCCCGCAATAATAGAAGTTGGGATAGTGAGGATTACGATCAGGGCAGCACGCCTGTCGCCCAGGAAAAGTAAAACCATCAGGCCCGTTAATATCGCGCCGATTGCCCCTTCGCTGATCAAACTTTTTACGGCATTGATTACATACACAGACTGGTCGAACTCGTAAGAAAGTTTAACGTCTTCTGGTAAGGAGTTTTGGATGTTGGGCAGGTTTTTCTTTAAGTTTTTAACCACTTCCCATGTAGAGGCATCACCAGATTTGGCGATACTTAAATATACCGAACGTTTACCGTTAATCAGGGCATAACCTGCTACTAAATCGGCACCATCTTTAACGGTAGCCACATCGCGCAGTTGCAGGTTTTGTACGCTGCCTTTAAACAAAGGGATGTTTTCGAAATCTTTAACCTTTTTAATGGTGTAATTGGTTGGCGTAAGGTAGTTTTTATCGCCAATTCTTACGTTTCCAGAGGGAGCAGTCTGGTTATTTAACCTAATGGCTTCAACCACCTGATCGACCGTTAAATTATGTGAGCGCAAGAGCGATGGGTTAACGTTAATTTCTATCGTTCTCGGACTACCGCCAAAAGGCGCGGGAGAGAGCAGGCCGGGTATAGCCGAGAAACTCGGACGTACATAGGTATTGGCCAGATCCTGCAGCTCGTTGTTGGTGCGGATAGGGCTGCTGAGTACCAATTGACCAACGGGTAGAGAAGAGGCATCGAAACGGATTACGAAGGGAGGTTGCGAGCCCGGCGGGAAAATGGCCTGCGCCCTGGTAGAAAGTGCACTCAGCTCGGCAGCCGCCTGCGCCATATTCGTACCCTCGTAATAGGTTAGTTTCATTAACATTAAACCCTGGGTATTTTTGGTTTCGATACTTTTGATACCGTTTGCAAAAAGCAGGATATTAACATATTGCTTACCAAAATAAGCCTCCATCTGATCAGGCGTGTAACCGCCAAAAGGGTGGGCAATATAAATTACCGGAAGGTTCATCTGCGGCAGGATATCAACCTTGATCTGGTTGATGGCCCCTATGCCGAAAAAGAACAATCCCGCTACTAAAACTAAGATGGATATGGGTTTGCGGAGTGCGAAACGTATTAAATTCATTGAAATGGCCTGATTAAAATTCGTTGATAAATATGTCGTAATTGCCCAGCGCCGCCGATTTTAGCAGTAAAGCCTGCCAAACATTGGTAAAGGCAATATCCCTGTCGGTTTCTGCACGGTTGAGCGTAAAAAGTGCCTGTGTAAGATCAACCAAGGTGGTGAGCCCGTTTTTGTAAAGTGTGTTTTTTTGCAAATAGGCATCAGAAGCTGCCTTAACCTGGATAGGTGCTTCCCTGTAATTGGCCAATGCATTTGCCAGTTTGGTTTCGGCCAATGCCAACTGTGCTTTCAATTGCTGATCAACCAGATTGTACTCTTCCTTTAAGCCTTGGCTAATGTATTCTTGAGCACGCACTTGCGGACGGTTTTTAAGCAAAGTAGATAGGTTCCAGGTCATTCCTATGCCAATCAAATAGTTTCCGCGGGTGGGATTAATACCATCTGCATAACTGGTAGAATATGCGGTCTGATCCAGGGCATAACCCGAACTAAAGCCCGAGCCCCTGCCTTGCATTACACCAAATAAGGTAAATGTAGGATAATACAATTTTTTGAAATAATTTACCTGTTGTTGGCTAACATCCACACGGTTCTGGTAAAACTTTAAGAGCGGATGTGAATTTTTGATCACCGTATCTTCAAGGAGATTGTTCGGAATTCGGGTAATGGATGCTGTATCTACAGTATAGGCTGTTGCGGTTAAGCCCATTAAAACGCCTAAACGGTTGGCCTGTTCCTGCTCCAGATCTTTTGCTTTGGTTAAGGCTATTTTGGCATTAGAAACCTCTGCTTTGGCAAAAGAAGAATCTACACCTGCAATAAGGCCGTTTTTCGCCCTGATTACAGCTGTGTTTTTGAAGGTTACCGCACGGTCGAGGTTGTTTTGTTGCGACCTGGTTAAGCGTTGAGCGGCTAATAAATTGAGGTAAGCGGCAGAAACGCGGATTTCCTCCTGAAATTTTTCCTGTTCCAGGTCGTTTTTGTCTCTCTGGTAAGCAGCATCGGCAATTTTAATGCGGTCTCTTATTTTTCCAAAGGTGAAGAAATCCCAGTTTACATTGGCGAGGTAAAGTCCGCCAAATGCGGCGTTCCAGTTTTGTTTATCTAATGCCGGACCAGATGAAGCGGTTCCTAAACCACCCAATCCATATTGAGGTCCGTTTTGGCCATTAATGGTTCCGTAATCCTGCTGGGCACTTAAACTGAAATTTGGGAGGTACTCTCTTTTGGCCTGTTGGATGGAAGATTTAGAGGCATTTGCATAATTATCTTTGGCCTTAATGGTGCCATAATTGGTTAATGCAGTGTTTACAGCCTGTTTTAAACTCAGTGTTTGGGCACTAACGCCGATAGAAAAACTGATAAATAATAGTAGTGAAAAATTAAATAAAGATATACGGTGCATAGTGTATAATTTACACGGCAAATGTAAATTATGGCGGCAACATCAAAGTATTCCGTTCAAATCAATAATTATGCGAATCAAATAATAATCGAATTGTTACTTAGTATTGTTTGTGTTTCAAAAGGCAAAAAATAACCCCTTGTAAGTTCAATTACAAGGGGTTATTAACCTGGTGTTTATGATGCTTCCGTATAGCTTTTAAAATTATCCAGTATGGCCTGCCATCCGCCGCGCTGCATTTCGATCGGGTTGGTCGATTCGGCATCAAAGGTTTCAGTTACCCTGGTCTGTTCGCTCAAAGCATCAAAAACAATACTTACCGTGCGGCCGTCTTCCATGGTATATTCAATTTTTTTATTGGGATCAACAGTGGTATAAGTGCCACCGAAATCGAAACTCATGCTACCATCTTTTGCAGCCATGGTGCTTTTAAATTTACCGCCAACTTTTAAATCATTTTCCGAATATGGTGTATGCCAGTCGGGCGAGGCAAAACTCCATTTGGTAATGTGTTCTGGAGTGTTCCAAAATTCCCATACTTTTTCTACCGGTGCATTTACTGTAGTTTCTACTGTTATTGATGTTCTGTTTTCCATGTTTCTTTGTTTAAGATTATAGCTTAAAGTTATGGGAACTTTTACAACTTGGAAAGTGTAAATGCGACAAAATAGGGGGTGAAATTCCCCCCATTATTCAGGTGGGCGATAGGCTTTTGGAAATGGTAAAATACAGCCAAGAAATGAGCCTGTATCATAACTATAAAATTGTCATCCTCAGCTTCCCGATGAATCGGAACAAGTAGTGGAAGCACCTATTTAAATGTTTTTATATGGCGTTTCGACGGGCTTAACGTGACAAATTTGAAGCAAATGATACAGCCTCACCTTAATATTTACAGGTTCTATTAGTGCAGGTCGGTATATATGAAGGTAACAGTATCTTTCGATACCAATCCGCTCATATTGCCACCTGTGTATACTGCTTTATAACTTGCCCCTTTTTTTAGATCGTAAGCCTTGAGCAGGTCGGCATTTGCCACCAAGCTATCGCCTGGGTTTACTTTAGTATAGCTTGATGCCGGCGGTGGCATCATTCTTTTGGCCATGGCACCCTTATACTGTGCTTCTTCTCCTTTTTCGTTGGTAATGCTTAAATAGCTGCTCATTAAAGGTTCGAAAGGCGTATGCCAGATGCAGAAACTTTTGGTGCTGTCGCTGTTGTTGTATACCACAAATCTCAATAGTAGGGGATCGCCGGTAGCTACATTTCCATTGATCTTAATTTTTGCCGTTAACGAATCGTTGGTAGATTTTGTATCGGCTGTACTTTCGCTTTTGCTGTTTGCTGTATTTCTGGTGGCTTCACTGCAGGCCGAAAACAATAGCAAAAATGCTGGGATAATTAATTTGATGTTTTTCATTGAAGGGTTTTGTTTATATAAGCAAATGGAACTTAATATTGTTTTGATAAGAGAGGATTAAACTAAAACGATTAAGTACGATAAAGATATCGGTTTTACCCACAAACTTAAAATCTGCAATCGCGTTTTCCTGGATTACAATAAATTAGTGGTATAGCCTAAACTAGTTTGCGTTGACCAGAAAATAAGCAATGCGGCAGGCATAACCTGTTGATTTCGGATTGTGCATCTCGCTGACGCGTATACTTAATTTGTGTTCGCCGCTACCTAGCGCATCGCCAAGCAAGAGGTACCAGGGTAAATGCAGCCCCGAACTCCATTGGGTATACAGATCGATTATTTTTTCCTCGCCATCATCAATTCGGTAATGTAAAGCACCCGCATCTGGTCCTGATAAAACCGAGATGCCAACTGCATTACCTTTAAAAATCAGATCGAAAGTGCTGTTTCTGGTGTCACTTTCCAAAACAGGAATGTTTACAAAGCCAGGCCTGGTACCAGCACCATCATTCGGTTTCCAGTTTTTGTTTATGCTAAAAGTATTTACATTGTTGGCAGCAGTAATGTTTACATATTGCCCTTTGGTATAAGCAAATTTATCAATTATTTTGGGCAGACTGGCTGTAGCCTTTTTACCGATGTTTTTTTGATTTTCCTCGAAATAGGTTTTTATTGTGTTAAAATAAAGCTGCTGACCAAAAGGAGCGGGGTGGAGGTCTTTAAAATCGCCTTTCCAGTTAAATTCGCCATTTGCAATGCGTTTATTAACTTCTAAAGCAAGGTTAATAAAAGGTAAATGGTAATATTCAGCTAAATCGCTATGTACTTTAACTTCGGTGGGTATTTTACCTTTATCAAAATCTTCATTTTTATCTTCATCCGCAAAAGCCATCAATACGATATTGGTTTTCGGGTTTTTGCCCAGTGTATGCCTAATAATTCCTTCCAATGCACGCCTTTGTGTTTGTTCTGCGGTTTGGTTAACATGATCATTCACTGCCGATTCTACAAATAAAAGGTCAATTTTTCCGCTGTCCAGTACATCGCGCTGCAGGCGGAAAGCATGGGGCAAGCTGCCCAAAGATGGAATACCTGCGTTAATGAATCTGAATTTGGTTTGTGGATAGGTTTTAACCAAGTAATTGCATACCAATCCGCGCCAGCCTTCCATATTGGTGATCGATCCACCTAAAAAAGCTATGGTTAAAGGTTCGGCATTCTGCAGTTTTTCGGCAACAGAAGTGCTATAACCATTAAAAGTAATGAATGAAGCAGATTGAAGCTTGTTTTGGGCAAAAGTTTTTGTGATACCAGCTGTTAGCAGCAATATCAGGCAAAGTAAGGCGTTTTTTTTCATGCTGATTAGAATAGGCCAAAAGTAGTAAAATTAACGTTGATCGGTACTTAACATGAGAAAATTAAGGTTAAGCATTGTGGTTGTCATTCTTAGCAGAACATTTGGTCGTTAATGATTAGGAGCGCAATTTTTGTGCTGATAGTAAAGTTTCTTCCTGCTTTCCGTTTTATTCCGCCTGCGGCTTCATGCTCACTCCAATCAGGGCTAGGAGAGGCAGCCTGAATAAATAGGATTGGCTGGGCGGCATGCTGATGGCATTAGATACTATCCGCGAAATCACATTGTGGTTGTCATCCTAAGTGTAGTTGAAGGATGGTTTGAGCGTTTTTTAGAAAATTAGGAGCGCAATTTTTGTGCTGATAGTAAAGTTTCTTCCTGCTTTCCGTTTTATTCCGCCTGCGGCTTCATGCTCACTCCAATCAGGGCTAGGTGGGGCAGCCTGAATAAATAGGATTGGCTGGGCGGCTTGTTGATGGCATTAGAATACTATCTGCGAAATCAAATTGCGGTTGTCATCCTCAACATAGTTGAAGGGTAATTTCAGCACATTGTTCGTCTGAAGATTAGTAGTTAAAATGCCTTTGTGGTCAGGTGTTTAATATTCATTACTGGGTAATAATCCAGAGTTGACAACTTAATAACAAAGTGTATATAAATTGTCAACTCATCTCTGGCTTATCAGCACCTACTCTGCCACATAAACCCGATTGACAGTGAAAGCGCCTGATCCTTCATCAGGCCTTGAACAAAAAGCGGGAAGAAAACGGTAAAAAAATCTTCCGACTTTGCTTTCCAAAAAAATAGAGGGCATAATCATTATTCTTGAGGCCCTTTACAACGATTGTTAGCCCCCCAAAAAAAATAAGCAACTTTACTCTGCTACCTTTTTCTTTCGTCTAAATCTTTTTACCTGCCCCATGTGCTCTGTCGGTATATTATCGCCCAGTAGTTTGCCCCAGGGTTTAAGCCCATCTATTCTATCGAAGATAATTTTAAGCACAGCAATAAATGGAATGGAAAGGAACATGCCTGGGATGCCCCATAATGCCGCGCCCATTAAAACAATTACGATAGAAATCAATGCATTAATCTGCACTTTGCTCGAAACAATGCGGGGCACGAGGATATTGTTATCAATAAACTGGATCAATGCATACGCAGCTATAATAAGGAGCTGGGTAGTAAAACCATCTTTGGTTAAGGTTGCCATTAATACAGGCAATGCAATGGCAATAATACCACCAATATAAGGTAACAGGTTCAATATCGCACCGATTACACCAATCAGGATGGCATTTTGCACACCAAGAATTAATAAGGCAGCAGAATTCATTACCGCTACAATAGAAGTTTCGATCAGTAAGCCGATAATATAACTTTGGATGGCAGCTTTCGTTTCACCTAAAATTTCGGCTACCTTTTGCTTGTTCTCCTCCGAAAATACCTCGTAAATAAAGTTGAGGATCAGCGTTTTATAAAGTAAAATCAGAAAGGTATACACGGGGATCAGAAAAACAACACTTAAAACGCCCATTAATCCGCTTAAGGTTTGCCCAATCAATGCTTTGCTTCCATTAGCTGCATCATTAACCATTTGCATCTGTTTTTGCGAGGAAATACCAAAGCTTGTTTGCAGCCAGTTCCGTATTTCTTCGAGCAGTTGTGTAAGTTTATGTTTAATGCTGTCCAGATCGTCGAAAAAGTGGGCAACCTGAGATGACAAAAAGTAGAGAACGGCTATAACCACAACAATACCGATGAGCATGGATAAGATAATGCTTAAAATTTTGGGCATTTTTCTCTCAAACCGGTTGGTGAGTGGATTAAGCAGGATGGCAATAAGCGCAGCGAAGGCAAGCGGTACGAGAATATCTCGGAGTACGCTCATCATAAATACTGTAATTACCAGTCCTAACAGAATTACAGGTGCCTTAATGTAAAATGGGTAAGTTTTAAGCATTTTTTAGTGGGTTCATCGATCAACAACCATTATGTAACAAAATTGTTTTAATTTATTCAGTCCTTTGGAGAATAAACTGATTGTGAGGCCTCTTTTTTATTTCAATTGGTAAAAATGGTTAGGAATGCAGTGGTTCTCCCTGAATTTACTTGTCGTTACAGCCGCATCTCTATATGGTACTATTGATAACGATAATATCAGTTAGCAGATAATGTGTTGTTATTACCAAATATGTTCCCTCTGCTACATACCTGATAATATAGCCCGAGGATAATTCAAGAATCTCGCCATTAGGACAGTAGAATTTTAATTTTGTGTGTTTATAGTAGTAAGTGTCTATTTACTATTAGAAAACGAGTGGGAAATAATCAAAGGTTTAATTATAAGTCGTTTGTGAAATTATTTTCCTTTATAACAGTAGAGAATTAGAATCAAAGTGTATTACTTATTGATAAATAGTATTAACAATAGGTAACAATTAAAAATTCTAACCATTAAATTATGAGAACACTAAAAATTCAGAATCTAATTATTGTGCTGATGCTGCTCATTACAGCATCATGTAAAAAGGCTGCTGTTAACCAGGATAATGATCGGGATAGTTTACAAAAGCAGCAAGCGGTTACAGAATTAAACACTAAATACTATGTTAGTGCGGCAGGCAACGATGCAAATAATGGCACGTCAACCAGTACCCCATGGAAAACTTTGAACAAGGTATCTACCAGCACTTTTGGTGCTGGCGATCAAATCCTGTTCCGATCTGGTGATACCTTTGTAGGGCAATTACAGGTCAGTTCATCCGGATCAAGTGGATCTCCAATTATCTTTGATAAATATGGTACAGGTGCTAAACCTATTATTGATGGTGCTAATGCTGCCGGTGGTGCCTATGGTGCGGCTGTTATTGCCACTAACAAGCAATATATTGAATTCAGAAACCTCGAAATTACCAACAACCGTACCGTAAACAGATCTGGGGTTGATAAAGCTACTGCGTATGGAATATTGATTTCGAATACCTCGGCAACAGCTAAACAATATTTCAGATTTACAGGTTTGACTATCAGGAATATTTATGCAGTAAGCATTGCAGGCGTTGCATTTAATGCGATTAGTTCATCTGGCATAAGGATTGACGGGCCAGGCCTAACACAAGATATTCGTGTAGATAACTGTTTGATTACCAGAACAACCAGGTTTGGCGTTAGCTCGAGCAATACCATGGATTTAGTTATTTCCAACAATCAGATGACCGAAACCGGCGGTAGTGGTATCCAGCCAAAACAGGCAGAAAATATATTAATGGAAAATAATACTTTCGACTATCCCGGATCAAATATAGATCCGCGCATGACGGCAAGAGGCAGTGCAGTTTGGATTGCCGATTGTAAAGATGTGGTTTTACAAAAGAACATATCCCGCCATGTACGCGGACCACAGGATTCATACGGCTATCATATAGATCATGACAATACCAACATTCTTTATCAGTATAATATCTCCCAGGATGCAGAAGGGGGATTTGTGGAAATATTGGGATTAAACAAAAACGTAACCTATCGTTTTAATATCAGTATTAATGATGGCAACCGGGCTGATGCCAAAACGCTTTGGTTATCTACCTACGGCGGCAGTGATAATCCAGGAGGCGGTCCGTCAGACAGAGTGTATATTTACAACAATACAGTTTATGTAAATGGGAAAACACCCAATATCGACCTTAGTACAGGTACCAATGTACATGTATTCAATAACATTTTCCACGTTGCATCCGGATCGATCGGACAAACAACAAATATCAAGCCTGGAACAGATATTTCGAATAATCTTTTCTTTGGGGATGTAAATACGACATTTGTTAGCAGTTCAACCAGTTCATATACCGGCGATGCCAAGTTTACATCACCTACTGCAGCAGATGCTCCATTAGGTTTCAGGCTGTTGGCCGGTAGTCCTGCTTTAAACAGGGGTAAAGGATTTTCTGTCCCTACTTTTCCAAAAGCAGGGACAGGTATTTTTAGTGGCATCCCAACGAATGCACCAAGTTTGAACGTGGATTATTTTGGAAACGCAGTTAACATTTCCGGACCGGTAAATATAGGTGCTTATAACGGGGCTGGTCTGTAAAATCATTTTGGAGCAATGCCTATTTCTATTACTGAAGTAGTGCCATAACTCGATGCAAAAAAACTAAGCCTCAATAATAATATCGCAGGCTTAGTTTTTTCTTGATAATTTAAATTTAGTAAGTGATATTATTTACTGATATTCAATTGATTATAATTTTAACTCTAGTTTCAATGTTTTCAATCTTATCCCGAACTCGGGTAATTTTAATACTTCTCTCGGTTTGTTTTCAACCGGTCTCATTCGCACAAAAAAAGCCAAACATACTTTGGATAACCTACGAAGATACTTCACCGAACTTTATTGGCTGCTATGGCAATAAAAATGCGCGCACTCCGATAATGGATCAGCTGGCAACAAATGGTGTAAGGTTTGCCAATGCTTTTTCTACCGGAACGGTTTGTTCGCCCTCGCGTACCGCATTAATTACAGGAATAAAAACCTATACTTTGGGCACAGGCAATCATCGCAGTAAGTATCCTGTACCGGCATATGTGCACGGTTTTCCGTACTACCTGCAAAAAGCCGGTTATTACACCACTAACAATGCCAAAACCGATTACAATGTTCGGAACGAAAGCGGTTTTATAAAAGATACCTGGAATGAAAGTTCAAACCAGGCTGGCTGGTGGAACCGGAAACCCGGGCAACCGTTTTTTGCCGTGTTCAATTATATGGACTCACATCAGTCGCGTACGATGACCTTTCCTTACCAAACTTATGCAAAGCAGGTATTGGATGAATTAACTCCGGATGAAATTATAAGTGACAATTCATTTGATCTGCCACCATTTTACCACGATACGCCCGAAATGCGAAAACAGTTTGCACGGGTATATAATTCGATAAAACTTACCGATAAAAAAATCGGCTTGTTGTTAAAACGACTGGAAAAAGACCATTTAACTGATAGCACAATTATTTTTTGCTTCGCCGATCATGGCGAGGGGATACCCCGTGGTAAAACCAACGGTATTAATTTAGGTTACAAGGTGCCATTTATCGCCTGGTTTCCGCCTATGTATAAGGATCTTTCACCGTGGAAAAAAGCAGGGGTGGTAACGGATGAACTCATAAGTTTTGAAGATATGGCACCTACCATGCTGAGCCTGGCCGGTGCGGAAATTCCTGCTGAAATGAAGGGGCGGGTGCTTATCGGTAACTACCGCTCAAAACCGACCGATCATCTTAATTTATCAAACGACCGATCTGATAATGGCATCGATCTGGTTAGAACCGTAACCAACGGACGCTATGTGTACTCACGGAATTTTATGCCCTTTATGCCCGAAGCGCGCTATATCAGGTATATGGAGATTAGCGCTATAAAACAACAAATGCGCGGGGACCTGGCCAATGGTAAGCTGAATAAGCTGCAAAAGAGTTTGTTTGATGAGCGGCCTGCAGAGTTTCTATTTGATATTGATCATGACCCATGGGAAACCCATAACCTGGCTAATGACGCCAAATTACGACCGGTATTGCTTACCATGCGGAAGCAAATGGCTGATGAGATTTTAAAGAAGAGAGATATTATGTTATTGCCCGAATATGAACTGGATTTAATATCCAAAACGGGAACGCCTTATGAATACCGGATGAGTGATGCAAATTTTCCTATTAAAACCATTTACATGGCAGCAGCGTTATCAGGGTTTAGGGGTGATAATACAGCTGCCCGGCAAGCAAAACTTTTAAGCAGCAAAAACAAAATTGTACGCTATTGGGCAATTGTTGGCTTACGTTCGCAAAACTACGCCGCTTTAAAACCCTATAAAACAAATATTTTAACGGCCATGAAAGATAATTATGGTCCTGTAGCCATTACAGCATCAGCCATTGCTTACCAAAACTTTAATGATAAACTTGCGGAAGCGCAATTAATGGGCTACTGCAAAAATGAAAACCCTATGTTGGCATTGATGACTATTAATTACCTCTTGTATATTCCAAATAATAAGCCATTTATTGCAACTATACAGGAAGCCAGTAAAAAAGCTGGTATAACTTATGATGTTAAAGCGGCTTGTTTGGACTTTCTTGGTAGCCTTGGTCTTATACCCAATACGTTTGATTTTGAAAAATAAACACAGACGATAAGACAGTTAACTATTGGCGGTTAAAACATCTAAGTGTGTTTGTAAGCAAAAATCCCAATTACTCGCATAATTGGGATATTTAATCTGTTAATCTTTTTAAGAAAATTTATTAAGTTAAGATTGCATGAATGTTATTTGTAAAAGCTACTGGCAGGGATTTTAGTTTTAATAAATTCAGTGCTTTTCCATGCTATGCTTAAATCAGACTTTTCTTTGGAGCTTCCTGAATAATAAATTTTAATTGGATGCAGGCCTGCTTTAAGTAAAATGCTTGCATCTTTTGTAATTCCACCTGCATAACCATAATCTTCATCTATTATTGTTGCTTCGTGTATTCTTAAAAACGCTTTTGTATCTGCGCTCATGAAAAAAGTGTATTCCCCATCTTTAGGTACGTTAATATATCCTTCAAATAGGTAGATCTGGTGCCCTGCGGGCAACTTATGTACATCTGGGGTTAAGCAGTTACCCGTAGCTACCGGAGTTAATGTGCTAGGATCAGGAATCCATGGGTATTTTCCATCAAAAGCTTTCCAAAGCAAACCCGGTGAGGTATTGGTGGGGTGGCCTGCCGGTATCAAAGCATCATCATAAGGCCTGGGGGCAGAGGCATCTGATCGCCTTACCTGTAATACTTTCGCTTTCATCTTCGCCTGTAGTTCGGGCATGGTTGCTGCCAGGTTATTTTCCTGGTGCGTATCTTTGTTTACATTGAATATTCCGAAATCATCATCAGCCGATTTAATGTCGTATCTAAGCCCTACAAAATCACCTATCCGTATCATCTGCATTTGGTTGCGCTGTTTTAGTCGGTTAACAGCAGCAAATTCTTTGAAATTTGGCGATTTGTTCGGTTCAAAATATTCTACGTAGATCAACCCTTCTTTTTGAGTTCCTTTACCGGTAAGTGCAGGTAACATCGATACACCATCAGTATTTACCGGGGCGGGCATATGGGCTGCATCGGTAAAGGTTGGCAGCCAATCATAAGAAATACTTGGTGCAGTAACTACTTTCTTAGCAGTGATATGGCCAGGCCAACGGGCTATTACCGGCATACGCTCACCACCTTCTAGGGCATCCCTTTTTATTCCATCAAATGGGCCTGTGCTTCCAAAAAAGTTAGCTGCATAGGGTACATGAGGTTTTTCCAGGTATGATTCGATAGAGGGGCCATTATCAGAGCTAAATATCACAAGGGTATTATCGTCTATTTTCAGATCGGCCAATAATTTTAAAATATCCCCTATAGCATCGTCAATGCGGCGGGTACTTGTAGCATAACGTTTATAAGTATCAGGCCATGGTACTTCGGGTGTAGCGCTGTTGTTATCGTTATCATAAGTAGCGTTGGCATAATCGGGATGGGTGTAGCTATCAATTGTTCCCGATGCAGTGTTGATCATCTTACCTGGTTTACCCAGCCATTGTACACCACCTGTTAAACCTCCACCTACAGGGTACTGGCCGGTTGGTAACTCCAGTACCGCATGGGGAGTATCATACGCCAAATACATAAAGAATGGTTGCGCGGCTTTCTTTTTTTTGTGTTCGATGATCCATTTTTTTGCAGCAGCTGTCCAAAGGTCAGCCGTATAACATTTATCTAAATCTTTGCTTACTTCGGTGCGGTTTTCCCATACTTCTTTCTTGTTTCTATACAATCCTTCTTTTGGATAATGTTCGTGCCCGTCGCTATGGCGCATATAACCATAATTATAATCAAAGCCCCGGTTTAAAGGGTGAGCAGGCCATTTATCACCATCAACCGACCATTTTTTGTCGCCCTGTAATCCCCATTTACCAATGGCGGCGGTAGCGTAACCAGCTTTTTGCATTACGTTGCCCAAAGTATAATTATCTGCCAGATCCTTGTCGAACTGATTATCGCGCACGCGCGCATGGCCCTGACTTAATCCTGTTAAAGTTGATGATCTTGATGGCGCGCAAACTGGTGCAGCAGCATATGAATTCATCAATATCGCCCCTTGGGCAGCCATCTTATCTAAATTTGGTGTATATATATAGGGTTTGCTTCTGTTATTATCTTTTGCCCTTTGGTTTTGCCAAAAAACGCCCACATCACCATAACCCAGATCGTCTGTTAAAATATAGATGATGTTCGGTTTTTTTTGCGTTGTGGGTTGTTTAATCTGGCTATGTGCTCTTTCTGTGATCATTACAGGGAGCAGCAATAATAAATAGTAGTAAAATCGCATCGGTTATTGGTTTTGTGTGTACTAATTGTATTTGGTTTAAGCTGAATAATACTTGATTAACCCAATCCTGTGTTTTAGATGCTAATAATCCAAGTCATTATAGGCAGTAGGAACATATGCCGGGTTTAATTCCGTAGGTATAAAGGCATTGGTTTTCTTTAAATAGCCATCAAGCAATTTTTCCAGTTGCTTTGCCTTTTCCGGCTTTGCTGTATACCTATCTTTTGTTTCTTTACTATCCTCGGCTAAATTAAACAATTCTGTTTTATGGTTGCCATAATGCCTGATCAGTTTCCAATCTCCATAGCGTATGGCACTGGAAGGGGTTTCCCGCCAAACCCGCAAAGGGTTTTTCTTGTTATAAGTTTCGAGGTATGCAGGAAAATGCCATACCATAAGCCTTTCGTACGGAAGTTGCCCACCAGCTAATAAAGGTAAAAGTGAAGTGCCATCCAAATTTTTCGGCCACTGCGTTTTGGGTAAGCCTGCCAATTCCATAAATGTGGGGTAAAAATCGGCAGCCATAACCGGCTGTTGAATTACCTGGCCAGGCTTTAAGTGATTGGCCCATTTAATAATGAGTGGCTCTCGTATGCCCCCTTCGTATAAAGATCCTTTTTCTCCACGCAAATTAACCGTGGTATAATTAAGAACCGGGCCATTATCTGATAAAAATATGATCATGGTATTCTCATTTAAGCCTGCCTTATTAATCTCGTTAACCACACGCCCAACATTTGCATCCAGGTTCTCGATCATCGCAGCATAAATGGGGCTTATTGGCGCGTTGGCTGGTAACAAATTTTTATATTTTTGAATAAGCGAATCGGGTGCCTGAACAGGTGTATGTATTGAATAATATGGCAAATATAAGCAAAATGGCTTGTCGTGTTTGGCTGCAATGTATTCTACTGCCTTATCAGTTAACGCGTCGGCCAGGAACTTACCATCCGGCTCATCGCCTAAGTTAGGCAGTGGAGTTTTAAATGGGCTAAAATGGCTTTTCACTGCCCCGGCATCTGAGCCACCAATGTTTTGTTGAAAGCCCTGCCCTAAAGGGCTAAAAGCCCCCTCGCCTAAATGCCATTTTCCGATACTTATACATTGATACCCTCTTTTGGTTAAGCCTTCGGCAAAGGTTACAAAACTGGTATCCAGCTGGGTTTTGTTTAGTACGGGTATGAGCTTCCTGTCTTTTGCATCACCACGTGTAGATTCGCTTACTGTGTATATAGCATGCCTTGGGGTAAATTTTCCAGATAACAAACAGGCCCTGGAAGGTGCACAATTTGGTGCATTTACATAGCCTTGGGTAAACCTCCAGCCATCCCTGGCCAAGCCATCAATATTGGGAGTGTTTACATAATTATTCTGATAACAGCCCAAGTCGTTATAACCCATATCATCAGCCAATATAAATACGATGTTAGGGCGCGTATTCATTAGCGGCTTTTGCTGGGCAATTACATTAAAATTTAATAAACAGCACAAAATGGGGATATAGAACAAAGTATTTTTCATGGTAACTGATTTAATTTATGGGCAATCGTTTAAAATGATGTTTAAAGTTATTGGTAATTATTCTGCTGGAAGTGACAAATTAGGATTTGCAGTGGTTGCATCAATTGGCAATGGCCATAAATAATATGTTGATGCCGAAAAAATATGTGTTCCTGCTATAATCTTTACGCTATTATCCAAACTCCCTTCCAAAACACTGGCAGTAGGGAGCCGGTTTGGCCCCAATGGGATGCCATACACGATGGGGTCTGTCAAGATTGCTTCGCCCAGGTGGTACCTACGGATATCAAAGAAGCGCTGTGGGCCTTCTGTGGCAAATTCAAATCTTCGTTCTTGCAAAATGATGCTTAGTCCCTGGTCTACGCTACTTACTGCGCCGTAGCTTGTGGCAACAGTAGGCATTCCCACCCTTGTTCTAACCTTATCTACGTACGACATGGCCAGCGCAATATTCCCATTTTCTTCCAGCACCGCTTCGGCATACATCAGCAGCACTTCAGAATAGCGTAGCATAACATAATCTATAAAATCCTGATCAGCTGCATTAAAAGTGAAATGCTGGTATTTTTGAAAACCATAACCTGTTGTATTAACAGCACTCTGGGTTACATCATCAGTAGTTACACCATCTGCGGGTTTTATACTCGGATGCGCATCATAGGTATAAGTAGCTGTGCCGTTGCCCCCTTTTTTAGGAATTGATTCGCCTGCTCTTAATACCGTAATATCTAATCTTGGGTCGCGGTTATCCCATGGTTTTGCCTGGTTATACCCTGATGTGCCAGAATGGATGTCCTGTCCGTTAAGTGTTTGAAAAGCTTCAACCAGATTATTGGTTATACCAATATAATTAGAGTTATTGGGGATGGATCCAGAATAAGCACCTTTTGGTAAGATACACCTGGCATAAGCATGAGTACGGCTTGATAAATCATAATTTGAGTTTAATATTACATCTTTCGAACCACCATTTTCTTCGGCAAATGTAAAGATTTTTTTAAATCCGGCAGCACCCGTTTCCAGCAAATAAGCATTGCTGGTAATTACGGCTTCAGCCGCTTTGCGCGCTTCGCTGTATAAATAGGCTTTATCGCCATACCAATCTACTGCGTTAAGTAAATGCCTTGCTTTTAGGGCCAGCGCAGCGCCCGATGTAATACGGCCAATATCAGCACTGGTATAGCTTAAAGGCAGATCACTGGCAATTTCTGTCAACTCCTGGGTAACAAAATCAAAAACTTTTTTTCTTTTGGCCTTTTTTGGGAAAAAATTTGCAGGGGTTGGAGCCGTTAACAAAGGTACATCCCCAAATAAGAAATTTAGTCTATCATAGTGCCAGGCCCGAATAAACCTTGCTTCGGCCAGGTAGCGTTTTAGTTTTGCCGGGTCAAGCGTTGCACCTGGTGCAAGTAAAATAAATTCATTACAATCCCTTATTGCATCATATCGCCAGGCGTAATCGTTAGTAATATCGATGTCGCTTGGCGTAAATGCTAAATTTGAATGACCTAAACGGCTAAAGGCATCGTCAGTATATTGCGAGTATGAAAATTCTGACCTATACTCTAAACCAGCACCGGCAACAGGGTTGTCGTTAAGGCCGCCTATTTGGGCATATAAAGCATTTAAAGCATAACTAATGTCCTGATCTGTTTTAAAAACGGTTTGATCAGAATAATTATTTTGAGGCAATTCGGTCAGGAATTTTTTACATGATGTAAACGATACCAACAACAAAAATAAAAATAATATCTTTTTCATATCTAATATATTAGAGTGTTAAGTTTAAGCCTAGTGAAAATGTTTTTTGCAGCGGATACCTTGAGCCAGGGTTGTCTAATTCGGGATCGAAGCCGCCACTGGAAGCAAAGTAGTTGGTCCAGATCAAGAAAGGGTTCTCTGCTGAGGCATAAACGTTAAGGCGGCTTATTCCTATTTTTTTTAGCGCATTTTTATTTATTTCATAGCTTAGGCTAATGTTCTTCATGCGGAGGTAAGCTGCTTTTCTTAACCAGAAGCTTGAGTTATCATAGAAGGACGCACCAGCACGTATTACAGGGAAAGCGGCATTAAGGCTAGCATTTACATTTTGCGGATCGAAAAAGTTTTTCTGAATTTGGAAAGGAGTACCCGATCCCCCTGAAAAGAATTGATCTGTTTGGTTGGCACCAAAATACATATATCTTTCAAGCACCCCGGTAATATTAGCTGCTATACTGAAAGATTTATAGGTGGCACCGAAGCGTAAACCTACATTATAATGTGGTGTGTTGTCATTAATTACCATCCTGTCATTTGTAGGATCAATAATATGATCACCATTCAGATCCTTATATTTCAGGCCGCCCACATATGGTGTAAAAGGACCATTAAGCTTATTGTTGGTGGTATAAGCGGCCAGATCCTCTTTTGAGGTAATAAAACCATCAGCAACATAGCCATAACAGGCCTTAACTGGATATCCAACAGCGGTAACCATGTTTCCGTATTGAGGAGAGCTGTTGCCTAAGCCGGTTACTTTATTGCTTTGATTAGCTAAATTAGCAGCCACAAAATAACTTACATTACCTACTTTATTGCGGTGAACGACTTCTATTTCATAACCCTGGCTGCGTACCGAAGCACCGTTTAATGATGGTGCCTGTAAACCAAATTCTGCAGCAATATTGGGACTCGAAACGAGGATGTTGCTGCGGTTGTTCACAAAGTAATCAAAAACAGCACTAAGTTTATTTTTAAATATACTTAAATCAATACCCACATCGCTAACAGTAGACCGTTCCCATGTAATATCTGGATTTGCCGCTTTACCAACAACCAGCCCTGGTTGTGTACCACCGGCAAAAGTATAGCCTGGATTTTTAACTATTGTTTGATAAAAATCGTAATTGCCTATACCTCCAGAAAAAGCATCACCCAATACACCTACTGAAGCTCTTAATTTAAACTGGTCGATAAAACTTAACTTCTCTTTTATAAAGTTTTCTTCACTGATATTCCATCCTACTGAAACGGAAGGGAAAAAACCGTATTTATTGGCCCCGGTAAAGCGCGATGATCCATCAATGCGAAAGCTGCCTTCAATAAGATATTTATTTTTATAGTCGTAATTTAAGCGTCCAAAGCCTGAGGCCATTTTATAGGCAGTTACATCCGAGTCATTACCTGTGCCATTGCCAATTGTTGGGTCGACACTAGCTCCTAAAGCAAGCGTTTGCAAGCTACCGTTGAGGTAATTGATTCTTCCAGCTTTGTTTGTGGCATCCTTAAAACTTTCTGTTTGAAAACCCAATAGGCCACTAAATGAATGGTCGCCAATAGATTGGCTATAGCGCATAATGCTTTGCGAAATCAGTACCGTTGTTCTTTCATTGGCGATATTATAAGAACGTGCTGTAGACTGCGCCATAATTGGGATAGGTGCCTGATAACCGTTAGCGTCTAAATCAAGCGTTACATAATCAACGGCATTATTCCAAATCGCATTTTGACTATTGTAAACACGGGCACTGAATTTTTCTTCAACAGAGAAGTGTTTTGTAATATCGGCTTTTGCCAATAACTGAGTTTCTAAAATATCCTCTTTTAACCGGTTATATGAGCCGGATTCGGCATTTATATAGGGGTTTCCACTGCTACCCCCTTCACCAGCGATTAATGTACCGTTGGCCATTGCGATTGGAAACAAGGGAGAGGAGCGTAGTGCGCGCCCACTATTGGCTTCTGCTGAAGGCACGTTGTTTAAAAAACGATGGGTAAAAGCAGTATTGGTACCAACTGATAACCAGTCTTTTATTTTAGTGTTAATTTTGGCTCTCAGGTTGTAGCGGGTAAAATTATCAATTCCGACGTTAATGCCATTCTGGTTTAAATAAGCCAAACCTATCAGATAATCGGTATTATTGGCCGCACCAGATATATTTAACGAATGGTCCATTTGGAAAGCATTGGCTTTAAACACTTCTTTGCCCCAATTGGTATTGGCCAATTCACCGTTTTGCGCCTTTTGCAAAATGGTGTCGCTGAAGTAAGTTGCTGCTGGTGGCGTAGTGTTGTTAAAATAGAGTGCCTCATACACCTGCGCTTTATTTTTTAACTGGATGTAATCAACAGAATTAACAATTTGGGGTATAGCTGTAGGTTTTTGAAAGCCACTATTCACTGAATAATCAATTTTTGTAGGCTGTCCTATTTTACCCGACTTGGTGGTGACCAAAACAACGCCATTAGCGGCCTTAGAGCCGTAAATAGCTGCGGCAGAAGCATCTTTTAAAATGGTAACTTCCTGTATAATGTTTGGGTCTACATCTTCCAAACGTGATTCAACCCCGTCAACCAAAATTAAAGCACTGGCTCCTCCGCTCAGGGTTGTAGTACCCCTTATCGAAATTACAGGTGTTTTGCCGGGGCTACCCCCATTCGCAGCATCAATGGCTAAGCCAGGTACTGCACCGGCCAGGCCGGCGCTTAGGTTGGTTATGGGCCTGTTTTGAATATATTCTGACTTTACAGTGGATGTAGCACCGGTTACTTTCCTTTTACTTTGTGTACCATAACCTACAACAACCACCTCGTTGAGGTCTTTACTTTCAGGTTTTAGTTTGATCAACAGGTTTAAACGGTTGCCAACCACAACCTCCTGGGGTGTGTAGCCAATGTAGTTGATTAACAAAACGGCATTAATCTCATCATCAACCGTTAACTTAAAGTTACCGTCAGGATCAGTCGCGGTACCTTTTTCGGTACCCTTTAGCCGAATATTTACACCAGGTATTGGATTATTTTGTTCATCGGTAACTTTACCGGTAATAGTTGCCTTTTCGGCCCCGCCCGCTTTATCTGATTGGTTAACAATCCGGCTGATGATAATGGCGTTTTTCGTTTCCTCAAAACGAATAGTCTGCGTATTAAACAATAGATTTAATACATCTCTCAATGGTTTGCTTTCTATATTTAATGAGATTTTTTTGTTCGATTGTACTACTTCTGGGCTGTAAGCAAATTTCGGAGTACCGCTGTTTTCAATTTCATGCAGTACATCAGAAAGGTTCATGTCGGTAACGCGGAGCGTTATTTTTTTATCTAATGCACCCTGGCTGAACGAATCTGTAGCGTAAGTACAGAGACTGCAGAAAAATAATAATGAAGGCAAAATAGATATTTTCATTATGAACAATATAACAGGCTTTATTAAAAAATTTTTCATAATTTTAAACTGGTTTTGGAAAATTATAGGACAAAACTATCCCCAGTATGGCCGTTTTGGCGAACTCCATATCGGGTGAAATTGCTGGTAATGTTGATCCATTACCAGCTTTATAAGTTACTAATTTTTAGTGATTTAACATAGATGTTAATGTTGAGTTATATTTGGCTTATTGATTTATTTTGCACCCTTTTGATGAGTAGATCACGTTCCCATCAATAATTTCATACGAACCGTTCATCACCTTGGAGATCATATCCAGTTTCCCATAAAATGATTCCTTATCCATTGATGCAGTTAACGAACAGCTTGAGTTAATTTCTTTGTCGTACACAATGTTAATTCCATAGGTTTTTTGTAACTGTTCGAACACTTTATTTAGCGGTTCTTCTTTAAAATTAAATGAATTATGATTTTCCGGATTGCTCACTACTGATGGATTATCAGTCAATGTCCGTTGAAATGCATCTTTCTGTTCTGAATAAATTACTTTTTGGTTCGGGGTGATAATTAACCCGCTCAATTCGTATGGCTTTTTGTTTTCTTCTTTAAAATCCTGGGTTTTGAAAACGGAAACACGGCCGGTTTTAACTTCCACACTTACATTATTATCCTTGTTGGGAAGTGAATTAATAATAAAACTGGTGCCTAATACTTTGGTAGTTAATTTATTAGTGTAAACGATAAATGGTTTTGAGGCATCTTTGCTTATTTTAAAGTAGGCACAGCCAGAAAGATATACTTCGCGTTTACTTTCTTTAGCAAATACTTTGCATGATAATTTACTTTTACCATATAGTAACACCTTGCTCTGATCGCTTAATATGATCGTTTTAACCGTGTCCCCGTTATTGATGTATTCCTCATCGAAATTTTTTCCGGCAACGGAAGCAATTGTAGTATTGCTGATCGGCTTATTACTATTGTTATACAAATAAAAGGTTAATCCGATGATTATTCCAATAACAATAACCCCTGCAAGCTTTAGCCAGGTGAAATTGCGTTTCATTTTTACAACATTGTTTCCATCGTCTTCACTTAAATACTCGTCTCTTCGAATTTTAGAAACAATTTTTTGAACTTCGTTTTCTATGGTCTGTTCTGATAATTCAGCATTCGAAAACTGTAAGGCCTTAACAGCAGCTATGGCATAACGAATACTTTCAGCCTGATCGGTATGATCTGCAATAAATTTTGTCCATCTTAAGGTATCATCAGGTGAAGCAAATTCTACCCACCGCCTAAATGAAGGATCAAAAATTAAACTTTCGATAAAGGTTTGATTATTACTATCCACTTTTTATTATAATTATGTGCTACTTATTATTCAAACACACTAAAATTTAAAATCTACTGCTTTTATAACAAAAAAATAAAATATTTTTTGCCTTCCGATATTTGATAATGATCTACGCTAATGGATTACATCATTTAGCGTAGATCTTATAGCTGTTTAATCAGGTATTTTTGTTTAAGGTATTCTGGTTACCGTAAAATCATCCAGGAATATTTTTCCATCACCTGTGTTAGTGATCCCGATCTTCAATTTATCGCCACTTTCTACATCAATACTCACATTCGCAATTGTTTTTTGCTGGTATGAGGTTGTAACCGGAAAGTTTATGGCGTTTGTAGATGATACCAAGGTTGATCCATTATATTTTAAAACACTAATCGTTTTTTTACAATTTGAGCTTGCTGCATCAGACTTGTACCAGAATTTTATACTGTAGGTACCTGTTGGCAACTGTATAGCTTTTATTGAATTAACGGTAGTTGTTGCGGTGGCAGTTCCATCCACAATTAATGCATTACTGCTTGCCCGGCCTCCTGCACTAACTGATGCGATGCCTGTGGTACCTGCTGTTAACCAATAGGTTGCGAAATTAGCCTCAAAGTCGCCATCCTGTACCGTGTTAGTTACATCCCAGGTACCGTTGTTGGTATTGGGCACCCAATCGCCGCCATTATAATCAAGTCCAGGAGCACATATTACAGGTATCGGAGCGTTGGCTCCATTATCAAGAAAGATCATCGGGTAAACACCTGTATGACCACCGAAGGTATGATTAGACAAACTGCCATCAGAATTCTTATATCCAGTCCATCGGTCACCGAAGTAAATAAACTCTGTTCCGGATATTGTGTTGTTAATGGGAATGATACAGCTATGCTGGGTATCAAATGAATCCTGGCCTGGAGAGGTTGTTAGTGCTGGTGAAAGCGGCATCGTTTTAATAGCTGCAAATGCAACATTATCCAATAAGGCAGTACCTGTTTTAGCCCGGTATTGGGTGGTACTTGAATTCCATCCAGCTGTTTTAGAAGTAGCCCAATAATAATACCCGTTTCTTTTAAATACGCGCGGGGCTTCCTGATTGCCCCCAATATCAACAGCCTGCCTGTAATCAGAAGCATTACTAACAGAGCCGGTTAAACTAAGCGTTGCCATATCAAAGCGTCGGATGCTAGTACCATGATTAGTTCCGCTTGGAACGTCGAAAGTAGTCAGAAAATAGGCTGCTCCATTACCCGGTTCCTGGTACATACTCATTCCTCCCAAACCGTTGGAAACATCTGGTGTACTACCATTCATCCAATCTATAGATCTTATTACATTGCTGTAAACATAAGGCCCAGTTAAGCTGGCCGAAGTAAAAATAGCCAGTTCATTACGGCCGGGTGCACCTTCTGTAACTGCGCGCTTGTATGACAGAATGTATTTTTGTGGGCCTGCAGCAGCCTGAATTAGTAAATTGGGCCTTCCGTTACCAGAAGTAGCCAGTAAATTTACAGTGCCTGAGTGGCCAGGCCGGGCATCTGTTACAGGCGTGTTCACACTTAGCAGATCAGATTGCTCTGTCCATGATGTGAGATCTGTGGAAGTGTAATGTTTTAAAGCCACAAAATTCTGGTCGGCGTCACGTTTCATGCCAAATAAATGATAAATACTGTTTATTTGGTAAATAGATGGCGTTACAATGTTCGGAATATTCGGGTTACTACTATCATAACTGTTTAATAGCCCTGCAACATCAGTTGATGAGTTATTGATGTAGGTGCCTGGACTGGCTAAAGTTTGCATTGCTAACTCTTTTCGTGCCAAACTAAAAGAGGCTTCATTTTGTTGCAAATCCGATTGCTTTTTGCAGGCCACGCACACCAGTGCGTAAAACGCAATAAAAATTCTTGTTTTTCTCATTTTTGTTTATTTGGTTAGTAAATTTTTGTTTAGGTAGGAAGTTAAGCGGGTGCTATAGCGTAATTAATACCTTTAATCCGATTGGCCTCAAATATCACCGCATCTTAATAAAAGATGAGAAGATTAAATTTTCAATAAAGATTTGAATGCGACTATGCACTTTTTTATTATTCCTACTTATAATGACAAACACATTAAAATTTTAATTCTACTGCTTTTGTAATCCTAATTATTTATTTCTTGCTGTTATGGCTCTTTTAACTTTAGAAATGTTCTGAAAATCTTTATCATTTACCCATCCCCAGGTTAGCGTTGCATCTTTATTGAAATACCGTTGATAGAAGTTTACGCCAGATTCATCTGCATATTGATATCGGTCAAAAACGGATCCCTGACCAAACATTCTTGGATCTTTCTGTTTTTTTAGTTCTGTAATAAGCTGGTCAGATAATTTAGTGGCAATGCCTTTATATTTGACATTAGACATGAGGTTATTTAAACAGGCAGGATCTTTTTTAATATTATAAAGTTCTTGTTGCTGGCGCTTGCCAAAATCCCAGAGCCAATAATTAAAATCAGCAGTAGTTGCGTATACTGTGTTTAAACAAACCGTTTTTGTTGGGCTACCATCGCAATTTAAATACCCTGTTTCAGGATTTCCAGCTGGCCAGCGTTCAATCTCGAAGTTTTTTAAATAGAGCAGGCTATCTTTAAAAATTCCGCGTATGGGGTACCCAACATCATCCGGCCGACCAACATCGTGCCTTTCTTTGCCTACCAGCACATAATTTCGCTGTGGATCTATTTTGCCTTGGTTTGCGGATGAAAAGATATTGATCAAACTTTTGCCTGATAAAGGTTGCATCTCGTTTTTTTCTTTTTTCAAACCTGCCAAATCAAAAAAAGTGGGTGCAAAATCTATAAAACTGATAAAATCATCGATTTTGCGTCCAGGATGCGTAATTCCATCCGCCCACATCATTGCCAGCGGCAAATGGTTAGAATACTCATATTCTTGCCCTTTTGTACGCGGGAATGGCATCCCATTATCAGCCGTTACAATAACCAGCGTATTGTTTAATTCACCTTTTTCTTCCAGTAATTTAAGCATCTTGCCTAATTGCTTATCGAAGTATTCAATCTCGAAGGCGTAATCTAAAAGGTCAGTTCGAACGGAATCTACTTTTGGCCAAAATGGATAAATATCTTTGTCCTGAATGTCAGTAAGCTTTTTTCCACCCTTAGTTATTCCCGAATTAAATTCATAGCCCCTATGAGGCTCCAGCCCCCCGTACCAAAAAAAGAAAGGCTCATTTTTTTGTTTTGAAAGAAACTGTTCAAAATTAGCGGCATAATCTATATTGCTGATGAATTTGGTGGGCGGAGTAGTTAATATTTGGTTATAGGCATTAACCAAAAGCTGACGGGGAGAGCCGTCGATGTTTTTTGCCACAACTGGACTTATCCCTTTACCGGTAAAACCTACATCGTAACCATTTTTAGCTAATACTTCAGCAATGGTTGTAAACTTTGCAGGGAAATTTGACCAATGGTTCCCGGCATCTTCTAACTGCCAAGAATTTCTTCCCGTTATGATGCAGGATCGTGATGGTGCACATTTGGCGTTAGGAGTATAAGCGTTTTTAAAAAGTAAGCCGTTTTTTGCAATCCGGTCGAAATTTGGGGTCTTTACCCACGAACAACCGTATGCTCCCATATGACTGAAGGTTACATCATCCATAATCGCAAATAAAATATTGGGACGTTTTCTTTCAGGCGTAGTTTTTTTTCTGTTTACAAAAACGAAAAGAAAAACAATTACCGAACTAATTAATACAACATATGCTTTTTTCATACCACTTACTGTTTTTGTTTAATAGCTATTAATAGTGCTTGGAGTGCCTTAACTTTGTCCGGAAATTTTATAGCCAGATTATGCTTTTCGCCAATATCTTCCGTTAAATTATATAACTGTGGCTCAGGATCACTGCCGGTTTCTGTGCCAGTTAATTTGTTATACTTAGAACCTGCATCTGGTGTAATGTATTTCCAGCCATCTTTTACAATCGAAAGCGCGCCCCCCTGTTGTACATATACTGAGCGTCCTTTATTCGATTTTCCTAAAAAAGTGCTGATCAAATTTTCACTGTCCCTGGCATTGCCGGCGGGAATAGTTTGATTGGTAAATGAAGTGAAGGAAGCCAGTAAATCTATCTGTGATACCAAAGCATCAGAAACATTCGGCTTAATATTTCCAGGCCAGCTAATGATAAATGGTACACGTGTGCCGCCTTCAAAAGCACTGTATTTGCCACCCCGTAATGCGCCAGATGGTGTATGTCCGTTTAGTTTGGTAACAGCTTCGTCCTGGTATCCATCATCAAGCACCGGGCCGTTATCACTGCTGAAGATGATAATCGTGTTTTTATCTAAATTCAGGTATTTAAGCTGTTTCATGATTTCGCCCACAGTCCAGTCCAGTTCTAAAATATCATCGCCTCTTAAGCCAAGGCCGCTTTTTCCTCTAAAGCGTGTGGCTGGCATACGCGGAACATGCGGTTCGGTTAGGGCGAAATATAAAAAGAATGGTTTTTTTTGATTTTCTTCGATAAAGTCTTTTGCTTTTACTAAAAACGTTGCCGACAATTCTTCGTCTACCCATCTAGCCGTTTTTCCGCCGCTCATAAAGCCAATACGGCCTACACCATTTACAATAGTACCATCGTGGCCATGGGATGATTGCAGCTTTAACAGTTCAGGGTGTTCTTTGCCGGTAGGATCGTTGCCCACTTTATGAGTATAGGATACCGCTATTGTATCATTGGCTTTTAAAGCTACCATGTTATGGTTCTCTAAAAAAACAGTAGGTACCCGATCGGCCGTTGCCGGGAAAATAAAGGAATAATTAAAGCCCACTTCATTTGGCCCTGGTTTAATTTCCCCGTTCCAGTTTTTTTCAATAGTATTTCCAAGGCCCAGATGCCATTTGCCTACAAGGCCGGTGTTGTATCCTGCTTTTTTAAACATATTTGGCAATGTGGTTTTATCCGTCGGAACAATTAAAGCCGCATCGCCGGGTAAAATACCTGTTCCCTGTTTGCGCCAGGGATATTCGCCCGTAATTAATGCATAACGGGAGGGCGTGCAGGTTGCTGAGGAGCAATGCCCGTTTGTAAACCGAATGCCCGATGCGGTCAGTTTATCTATGTTTGGGGTATGGATTTTGGTAGCTCCATAACAACTTAAATCGCCATAACCTAAATCATCGGCACAGATATAAATTACATTTGGTAGCTTGGTTTTTGTTTTTTTTATGGCTTGTGCGATTAAAGCAATAGGGGATGCGGTGATTGATAAAAGTAATATCGCCGAAGTGAAAAATTTTAGGAATGCTTTTTTCATATGATTTAATATTATGGTTGGTTATTTTGTGTCTGTTGATAACGGGTCAGACAGCGCGAACTATTTTACTGTGGATTATCTGATATTAACCGGTATGGTTAATCATTTACAGTTTTTGCGACTGTATGTTATCTGATTGACCAGGCATAATTTTGCAAGTAGCTGGTTTGATATGTATTTATGAGGGCTACAACACTGCCATTTCACACTAAACCCGATATTGAAATGATCAATCAATTTTTCTTTTAGCCAGGGCCTCTTTATAATTGTCCACATTTGTTACAAATGATTTGGTTAGTCTTTACTATACAAAGACAGGACAATGAGAATTCTACTGCTTATTTAATAAATTATCTTAAATAAACGTGAATTTGAAAAATTAGTCAAAAATGTAAGGAATGCAGAGTTATTTTATAAATTTAGCACAATATTCCATGCTCACGTAAAAAATTCCAATGAAAAATAGCTTTTTTATAACCATCTGTTTGTTCTTGTTCGTTAATGTAATTTATGCTGCAGAAGTAGATACGGCGAACACCTATAGCAAATCGATGAAAAAGAATATTAAGGCTGTAGTAATTAAGCCCGATAGTTATAAAACCGGAAAATCTTTTCCGGTGGTTTACCTGCTGCATGGTGCCGGTGGCAGTTATGCCGAATGGGTTAAAAAGGTGCCTGGAATAAAAGAACTGGCTGATCAGTATCAGTTCATGATCGTTTGTCCGGATGGTAACGTAACCAGCTGGTATTTTGATAGTCCGGTTGATCCCGAATGGAAATACGAAACTTATGTAGCAAAAGAACTGGTAGCTTATGTAGATGAGCATTATAAAACCATTGCCGACAAGAAAGGCAGGGCAATAACGGGATTGAGTATGGGCGGACACGGTGCGCTTTATCTGGCGATTAAACATCAGGATATTTATGGCGCGGTTGGCAGCATGAGCGGAGGCGTAGACATTAAACCTTTTCCCAATGGATGGAACATTTCGAAAAGATTGGGCGCAGAAGATGAATTTCCTGAACGTTGGAAACAGAACAGTGTTATCGACATGATTAACCGCATAAAACCTGGATCACTTGCCATCGCCATTGAATGTGGTACGGAAGATTTTTTCTACAAAATGAATGTTCGCTTACACGAAGAGTTATTGTATAACAATATTCCTCACGATTTTACAACCAGGCCAGGTGTACACAATTGGGATTACTGGACAAATGCCATTAAATTTCAGAGTGTGTTTTTAAGCAATTACTTCAATACAAAACCATAGCTATAATTAAGCAGGTAAAATTTGTTTACTTGTTGATCATTGTTTTATGTCGTAATTAGCTATTTAATAGTGTTTTACGATCTGTTTTGCGTCCTTTAGTATTGCTTAGGCTGTAATCTTACAAAATTATTATGTTTTGCATTAACACTAATACATCACTTTAGGTAAAAAATTAACTTTTAGATTACATACAAAATAAAGACTTACCATATTTTTGGCCGTTCTCGAAATCTTATATATATAACAGGAAACGAAGATTTAAACCAAAAATGAAATACTTAGTCAAAGAAATCAGTGAAGGTAACTGTGATATTACGTTATTGCCAGAAAACCTGAATGACAGAAATCTTTTAGCCGAAACTACGAAAGGCCTTCAGCACGATTATCAAGAAGCTATCCAATCGCATTATGAACATGCATTAAAAAATGAAGTTCACGGCAATGCAGCATTTGTTTCCTTAAACAGTGAGGAAAGCAATTATCCAAAAAGAGTAAATGTAAATTACCAGATTATCCTAAGCTAAAGGGTTTTTCTGCGGAAAAAAAAAGGCTTTCTTTACGACAAAGAAAGCCTTTTGTGTTTTTATTGTGAAAATCCATCAGGTTCAAAATCAAGTGATATGGAGTTCATGCAATAGCGTTTATGCGTAGGGGCTGGGCCATCATCAAAAATATGCCCCAGGTGAGAATTACAGCGGCCACATTCTACCTCTATCCGTTCCATGCCCAAAGTGTTATCTTCTTTATAAATGGTGCTTCCCTTGCGGATGGGCTCGAAGAAACTTGGCCAACCACAGTCACTGGCAAACTTTGCATCCGATTTAAATAAGGCATTGCCACAAACTGCGCAATAATAGGTGCCCTTTAAGTTGGAATTCCATAATTTGCCGGTAAAAGCACGTTCCGTATTGGCCTCACGTGCTACCGCATATAAAGCTGGCGGCAATATTTTTTTCCATTCCGAATTTTTGACCTTTAGCTTTTTCGTATCGGTACGCGAATAGTATGGGTTTTTAACAGGGTTTTGCTCCTGGCTATTGGCATAAAAGCTAAAAGTTATCAGAAATGATAAGGCAATAAATAATTTCATGGTGTGTTGTTTTATAAGTAAATAAACGAATAATCCGGCCAAATGGATTTAGTTTATTGTTTTAGATGTGTAAAATATTACCTCATCAAGAAAAGATTATTTAGATCTGCCTGATCAATTTTCAGCTGAAAAGATCACCGTTATAAAAACCATTACTTAGGCCAAAACGGTAATACAAAAAGTGCTACTCTTCGGCAAATAACCGGGTAAAATGGTTTTCGAGGTGGTTTCTCATAGCGTTACGGAAAAGTTCTGGTGATCCGTTTTCGAGGATGTCGACCAAGCCTTTATGTGATACAAACTTATGGAGTTGCCCCTGCTTTTTGAGCAAGCCACTATTGTGTACAAAATCGAATATTGGCAATAACATGCTCTGAAACTTTCTCAGGGTTTCATTACCGGTAATGTCGTAGAGTTTTCCATGGAAGGCAATTTCGTGTTCGATATTAAACAGGTGGTCTTGCGAGGCATCGGGTTCGTTATCAACTATGGTACGGAGTTCTTTCAGGTCTTCATTTGTAATGCGCTGAAATAAGAAGTCGGCCATTCCGATTTCGAGCACCAACCTGATTTCGAAGATCTCTTTTAAGGTGCCCTGGTCTAAGATATGCGGATTCATGCTCTTGGAAAGTATACCAAATAAATCCGGACTGGTAATTACCGCACCTTTTTTCTTTTTCGATTCTATCAGTCCCATCATCCGTAACCTCAGCATGGCCTCGCGCACCACTGTTCTGCTCACGCCCAGGGCTGCACAAAGTTCCAATTCAGTAGGGATGCTGTCGCCTACCTTTAATTTGCGTTCCTGTAAAAGTTGAACAAGCTTATCTTCTACACGGTCTACCAACGAACTGGTATCCACTTGTTTAAAATTACTGATGCTTTCCATTATTATGTATAATTTATTTTGTAGGTAAAACTGCCTTTTAAGCTACGCTAGGGCAAATATAAAGCTAAGTGCTTTAAAATTAAGCGAAAATGTGCAGAATTTATTTGCAAATAAATAAAATAAATCGGTACTTAGTGTTATTATGTATAACATAATACAATTATCAATAACCAAATTATGAAAGAAACTTACCAAACATTTGCCAGGCATTTCCTGCTTGGCCTGGCTGTCTGCCTAAGTACGCTGACAGCCATTGCACAAAGCGGCACCATTACTGGCCGGGTAACGGATGCCACTGGTGCCGGCATTCCAAGTGCTACCATTATAATTAAGGGAACCAAAACCGGAACATCAACCAACAACGACGGCCGGTACACGCTATCTGCAAAAAGTGGCGACGTACTGGTAATCAGCTATACAGGGTTTTTGAGCAAAGAAATCGCAGTAGGTTCGTCGGCAAACATCAATATCCAGTTAGCAGAAGATAACCAGGCCCTTGATGATGTGGTAGTAGTAGGCTATGGTACACAGAAAAAATCGAAAATTACAGGTTCGGTGTCTAAGCTCGACAGTAAGGTTTTAGAAACCGGAGTACGATCTAACCCTGCTTCGGCACTCGCCGGTACCATTGCGGGTTTAAAAGTACAGCAAACTTCGGGCAGGCCCGGTGCTGTGCCCAGCGTTATTTTGCGCGGTGGTACAAATTACGACGGTTCGGGAGCGCCATTGGTAGTGGTAGATGGTTTATTAAGAAGTGGATTCAGCGATATCAACCAGGATGATATCGAATCGATAGAAGTTTTGAAAGATGCTTCTGCAACTGCTATATACGGTGCCAGGGCGAATAACGGAGTGGTATTAATTACCACCAAAAAGGGTAAGGCTGGTCTTGCCGAAATTTCGCTAAGGGCCAAAACAGGGATCAACAAACTGAACAACCCTTACGAGTTTTTAAACGCAAGGGATTACCTGTACTGGGCAAGAACGGCGATTAAAAATTCTGGGGTATACGATCCGAGCAGGCTTTCGCAGCTTACCTCCTCTGGCCCCTTTGGAACCGGAAACCGCTTTAAGGATGCCTCAGGGAATTTTATTGATGGCAATAAAGATGCTTCGGCAGTTTGGAGTACCATGATTTTAAATAACGACAATAAGGTAAAGCTTGGTCAGGGCTGGCAAACCATGACCGATCCTGTTTATGGTGATCAGCTGATCTTTAACGATTTTAAATACAGCGATTATGCTTTAAGGGATTATAGTTTAACGCAGGATTACAATGTATCCATGACGGGTGGTAACGATAAGGGCAAATATTATGCTGGTTTGGGCGGTTACAATGAAAGCGGGATCCCGATCAATACTTTTTATAAAAGAATTACTTTCGTTTTAAACGGCGAATATAAACTTAAGCCATGGTTAACTTCCATATCAAGCTTAAACTTTGCCGATGCAAAATGGAGAGATCCGGTTACCAACTCGGAAGGCAATTATTTTACGCGCTCGCTGGGTGCTCCGCCAACCATGCGCGGTGTTAACGAAAAAGGAGATTTGTTGGTCGGCCGCGATTCTGGCGATGGAAACCCGGTGGTAAACGACGACAAGTTTATCAGAAAAAACAACAGCGATAAATTTACACTTTCTCAGGCCTTCAAAGTAGATTTTTTAAAGAACCTGAGCTTAAGAGCTTCGGCAAACTGGTATTATAATGAAAGTTTGATCGAATCTTTTAACAAAGATTATCTACAGAGTCCGGGGGTAATTAACACAACCAGGGCTTCGAGTGCATCGTTCAGCCGCGATTTAAGCCAAACCTATAATGCGGTGCTTAACTATAATACTACCTTTTTAGATAAAAACCATGTTGAATTAATGGCCGGATCGGAATTTTACGATATCTATTCTAAAGGTTTATCCGCTTCAGGATCAGGTGCGCCAACGGATGATTTTATGGATCTTCAGCTAACCAATTCTGATAAAGACAAAAGATCGATTGATAGCTACCATACCCGTCAGCGGATCTTATCTTTCTTTTCGAGGTTTAATTACGATTACGACGAAAAATATCTTTTTCAGTTTACGGTCCGTCGTGATGGTTATTCAAGTTTGTTAAATAACCGGTTTGGAACGTTTCCGGGTGTTTCTATAGGTTGGAACATGCACAAAGAGGCTTTCATGCAGTCGTTAAGCCCAATCATCAACAGTTTAAAATTAAAAGCGGGTTACGGCCAAAATGGAAATGTAAGCGGCATCAGTGCTTATGGCCTTCAGGGATCGTATGGTACGAGCAAATATAATTCGGGTATCGGTTACCAATTGTCGGGCCTTCCATTCCCCGATCTGCTTTGGGAGCGATCGGCGAGTTATGAAGTCGGTTTTGAAGCCACTTTGCTGAACAAAATTGATTTAACGGTTGGTACTTATCAACGTAAAACCAGCGATAAAATCTCGTCGTTTACCTTGCCGGCAACCTCGGGATATACCAGTTTAACCACGAATAACGGGAGTATCCAGAACAGGGGGGTAGAAGCAGAGTTAAATTACCGCATCTTAAACAAAAAAGACTGGTCAGTTAGTTTTTCGGCCAATGTGGCCTATAACGCAAATAAAATTCTAAAACTGCCCAATAACGGACTGGAGAACAACAGACAGGGCGGAACACAGATTTTCGATCCAAAAAGCGGAAAAGTAATTTATGTGGGCGGTTATCAGGAAGGGCAGGACCCTAGTTCGGCTTATGCCTACGTAGCCGAAGACCTGTACCGTACACAGGCAGATTTAGATCAGTATGCGGCCAATTTAAGAGATTTAAACGGGGCAAAGGTTTTGGTGGGCTCTAAAATCTGGAACACTTTAACCACAGCTCAACGGGCCAACTATTATCAGATTGCACTGGGGGATGTTCGCTGGAAAGATATCGACCAGAACGATACCCTCGATTATCGCGATAGGGCATACATGGGTAGAACGGTGCCGAGATGGACTGGCGGGTTTTCGGCCAATTTCCGCTGGAAAAAATTATCGGTAAGCACTCGGTTCGATTATGCTTTAGGCTTTGTTCAGTACGATGGGCCACGAGCCTGGTTTTTGAGCAATGCACAAGGCACCTTTAATACCACCACCGATGTACTTGATACTTACACCCCACAAAATACAGGAGCACAATATCCAACATACTATTGGGCCGATCAGCTGTTTAAGAACAATACTTACCGCGAATCGAGCATGTTTTATAAAAAGGGCGATTATCTTGCTTTAAGAGAGGTAAGTGTGAGTTATTCTTTACCTACAAAGTGGGCAGATAAAATCCATAGTCAGGGGATAAACTTTTCAGTTACCGGGCAAAACTTAACTTATTTTAGTCAATCTACGTTGTTTTCTCCCGAATCGGGCAGTATTGCCATTGGCGGTGCCGGTTCTGGTGGTTATCCTTTGCCACGTACTTTCATATTTGGCGTTCAATTTATTTTTTAAACGATAATGAAAAAACTAATCACAATCATACTTTGTTTAACCGTATTCGGTTTGATAAATGCCTGTAAGAAATTAGAACTTACACCAGAAGATTATTTTGGAAGTGGCAATTTTTGGAAAAATACTGCACAGGTTGATGGTGCAATGGTAGGTTTGCACGCACAGTTACGAAGTTTTCAGTTTACCTTATTTACACTTGGCGAATTGCGCAGCGGGATTTTTAAAGATGCAACCGGGGCAACAGGCACCTCCTCTTTAAATTCGGGTGCCTTAATCCGTCAGGATATCAGAGAATCAAGCCCCGGTATAACCAGTTGGGCAGGCCTATACGCACCTATTTTTCAGGTGAATAACTTTATCTATCAAGTAAACCAGGCCGATTTTCTAACAGCAGCAGATAAAAATTATTATCTGGCACAAGCCTATGGGTTAAGGGCTTTTTATTACTTCCACCTATACCGCACTTTTGGCCGGGTACCGTTGGCAACTGAGCCAAAAGTATTAACCAATACACCTTCTACATCGGCAGATGCTTATCTGGCCAGAACCAAAACAGAAAAGGAAACATTCGATTTTATCAAAGCAGACATCGATAAATCGGTTTCGAATTTTAACGGCAGTTTTACCGCTAAGGGATTAAATGCACAATGGTCGTTAGGGGCAAGTTTAATGCTTAAGGCAGAAGTGTATTTATGGTCGGCCAAGGTTAAGATAGATGGTCAGTTGCCCGCCAATGTAGCAGCCGATCTTTCTACCGCCCGGACAGCTGTTGAAAGCGTAATTCCTAATTTTACCCTACAGGGCAGTTTTGCTGATGTTTTCAAATATGCCAATAAAGGGAACAAGGAAATTATTTTTAGCCTCCGTTATTCGCAGGGAGAGGCAACAAACAACTTTGGGCAGTTTATTTATGCGATAACCGACCCGATGACGAGTTTTACCGATGTTAACGGCAGCAGTTTAACAGGCGATCCATTACAGGTTGCCGGTGGCGGAACCATTATCCGTTACGAATATAAGTTCGATGTTTTTGCCAGATATGAAAATGCCGATACCAGGGGCAGGGCCACTTTCTTCGATTTTTATAAAGCACCTGCCAGCACGAATAAATTTGTGAACCTCCGTAAATTTTTAGGTACCATTACCGATAATGCCAGGAGCTTTTCGGACGATGTACCCGTTTACCGACTGGCAGAAGCTTATTTAATTTTAGCCGAAATTAAAAATAAGCAAGGTATAGATCCTTCAACAGAAATAAATCTGCTTCGTAAAAGGGCTTATGGAACAGCTGCTTTTACTGCTTTTACAGGTGGTACTTTTGAACAGAACGAACTGGCAATTTTCGAAGAACGTGGGAAAGAGTTTGTGGCCGAAGGAAAACGCTGGTACGATCTGCGCCGCATGCAGGATGCATCGGGTGATCCGCTGGTGTTTAGAAAAGATTTACCACTGGTTGGCGTACTGGATAAAACCACCGAAAGCTACAAATTGCTTTGGCCGATTGATAGAGCTACTTTAACTGCCGATGAACTGTTAAAGAACGATCAGAACCCAGGTTACAGCGGAACATAATACCAATAACCGCTTACTGAACTTCTGTTCGGTAAGCGTATTTACCTGATTATAAAAATATATACAATATGAAATTTCAACATCTGGAAGGATTAATTGCTGCTCCTTTTACCCCTATGCATGCCAACGGAAGCCTCAATATAGCATTGATTGCGCCCTATTATCAATTTTTAAGACAGAACGGTGTTACAGGTGCATTTATCTGTGGCTCCACAGGCGAAGGCGTTTCACTCACCCGTGATGAAAAAATGGAAGTTGCCGAAGCCTGGGCCCAAGCCAGTCGAAATGATCCGGATTTTAAGGTGATGACCTTGTTAGGCGGCACCTGCCTGGCCGATTGTAAGGTATTGGCAAAACATGCAGCTGAAATTGGCCTATATGGTGTTTCTTTTACAGCGCCTTCCTATTTTAAACCCGCTAATGTGGCTGTTTTGGCCGATATGTGTGCAGAAATTGCCGCAGAAGTACCGGATATGCCTTTTTATTATTACCATATCCCTGTTTTAACAGGTGCTAACCTGAATATGATCGATTTATTGGAAGCTGTTGACGGGAAAATAGTAAATTTTGCAGGAGTGAAATATACACATGAAGATTTTATGGATTTTCTGTCGTGCATGAGTTTTAAAAACAATAAATACGATATGCTGTGGGGCCGCGATGAAAATATGCTTTCGGCCCTGGCTTTAGGTACAAAAGGTGCTGTTGGGAGTACATTTAATTATCTTACTCCATTATACAAGCAATTAATTGCGGCTTTTGAACAGAATGATTTAAAGAAAGCTGCTATACTGCAACAAAAATCGATAGATTTTATCCGTTTATTGGGTAAATACGGAGGCATTGCTACGGGGAAAGCCTACATGAAACTGATCGGTTTGGATTGTGGCGGATTTAGGCTTCCGGTTAAAAATATGGATGCATCCGCATTCGAGCATTTTAAAAAGGATGTCGAAAATTTAGATTTTCAGGCTTTTAAGTCTACAGGCGGATTAACGGAAGCTGAAAAGGCTTAAAGCTGGGCCAAATTGCCAGTTTTATCGATTGGCAATGGTTATCTTTATTAATCCCTATTCAACGTAATGAAAAATATCATTTTATACCTTACTTTTTTGCTTACCTCAACCATATCCACCAAATTATTGGCGCAGCACCCACATGTTAAAAACGTGGCCTGGCGTATTGCCGGGCAGATTCCGGCGGCCCCTCACCAAACAACGGCCCTTGGTTTGGCCGGTGCCATTTCGGGCAGTAACCACCACACGCTGCTTGTAGCGGGCGGAACAAATTTTCCAAACGAAATGCCGTGGAACGGTGGGAAAAAGAAATATTACGACGATGTTTTTCTTTACCTGAAAACCAATAACGAACTGCTTTTAGTTCCCGGCAAAAAACCATTAAAACTGCCTTTCAATCTGGCCTATGCAGCTGTTTGCAGTACTGCGCAGGGGATTGTGGTGGCTGGTGGCGAAAACGAAGCCGGGCTGAGCAAAAAAGCATTGCTGTTAAACTGGAAGGCAAACGAATTGCAGGTTAATTTTCTTCCCGATTTGCCCCAGGGTTTAAGCAATGCAGCTTTAACCGTACTTGGTGATGTGGTTTATCTGGCAGGGGGAGAAGATGAAAATGGCGCTACAGATCAGTTTTTGGCCTTGGATTTAAAAAAACAGCAGGAAGGCTGGAAAAAAATGATCAATCTTCCCCATGCTGTTTCGCATGCAGTATTGCTACAGCCTGAAAACAGCAGGGATATTTTCCTGATCGGTGGCCGAAAAAGAAACACCGGAGATACCAGTACCCTTTATAAAAATGTATTTGCTTTTAATGCCGATAAGCAGATCTGGGCAATCAAAGAGCCCTTACCGTATGCCTTATCGGCGGCTTCGGGCATTGCAAAAGGAAATGACTTATTGGTTTTTAGCGGAGATGAGGGCGGAACCTTTCACCGTGCAGAAACACTGATTGCTGAAATCGAGAGGGAAAAGGACCCGCTAAAAAAGGAAAATTTAAATCAGGAAAAGATTAAGCTTCAGTCCGGTCACCCTGGTTTTAGCAGGTCGGTACTGAAATACGACGTTGTGCACAATGCCTGGCTAACCTTAGCAAGTAAACTGCCTTACGGTACAGTAACTACAAATGCCGTGCTTTTAGATGGTGAGGTTATTGTTGCCGGGGGAGAAATTAAGGCAGGAGTAAGAACACCCAATATTTTGATGGGTAAAATAGAAACAAAGAAATGAGCGAAAAGAGATACGCATGGGTAGTGGTTGGCCTGCTTTGGTTTGTAGCCTTATTAAATTATATGGACCGCCAAATGCTTTCTACTATGAAACCCGCGATGCAGATGGATATTGCCGAATTAAAATCGGGCACTAATTTTGGTTACCTGATGGCCATTTTCTTATGGATATATGGGTTAATGAGCCCAATTTCCGGGATTATTGCTGATAAATTAAACCGGAAGTGGTTAATTGTGGGCAGTTTATTGGTTTGGTCGCTGGTTACCTTTTTAATGGGTTATGCAACTACTTTTAACCAGATTTATTGGCTAAGGGCATTAATGGGGGTTAGTGAGGCACTTTATATCCCTGCAGGTCTATCATTAATTGCCGATTACCACAGCTCTAAAACCAGGTCGGTAGCCATTGGTATCCATATGACGGGGCTTTACATGGGGCAGGCCCTGGGGGGCTTTGGTGCTACCATTGCTTCTAAATTTTCGTGGCAGGCCACTTTTCACTCGTTTGGTTTTGTGGGCATTGTTTATGCCATCGTTCTGGTATTCTTTTTAAGGGAAAAGAAACAGGCCGCATTGCCAGAAATTGAATCCATACACGTTAAACCTTCACTTTTTAAAGGACTGGCACTTTTATTCAGCAACCTTTCTTTTTGGGTAATCCTGATTTATTTTGCCATCCCCAGTTTGCCGGGCTGGGCCACCAAAAATTGGCTTCCTACACTGTTTGCCAATAATTTAGGGATTGATATGGCCCAAGCAGGCCCGATATCAACAATTACCATCGCTGCCTCTTCATTTTTAGGGGTCATTTTTGGCGGTATCCTGTCCGATAGGTGGGTACAGAAAAATATCAAAGGCCGTATTTACACCAGCGCCATTGGCCTTGGGTTAACCATACCTTCTTTATTGCTGATCGGTTTTGGCCATTCGCTGTTCAATATTATTGGGGCAGCATTTTGTTTCGGCTTCGGTTATGGCATGTTCGATGCGAATAATATGCCCATTTTATGCCAGTTTGTTTCCGCCAGATACCGGGCAACCGCTTATGGCATAATGAACATGACGGGTGTTTTTGCGGGGGCTTTTATTACTGATGTATTGGGCAAATCGACCGATTCGGGAAGCTTAGGCAAAGATTTCGCCATGTTATCCATCATCGTGTTTATTGCTTTGATGATCCAACTTTATTTCTTGCGTCCAAAACTTAATGATTTTGAGGACGCTTAACACAATTGAAAAAAAATATGAAAAATTTTAAAATAAACATTGGTTTAGTACTGCTGCTTACACTCGCTTCATTTACATTAAAAGCGGCACCTTTAAAAGGAATTACCATCACGGCATCATCGCCAGTGGTTCCGGTGTTGAAAGGTTTGGAAAGTAATCCGCTTTTGCGCGTGCTGATTTATATCCCGGCAGGTGAAAAAGAAATTTCCTTTAAAAGGATAAGTGCAAAAATCAATTCTGCTGCACTTCTGTCGGTCGAAAAGATTGATGTGTATTTTACCGACCAGGAGCCTCTTTTTGCGTCAAAAAATAAACTGACTTCTATTCATCCTACTGCCCTGAATTTAGGTTTTGACCTTGATATTAAACTCAAACCCGGTGTGCATTATATCTGGTTTAGTGCCAAACTTAAAGATGAGGCCGATATCGATTCGAAAATCGAATTTCATGTAAACCAGGTTGAAGATGCTACTGCTAAAAAGTATAGCATAAACGAAGAAGGGCAGGGGTTTGTTAAGCGGTTAGGGGTTGTGGTAAAAAAGGGCGGCGAAAGCGGTATTAATACTTTCAGGATCCCCGGAATAACTACAACCGATAAGGGATCGTTAATTGCCGTTTATGATATCCGTTATAAGAATTCGGGCGATTTGCCGGGAAATATTGATGTTGGGATGAGCAGAAGCACCGACGGTGGCAAAAGCTGGGCCCCGATGAAAGTAATTATGGATATGGGCGAACCGAACGAAAATAATGGTGTAGGCGATCCGGCAGTACTCTTCGACCCTGTATCCAAGAAAATCTGGGCGGCCGCACTCTGGAGCAAGGGAAACCGCTCTATTGCAGGTTCGAAACCAGGCTTATCGGAAGATATTACCGGGCAGTTGGTGCTGGTAAGTAGCGACGACGACGGACTAACCTGGTCGGCACCCAAAAGCATTACCAAAAATGTGAAAGATCCTGCCTGGAACCTTTTTTTCGACGGGCCGGGAAGCGGTATTGCCATGGCCGATGGTAAATTGGTTTTTGCCGCACAATATTGGGATGAAAACGCTATGCCGTATTCTACCTTGATGTACAGTACCGATCATGGCTTAACATGGAAAACAGAAAACGGACCGAAACCAAATACCACCGAGAGCCAGATTATCGAAACTACGCCAGGTGTTTTAATGTTGAACATGCGCGATAACCGTGGGAGCTTTAGAAGCGTGGCTACAACGGCCGATATGGGGAAAACGTGGACAGAGCACCATACTTCATACAACGCTCTTCAGGATCCGGTTTGTATGGCCAGTTTTATCAAGGCGAATGTGCAGATAAAAGGAAGGCAAAAAGAGGTGGTGTTTTTTGGGAACAATAATACCCAGTATAACCGCTACAACCTCACTATAAAAGCCAGTCTGGATTTGGGCGAAAGCTGGAGCAAAAACAACGAACTGTTGATAGATGACCGAAAGTTTTATGGCTATTCTTCTTTAACTAAAATTGATGAACAAACCATCGGCTTCTTTTACGAAGGCTTAAAGGATTTATACTTTGTGCGCATTCCGGTAAGCGAAATAGTTAAATAAATGCAGATAGAGACTAAGGAAATGACGAATTACGATACAGACGCATTGAAAAACCTCTCTGTTTTTTATAAAAACCAACTCCTGGATAATACGCTTCCATTTTGGTTTCCGAGGTCGGTTGATCAGGAATACGGCGGTTACCTGTTGATGCGCGATCAGGACGGAACTTTGATCGATGATGATAAAGCGGTATGGATTCAGGGCCGTGCAGCGTGGTTGCTCTCAACACTATATAACACAGTTGCGCCCAGGCAAGAGTGGTTGGACGGAGCGAAATCGGGTATCGATTTTTTGAATAAACATTGTTTTGATTCCGATGGACAGATGTTTTTTCATGTTGCCCGAAACGGAGAACCGATCCGCAAAAGGCGTTATTATTTTTCGGAAACCTTTGCGGTAATTGCAAATGCTGCTTATGCAAAAGCCAGTGGTGATGAAGCTGCAGCAGAAAAAGCACGCTACCTGTTTGGAAAATGCATCGAATATGCTACCACACCAGGTTTGTTGCCTGCAAAGTTTACCGGTACACGGCCCGCCAAGGGAATTGGTGTACCCATGATTATGATGAACACGGCACAACAGCTCCGGGAAACCATCGGTGATCCGCGCTGCGATGAATGGATCTCTACATGGATTGAAGAAATTAAAAGGGATTTTGTAAAAGATGATATCCAATGTGTGATGGAACAGGTGGCTCCTGATGGTTCCATTATCGATCATGTTGATGGCAGAACGCTCAACCCCGGGCATGCCATAGAGGGTGCCTGGTTTATCCTTCATGAAGCAAAATACCGCAACAATGATCCGGAATTGATCAAACTGGGCTGCAAAATGCTCGATTACATGTGGGAACGCGGTTGGGATAAAGCATACGGTGGCATCTTGTACTTTAAAGATGTTTACAATAAACCTGTTCAGGAATATTGGCAGGACATGAAATTCTGGTGGCCACAGAACGAAACCATTATTGCCACTTTATTGGCTTATACCTTAACCGGAGAGGAGAAATATGCCCGTTGGCATAAAATGGTTCATGATTATGCCTATGAAAAATTTCATGATAAAAAGCATGGGGAGTGGTTTGGGTATCTGCACCGTGATGGTACCTTGGCACAAACAGCAAAAGGAAACCTGTTTAAAGGGCCTTTTCATTTGCCACGGCAGGAATGGTATTGTGCGCAATTGCTCGAAGGTTTGGGATATTAATTTAGCCCATTACAACCGCTGGCAGAAAGTATAAGGCATCTGGCAGGATGTAATAATTTGAGTCTGTATCATAAATATAGTTTTGTCATCCTTGAGAGATCAGTTTTTTAGAAAAACAAAGGAGTTAAGATACAGCTATAGATAAATCGTCATCCCGAATTAATTCGGGATCTTAATGCTTTAGCTAGGTTTTATGCTTGCATTAAGATTCCCGCCTGCGCGGGAAATACCACCATTTTTTAACTCTGTCATCCTTGAGCTTGTCGAAGGACCTATTTTAAATGCCTTTACAGGGCATTTCTACAGGCCCAACCTGACAAATCGAAGTGAATTTACAAATATGATACAGCCTCGGATATGGATTTAATAATTAACCGTAAAGCCTCCACCAAGGCCCATGTCGCTATCGTAATGGGAAGAAATTGCGATATATTTGGTAAGGATATAACGGAGCCCTGCAGCATATTCTTTGTCGGTATTTACCATGAAATTGGCACGCAGACGTTTAGATACGGCTATATCTTCTCTTCCCAGCTGAAAGCGCAATTTTCCGTTGCCATCTATCCTGGCATCGGCAACAAGCAGCATGGGCAGGGTATAGGCAATACCGGCAACAACCGTTTTTCTGTTTTCTTTGTTACTGGCCTGGCCAAATAAGTTGCGTTCGTTGCTTCCGAAGATGTTTTTTTCATCAGGGTTGAACTTTTTGTAATGGTAATCGAAGCCTACATAAGGAAAAAGCCACTGGTTCCGGCCGATATATCTGCCAAGTACGGTTTCGCTTTCGTAGCCCATCATGGCTTTTGTGCCTAAGTGCCACATGGTATTAAGCGACCAACGGGTTTGCGATAACATCAACTGACCATCGCTACCACTGCTTTCTATGCCAATACGGCCCATTAAATGTGGCATCCTGTCGTCCCAGAATAATTTGCGTTGTGCAAGCTTTGGGTTTGGTACTTCGGGGTTTGGTGCAGAATTTTCGTAGCTAAATACCCGGCCCATACCGCTCATCATGTGGTACAGAATATGGCAGTGGAAAAACCAGTCTCCTCCGGCTTCCGTTGCCGCGAATTCGATCGTATCCCTTTCCATCGGCATAATATCGAGTACATTTTTCATTGGTGCATAATCTCCCTGGCCATTAATTACCCTGAAATCGTGGCCATGCAGGTGCATTGGGTGGCGCATCATGCTATTGTTATAGAGGATGATCCTTAAGTTTTCGCCCTTTTTAATCAGGATTTTATCCGATTCCGAAACAGTCTTATTGTCTAACGTCCAAACATAACGGTTCATGTTGCCAGTAAGATCAAATTTTAGTGTTCTTATTGGTCCTTTTGGCAAAACGGTTTTATTGGGCGCGCGCAGCATATCATAATTCAGGGTTACAGTTTTGGAATCCTTTGCATCCGTAACTTCGGGATACATCACTGTGTTCATATCCATTACCTGGTTTTGCATTTTCATGCCCTTCATTTCTACCATATTGCCGTTCATGTCCATCATATCGTTCATCATCTTCATCCCCTCAAAATATTTAAGTTTGGGCATTTTTCCTGCTGGTACCTTTTCTCCTTTTCCGAGCCATAGCGATGCCGATTTGGTCCTGTCTTCGGGCGTAATTAAAAATTCGTAACTTTTATTTTCAGGAATGGTTACCACTACATCATAGGTTTCTGATACCGCAATAATCAGTCTGTTTACCTCTACCGGTTCTACCTCATTCCCGTCTGTTGCCACAACCGTTATTTTTCCACCGGCATAGTTGAGCCAGAAATAAGATGATGCCCCTGCATTGGCAATCCGCAATCTTACTTTATCACCCGCCTTAAATTGAGACTGAGCCATTTCATTTTGTCCGTTAATCAGGAATTTATCGTAGTAAACATCGCTTACATCCATCGCATTCATTCTTTTCCACTCATTAGCCACCTTGGTTTTAAAATTTCCGTTCTTAATGGCCTCAGCATAACTTTGTGTAGTGCCTTTCTGGATCGAAAACCAATCGGTAGCAGCGTGTAAGCTCCTTTGTACCTCCTTAGGGTTCATATTGGTCCACTCGCTGAGTACCAAAGGGATGGTAGGAATATCCCATTCTTGTTTCTTATTAATGATGAAGGCGCCATACATACCAATTTGTTCCTGTAGGCCGGTATGACTGTGGTACCAGTGTGTACCATGTTGTATAATGGGGAATCTGTAAAGATGTGTAGCTCCGGGTTTAATCGGCATCTGTGTCATATTGGGTACGCCGTCGTATCGGTTGGGTAAAAAAAGCCCATGCCAATGCAAAGAAGTTTCTTCTTTTAAATTGTTATGCACATAAATTTCTGCTGTATCGCCTTCGGTAAAGGTGAGGGTAGGCATGGGGATGCTTCCATTTACAGCAATAGCATGTTTTGGTTTGCCACCATAGGTTACAGTAGTATCTGCAACATATAGATCGTAGCGCACATTACGCGGAGGATTTGCCGCTACCAGGGTTTTGATCGGACCCAGGTTTGCTTTCGCTTTTTTAATGTTTTCTATTGTTGCTGAAGTCTTAACCATGTCCATGCCTTCCATTCCGCTTGCATCATGCATCATATTATGCATGTTTTTGTTTTCTATTTTAGTTTTTGGCTGTTCAGCCTTTTTTGCGATCAGTTTCATCCCGCATTTGGGGCAATTTCCAGGTTGATCGGATTTTACCTCCGGATGCATTGGGCAGGTATAGTGTGTAGCAGCTGTTTTTTCCTGACCTTGGGCCTCCATATGTTTCATGTTCTGTGCAGAAACAGTTAGCGAAAGGATCATCAAAGTGCCGAATATTAAATTTTTCATCTGTATGTTTTGAATAGCAGAAATCATCATGGATTTAATCGCATGATCTTAAAACCCTGATGCTTTCATTATAATAAAATTGATTGTTTCGTGTCGTCCACGCATGGCTATTTTCAGTATAGCCCCTTAAAAAACGAAATCTGTTATCACATGATACTACAGTTGAAAACTCTGGATGGATATCCTGATATCTGGCTTTGGCAGGATATAACGGCACTGTTCGATCTGCCTCTGCGTAACAGAAATGATTTTTTCTCCAGGAATTGAGCACTTGTTCGAAAAAGAGGGAATTAATGCAGTTGGCTTAAGCTTTGTTTTTGAATGATCCGTAAGTAATTTAGCCTGAACGAGAAGAGTGCTCGCCAGGGTTTTACAGCATGAATCCTTTTTTGTTGTTGCTTTGAAAATACTGTTTTCGACGTAGGCCTTAAAATTGTTATGGACATGATGAACAGCATTGGAGTGTTGTTGTGCACTGCTTTCCATAAATATCGAACAGCCAAAACCAAACAGGGTGTTAAACGTAAATATAACCAGAAGAAGGAGGGACTTGGCTTTCATCGTTATACAAACCTATGGAAAGGCCAGGCAAGAAGTTTACATAATTTTAGGTAAATCTTATATCATTATGAATGCAGAGAATGGTTTGTTTATATGTGATTAATATTGGTTTTTATGAAATTCCTTAGGATGGAGTTATATCGTTTATTTTATCCTTTGGTGTTACGCAGGCCGAAAGAAAAATGAAAGTTCCGCTGAGGGTCAGGCGACAAATCATTGCTACTTTGAAAGTTCCGCTGAGGGTCAGGCGGCAAATCATTACTACTTTGAAAGTTCCGCTGAGGGTCAGGCGACAAATCATTACTACTTTGAAAGCTCCGCTGAGGGTCAGGCGACAAATCATTGTAAAATGGTAAAAACCTTATAGCATCGATCGAAATGGGCAAACCTGTACCGATTTTTCATCGGTAGCCGAGGCAAGGATGAGCGTAGGCCAAAGAATAATTTGTTTACGTCAATTAATATTGACTTTTATGCAATAAATCACCTCCTCGACATGACGGAACGACCTATCACCGCTCCGATGTTTTTAAAAAATGCTAAACCTTCCTTTAGCTATTTGCCAGCAAACCAATGTTTAAGCACCTTTTGAAGTGTCGGGTAATCTGGATCGTGCGCTGCAACCCATGCAATAATCCCATCAGGACGTATTAATAAAGCACTTAACCCCAATTGATCGATCGCATGGCCCGAAATGTACTTTATCTGGTCAGTGTATCCATTTATTAAGGTTTTAAGCTCGCTATTGGCGCCAAAATCGAGTAAGATTCCTTTGCCATCATACATCAGTCCGCCAATCGTTGTACCTTCTGTTAACTCAAAATTAGGAGTACTATGGCCTATTAATGGATGATTGCCTTCAAATTCGTAATGTGTAGAAATGCCCCATGCCCTTTCTGCAAAATAAGTGGCACCATCACGTGTGTTCATCAGATCCCGAAAAATGGCATGCAGTGCCTGGGCGTGCGGGTTGGGTTTCATGATGGCTACCTGCGCACGCGACCAATCCAAAACCTGCCCGCCAATGGGATATCTTTCGCTATAGTAACTATCAAGTAGGCCTTCAGGGGCATTTCCTTTAATGGTTGCAGCAAGTTTCCAGCCCAGGTTTATGGCATCACCCAATCCAAGGTTTAATCCCTGGCCGCCCAGTGGTGCATGGATATGCGCAGCATCGCCAGCCAAAAGTATGCGCCCGTTACGGTAGGTGGTGGCCTGCCTCGCACGGTCAGTCCAGGTAGTTGCCATGTGCAAAGCCGTAATCGTAACATCGGTGTCCGACACCCGGCGTAATACCTCTTGAAGATGCTGGAGCGTTACAGTCTTTTTGGCATTGTGAAATGCGCCATGATCAAAATCCTGTATAATGAGGTAGCCCGGCTGCGATTGCAGGTACATACCTGTTGCCGTAACATTTCTGCCTGGTTTAAGTTTTTCGGGATCTAAAAGCTCAACATTGGTAGAATAACCTGTAAATTCAGGTTCTGTGCCTTCAAATTCAAAACCACCTAATTTACGCACCACACTACGGCTTCCATCGCAACCCACAAGCCATTTTCCGTAAAAAGATTGATCACCAGATTGGACGGTTACACTTTCTTGGGTTTGATGAAAGCCTGTAACGGCATGTCCGCGGTTAATGATTACACCAAGAGCTTCTGCACGGCGGGCAAGTATCGTTTCGAGCTCGTCCATCTCAGAAATTAAACTTGTTTCGGTAGAACCGGGCAGGCGGTATTTCCATTTTGAGCGGTCGATATCGTCCTCATGAAATACAATGCCCGCGAAGTGCCCTGCTTGACGGCGGCTTCCTTGTTTAAGATGAGGATTTTGAATTTTTTTATGCAACTCAAGATCTTGCAGTAAGCCACGTTGATAAAATGCTTCAATAGTTGGCGCATTGAGCCCTCTTATTCCAAACGGCAGTTTTTTAAAGGGTGATTTCGGGTTTTCTGCCTGCTCTAGTACCAAAACAGTACAGCTGGCAAGGGCAAGCTCGGTAGCAAGGAAAAGGCCTACAGGGCCTGCACCCGAAATAATTGCATCGTAAATAGATTGATTGGATGTTGATTTATTGTTTTTAATTGTTGTGTTCATCTGTTGAATAATTGAAACACAAAACTCTTCAATGTTGGCGTATTAGGCTTGTATAAACGCGACAAAGTTATTGCTCACAAGCTTTTTGCCTTTTTTTGCTTTTCGGGCGAATGCTGCCGGAGTAGTGCCACTGTAGCGTTTAAATTCTCTGCTCAGGTGAGATTGGTCGGTGTAGCCCAGCTCATGTGCCAGGCCCGCAATGCTAACATCCGGATTAAGCCATAAATGGTTGCGTACCTGCTCAAAACGCATTAAGCCGGATACATCTTTTACTGTATAACCTGATGACTGCTTAAAGTTCCGTTCCAGGGTACGGACTGTGGCATGGGCCGCAGTGGCCACTTCACTTACCGGAATGGTGCCATTGGCTTCCCTCATGGCAGCTCCAGCTTTAAATAACGTGCTGTTTATGGCAACCATCGATCTTGCATTTAATAAAAACTGTTCTACTTGTGCAATTGCCTCCTCTATTTTACCTGCAGTAACCAGATTATCCAACACAGGTTGAAGTTTGGCGATGGGATGTTCAAAAATACGGACTTCATTCTTATCGGATGATAATCCAAGTAGATCAAAAACCGTCCACGGAAAGCACCTGACCGCAATGATTTCGAAACGGTTTTTGGTGTAAAAAAGAGCAGGCTGGTTAAGCAGTCCAATCATAAATGGCGAAGGCATGGCCTGTAAACTTCCATTGTAAAACGTACTGCATCCTCCTCCAAAATGAAAGATAATTTCAGCATAACCATCAGGGATTACTTCAAAACTTGATTCTATTGGGCCAAATTCCCGCTTATTGTGCCAAAAGCATTTAATGGTATCTTGTAGTGCTTCCGGAGCTTCAAATTCTTGGTGCTGCATACCTAAAGATAATTATATTTGGGCTGATTGTATAAATTACTAATGCCCGTTTTGGTGGTAATTGAAACATCGGAATTTTTTTAACTCGATTTTCAGGTATTGGATAAGTAGGCTTTAAACAGAAAAACCTTTCATTTCTGAAAGGTTTTTGTTCGATTTTTGTTTTGTACTCGGGGCGGGAATCAAACTGCATCAATAACCCGCTGTAGTACAGTATGTTTTTTTTCTGTTATTGATGAACGCACGAATGACGCACTTTGATAACAACAGACCAAGGAATTATTACTCACTACTAAAGCCTGCAATACTCTAAATAAATTGATACAAAGTACTACAATCCTTATCAGGTCAAAGATAGTAATATTTTACCCGACAGACAATTCTGTACGCTTATCTTTGAAATATGCTCCGTCACACTGACTCGTAGACCGGTATGTGAGGTTTTATTTTGAACCACAATTATCTTCTTCGCTAGTTAGCTATTTGAATACTTCATCAAGTTTCCAAAGTAGATTTAACGCATCGACCCAACCCGAATTAACATAGATATCCAAAATATCTAAAAGTTGAGAAAAACTTGTATCGTCAAGGAGTATCTCACGATGGTCAGCCAAGATAGTTTCTGTGAACTTAACGATTTCCCGGATTGCCATAGAATCTAAGGTATAGCCAGCTTTCGTCGAATATTTGGTAACATCCGAAGCCATTTTTAAAACACTAACCGGAGAAATAGTCAAGAAAATATTTAAAGATTGAATAAAATAATGAGCGGTACTAGCTAGCATAAATCCACCTTGCGTGACTTTTCGAGACAATTGGATTATATCCTTATATAGTGGGACAACTAAAGTATAGAACTGCACTAACCATTGATGTGGTCTCCGGTTTCTTTTTATGGAATTAGTTTGTCTCGGTTCAAGGCAGAAAAAGATTCTCATCACAACCTGTTCAATAAGATTGATTGCATTTTTAATTTCTTCGTCCTGAAAATCTGGTTGTTTATTTGCTTTTATTACAAGAAGGTTTCCTGCCTGTTCAATGTAGTGAGAAACGATATTGATTTTCTTACGTAAACCATCAATGGTAATAGCGTCTGCTTCATTAGGGATAATTAGGTTTTGAAATAACTCAAAAACAATCGTTGTGCATAGTTCTGGCGACCTATAGGCATTTTCTAAAGTTGTAATTACAGAAGGATATAGTCGATTATCATCAATAAAATATAAAAGGAATTTAGCATAAGGATCAAGTAACTGCCTGTTTCTACTTTTACCAAACACTCTCTTATTAGTTTCATTAACGATCTCAGCTACATCTTCTTCAATTGTATCAAGTTTGAAATAGATTTGGCTTATCAAATAACCATAAATGAAATCATCATTTTCAAGATTAAACCTTTCATAGATAATACTCCGATAAAGCCTATAAAAACTCTTAAATAACTGCGGTGCATGTATAATTGCATTGAAGCGAATTGGCCCACTTACATCATTAGCAGCTTCCCTGATTAATGCTTCAATATCATCGTCAGGATACCAAAGATAGAGGGGGATTAATCCTTCAGCAGAGTTAGTTCTTGGTGTTGCAGAATACCCGGATGCGGGAGAGCTGCCAGCATTATGATTATCAGTTGCTGTTCTGGCTTTAAAACAGTCAATTATTATTGTCTTTAAAAGCAGTTTTTGAGTTTTATCAAATTCGTACGCTGTTCTGACTATGGTTGTTGCAGTTTGAGCAACAGCATTCGCTGCAGAATAAAATAGATTTTCATCAAGGGGACTGGCAGAGTTTGTAAGAACTGCATGTACTTGACCTATTAGACTGAATTGCATATCCAAATCTTCTCTTGGCGGATTGCTATTCGCATATTTATGGTTAAACCCTTCTAAAGACTCAATTTTGTTGAGCAATTCATTCGTTGCAGCATTTTTGGTATCTACACCCTGATCCTGCAGCCATCTTTCAGTTGTATAAGGTGTGACAGAACTTGAATATTGAACGGGGGGCGTATTAGGCAAAGTATCTTTATCTGACATAAACTCTTTCGACTTATGCAATGTGAGATGTTCAGATGGTAGAATACTTAGGTATTCATGAATACTGTCATTCTCGTTTTGATTGTCAAATACTTCAAACAAAGTTTGCTCAATCTTTTCACGATCATCTTCATCTAGTATCGAAAAAGAGTTGCCTAAAAAATATTTCAGATGATAAGAAACTTCAACTGAGCGAAGAAGTTCAGGTACGATTGCTAGGTTCAAAAACTCAGCACCTAAAAACTGTGAATTTTTAGACAGGAATTCAAACAGCATTTTCCATGAAAACCCTGTTTTAATGTATCCCAAATAGATATAAATACATTCGATTGCCTCTTGAATCTTGTTTTCTGCAATTAACGATGACCAGTAGTTGCTGATATCATAAGCAAGTTCCAACGGTTTATCAACATATAGGCGGCTCTCCGACCATAAATAGGAGAAGTCTTTAATAATAATATAGCTCTTGCCTTTAAAATTGAACTGAGTAACTGTATTTTTCGAAATTTCGCCACGCTTTTTCAATGAGTATTCGTCTACAATTTTCACACCTACACGAGTTGCAATCTCGGCGCTTTTTAAGAGGAACTCAGGAAAAAGTTGTTGAAGCCTATACTGGCACATTTCAAAGTCTTGTCTTCGATTACCAATTAGGTTAAATAAAACACCACCTCCCATTGAAGTTTTTTCAGTACTACGCTCATCGTGACTAAAAATAATACTGTATATCCGTTCGGTAAACAAAGGATCATATGGTAAAATGTGTTTCACCTCTTCAGTTAAATTGGTGAAATAGTCTATTTCAAATCCTGGCTCATCGATCATTTCCAAAATTCGACTAAGCAGGTGACGGGAGGCCTCGGTATCACTTGAATACGTTTTTGCTACCAGACCTACAGCTCTAATTGCACCGATCTTATCTAAAAACTGTTTTGAAGGACTATGGTTACGATTATTCAAGATAAAAGTCAGGAAATTCCTTGCAGCGATACCCTGCTGTTCAAGGAATTGTGTTATCGTTAAAGATCGGTCTAATAGATATCCAAATTCAAACAGGAATATAATATTGAGGCTATTTGACAGCTCAACCAACAACGATACTTCCGCACTATTGCTATGATTACGGACAAATCTCATGGATTGCAACAAATTTCTGATTTGCTCCGGGCTGGTTCGATCAGAAGCTTCAGTAATCGGATTAATCTCCTCAACTTTTGCAACCTCTGAGGCGATTATTGTAGAGACAATAAGGCGTATAAATAACTGTATTTCTTTCGTATCATCTTTTGAAAAGGCAAAGTATAACTTCCAGAAAGTGTCTCGTTCTTGATACCAAAGGGAAGTGAAGAAATAAATAAAACTAGGTCTGAAAAAAAAAGGCCGCGATTTATCTTCTGAAATGAATGTTGAAAGGTGCTCATAAGTCGGCGAAAGACAGTATCGGCTTACAGCATAATCAAATAAAATATTGTGTGAAAAAGCTATTTGAAGCCCTTTAAAGCCAACTTCGTCAAGTATGTTCTCACTTCTCAAATAAGTAAAACCAGTGCTGTTGAGTGAAGTAAATTCAGTTATAGGTAAATTTAAAACTTTGCGCTGTACCAGTTTTGCTGTTAATCCCGACATGAAGTTTTCCTTATCGACGTTATTTTCGCTGGCGACAACTTTAATTCTCCAATATTCATCAAGCAATTGCACTTCTGAGCGAAATGTTTTAATGTTATCTACGTAACCCAGAGGTGTATTGATTAATATATACTCCAACATGCTTAAAAAGAATGGAACTTTTAAGACATGCTGTAAATTGCTGTTGCTTGATTGATAGAAATTAAACAATTCGGGTGATAGTTCTTTAACTTGCGCAATTTCAGTTTCAGAGAGTTCAGGCACTTCAAATCTTCTTACCAATTTGTAATTAGTATTTTGATCTGATAATGGAAAAAGTACCTGTAATTCCTGGGATTTCTGTGCATCGTAAGTTCTGGCGCAAACAATTATATTCCATTTGTCACCAAGCAGTTTAAGCGCTCTTTTAATCTGTTTAAGAAAGCCTTGGCGTTTATCCTCATCCCTTGCTGCATCATAAGCATCAAAAATTAAAATCGCTTTTCTACCCTCTGAGATTTTAATTGATTTGAATTTCTCAATCCAGTTGGAGTTTAGTCCTAACTCTGCTTGGATAGCATCATCTGAAGAATCGAAAGCAGTATCAATTTTGACGATAAAAGAAAGTATGTTTTCATCGTTGAGATGCTTTTTTAATGCGGAAATTATAGTGCTTTTGCCAACGCCAGGTTTTCCCACTATCAAGCCGTTACCTTCTATGGCAAAGTGGTAAATTGAGGCTAATAATTCTTTTCTATCGATGTTCATCCTAAATCTTGTTTTTTAGCTAATTCCATTAATTCATCAGTCACTTCCTGACTTCCTTCTGTAACGGCACCGGCCATTTCTGCTTTTTTTACTACTGGTTGAGCATCTTCAATATCCATGACCTCTTGTCCCAGATTCAGTATGAAATCGGCTAAAGCACTATATTTTTCATCTTCTTCCTCGTAGAATACGGTTATGATTCCATACGTTTGCTTTAATTGTTGAGCAAAATTTTTACTCTGGATCATATTCTTCTTAGTTATCCTAACAACCATAAAATGTGTTTCGGAATCATAGGTCGCCAGATCTTCATTTAAATATTCAAGCATTCGTAGAAAGTACGGATCAGAAAAACTAAAACCGATAAAAACCAGTCTACGAGTTGCCATCAATGACCAGATTAATTTCCTGCCTATGGGCCATTCATAGCCATATTGTCGGATAAGCACATCGAATTCTTCTTTTGATATATTTCCTGTTTGGATTTTTTCGAATAATGTAGACTCATTTTGAAAAATAGAAAACCCATATTTTTTAGAGTATTCACTTTCGCTTAGAACAATACTTTTCTCAATATTATATTTTCCATGTAGATGGGCGACTTTCTTGGGATGCGCGTTTCGATCATTTAAAGACAAAAGGAAATTATTGATCTCACTTTTTGCTGTACCTTCAAAAACTAATGCGTAGTCAGGATGAAACTTAATTCTGATTAGTGCAGATTCCAATACCAAATCATAATTGGTTGTTGTAAAAGCACGAAATGGCATTTTGCAAAGTATTTCATGGAATTGCTCATGAGTTTTTTCTTTGGGGCTGAACGTTCTCGAGATAAAAGCATAATATCGATCATCTCCAATGCATTGTTTTACTTTATCTGCAAAAGCCAAAAAGTTTTTTTCGTCTTCGTTAAAATCTGGATCAACTTTTAAAGCCTCTTCCTTCAACAACTTTACAAATGCAAACCAGGGCGGATATATGCTACCAGAGCAGCCAGCGCCCGCCATGAGTATAGCTTCTTCTGATTTAATAAATGAAACCAGTTTTTCTCGTAGCAAATTGTTTTGGTCGAGCTCCTCTGCATTAAATATTGGCTCATCAGCTAATTGATCATCAATTTCTGGCATTTGTGGTAGCGTTTGGTTTCATCATTAGACGGGATGGACGATGATTACCTAGCCGACTAATAATTGGGGAAGTTAATAATTTCTTTCTCTCGGCACAAGGGTATGAAAAAGTTATCCCTTTTTTCTATCTGAACATCCCGTGAGATACTATTCCTTCATTTTGCGGAACCACAAATAGGCTGATGAGTTAATAATTTGGAAGTCGTCTAATTAACTTTTGCTGAGAATTGCATATGGGCACGGAGTCTTTCGCGATCTTCGGAACTAAACAGTTATTGTCTCGTCCTGGTATAGCTTGTCATTAAAAGTTGAAAAATGGCAACAAAAAACAAAGACAAGACAAAAATTTCGACCAGGAAACCTTGGGGTCGGTTAAGTGATGATGTTAAAGAAAAAATCCTTTGTGAGATAAATTCAGGGATGCTAAGCAAGAGTGCTGCAAGTCGAAAATACAGTTTACCCAGAAGTACCATAGGACTCTGGTTTGAGAAGCGTAATTTAGCTATCTTGGCACAAGTCAACTCTTCTAATGTACTTTCAGCAATGGACGAAAACCAGGAAACAAGACTTCTTAAGAAAAAGATTGATGAACTGACCAAGGCGCTCGCCGATGCTCAACTGAAAAATGCTGGACTAGAAACCATGATTGAAGTTGCGGAAAGCGAACTTAAGATCAACATCAGAAAAAAGCGTGGTACCAAACGGTCTTAAGAATGCGGCAAAAACGACCAGATAAGCCTCTGGAAGAACTTTGTGCACTGTTTGGTGTAAGCCGCCAGGCGTATTATCTGGCACATAAAATGGCGCTGAAGACCGATATCTCCCACATGGTGGTATTGGCCCTGGTATCCGAATTCCGTTCGGAGGTCCCACTTTTAGGGACACGGAAACTCCTTCATATGCTATCTCCGGAGATGGAAAAGCACAACATAAAAATGGGGCGGGATCAGCTTTATGATCTTTTGAGGTTTCATGGGCTATTAATACGTAGAAGGAAGCGCTCTGTCAGGACTACTGATTCCAATCATGCCTTAAAAAGATATCCTAACCTGATAAAACACATGTTGCTTTCAGCCCCTGAACAACTATGGGTAAGCGATATTACCTACATCCGGACCCAGTTGGGCTTTAGTTATTTAAGTCTGATTACTGATGCTTATTCCAGAAAGATTGTAGGATTTGCGCTCCATCCGAACCTTGAGGCCACCGGTTGCATCATCGCTTTGGAGATGGCCATCGATGGAAGAAAGAAGGACTCACCCTTTATATTGGTTCATCATTCGGATCGGGGGATACAATATTGTTCTAAAAGCTATACTGAGCTTCTAAACAGGGATAGGATCGCAATAAGTATGACTGAAAGCGGTAGTCCGTACGATAATGCTTTAGCCGAACGTGTTAACGGAATAGTAAAGAATGAGTTTTTTCCAAAACGGATATACCGTGATCATAAAGAAGCAAAAAGAAGTATTGGGGTCATTATCAAAAACTACAACGAAAAAAGACCTCATGGCAGCCTGGACTATCTTACGCCAAGCAAAGCACATGATATGAGCGGTGAAATAAAAAAACGCTGGAAGCATTACCCTTATAAGAAAAAGGATATAGAAAAGGATCAAATCGAGGCTGTTTGATTCAAATAAAGAAAAAATGAATAGGCTTTTCTTTTAATAATAAATTACGAATTGTACACTTGTAAAGTAATATCAGAATTACCAGAAATGAGATGTAAACTTATTCCAGTATTAC
>Ga0308165_1000308_pt1 | contig 104176 bp, 95 predicted proteins | sample PhyWR2_FD_201032 | JGI IMG/M metagenome (GOLD analysis project Ga0308165, IMG submission 201032) | Phyllosphere microbial communities from UC Gill Tract Community Farm, Albany, California, United States - DLSLW.R2 | ecosystem: Host-associated > Plants > Phyllosphere > Unclassified | place: USA... | reverse complement strand
CCTTGCCCTTGCAGAACGTGGTGTCGCCGACGATGTTGAAGCGCCGCATCTCGGTGCGCACGCGCTTGAGCACGCCCGCGTCGCCCATCCAGTTGGTGACCATGGAGCACATCCACGACGAACGCTGTGGGCCGTAGTCATAGGTGCCGGGCACGCCGACTTCCTTGGCCACCGATTCACGGTGGTGGCCGATGCCGGTGTACTCGACGCCACCACCGGCTTCGGGATTGCGGAAGAAATGCCCCGGGTGCTTCACGGCCGCCTGCAACACCACGCCATGCGTGTGCCCACGGCCGCAGCCCACGAGAAAGCCCATGGTGTCCATGAGGGACAGCGGCCCGCGCGCAATCGTCGGCAGCTCCTCGCCTTCCTGCACCTCTTCCCAGTAGCGCACGTTCGCGCCGCGAATGGCCTTGGGCTCGTCCAGCACGATCTGGTCAATGCGGTCGTGCTCCTCGTTGCTGTACTGGTACTGCTCGATTTCCTTGTACTTGCCGGTGTCGCGCGCGGCCTTGCGTTCATGGCGCGTGCAGGTGCCCAGCGCGCGCGCGACCAGCTCGCTGCGCTGGTTGTAGTAGCAGGCTTCGACATACTGCAGCACCAGGCGGCCCGAGAACTGGCTTTCCTTCACGTCGACACCCACCACGCGCTCGATCGCGCTGATGCGGTCGCCGGGACGCACATGGCGAAACAGCTCCCAGTCATTGCCGGCATAAAAGCCATGCACGCCCGGCAGACCCCAGCGGGTGCGGCCCAGCCAGCCGAAGGCCATGGGAAACATGGGGTGGGCCACCATGGTGCCGTAGCGCGTGCCCGGGCCGTAGCCGACATCGCGGTACAGCGGGTTCAAGTCGCCGATGCCGTTGCACCAGTTGCGCAAGGTGTCGGTGGTTGCATCCTGCAGGTAAGGGCCTTCGGGGCGCAGATGCAGACCGATCATGTCGCGCGCCGCGGCAATCGCCGCGTCGGTGATCACGCCTTCGGCAGGCTTGTTGCCGACATCGGATTGCTGCGCCGCGCCGGCGGGTGCGGCGGAAGTGGTGGAAGTGGCGGAAGGGTTGGCGATCACTGTGCTCATCTGGCGCTCCTAGGTACAATAAAATGCAGAATGCATTCTTTAGCGGTTAAAAAATAGCAGTGCTAAATGCTGACTGCTTCAAGTCAAGAATTCCCGATCAAGGGCTGTCCGTTCGGCACTGCTGCTCTCTTTAAAAATTATCCCGTCTGCTTTCGCCTGGCTACAGAAGGCTTGCAACGCCTTCAGTGCATTTGACTTTCCTTCGCATGCCTTTGGGGGTGATGCCCTTTGCTGTCTCACATTCAACAACAGGATAATGCATTCTGCATTGTGTTCAAGTGCAGGAGTATAGGGAAACCCCTCACTCCGTGCGTATGCCTGCGGACTGAATGATTGCGCCCCACTTGCTGCGCTCCTGCCTGACAAAGGCATCGAGCTCGCGCGGACCCATGAACAACGGCTCGACGCCGATGTCCATCATGCGCCGGCGCGTGTCGGCCTGGGCCAGCGCCCGCTGCAGGTGGTCGCTGAACTTCTTCACGATGTCCGCGGGCGTGCCCCGGGGCGCGAAAAACGCATCCCAGGCCACGACGTCAAAGCCCGCGACGCCCTGTTCGGAGACCGGCAGCACGCCCGGCAACATGTCGCTGGCCTTGAGCGAGGTGATTCCCAGCGCGCGCAGCTTGCCCGAGGCAATGTGGGCGCGCGACGCGGTGACGGTGTCGATGACCAGCGGAATCTGCCCGCCCAGCACGTCGGTCATGGCCTGGCCCGAAGCCTTGTACTTGACGGCAAACAGCGGCGCGCCGGCCTGCTGCACGAACTGCGCAAACACCACCTGGGCGGTGGTGCTGGGCAGGCCCACGTTGAGCGTGTCGGGCCTGGCCCTGGCGCGCGCAATCAGGTCGGCAATGCCATTGGTCTTGAGATCGGCCTGCGTGGTGCTGATCACCATGGGCAGCAGGCCTATCATTGCCACCGACTCGAAATCGCGCGCCGGGTTGAAGCCCAGGCCGGTGTAGAGAAATTCGTTGGCGGCGTTGGTCGCGTTGGTTCCCAGCAGGAAGGTATAGCCGTCGGCGGGCGCCTTGGCCACGGCCGCGCTGCCGATATTGCCGCCTGCGCCCGCGCGGTTCTCGACAACGATGGGCTGGCCCAGCGTCTTTTGCAGCTCCTGCGCGACCAGGCGGGTGAGCACATCGGCGCCCTGCCCGGCTGCATACGGCACGATGATGCGTATCGGGCGTTCGGGCCAGGCCTGCTGGGCCAGGGCCGGCGCGGCGGCGGCCGTCAGGCCGGCGGCAATCGCCACGGCATGCAGCGCAAATCGACGGGTGATCATGGGCGACTCCTTGAAACGGGGTGGAAACATCAGCCGGCCAGGGCCAGGCCCGGGCGCGGCCATTCGGCGGCAAACAGCTGGCCGTAGCCAGACAGGGTGATGAAAGCGGTGCGCCGGCCCGGCCCGCCAAAGCAGATGTTGGTGCAGTAGCCTTCGGGGGCGGCATGAAACTCCAGCAGTTCACCGTCGGGCGAAAACACGCTGATGCCGCCGTGGACCAGCGTCGCCACGCAGATGTTGCCGCCCTCTTCCAGCGCCATCGAGTCAAAGCGCTGGTAGCCCGGCAGCCCATGCACCAGCCGCCCGCCATTGGGCGAAGGCCAGGGCGCGATGCCCAGCTGGCCCCGACCGGTGACGGGATAGGACCACAGCCGGCTGGTCTCGGTCTCGCTCATATACAGCGTCTGTCCGTCGGGCGACAGGCCTATGCCATTGGGCGTGAGCACCGGGTGCGCGACGCGGCGGATCTCATGCCTGTCGGTGCGCGCGTAATAGATCGCACCGCGCAACATGCGGTCCTCATAGGTCTTGCCGAAGTCGGTGAACCACAAGCCGCCCGCGCCATCGAACACCAGGTCGTTGGGGCCGTGCAGGGGAATGCCCTCGCACTGCGTATAGAGGTTCTCGACCGCGCCCGTGGCCAGGTTCACGCGCTGTATCGCCCCGCCGTCATAGTCGGCCGACGGTCCCGTGGGCCGCGTGAAGCCCTCATCGGTACGCCAGCTGAAGCCGCCGTTGTTGCACACATAGCAATGCCCATCGGGCCCCAGCGCCGCCCCATTGGGCCCGCCGCCGAGCTGGGCCACGCGCTGCTTGCTGCCGTCGGGCCCCACCCGCAGCAGCGCGCCGCCCTGGATTTCAACCACCAGCACGCTGCCGTCGGGCATGGCCACCGGGCCCTCGGGAAAGGCCAGTCCGGTGGCCAGGACTTTTCCTTGAAGTTTCAGCTGTTTCATCTTTGATGGTCTCCATTGTTTTTGCGGGCCGGCCGTTCATCCTTCGATCACTCGACGCGGCCGGCGAGGCAGGCTCAGGAAGAACGGGGGACGGGCCGAGACCCGGCCTCTGCAAGCAAGGCAACATTGGCAGTTGAAGCAGCCCACCGTGAAAGAGATCACTTGCACAGCAACTCAATTCGCCGCAACGGCCGCAGGAATTTCCTCCTGCCGCGCCCCCAAATAAGCATCAATGGCCCGCAACCGTCCTTCGCGGCTGCGCAGCGCCGAGGCGTCCAGCTCCCCGACCACATGCCCATGGCGCATCACCCAGGCATGGCGCGCAAGCTTGGCCGCGGCGTGAAAGCTCTGCTCGACCAGCAAGGCGGTGAGCTTTTGCTCCTGCTGGATTGCCGCCAGGCGCTCGTAGACGCGCGCCACCAGCAGCGGCGCCAGGCCCAAAGAGGGTTCGTCCAGCAGCAGCAGGCGCGGCGCCGACATCAGGCCGCGGCCTATCGCCAGCATCTGCTGCTCGCCGCCGCTGAGCAGTCCCGCAGGCGCCTTGAGGCGGTTGGCGATCTCGGGAAAGAAATCCAGCACCATGCGCTGGCGCTTGGCGCGCGTGGCGGCATCGACGAAATACGCGCCCAGCGTCAGGTTCTCCGCGACGCTCAGATCGGTGACTATGGCCCGGCCTTCGGGCACATAGACGATGCCGGCGCGAAAGCGCTGGGCCGTGCCCAGTGCCGACACATCCTGGCCGTCGAAGATCACCCGCCCCTGCGCGGGCTCCAGCCCGGCAATTGCCTTGAGCGTGCTTGACTTGCCGGCGCCGTTGGCGCCCAGCAGCGCGGCCACCGTGCCGGCCTGCAGCGCCAGCGACACGCCATGCACCACCGGCCCGGCGCCATAGCGCACCGACAGCTCCTCGACACGCAGCAGTTCTGTTGCGCCCTCATTCATCGTCGTCTCCCAGGTAGACCTTGACCACGTCGGGATTGGCGCGCACCTGTTCGGGCGTGCCCGAAGCCAGCAGCCGGCCGACATTGAGCACATGGATGGCGTCGCAGACTTCCATGATCAAGTCCATGTCGTGCTCGACCACGACCAGCACCAGATCGCTGGCGCGCAGTTTCTTCAGCGCGTTTGACAGGTCATGGGTCTCGACCGAATTCAGGCCCGCGGCCGGCTCGTCAAGCAGCAGCACGCGCGGCTTTCCGGCTATGGCACGCGCAATCTCGGCCAGGCGCAGCACGCCGGGCGGCAGCTCGGCCGGCAACGCCTCGGCCACGGCTTCAATGCCCAGGCGGCGCAGCGCGGCCAGCGCCAGCGCACGGTGGGCGGCACGCTCGGCGCGGCCCGAAGCAAATGGCAAGAAGGCATCGAGCCAGCCGGCGCGCGACTGCCGGTCCAGGCCTATCATCACGTTTTCCACCACCGTCAGCTCGGGGCACAGCGCCACATGCTGGAAGCTGCGCGAAAAGCCCAGGGCCGCGCGCCCCGTGGGCGGCACGCCTTCAAGGCGCTGGGTGCCCAGCGAAATCCTGCCGACCTGCGGCGAATACAGGCCCGTGAGGCAGTTGAAGAAGCTGGTCTTGCCCGCGCCGTTGGGGCCTATCAGCCCGGTGATATGGCCGGGCTCGAAGCGCAGGCTGATGTCCTGCAGCACATGGTTGCCGCCAAACGACAGCGACAGCGACTCGACGCTCAACGCGTCGGAACGCACGCCAGGCGCCGCCGCAGCGGCCAGCGGCATGGCCGCGGCCTGCAATTGAAGGGTGCTCATGACTGGCCTCCCCCCAGGCGCTTGCGCCAGGCCGCGGGCAGGGCGTTGGCGCCCAGCACCACCGCCAGCAGCGCGCCCCCGTAGAGAATCGGCACCCAATTGCCCGCGCCCGCAAGCAGCAGCGGCACCAGCGTGAGAAACAGCCCGCCGACCAGGCTGCCGATCAGCGACAGTGAGTACAGGCTGACCACCGAGCCGACCAGCAAAAAGATCGAAGTCCAGAGCGTGAAGCTGTTGGGCGAGACCGTGGTCGAGCTGAACGACAGCAAGGCGCCGCCCACGGCCGCAATCATTGCGCTCAGCGCCATGCAGGCCAGGCGCGCCCAGCTGCGGCGCACGCCAAACGATTCGGCGGCCGGCGCCGAGGTGCGAATCAGCAGCAGCGCCATGGCCTGGCGCGAGCCGCGGAAATGCCGCAGCAGCACCACCACGGCGACCAGCCCGGCCAGCGGCAGGTAGTAGCGCTGCAGTTCGCGCGGGACTCCGGGCAGCGCGTCGCGCTTCACATACAGCCCCTCATAGCCGCCGGTGACGCCCGAGAAATACAGCAGCACTTCGGGCAGGGCCAGCGCCAGCGCCATGGTCGCCACCGCCAGATAAATGCCCGAGATATTGCGCGAGGGATAGGCAAACAGCATGCCCAGCAATGCGCCGGTCAGCGCCGCGAGCGGCAGGCTCAGCAGCACCGACAGCCCCAGGTACTTCTCGGCCAGCGCGACCACATAGGCGCCGGCAGCGGCAAACACGCCATGGCCTATGGACACTTCGCCGCCGTAGCGCACCAGGAAGCTCACGCCCAGAATGGCAATGGCATTGGCAAAGCAGATGCCCAGCGTGAACACCCAGTAGCCGCCGGCGACCAGCGGCAGCACGACCAGGGCAAGCGCAATGAGCAGCGCCGGCCAGGACAGGTTGCGTGGCAGCGCCAGGCCCGAGGCCGAGCGCTCCAGTGGAGCGGCAATGGTTGCGGATTCAGACACGGGCACCTCCTCGGACGGCAAGCACGCCTTTGGGAAAGAGATTGAGCACCAGCAAGATGATGGCCAGCATGTAGGTATTGGTGAATTCCGCCGCGACATAGAACGACAGCAGATTCATCAGCACGCCGACAAAGATGCCGCCTATCACCGCGCCCGGCAGGCTGGTGAAGCCGCCGACCACGGCCGCGGCAAACGCCTGCAGCATGAAGGACGAGACGCTGGTCGACGACAGAAACGTCGTCGGCACGATCAGCAGCGAGGCAATCAGGCCCAGCACGCCGGCGACGATCCAGGAGAACAGGTGCACGCGGCGCAGGCTGAGGCCGCAGACGCGGCTGGCAAACGGATTGGCCGAGACCGCGCGAAACGCAATGCCCACGCGCGTGCGCTCGATCAGCAGGTAGAGCGCGCCAATCACCAGCGCCGTCACACCCAGCACCGTGAGGTCGTAGGCCGAGATGCGCAGCCCGCCCAGGTCCACGCGCCAGGCGGGCAGCGGCAGATCGAGCGACACCACGTCGGGCCCGAAGACCATCTGCGTCAGGCCCTGCACCACCAGTCCCACGCCCAGCGTGGAGATGGTGCTGGTCAGATCCGACTTGAACACCAGCGGCGAGATCACCAGATAGGTCAGCGCCATGGCCGCCACCATGATGGCCAGCGACAGCACCACTGCCGCGCCCCAGGCCATGTTGCCCAGCGTTCCGGCGGTGAAGCCGAACACCAGGAATGCCGCCAGGCCGGCGAGATTGCCGTGGGCAAAGTTCACGACCATGGAACTCTTGTAGATCAGCACGATGCCTATGGCGCCCATCGCATACAGGCAGCCGCTGATGATGCCGGCCCAGACCAGGCCCAGAACGTCCGCCATGGTTTACTCCTTGGCCGCAACGGCCAGGTTGCGGTCTATGACCTCGATGACCGCGGGAAAGTAGCGCCCCGAAAACCCCGCCTCGGCCGTGGCCGCGTAGCAGCGCTGAGCGAGCTGCGTCACGCGCGCGGCCACGCCCACTTCCTCGGCCAGCTCGAGCACGCAGGCAATGTCCTTGAGCACATACTCGGGCGAGAACGACTTGTCGGGAAACAGCCGCGGCAGCATGGCCTTGCGGCCGTGGTTGCGCAGCACGAAGCTGTCGCCCGAGCCCTTGGACACCGCGTCCAGCAGCGTGGCCGGCTCCACGCCCGCGCGCTCGCCCAGCACCATCATCTCGGCCAGCGCCAGGGTGTGCTCGAACACCAGGGCGTTGTTCACCAGCTTGACCACCTGGCCGCAGCCCACGCCGCCGCACAGCGTCACATCCGAGGCGATATAGCCCAGCCAGGGGGCAATGCGCTCGAACAGTGCCGGCGGCGCGCCGACCATGATGCTCAGCTCGCCGCGCTGCGCGGCTTCGCGCGTGCGCGCCACCGGCGCATCGGCAAACTGCACGTCCAGCGCCGCCAGCCGCCGGGCCACATTGCGCGCCGAGGCCACGGTCGTGGTGCTCAGATCGACAATCACCGCGGGCTTGCGCGCCCCCGACGTCAGACCCTGCGCGCCCAGGCACACGGCCTCGACGGCCGGGCCCGCGGGCAGCGAGAGAAACACCACATCGGCCTGCGCGGCCAGCTCGGCCAGCGAGGCCACGCGCCGCGCCTTGGTTTCGGCCACGGCCTCGAACGCCGCGTCCTGGGTGTCGAATGCCAGCACCTCGCCTGCATGCTTGAGCGCCATGTTGCGGCACATGGCCCCGCCCATCACGCCCAGGCCGACAAAGCCAAGTACCGCAGGGTTTGTTTCGGTCATTTCAGTTCTCCAACGCGCTATGCGCCATGCACAAACTATGAAACTGGCGTGTCCCAGCATGGGGGCAGCGAGCAAGGGCCGCCCCGCAGCGAGGCTGCCGTCCCTTCGCCGGGCGCCCCCCTCCATCGAAGGTTGAGAGGGGGAAGCCGGGGCCGGCCCTCCGGCGTAAGTGGCTCAGGGGGTGCTTCATTTCAATTCATCCACATGCCGCCGCTGATGTCCAGCGAGGTGCCCGTGATCCAGTTCGATGCCGGCGAACACAGGAACAGCGCGGCCTGGGCAATGTCCTCGGCGTTGCCGTAGCGCCCCAGCGGCACCGTGCTGTTGGCCGAGGGCGCGGCCGCGCCCGTGACATTGGCCCACATCGCCGTCTCGACCGGGCCCGGAGCCAGGGTGTTGGCGTAGACGCCGTGCGGCGCGCCGGCCTTGGCGATCCAGCGCAGCATGCCGTGCACGGCGGCCTTGGAAGCCACATAGGCCGGGCCCGAGGCCACGCCGCCGTTCTTCGCGGCAATCGAGCCCGCGGCGAGGATCTTGCCGTAGCCCTGGTCGCACATCAGCCCAAACAGCTTGCGCGTGGGATTGACCACGCCGCGCACGTTGACCTGCATGATCGCGTCCCACTCCTCGTCCGTGCTGTCGCCCAGCGGCGTGCGCGCAATGATGCCGGCGCACAGCACCAGGATGTCGATGCGCCCGTGGCGTGCAAGCACGCCATCGATCACGCGGTCGGTGTCGGCGCGCGAAGTCACGTCATAGCGCTGGTATTCGATGCCCGTGCCCAGGTCCTCGTGCTCGGCGCGGTCGGTGGCGATCACCGTCGCGCCGGCCTTGCGAAAGGCCGCCGAGATCGCCCGCCCCATTCCGCCCGCGCCGCCGGTGATCAACGCCACCTGTCCCTGCAGGTCCGCGGGACCGCTCATGTGCTGTGCCATAAAGTGCCTCAATCCTTGGTTGTTGCTGATCGTTCAACGCCATGTCGCCGTGGCCGACATCGCCAGTTCCCCGTCGGGGCCGCGCGCCCACAGCGCCAGCGAGCCATCGCTTTCCTGCCGGCCTTCAAGGCGAAACGCCCGCCCGGCAAACAGCGGGCTCACGCCGCGAAAGTCAAAGCCCGCCAGCAAGCGGCCCTGGCCCTGTGCCACAGCCAGCTGCTGCAGCAGCGTTGCCGTCAGCGGGCCGTGGACCACGAGATCGGGATAGCCCTCCTCGGCGCGCGCATAGGCCTGGTCGTAATGGATGCGGTGGCCGTTGAAGGTGAGCGCCGAGTAGCGAAACAGCAGCGTGGTATCGGGCTGCACCTCCTGGCCCCAGGCGGCCGCAGCGTCATAGGCTTGGGGCTTGGGCGCCGGCGCGCCCGCTGGCGGCGCATCGCGGTAGACAATGTCCTGCTCCTCGACGCTGCACAGCTGGCCCTCGCTGGCAATGCGGTGCTCCACCGTGACAAACCACAGTGCGCCGCGCTTGCCGACCTTGTTTTCCACCTTGAGAATGCGGCTGCTGCGTGTTGCCCGGGAGCCCACCTGCAGATCGGCGAGATAGCGTATGCGGCTGCCGGCCCACATGCGCCGCGGCAGCGCGATCGGTGGCAGGAAGCCGCCGCGCGCGGGATGGCCGTCGGGCCCCAGGCCGCTGCGCCTCACCTTGGGGTTGAAGAACATCCACTGCCAGCCCGGCGGCAGCGCCTGGCCTTGGCGCGGCGCCTGCTCCCAGTCAAGCGTCGCGGCCATGGCCTGCACGGCGTCGGGCGCGATCAGCGCCTCGCCGACTTCCTCACGCCCCACCCAGCTTTCGTACGAATCAGTCATTGCGCGCGCTTTCAGGAAATCTTGGCGTCAAACACCGCGGCGGGATAAGGGCGGAAATCGCGCACCAGCTTGAAGCTGCCATCGGGCGCGGCCTGGATGATCCCTTCCTGGCGCGCACCGCGGTGGTCGTTGGCCATGAACGTCACCTTGCGCGCGCCGCCTATGTTCTGGTCCTTCAAGGTTTCCATCACATCGACCAGGCTGGCGCGCGTCAGCGGCTTGCCGCTTTCAAGCAGCGCCTTGAAGCCCTTGACGAACAGCGCCGCGTTGCTCCAGCCGTTGAGGCCGAACACGCCCACGGGATCGCCCGGATAAAGCTTGCCTACGTTGTCGCGGTAGGCCTTGATGTCGGGGTCGTCGGCCGACACCGGCATCAGCCACGAGGAAAAGTACACGCCGTTGAGCAGATCGCCGGCAAGCTTGCGCGTGGTCGGGTCCGCGGTGAAAAACGGCGCCATCCACTTGGCTGCGTAGCCTATGCGGTCGGCGGCCTTGAGCGCGGCCGTCAAATTGGCGTTCGAGCCGAAGACAATCACCACATCCGCCTTGGCCTTGGCCAGGCGGCGCACATGCGGCGTGAAGTCGGTATTGCGCACTTCAAATGGAATCGACTCCGCCGCATCCTTCTTGAGCCCGCCCAGGTGCAGATCGAAGCCGCGCTTGCCGGAGCGGCCCAGCTCGTCGTTTTCCCACAGCAGCGCGACGCGACTTGCCTTGAGATCGGTGAGCGCGTAGTCCAGATTGGACGCCGCCGACCAGCCGTAATCGGGCAGCAACGGAAACACCAGGCGCTCGGAAAACAGCGCCGTCGCACCGCCAATCGGCCCTATGACCGGCAGCCCGATCTCCTTGGCATAGGGCAGCACCGCCACCGATTGCGCCGTGCCCACGGGCGCGGCCAGCGCGAAGATCTTGTCCTCCTCCACCATGCGCCGCGTCACGGCCACGCTGCGCGCCGGCTCGTAGCCGTCGTCATAGGTGACGAACTTGATCTTCCAGCCATTGAGCGCGTTGGTCTCGTTGGCCCACTTGAAACAGGCCTCGGCGGCATGCGTGAGGATGGCATAGAACGGCACCGGCCCCGTCACCGGAGTGAACGCTCCCACCGTGACGGTCTTGCTTGCCAGGTCTATGCCCGGCGACGCCTGCGTCTGTGCCTGCGCCAGCAAGGGCGAGGCAGCGCACGCGCTCAGCGCGCTGGTGGAGAGGAAAGTTCTTCTGCGCATGGTGAAAACCTCCAAAAAAGGAAAGGAACTCGTCGGCCCGATAATGCATTGTATAAACTGTCAGGCAAAAAAATCCTAGGGTTTTCATCCAGCAACAGCCCTCGAAGGCAAGCGCCGTACAACGCAGTCTTTAATTGGCATCAATGGCTTGCATGCGATTTCAAGGGCAACAAGTGCCTTACCGAAAATTCCCATGATGCTGTGCAATTATTTATACAATGCATTATCTGACCCAGAAAACCCGTTCATAGACCCTTCAGGAGCCTTCCACATGTCCACTCCCCCCCTCCAAGGCAAGCGCGTGATCGAACTCGGCACCATGCTGGCCGCGCCGTTTGCCACCCACATCCTTTCGCAGTTGGGCGCCGAGGTGATCAAGGTCGAGCCGCCTGCGGGCGATCCGACGCGGGCGCTGGTGCGCGGCGGGCCCAGCGGCACTTTCATTGCCTACAGCCATGGCAAGAAAAGCGCGTGCATAGACCTGAGCCAGGCCGAAGGCCGCGAAGCGCTGCGCGCGCTGCTGGCCCACGCCGATGCGCTGGTGCACAACCTCGCGCCCAAGGCCGCGCGCAAGCTGGGCGTGACGCGCGAGGACTGCGCGCGCATCAACCCGCAGTTGGTCTACTGCCATATCAGCGGCTATGCGGCTGGCCCTCAGGCCGATGACCTCGCGTCCAATCCCGTGGCCGAAGCCGCGACCGGCGTGATGGAAGGCAATCGCATCGATGGCCGACCCAGCCGCCTGGGGCCTTCCTACCACGACCAGTTCGCGGGCGCCTATGCGGTGATAGGCGTTCTTGCGTCGATGCTGCAGCAGGCCAGGGACAAGGCCCCGCCCGAGCCCGTGGGAATCGGCCTCTATGAGACCGGCCTGCATGTTGCCGCGCGCGACCTGGTGGGTGTGCAGCTCAAGACCCAGCTGCTGGGCCGCGCCGAGCGCGAGCCGCACGGCGAATTCAGCATGCCCGGTTACGGCGCCTATCTCACTGCGGACCAGCGCTGGATCTATCTGCTGATGCTCACCGACGGCCACTGGCTCAAGTTCTGCGAAGCCATGCAGCTGCCCCAGGGCGCCGAGCCGCCCCTTGCCACGCTGCGCATGCGCAAGAAAGCACGCGAAGAGGTCGAAGCCATGGTCAAGTCGGCCATTGCCGCGCGCAGCTTCAACGAAGTGGTACCCCGGCTCAAGGCCGCAGGCGTGGGCTGCACCGAAGTGCTGCCGCTAGAGCGCGTGCTCGAAGCCGAACATGCGCACCAGCCGGGCAAGCTGCGCGCCATTGCCTACCGCGGGCTGTCATTCGAGGCGCCCGAGTTTCCGCGCATGGCTGGACATGGTGGTGACATCCAGACTCTGCCGCCGGCCGAGCTGGGGCAGCATACCATCGAGGTGTTGGCCGCCGCAGGCGTGCCGCAGGCGGAGCGCGCCGCGCTGCTGGCTTCGGGCGCGGTGCGCGCCGCCGAGCCCGGCGCGTTTGCCTGGGCGCCGGTGCGCCAAGGCAGCTGATACCCGCCCTCCCACTGTCCTCTCACGATCCCAAGAACCATGAGCGTCCCCACCGTCCCGCGAAAAGAGCACCACCACCGCCAGATCGATCTGCGTTTCTACCACCGTGAAGACGGGCTGTTCGAAGTCGAGGGCCGGCTGATTGATCGCAAGACCGTGGCGTTTCGCCGCCAGCTGTCGGAAGTGGATTCGCCGCCGGGCGACACGCTGCACGACATCACGGTCACGCTGGTTTTTGACCAGGACATGTGGGTGCGCGATGCCCGCGCGCAAATGCAGGCCACGCCGTTTGATATCTGCCCCGGCGCGGAGTCCACGCTCTCGCCGCTGATAGGTCTGCAGATGGCCGGCGGCTGGAACAAGAACGCGCGCAGCCTGCTCCAGGGTGAGCGTTCGTGCACCCACATCGTCGAACTGCTGGGCCCGCTGGCCACCACCGCCTACCAGGGACTGGCACCCATGCGGCTGGCGACCATCAACCAGCCGCAAAACGCCGCCCAGCGTATGGCCAAGGTCGACAGCTGCTATGCGTATTCGGGCGAGCGCACGGTGGTCGCGCGGCTGTGGCCCGAGCTGCACAGGCCGCCAACCAGCGGCACGCCTTGAGTGCCGGGCGCGCCCCTGCGCGGCCCTGCGCGGCCCTGCGCGGCCCTGCGCGGCCCTGCGTCACCCGGCAGGGCCGCGGTGGGCGGATGCCTGCTCCATGCGTGCCTGCAGACCGCGCGCCAGCTGCACATAGACACCGACGGATTGCGGCGAGGGGTTGAAATCCAGGCACAGACTTGCCTGCTCGCTCAGACTGCGCAAGCGCCGGTAGAGTGCGACATCGCAGGCAGCCAGCGAATGCATGCCGGCCTGGGCGCGGTGCTGCAGATTGCGCCAGGCGCCAAGAATGGCCTGGCGCCCCGTACCGGCTGACGGCATCACCGCGGCGCCGATGGCGACGGCCGCATCTTTGGGGCCTGACGTCTGCGCGGCCAGCACCTTCAACTCCTGCTCGAACTGGAATTCGAATTCGGCAGGTCCCAGCCTGCCCTTGCTCATGCGCGTCAGCAGCGCGCGCAGTTGCTGGCGAAAGATCAGTGCAATCGCCACGGCAGCCAGCGGCCAGGCCAAGGCCTTGATCATCTCGGCAATGAAAGTCAGCGCGTCCATCCGGCCTCCAACGCGCCCAGCCACCGGGCCAGGCGCAAGAAATCAAAAAAGAAAGGTCGGCCCACCACAGGAATGGACCGACCTTTTAAATCACACTTTGCTACCACGAACACAAAGTGCGAGGTCTGGCCTGCGGTGCGCAAAGCTGCCGCTTTCAGGAAGTCAGCCATTGCGCCGCCAGTAAGCGTTCCCGCGCCCTGGCATCGGCAACAACGGCAAAACCGTCAGCGACGCTGCGAGCACCACGGCCCAGATCGTTTTCGGCACAGGGCCAATCGTCACAAGCCCAAACCGCCTTGGTTTGATCCACCAGGGCCGCGCAAGGACTGTGTGGAAATCACCCGCCCGGAACAAACCAAAGTTTAGCTATTGTTTTTTTACAATCAATAGCTTGTGTCTATTAATTGCGTAGGACAAGTGCCAGCCGCCTACTTTGCGCGCCATGCGGGCGCTCATTTCAGGCCTGGCGGGAGCCCCGGCCTGGCCACTAGCGCCTGGAATAGGCACTGTACGCATGGGCAAAGCGAAAGCTTGCCAGCGCCAGCGCCGTGATGCAGATCTGGGTCACCGCGCAGGAGACCACCGGGTCGTCGCCATGGCCTACCAGCAGCGTCCCCAGCGCGCCCATCGCCATCTGGCCAAAGCCATACAGCCCCGCGCCCGAGCCGACCAGCGACGGCACGGCCGACAGTGCGCAGCCCAGGGCGGCGGGACTGGCAAAGCCCGCGCCAAACGTCATGGTGATGGTGATCGCCAGCAGCCAGCCGGGCGTGAGCCAGCCCAGCAGGTGAAAGCCCAGCAGCGTCGCCGCCATGAGCAGGCCCAGGCCTGCGCCCACTGCCAGAAAGACATCGGCCGGCCAGCGCCCCGACAGCCGGCGCGTGAGAAACGTGCCCAGGCTCGCGCCGACGATGGTGCTGGCCGCGAACCAGCCAATGGCGCTGATCGGCAGGCCCATCTGGCCGTGCACGATATAGGGCACCGAGGCAAGGTAGGGATAGAGCGCGGAAGTGATGCAGGCACCGCCCAGCATGTAGCCCGCAAAGCCCGGGTGGGTGACGAGTTGCCGGTAATCGCGCGCGATCGCGCCCACCTTGAGCGCGCGCAGCTGCCGATTGGTTTCTGGCAGCAGGCGGTAGGTGAACAGCAGCATTGCGCTGCCGATCAACACCAGAAAAACATAGATGGCGCGCCAGCCGAAATGATCGGCAAGGTAGGCACCGACAATCGGCGACAGGCCCGGCCCGACCAGGGTCAGCAAATTGAGCAGCGCCAGGTCCTTGGTCACGCGCGCGGGATGGGCGGTGTCGCGCACGATGGCCCGCCCCAGCGCAATGCCTGCGGCGCCGCCCAGCGCCTGCAGCAGCCGCGCCGTCACCAGCCATTCGAGCGTGGGCGCGAACAAGGCCATCATGCCGGCGCTGAAATAAATCGACAGTCCCAGCAGCAGCGCCGGGCGCCGGCCCAGGGCGTCGGACACCGGTCCGTAGATCAGCTGTCCCGCCGCCAGCCCGATCACATACAACGTGATGGTCTGCTGCATGCTGGCCGGCGACGCACCCAGCGCCGCGCCGGCCACGGGCAAGGCCGGCACGAAGATGTGCATTGCCATGGTGCCGCTGAGCGTGACCAGCACCAGCAGCCACATCGGCACCCGGGCCTGCTGGGTCATGCAGGCAGCAGCGCGGGCTGCATGCGCGGGTGGCGCTGGAAGAACACCGCGGCCGTCGAGCCCAGCACAATGACAATCGCGCAGAAGATGCGCACGGCCGCGTCCATGCCCCAGTTGTCGGCAATCCAGCCAATGCCCAGCATCGGCACCATGCTGCCGATGTAGCCGATCACCAGATAAGTGGACAGCAGGCCCGAACGGTTGGCCGGCGTGGCAATGCGGTTGACCATGCTCATGCCTGCCAGCATGCTCATGCCGTGGCCCGCGGCCGTGAACAGCACGCCCAGCGCGAACAGCGTGGCCGAGCCCGCCCAGAGGTTGATCATCAGCAAGGCATTGCTCACGGCCAGGCCCACCAGGCCCAGCGCACCGCACCAGTGCGTGGGCATGCGGCCGGCGAGAATCTGCGTGCAGGCCGACATCAGCAGGATCAATGCAATTGCCGTGCCGCTCACGGCCGGACCGTGCCAGGGCACGAGCTTGTCGAGAAACAGCGGCGACATCGCGGCGTACAGCCCGAAGACACCGAACGCCAGGAACGGCAGGCTGCTGGTCAAGGCAAAAGCCTTGGAGGCTTCACCCGTGGGCCAGGTCAGCTTGGGCAGCACATCGCTCCACTGCAGCGGCTGCTGGTCCTTGGGAGAAGCGTTGTCCGGCAACTCGAGCTTGGCCAGCGCGACCAGGCCCAGCGCGGCCAGCACCAGCGTAGGCACATAGGTGGTGACCAGCGGGTAAGGCGCCCATTGGCCGATCACGCCGCCCACCAGCGGGCCGACGCCAAAACCCAGGGCAATCAGAAAACCGCTCATCATTGCCACGCGCTGCACATTGCCCGGCGGCGACAGCTTGGCCAGGCCCAGCGTGGCGCTGGTGGTCACCATGCTTGACGCCACGCCGACGATCAGGCGCCCCACGCTCAGACTGGTCACATCCCAGGCAATCAGGCTGATGAAGGTGCCGATGATGGCCATTACCAGGCCAAACATCATCACCGGGCGGAAGCCGACGCGGTCGGGCAGGCGCCCGAGAAACAGCAGCGTGCACAGCGCGCCGCCCATGTAGATCACATAGATGCGCGAGATGTCGCTGGCCTGCAGATCCCAGGCTTCCTTGTAGAGCGCGTACAGCGGGCTGATCAGCGCCGTGCCCATCACGCCGACGATCATCGCGAAACTCACCCAGGCAAAGGGCGATGCTTTCAATTTCATTTTTTCTACCGTTTTTCTTCTGCGGGCCTGGCAAAGGGGAAGAACCCAGGCCTTGTTCTTGGCATTCCGCTGGCGTCAGAACGACGCGAAGCGCTGCGAAATTTTGACCAGCACGGCACGCGTCACCTGCTGCTCCTGCTCGGACAGATCGGCCAGCAGCGTGCGCTCTATGTCCAGGCTCTTGGCAAGAATCAAGGCCGCGGTCTCGCGGCCCTTGTCGGTCAGCGCAATGCACTTGGTGCGCCGGTCGGCCGGGTCGCAATCCCAGTCGACCAGTCGCGCTTCACGCAGCTGCGCCAGCACCCGCACCAGCGAGGAGCTGTCGAGATACAACGCATCGGCAAGGTCCTTTTGCCGCAGCGGCCCACCTTGCTCGTACAGCACCAGCAAGGGGATGCGCGTGGCATCCGACAAACCCAGGTCCTTGAAGCTCAGGTCCACCTGGCGACGCCACTGCCGGTAGACGCTGCCGATCAGCAGACCAAACCGAGAACGCGCCTGAGAATGCTCAGGCGCGTCGGGGGCGTTGACCGGGGAGTTAGTTTGCATGCAAAGTATTTTGCCACGGGTTTACCCGGAGTGCTTGGCGGCGCACAAAAACCTTGCGCAGGATCAAATCAGGGTGGCCACGCGGCAGGGACCGCGGGCACGACGCGCTCGCCAGCGTGGCGCAGGCTCCACACTCTTGGGCCGGCTTGTTCATTCAACAGCCGGCGCGCGGCAGAAAATCATTAGACTGCGCCGTTCAGCGCGTTGACCCGGCCGCGCAGTCCCCTTTCATTTTCTTTCTCGTTACCATGGTTGCAACGATTCTTGTCGGCATGCTGTGCGCGCACCTGCTGTGCTTCACGGTCATGTTCCTGCTGTTCAGCAAGCGCCTGCACGGCAAGAAGATGGGCATGGATCTGTTTGCGCTGGGCAACTTCCTGCTGGGCCTGGCCTATGTGCTGCAATTGGCAGAAGGCCAACCGGCCTGGAGCGCGGTGAGTGTGCTCAACCACACACTCACCCTGGCCGCGCCCATAGTCTATTGGCTCGGTGCAATGCGCTTTTTCGGGCAGGCCGTACCGGTATGGCGGCCGTTGCTGGCATTTTCGCTGGCCTACGTCGGCGCGCAGGCACTGGTGCAATGGGGCCTGGGGCCGGTGGCGCGCTACGCCATGCTCTCGGCCATGTCGGCGCTGCTGTTCCTGGTCATGACGCTCACCGTGATCTACGGCGTGCGCACTTTTGCCAAGGATTTGCACCGGGAGATGGTTTTCTTCGCGCTGCTGATTGGCGGCATCTGCGTGCTCAACGCGATCAAGTTCGTGAAGATCGTGCATGGCGGGCTGGACGCACTGCAGATGGACAGCAGCTTCCAGCTGGTGTTCTATATCTACATGTCGTCCCTGGGCACCGTGCTGCCGCCGTCGATCATCTGGCTGGTGCTGCGCCGCCTGACCGACGATCTGCGCGCCATGGCGGCGCGCGACCCGATGACGCAGCTGCTCAATCGCCGCGGCCTGGCCGACGCCCTGCAACTGCATTTCAATGCGCGCCATGCCGCCCCCGCTTTCTTGCTGCTGATCGACGTCGACCACTTCAAGCGCATCAACGACAGCTACGGCCATGCGGCCGGGGACAGCGTGCTGCTGCATGTCGCGCAAGTGCTGCGCGCTGCGGTGCGCCGCGGCGACCTGACAGGCCGGGTGGGCGGCGAGGAGTTTGTGGCCATCTGCCTGGACAGCGATGCAGCGGGCAGCTTGCGCCTGGCGGAGCGTCTGCGCGCCGGCATCGAAGCCCAGTCGGTGGAAGTTGCCGGGGGCCATCACAGGATGCGCGTTACCGTCACCATAGGGTTGTCCCAACCGTTTGTCAGTGCACAGGCCCTGGCCGAAGCCATGCAGCAAGCGGACGCAGCGCTGTACCGGGGCAAGGCAGCGGGGCGCAATCGGGTGGAATCGGCACTGGAGGTGCCCGTGCACGTCACCGCGGCTGCGGGCCGGCCCGTCGCGCAGCAACCCGCGCCGGTGGCTTAGGCCGCGCCGCCGAGCGCCGGCGCCGGCGGGATTTCCCGCCACATATGCACCTTGGCCTTGAAGCCGTCCTGCACTGCAATCGCCAGGGGCTCGACACCGAAGCGCTTGAAGCCTAGCGATTCGTACAACGCAATGGCGTGTTCATTGCCTTCGGTGACCGTCAGCGTCACCACCCGTATGCCCGGGCGTTCGGCGATCAGGCCCAGGGCGGCCTGCAACAGCCCTCGGCCCAGGCCGCAGCCGCGTGCTGCCGGGGCGACAAACATGCCGATCAGATGCGCCTTGTGACGGGTCTTGGGCTTGGCGGCGAACTCCACCGTCACCGTGCCCACCAGCTGCTCATCGAGGAAGGCACCGAATACGTGACTCAGGCCCTTGGGATCGGCAATGCGCGCCAGCCACCACGACAGCGGCTCGGCCGCGCGCTCCTGCGCGGTGGACGTGAACGCATCCGGGGCCACGGCGTAGGCATGCAGCATCAATGCGCGGTAGCTGGGCGCGTCGGCCGCGCCCAGCCGGGCAATGCGAAAGTGCCGGGCTTTTGGAACTACCGCAGAAGTTTCAGCCATGAGGTGCCTGCCAGTGATTGCCCATAGGGGCTTGCAAGGTAAATGAAGGCCAGCATATTGAGCACGACAGTACACCAGAACAGCGCACGAAAAGCGGGCTTCGAGGATTTATGCCGCAGCACCTGCTGGGCCAGCAGCGCGCCCGGCCAGCCGCCTGCCAACGCGAGCAGGTGGAGTGTGTTTTCCGCTGTTCGCCATGCGCCCTGCCTGGCGGCTGACTTGTCGAACGCATAGACAATGAAAGTCAGGACGCTGAGTGCCGGATAGAGCCACAGGGCCCAGCGTGGCGGATGCCCCCAAAGATAGCCGGCCGCAACCACCACCAGCATCAAGGGGATGGCCAGCACGCTGGCCGCGTCCCAGGGCGCAGAACCCGGGCGCCGGGTCCTGAGCGCGGCCTGGCTGAGCGCCTGAACCAGCTCCACATGGACCGCGCGCTTCTTGCCCTGAGGGCCGAGCTCGACCTGGAAACGCACCCGCTGCGCGGGTTGCGGCCGGCCGCGCAGACCGTTGAAGGCCTTGATGTGCACGAAGATTTCCTGCCCGCCTTGGGCGGGCTGTATGAAGCCAAAGCCTCGGTCGTCGTTCCAGGACTTGATGATGCCTTCAAACCGCATGATGTCTGGTATTGGCTGAGATGCATCCCGTCGATATTGCGCGATGGGTTGGAGGTTCGCCGCCGTACGGCCGGCTCTCACTATAGCCGGTGCAAGGCGGCAGCTCTGAAGCCCGGACTGCAAGAAAAGGACAAAAAAGTCCGATAAAAGTTCGACTCTTGGCCTTCCGCCCCGCCTGTTCTTGCAACAATAGTCGCCCAAACCTCATATAAACAACATAGGGAGTCCAATGGCGCGATCCATCCTGGGCATCAAGCCCGCCGACGCCGGGGTGCAAGCCAGCCTGCGCACCGCTGGCGTGGGCCAAGCACATACCACGCTCAGCGGCGCGGCGCTGCAGGCGCGGCTGCGGCAAAAGCGCTCTAGCGCCTACATCGAGGCCATGACGCGGCTGGACGCCGGCACCCACCTGCATGGCGCGCACGCGGCACTTGCCACGCAAGACCTGCTGGCCGCAATCCGCCAGGAACTTCCCAATGTCTCCATTGACGCCTTGCCTGTAGGCATTGTCTCCAAGTGCCATCTGGGCGCACCCTACGAAGTGCACACGCTGACCTGCGCGGGCAACATCATCCAGCACTTCAAGACCGGCCAACCCCTGCCCCAGCCGATGGAGCGCGCGCGCGCGCTTGCCCAGCATGACAGCTACGCCTTCATCGAGGTCTATCCCTCCCGGCTGATCACCGTCAGCGCCGGCGGCCAGACAGCCGTCATCGATATTTGAAAGAACGCCCATGAGTTCAGAACGCATCGTCCAACTCGCCGACCTGAGCATGATCCTGGGATCGCTGCGCAGCCTGCACAGCGACATCGGCACGGTATCCGGCCAGGTCGAATCCGTGGGGCAGAACCTGGCGCAGACCCGCTCCGAGCTGTCGCGCCTCGAGCAGGCCTTTGCCGACTTCGTCGAAGCCGACCTCAAGGCCAAGGAGCTGTCGCTGGCCGAGACCCGCCAGGTCAAGGTGCGCCAGGAACTGGAAAACACGTTTGGCTATTACGCCGTCGTGCGCCGCCAGGCCACGGGCGTGCTGCAGGCCTCCGACATCCAGCTGGTGCGCAAGGAAACGCTGCAAAGCGCGACCGAGGAATTGATGATCTCGGCGCCGCGCTACTGGCTGGCGCCGGCGCTGGTCGCGCTGTCGGCCTGGCTGGGCGACAAGCGCGATCTGGCCACGCGCGCCCTGGCCGAGGCCGTGCGCCGCGACGACGAGAAGACTTCGCTGTTCTTCGCGCTGATCGCGCGCCGCGCCGGCCGCATCGACGCCAACCGCACCTGGCTGGACCGCTACTTCGGTCTGCAAAACCCCTACCAGCTCGACCGCCAGACCGTGGTCATGATCGACGCCATGGCCAATGGCGTGTTTGGCGCAGACGTCAGCATGCATTGCAGCAAGCGCATCACCGCCTGGATAGACGAGCTGTCGCAGCAGGCCGGCTTTGTCGAGGCGCAGCGCACCCAGTGGGGCAAGGCCCTGGTATCCAAGGCGCCCCACAGCGAACATGGCCAGCGCTACAGCCATCTGCAGCGCCTGAGCCCGACATGGCCTGCCCTCAACCAGGCGCTCAACGGCGTCGCCATGCACGAAGCCGTGCTGGCGCATTTCGACGCCGTCTTCAAGGGCGAGATCAAGGCCGCGCCCAGCGTGCTGACGGCGGTCGATGATCTGCTGAGCAAGCTGGTGACGCGCTTTGACGACGAGGAGCTGCCGCTGCGCCGCCAGGAGGAAATGTGCCGCTTCATCATCGAGGAGAGCGGCGACAAGCGCGCCGCCGCCAGGCGCTACGAGCTGCAGAGCACCGCGCTCGAGGAGCAGGTCGATTTCACGCAGCTGCTGACCAATGCGGCCATGCACCCCGAAACCTCGCATGTCACGCGCGCCACGCAGCGTTTTGCGATTGCCCATTCGCGCGACTGGATCATCGACGCCCACGCGGACGTCACGGCCAAGGCGCGCATGGCCGTGCCCGCGCAGATCGAGATTGCCATCGAGGACTGGAAAGGCAGCACCACCCAGGGCGACAACGAGGGCGAGCTGCTTGCCAGCCTGACGCAAAGCATTGCGGCGCGCGAGGCCGCGGCGCTGGCGGCGGTCAAGCTCACCGGACTGCACTGGGCGGCCGTGGTGTTTGGCGTGGTGCTGGTATTCATGGCGTTCAGCAGCGGAATGATCAGCTTCGTGCTGGGCGCGGCGGCGCTGGCCTGGGTGTTTTTCACCTACCGCCAGCTTGACAAGAAGCGCGGCCAGGTCAAGGCCAATTTCGCCAAACTGCTGGAGCAGTCCACCCAGGCACTGCGCGCCTGCCTGGCCGAAACCGTGGAGCTGCGTCGCGACATCGCCCGGCGCGACGCCATCGCCGGTGACGTGACGGCACTGCTGCAGAGCATCAGCCCCGACCAGCACATCCTTTCCTCGCATGACACGGTGCGCCGCGTCATGGTCAACAGCCTCGCAGGAGCCAGCGCATGAACCGCGTCATCATTGCCGACAACACCCCCGCCGCCAGCCCGGCGCCCCTGGAGGCTGCGCCGGCCGCAGCCGCCCCCGTGGCGCAGCCGCCGCAAGTCGATGCGCGCGATGCGCTTGCAGGCTCGCTGCCCGAATGGGACCTGCTGCCGGCCACGCCCTTTATCCGCCGCGTCAAGTAGATGCCGGCGACTCACATCGGTCCGCAAACCTACGCGCAGTGGAGCGCCTGCCTGGACCGGCTGGCGACTGGCCTGGAAGACGAAGCCTGCCTGGTGCAGATGGGCCAGGGCAAGCTGGAGTGGAGCGGCGGCGTGGGGCCGCTGTTCGCCCAGCGCCTGGCCGAGGAATTCAACGCCAGGCTCACGCGCTGCTCCCAGCGCCTGACGCGCGACCTGCAGTCCAGCGCGGACGAAGCCAGCGTGGTGCGCGCCATCGTCAACGCGCGCCAGGCGCTGTTCTTTCTGCACCGGCTCGCGCAGCTGCCGACTTTTGCCGAAACCCTGCGCAGCCATCTGACGCGCGAAGTGCGCGGTTTCGCCGAGCGTTCGCAGCAGTCGCTGGAAGACTCCGCGCGCGCCGACCGCAGCGCCCACCTGCGCCTGCTGCTGCAAAACAACCCGCTGTTGCGCTACGACACGCAGACGGCCCCGCCGCCGGGCACTGCGCTGCACGCAGCGCCAGCCAGCGCCGCGCCACCGGCCCCCTCGGCCGCGGGCCCGCGGCGGCGCAACATACTGATTTGAATCATTCCCATGAGCGATACCACCGAATTCAAGGCCACCCTCACGCGCTACCTCAAGGCGCGCATTCCATTCATCTCCATCCGCAGCGCGGAGCGCGCGCGCGTGCTTGACCTGATGCGCGAAGTCGTCGCCACGCTCAATGCGCCGGTCTATGTGCACACGCTGTCGCAAGGCACGCGCGAACTGGCAAGCGGCCGCTCGGTCAATGACGACCGCTCGGCCGCGGGCGCCGTGGACTTTGCCAGCCAGCAGTTTGCCCAGCGGCAAAACCTGTCGGTGGTGCTGACCGAGGTCTCCGACATCGAAGACGACACCGCCTCCGCGCGCCATCTGCTGGACGTGGTGATGCTGGCCGCCGAACACAGCGGCGTGGTGGTCATCATCACCACCAAGCCGGTCTGGGGCCAGCTGCAGCGCGCGGGCATGTCGCTGACGCTGGCGTACCCGACCGAAGACGAGATGCACGCCATCATCCGCGAGAACCTCGATGCCTACCGCAGCCACTTTCCCATCGAATGGGACGCCGACGACGAGCGCCGGGCCGCGGCCATCCTCGCGGGAATTTCGCGCATCGAGGCGGAAAACATCATTGCCACGCTGCTGGCCAACGGCCGCGTCAGCAAGGCCGACATGGTCGAGCTGATGCATGCCAAGGACCGCATCTTTGCCGACATCTCGGGCATAGAGCGCGTCGCGGTGCGCGGCACCGAACTCAACGTGGGCGGGCTGGGCGGCCTCAAGGCCTGGCTGGACAAGGAGCGTCCGCTGCTCACCGCCGACCTGCGCGAGCGCGGCATCCGCCCGCCGCGCGGCGTGCTGCTGGTCGGCGTTCCCGGCTGCGGCAAGTCGCTGTCGGCCAAGGCAATTGCCGCCAACTGGGGGCTGCCGCTGTACCGGCTCGATCTGTCGACCATCCACGGCCAATACCTGGGCCAGAGCGAATCGCGCCTCAAGGACGCGCTGTCCACGGCCGACCATGTGTCGCCCTGCGTGCTGTGGATAGACGAGATCGAAAAAGGCCTGGCCGGCGCCCAGGGCGGCGGCGACGGCGGCACCTCGACCCGACTGGTGGGTCAGTTCCTGTACTGGCTGCAGGAAGCGCGCGCGCGCGTGTTTGTCGTCGCCACCGCCAACGATGTCTCCAAGCTCCCGCCCGAACTGCTGCGCCGCGGGCGCTTCGACGAGCTGTTCTTTGTCGACCTGCCCACCCCGCAGGAACGCCGCGAGATCATCGACATCTACATCCGCCGCGGGCTCAAGCAGGCCGTGCCTGAAGAACTGGTGACCGAGTTGGTCGAGCTGTCGGATGGCTTTGCCGGCTCGGACCTCGAATCGGCGGTGCGCGAAGTGGTCAAGGAAGCCTATCTCAACGGCGACGCCGCCGTGACGCCCGATTTGTTCCGCCGCAGTTTCATCAATGTCGTTCCGCTGTCCAAGACCGCGCCCGAGCAGATAGAGAACATCCGCGCCTGGGGCCGCGAGCGCGCCGTGCCGGCTTCGGGCCAGCCCATAGGCATGGCAGCCAACCAGGCGCGGCCACGGCGCCAGGTGCTGGGCTGAGCGTTGCGCGGGCAGTTCCGTAAGGGCTACGGGGATGCGCAGGGAACTGCCTGGCGGCGTCACAGAGGCCGTTCCAGCGGGACTTCTCCTGCGCAAATTCGTGGAACAACTTGCCCAGCGGCAATTCGTCGTCAAAGCAATGGGCGGCCACCGCGTTCCATGCTCTTTCGCAGTGGTTCATCAGCGCTTACTTGAACAACGCGCGCCCCGCCTGCACCGCCGGCCGTGCATCGACCTGATGCGCCCAGCGCAGCAGATGGGGATAGGCCTGGGCATCGAGGAATTCCGCGGCGTCGTAAACGCGGCCCAGCGCGACACCCGCGTACCAGGGCCAGATCGCGATATCGGCAATCGTGTACTCGCTGCCGCAGAGGTATTCGTTGCTCTGCAGCTGATGGTCCAGCACGCTCAGCTGGCGCTTGGTTTCCATGGTGAAGCGATCGATCGCGTACTGGATCTTCTCGGGCGCATAGACATGGAAATGCCCGAAGCCGCCGCCCAGGTACGGCGCGCTGCCCATCTGCCAGAACAGCCATGACAGGCATTGCGCGCGCTGCGCGCCGGTGGGCAGGAAATGGCCGAACTTCTCGGCCAGGTACAGCAGTATCGCGCCCGATTCAAAGATCGGCAGCGCGGGCGTCTGGCTCTGGTCGACCAGCGCAGGAATCTTCGAGTTGGGATTGATCGCGACAAAGCCGCTGCCGAACTGCTCGCCTTTCATGATGTCGATGCGGTGCGCATCGTAGGCCGCGTCGGCAACGCCCAGGGCCGCGAGTTCCTCCAGCAAGATGGCCACCTTGACGCCATTGGGCGTCTCCATGGAGTACAGCTGCAAGGGCTTGTCGCCGCGCGCCAGCTCCTGCGTGAACTGCGCGCCGGCCGTGGGCCGGTTGATGTTGCCAAAGCGCCCGCCCAGCGCCGGCGGCGGGGTCCAGACCTTGGGTTGTTCGGAGGGCTTGCGTTCCATGCGATGTTCCTTCAGTTGAACCCATAGGATAGAGCGGATGGCCGCGGCGTGCAGCGCTCAGACCAGCTTGACCGGATTCATGATCTGGTTCGGATCCAGCGACTGCATGATGCGCATCATCAGATCGAACTCGACTTGCGACTTGCAGTGGCGCATCGCGTCGCGGCGCAGTTGGCCCGCGCCGTGCTCGGCGCTGATCGCGCCCTGGGCGGCGGCCACCAGGTCGTGGACGATGCGGTTGAAACTGCGCCGTGGCGTCGGCCAGGGCCTGGGGCGGGGTGTCCAGCGGCAGCCGCACGTTGTAGTGCAGATTGCCCTCGCCCAGATGACCGAAGTTGATGATGCGCACCGCGGGCTGGGCCGCGTGCAAGGCAGCGTCGGCTTTCTGCACGAAGTCCGCGATGGCCGAGATGGGCAGCGCAATGTCATTCAAGGCTGGTCTCGAGCAGCGCCGCCAGGCCCGTGCCCTGGGTGTCGGCCAGCTCGATCAGCGCGTGGAACGCGAGTGCGCCCGCCAGCGGCGCGCGCAACTTCGCCAGGCAACCAGCGCCTCGATATCGCGCGCGCCCACCCAGGCCGTGGCACGCGCCACGGGACGCGGCCAGAGCTTGAGCACGGCGACCTAGGGCTTTCAAGGCCCGATTTTCAGCCTTTGGCTGCCTTTGGCTGCCTTTGCCGCCTTTCGCGCCCGCCCGCGTCACGCGGACGGTAGCGCGTAAAGTGTATTTTTCCCACACAAGTTGTATCGCTACGTTACCAACGCTGCTACGCTCTTGCTGGAGACCCCACCGGCGTTGACGCACGTCGCCCGCAATCTTTGACTGCACGCTAGGAGATAAGCATGAAACGACATGCCCGCCTCTGGGGACCGTTGATGTTCGGGTTGCTGCCCACGCCTGCCAGCGCCGATGAAAGCATCGTCAACTTCTGGCGCCCGGGCCAGTTCGGAAGCCTGGCGGCCGTTGCCGGCCAGCCGGGTTGGACGCTACCCATCGTGTACCTGCACCTTGCCGTCAGCGCCAAGGATTCGCGTGATCTGCCGCAGATCGGGCATCTGGACACCGATGTGCAAGGGCGCGCGGATATGGTGTTCTTCGTTCCCACCTATACCTTTGAACGCCCGCTGTGGGGCGGCAGGCCGTCGATAGGACTGGGAATCGGCGCTGGACGATCGCACTCCGGCGCCGTTGCGACGCTGACCACGCCTTGGACAGGCCCGATGGCGGCCGCGCAACGTGACGCGGTGACGGGACTGACGGACGTCTACCCGAACGCCAACGTCAAATGGAACCATGGGGCCAACCACTTCATGGCCTATGCCTCGGGCGTGCTTCCCGTGGGCTCGCACCGCCAGAGCCGGCTGGCCAACACCGGCGCCAACCGCTGGGCAGTGGATGCCGGTGGTGGCTACACCTATTTCGACCTGAAGCAACGCATGGAGTTTTCCGTTGTCGGCGGCATGAACTACAAAGCCAGGAACCCTGATTCCGACTACCGCAGCGGCGCCGAGGCGCATATTGACTGGACCACTTCGTATTTCCTTTTGCCCAATATGCACGCCGGACTGGCCGGCTACTTCTACCGCCAGTTCAAGGGCGACTCGGGCAGCGGCGCGGTGCTCGGCACCCTCAAGTCGCGCGTCAATGGCATAGGGCCGCAGGCCGGTGTGTTTTTCGAGGCCGGCGGGCAGACCTACTACCTGAACGCCAAGGCCTATAAGGAGTGGGGAGCGAAAAACCGCGCGCAAGGCTGGAACTTCTGGCTGACCCTGATCATCCCCTTCTCGCAACAATAGACCGGCAGCGCCAGCCGCTGCTCCGTCGGCGTCAATGCGCCCCCGCCCCGGGCGCCAATTTGCCCGCCAGCAAACTTGCCGTGCGCCGCAAAAGCTCAATGTCGGCCTTGGGTTGCACTCCCTTGCTGAAGCAGCACAAAGTGCCGTACACGGAGCCATCGGACAGACGCACCGGCGTGCTCAGGTGGGTGCCAATTGGAAACCCGGGATCCGGCGCCCTGCCCGATGCGATGTAGGGCGCAGCGTCGTGCATCACTTGCGGCAGCCGTCCTTCGACCACGCGCTGGCACCAGCTTTCCTCCACCGGGTCGGACATGCCCGCTTCCAGCCGCGGCGTGAAGCCGGGCGCGCTGTCGACTGCCTTGAACCTGCGCCGGCCCGCGGTGAACTCGGAGACAAAAGCCACGTCCATGTGCAGCCTGGTGCGTATCAGCTGCAGCACTTCCCGTATGGCGGCGGGAAGTTCGGGATCCGCGCCGTCGCAGGTGGCGACCAGTAGCTCGGAAATCTTGACTTCGATGTCGTCGGGGTTGTAGTCCAGGTGCATGTGGAGGAGTCTAAGGCCGCAGGCACGCCGTCCTCACGGCAGCTTGTGACCGATGGTATCTTTGCGCCGCCTGACGCCGGTCCTCAGTGCGCGCGCGTCGCCGCCAGCTCGCGGGCCAGCAGCGCCCCGAGTTCGGCACGGCGCGCGGGCAGCATGCGCGGCTGTATCGAGGCAATCGATATTGCCGCAAACGGCGTGCCGTCGGGGTGGGGAATCGCCATGCCCACGCCGCCCACGCCGGCGGTGATGGTGTCGAGCAGCTCCGAATAGCCGCTGCGCCGCGTACGCGCCAGGGCGCGTGCAAACGCTGGCGCCCCCAGGCCCGCGGCCTCGAAGGCTTGGGCATGCTGGCTGTGGATGCGCTGCACGTCTTCATCGGCCAGACCCGCCAGAATCGCCATGCCGCCCACGCCTATGCCCAGCACACGGGCGTCACCCACGCGCGTGCTGAACACCTTCACGGGGTAAGGCCCGTCTTCGCGCTGCAGGCAGATGGTGTAGTCGCCCTGGCGCACCAGCAGATAGACGGTGTCGCCCGAGGTGCGCGCCAGGCGCTGCATCAGCGCCTGGTACGACGCGACCAGCGGCGCGCGCCGCAGCGAGGCCAGACCCATCTGCATGGCATCGATTCCCAGGCGATAGCGGCGCGTGAGCGGGTCGCGCTCGGCAAAGCGCTCCTCGACCAGGCAGGTCAGCAGGCGGTGGGCCGTGGAGCGCTCGAGCTGGGTCTGGGCAATGACGTCGGTGACGCTGATGCCCTCTTCCTGGTGCCGGCCCAGCACGCGCAGCACCAACAGGGAGCGGCGCATGTTCTGCGCCCCCGGGGTTTCACTAGTTTTGCTCACAATGTAGGATTTCCTGGTGATTAATCTCGCGACATGGGCATCTTATCGAGATCATCGCGGCTCCACTAGCAGGATCCGCAATGAGCAGCACGAACCTTTTGACCGAACAGATAGGCCCGGTCCGCCGCATCACTTTGAATCGCGCCGAGATGCGCAACGCCCAAAGCCAGCAGATGCTCGACGAGCTTGACGCGGCCTTCGAAGCCGCGCGCCTCGACAGCGCCACGCGCGTGGTGGTGCTGGCGGCCAACGGCCCGCATTTCTCCGCCGGCCATGACCTCAAGCAGGCCCAGGCCGAGCGCGCCGAATTCACCGTCGAAGAGCGCTGGGCCTATGAGGAGCAGCGCTACTTCGGCTACTGCATGCGCATCTGGGACTTCCCCAAGCCGACGATTGCCCAGGTCCAGGGTGGCTGCATTGCCGCGGGACTGATGCTGGCCAACATGTGCGATCTGATCGTTGCCGGCGAAGACGCGTTCTTCTCGGACCCCGTGACCCACACCATGGGCGCGGCTTCGCTGGAAGTGCTGATACACCCCTGGGTGCTGGGCCTGCGCCAGGCCAAGGAAATGCTGTTCACGGGCGAACGCATCAGCGCGCAGCAGGCCAGGGAGTTCGGCATGGTCAACCGTGTGGTGGCCAACGACAGGCTGGGAGACGACACGCTGGCGCTGGCCCAGCGCATTGCCAAGGCGCCGCCGTTTGCCATGCAGTTGCTGAAGAAGTCGCTGAACCGTTCCATGGACGTGCAAGGCATGCGCCAGGCGCTGTCGGCGCATTTCGATGTGCACCAGCTGAGCCATGTGACCGAGGAGTACCGCCGCACCAAGGAAGCCGGCCTGGCGAGCGCCATACAGGGAGCCAAGACATGAGCCACGCTCTGACGCCCCTGCTCGCGCCGCGTTCGATCGCGCTGATAGGCGCGAGCAGCAATGCCGCGCGCATCGGCGGCATGCCGCTTGATCTGCTGCAGCGTTTCGGCTATGCGGGCAAGGTGTTTCCCATCAACCCCAAGTACCACGAAATCTTCGGCAACCGCTGCTACCCGGATGTCGAGGCCCTGCCCGAAGTGCCTGATCTCGCGGTGCTGGCCATTGGCGCCCATGAAGTCGTGCCCATGCTCGAGCGCTGCCATGCACGCGGCATTGGCGCGGCGATAGTCTACGCCGCGGGCTTTGCCGAGGCCGGTGAAGACGGCGCGGCGCTGCAGCGCGGGCTCGAGGCCTTTGTGCGGCGCAGCGGCATGGTGGTGGCCGGCCCCAACTGCATGGGCTTTGCCAACCTCAACCTCCATGCCTATACGGCGTTTGCCTCGATCTTCGTCAATGTGCCGCCGCAGACCTTGCCTGGCCGCGTGAGCATCCTCACGCAAAGCGGCAATGTCTGCTCGGCGGTGTTCGGCCTGGTGCGCCGGCGCGGCGTGCCCGTGAGCCATTTCATCAACACCGGCAACGAGGCCACGCTCGAATACGCGCAGTACCTTGAATACCTGGCGCACGACCCCTCCACCGACTGCGTGCTTGGCTATGTGGAGCAGCTGCGCGACGGCACGCGCTTCATCGAGGCCGCGCTGGCTTTCGCGGCCCAGGGCAAGCCGCTGGTCATCTACAAGGCCGGTGAAACCGAGAAGGGCTCGGAAGCCGTGCAGTCGCACACTTCGGCGCTGGCCGGCGATCTGGCGCTGTACCGCGCCGGCTTCGACCAGCTCAATGTGATTCGTGGCCAGGACTTCGCGCATATGGCGGATCTCGGCTATCTGAGCGGCTTTCGCCAGCGCCAGGGCGGCAAGCGCGTGGCGATTGTCACCATGTCGGGCGCGGTCGGCGCGATTCTGGCCGACAAGTTCACGCTGGCCGGCCTCGAGGTGCCCACGCTGCCCGCCGATCTGCAGGCGCTGCTGCGCGCCGGCGTGCCCGACTACGGCATGGTCAGCAATCCGGTGGATGTGACGGGCAACATCGTCAACGCGCCCGACTTCGTGCGCACGGTATTCGAGGCGCTGGCGCGCTGCGAGGGCATAGACACCGTGGTGGTCGCCGCGCCCGGCTATCTGCTGGACCGCATGGCCGATCCGCTGCTCGAAGTCTGCGCGCAATACCCGCGGCTGTTTGTCGCGCTCGACACCGGCGAGGCGCAATGCCGCCAGCGCCTGGCCGACGCCGGCGTGCCGGTGTTCGACGACCTCGCGCGCTGCACCCAGGCGCTGGCGCCCTTTTGCCTCTGGCTGTCGCGCCAGCAGGCGACGGCACGCTGGGCCGCAATGCGCCAGCGCCCGCAAGCCACCGTTGTCGCCCGCGCCCTGCCCGCGCGTCTGAACGAATTCGACACCAAGCAGCTGCTGGCCGGCCACGGCGTGCCCTCGCTCACGGGCGTGGTGGCGCGCGATGCCGACGCCGCCGTGGCGGCTGCCGCACAGATCGGCTACCCCGTGGTGCTCAAGATCCTCAGCGCCGACATTGCCCACAAGACCGAGGCCGGCGGTGTGCGTCTGGCGCTGCAGGGCGAAGCCGAGGTGCGCGCCGCGGCGGCCGGTATTGCGTCGTCGGCCAGGGCCTATGACGCCAGCGCGCGCATCGACGGCCTGCTGGTCCAGCCCATGGCCGCGGGCGGCGTGGCCGAGCTGATTGCCGGCGTCACGCGCGACCCGGTGTTTGGCGCTGCGCTCACCGTGGGCCTGGGCGGCGTGCTGACCGAAATCTACCGCGATGTGTCCCACCGTCTGCTGCCGGTGGACGCCGCCATGGTGCGCGAGATGCTTGAATCGCTCAAGGCCTGGCCGCTGCTCGACGGCTTTCGCGGCCGGCCGGTGGCCGACGTGGACGCAGCCTGCCAGGCCATTGCCGCGCTGGCCGGCGCCGTCACGGCCCTGGGCGAACAGGTGCTGGAAGCCGAGATCAATCCGCTGCAGGTGCGCGCGCAAGGCCAGGGCGCCGACGCGCTCGATGCGCTGGTACTGGTGAAGTCACAGCCCGAGCCGGCCGCCGCGCCGGCCGGACAATCCCATCCACAAGAGGAGACCGCATGAAAACCACCGTTTCGACACGCCGCCGTCTGGTCACCGCCCTGCTGGCAACAGCCACCATTGCCAGCCTTGCGCCGGGCCTGGCCCAGGCCCAGGACTATCCGACCAAGCCGGTGCGCATGGTACTGCCCTTCCCTCCGGGCGGCGTGACCGACCTGCTGGCGCGCGCTCTGGCCGAGAAAATGGCGGCCCGCCTGGGCCAGCCGGTGATCGTCGACAACCGCCCCGGCGCGGGCACGGTGCTGGCATCGGACACCGTGGCGCGCGCGCCGGCCGACGGCCATACGCTGCTGCTGGCGGCGTCGTCGATAGGCACGGCGCCCCTGCTCTACGACAAGGTCAACTACGACGCCATCAAGAGCTTCGCACCCGTGACCCAGGTGGCTTCGGTGGTGCACGTTCTGGTGGTGAACCCCAAGCTGCCGGTGAAGAACGTCGGCGAGCTGCTGGCCTATGCGCGCCAGAACCCGGGCAAGCTCAACTACGGCTCCACGGGCATGGGCACATCCACCCACCTGGAAATGGAATTGTTCAAGAACATGGGCAATGCCTTTCTGGTGCACATCCCGTACAAGGGCAGCGGCCCGGCACTGATCGACATGGTGGCCGGCCAGCTCGATGTGATGTTTGACGCCTGGGGCTCATCGGGCCCGTTTGTCAAGTCGGGCAAGCTGCGCGCGCTGGCCGTGACCACGGCCCAGCGTTCGGCGGCCCTGCCCGATCTGCCCACCGTTGCCGAGTCCGGCCTCAAGGGCTACGAAGCCATGCCCTGGCTGGGCCTGATGGCGCCCGCCGGCACGCCCGCGCCGGCCATCAACCGCATCCACCGCGAAGTCGCCGAAATCCTCAAGGAGCCCGAGATGCAGGAGAAGTTCAAGACCTGGGGTCTGGACATCATAGGCAATACGCCCGCGGAATTCGCGACTTTCCTGCGCAAGGACATCGCGCAATGGGACCGCGTCATCAAGAGCGCCAGCATCAAGGCGGATTGATAACCCCATGGACTTTGTACTGAACGAAGCGCAGCAGATGATTGCCGACAGCGCAAACGACTGGCTGGCGCACCACTACGACTTGCGCCAGCGCGCGGCCAGCTTGCAGCGCGACGGGGGCAACCCCGCCGTCTGGCAGGCCATGGCCGAACTCGGCTGGCTGGGTCTGGTACTGCCAGAAGAGACGGGCGGCATGGAACTCGGCGCGCTGGAAGCCGGCCTGCTGGCCCAGGCGCTGGGCCGCCATCTGGTGGTCGAGCCCTGGCGGGAAAGCTGCTTGGAAGCCGCGCGCTTGCTCGCGCTTACCGGGTCTGCCGTGCAGCAGGCCCAATGGCTGCCCGGCGTGATTGCTGGAACGCAGCGCCTGGCGCTGGCCCATGCCGAAGGCGCTCGCCTGCCCTGGGACGCGCCGCAGCTGCGCGCGCGCGCCGATGGCGCAGGCTGGCTGCTTGACGGCAGCAAGCGCTGCATTGCCTCAGCGCCCGGCGCGGCCCGCTGGATTGTCTCGGCAACGCTGGACGATGGGGGCTGCGCGCTGTTTCTGCTCGATCCTCAGACCGCCGGAATACGCATGGATGCCTACGACACCAGCGACGGCGGCCGGGCTGCCGACATCGCGTTTGACGCGGTGAAAGTGGATGCCGCCAGCCGTCTGAACGCGGGCGATGCGCCGTCGGCGCTGCAGCGCGTGCTGGCCGAGGGGCTGGTCGCGCGCTGCTGGTCGGCCACCGGCTGCATGCAGGCCATGCTGGCGCAGACCAGCGAGTATGTTCAGCAGCGCCAGCAGTTCGGCCAGCCGCTGGCGCGCTTTCAGGTGGTGCAGCACCGCCTGGCGGAAATGGCCGTGCTGTGCGCCGAAGCCCAGGCGGCCTGCGAATTGGCGGCATTGTCGCTGGCCGATGCCGACAGCGCGCAATGCCGCGCCATTGCGGGTCTGCTCAAGAACAAGGTCGGCCGCTGCGCCCGCTATGTGGCCCAGGAGGGCGTACAGCTGCACGGCGCCATGGGCGTGTGCGAGGAGCTGCCGATCGCCAGCGCGTTTCGCGCGCTGATGGCCTTTGCCCAATGGGGCGGCGACGGCGCCAGCCACGCGCTGGCCGCGGGCCGCGCCCTGCTGGCCGACGGCCGCTTTGCGCACAGCCGCACGCTGGGCGTTGCGCCCGCTCGCCGCACGACCCAAGAACCCGAAAGCGTCGCATGAATCTCGAACTGAGCCCGGCCGACCAGGCCTTTCGCGCCGAAGTGCGCCGTTTTCTTGCCGAACACCTCACCGACGCGCTGCGTGCCGGCCAGGCCGCCACCAGCGCCATGTACCCCGAACCCGAAGTCTCCGGCCCCTGGCAGCAGGCGCTGCAGGCGCGCGGCTGGCTGGTGCCGCTGTGGCCGCGCGAGTGGGGTGGCACCGGCTGGAGCGCGCTGCAGCGCTTTATCTTCGAGACCGAATGCGCACTTGCCGGCGCGCCGCTGGTCCACCCCATGGGCGCGCGCCTGGTCGGCCCGGTCATCCTGCGCTATGGCACCGAAGCGCAAAAGCAGTTCTATCTGCCGCGCATCCTGTCGGGCGCCGACTACTGGTGCCAGGGCTTTTCCGAGCCCAACGCGGGCTCCGATCTCGCCGCGCTGCAGATGCGCGCCGTGGCCGACGGCTCCGACTATGTGCTTAACGGCACAAAGATCTGGACCACCCATGCCCATCACGCCAACCGCATGTTCGCGCTGGTGCGCACCAGCAGCGAAGGCAAGCGCCAGCAGGGCATCAGTTTCTTGCTGATCGACATGGCCTTGCCCGGCATCACGGTGCGGCCCATCGTCACCATGGGCGGCGACCACGACGTCAACGAAGTGCATTTCGAGAATGTGCGCGTGCCCCAGGCCGACCGCATAGGCGAGGAAAACGCAGGCTGGGAATGCGCCAAATACCTGCTGGAGTTCGAACGCGGCGCCGGCATCTTCAGCCCGCGCCTGCGCTCCCAGCTCAAGCGCGTGGCCGACGCCTTTGCCGCCCAACAGGATCTGCCCGACGAACTGGTGCGGCGTTTCGGTGAAATCGTTGCCGACATCGACACGTTCGAATGGCTGGAGCTGCGCGCCATGGGCCCCCTGGCGCCCGGCGCCAACCCCGGCCCGGTGTCATCGATTCTCAAGCTGCGCGCCAGCCGGCTCAAGCAGACCATCGCCGAGCTGGGTGTCGATGCGCTGGGCCAGGCGGGATTGCGCTGGCGCAGCGATCCCTCGGACAGCGCGCTGCGGCCCAGCGTGCTGGTGCCCGAGTACTGCAATAGCCGGGCATTCACCATTTTTGGCGGTGCGGCCGAGGTGCAGCTGGGGTTGATTGCAAAGACGGTCCTAGGCTGAGGCACTGACACCGGCCTTTCAGGGACTGGGCCGGCGCACGCGGCCGGCCCAGCGCGTCAGGCCAGGGTCAGCGGCCTGGCATAGGTCTCGCGCAAGGTGTTCTTCATCACCTTGCCCATGGCGTTGCGCGGCAGTTCAGGCACGAAATGCACATGCTTGGGCACCTTGTAGTTCGCCATCTGGCCTTTGAGCGCCTTGATGAGGCCGCAGTTGGGCGTGAGCATCCTCCTCTGGAGCGCTGCGCACATCGAACTCAGCGAGCGCAAGCTGAAGCTGGCCAGGGTAGACCACCGCCTGTTCTCGCGCGAGCTGTCGCTATGCTGGCGCAACACGGCATTGCAGAGCAACGCCGTGCAAAAGGTCAAGGCGACCATGCTCAAACTCTTTCACGGCCCGGAAAAATGGCCGGCATGGGTGGCGTCCAGCTGATAACCCGTGGCGGAAGTTGAGTCTGCATGGATTATGAAGAAAGTGGCGGGCTTGCTGCCACTCATCTGCAGCGCGTCGGGCCTGCATACCTGCAAATCACAAGATTATTTCGAACGTCGCATTCCGACCATTTGAGTCAATGGAAACATCATTGAGCCATTTCCTTGCCGATTTCCTGCAGGCCCGGGGATTTAGGGTAACGCAGCATCATTTCCTGCGCCCTGGCACGAACAGCATCCCACTGCACCTCGGCTTTCTTCGATGCATCCAGGCTTTTTGCATAGGGACTGATAAGAAATGCCACGCATGCCCGTGGGTCGGTTGCCGGATCCAGCAGCCTACGCCCCAGCCACTTCTCAACACTCCCTCCTTCCGACTGATGCTGCAAACGTGAAACGGCAATTAACCACTGATTATAAAAAATAGCTTCAAAATAGCCAAAACTATCATTCGAACCACCAAATATAGGTCGATTTTTTTTCAAGAAATTTTGAAAATTGTCAATTTCCTGATCGGAGAGCCGTACCCCATCCTCCAAGGCAATCTTCGCGGAGACGATGTCCACAGCGTACCTGCTATTGCTCCTTGAAATTTCGCCGATGATCTCCTTCCTTATATCAGATGGCGCTTCATCGTAAAGATGAGCCAATTCTCCATAGTAGTCATCAAAATAAATATACTTTCGCTCATAGGAAAGCTTCAAATTGGGCAGAGTATTCTCATCAAAATAAAGTCTAGAGTGACTGAAGGTGATAGCCCGCGCAACCTGCGCATCCTGCTCAAGGCGTAGCGAGCGGGTCAACGCATCGGATATTTTTTTCCGAACATCATTGGACCTAGCATCAAAATATACTCTATTGAGTTCCCGAGCAACATTTATCCGTTCATCCACACCCAAAATTGCAGAACGCCCATCCAACTGCCCAATGAGAAAATCTATTCTCGCGTCTCTTCGACTCAATTGATCACCGGCACCTGCGCCATCCAACCGTGACTTTTTATTTTTTGAATCCTTAACATTTTCGGTGGCACGCGATTCGTTGTAATACTCAAAAAGTAGAAGCCCAAACATCAAGGCACCACAGAGTATCAATACGAGGTAAATGTATTTACTTCTCATCAGAAACTCTTGATTTTCTCTATTACTTTAGTGGGCAGCATCACTGAGAACCCGTACAAACCTGACACCTTGCGGCGCCAAGAACCCTCCATTCCATAGACCTCTCGATAGGGAAATACACCCGAATTATCCAGATCCGTACTCGCACGAAATGCGTCATAAACGAATGTATCGCAACGATAGGTACCCCTGAGAGATTTTCTTTTCCAACTAGGCTGCTTATAATCTATCATAGCGGGCTCAGCAGTAGTGAAAGCCACCGTAACCGTGTAATCCGCCCCAATCATTTGAACTTGAGAAGCCCTATACACAACAGCTTGTGCTGGCGAAACCTTTATTCCACCAGAATAATTCGAATTCACGTCGCATTCGTACGCCCAGCATGTTCTTATTGTATGCGCTGGATATTTAGGAGTTACCGTATCCCAGACGCTTGAGCGAGACTTGAAATTATCCCATGTATTTTTAAATACCTTATTTGAGCCGTTATCATTGAGAACCTCAATCACATGGGAGCCGTCCCATATACCTATGTGCCCAAGCCAACCCAACTGACCATAATTCAAATCACGCCCCACAATATCCCCCGCGTTTTTGGGGCTTTGAACATCAACAGAAATACCGGAAAATTCCACAAAAAAACTGTTCAGCCTGGTGGGCATTTCCTCTTGATCAATCGCGTACACGATAACCTCGTGCACCTTTCCATCCACCCACTCGGGCTTGCGCTCAACGTACAATTCAAATCCGTGAAATTCATGGGGACTGGCACAGTCTCGGGAAATAGCAGTTACCGAGTTTCTATCCGCAACCACCCTTCCCAACATTACTCCATCATCGCGCCTCGCCTCTACCACGGCTTGATAACCAGGAGCTGAAGAATCACAAGCCCAGCCAACATATTTCCACGCAGAGTCGGAATGGATTTCCCCCATTGCCAGCGCGTATGCGGCAAAAGGCAAGAACAGTAAAATAAATATCCCTACCGAAAAGCGCTGCAGAATTTTATGCCTGGAAAGTTCAAAGTACTTATTGATACCTGGTCCACGGGAAATGGACCTGAAGAAACAGTCAAACAGATAAGACATGATTTTCTCCTGTGAAAATCAATTTCGGCGAAACCTCATAGGTTAACAAGCGTCCATGAACATTCGCGCATCCACCTTTTGCTCAAGTGGATGCAATACGCAGGACTCTTAAGGCCTGATGATAAAACCGCCGCCTATCAATTCATCCAAAAAACCATGCCGACGCGGATGAATACATCTCATGCATATGTCCGTCACCCCTTATTCAAGGGCCGGACATGGGAACAACTGACCACAAGCCAATAGGGGCTTATGGAGTACAAATGTCGTCCTCGGGTTTTCGACGTCTCGGCATCTGGGCATCTGGGCATGCTCCAGAGCGTCACTGTCTTGGACGCATCGGCCTTGAACGCAAAAAGGATTTCTTGGTCTTTACGCGGACCGGCTGTTAAAACCGAGCCCGGGCGCGGCTGTGCAAGCTGCCGGCGTGGGCCCCGGCTCAGGGTTTCGCACTTGGCTCAGCCCCGCCCTCACAACGCTCAGTTCGCCGCGAAACAATACATCAGCCCGGCGCTGCCGCTCATCTTGAGCTGGTCGAGGCTGCAGCCGCGCGTGCCATGCGAGGCGTTCCAAGAAGCGTTGGCAATCGGATCGGGGTTGGTGCCCTTGTGGTCGTGGTGGCCCACCATGGCGGAGCCGCCCTCGCTCTTGGTCCAATTGCCGCAGGTGGTGTCCTTGCCGGGTTCGGGCACGGCCAGGGTGCCGTCGGCGCGCGAGCCGGTGAGGATGTCGTGGCGGTTGACCGGATCACCAAAGCCGGAAACAACCTCCCCCTTCTCGGTCAGCGAGGTGTCCTTGCCGAGCTTGGCGTTGGCGCTGTGCAGGTCGGCCACGCTGGTGGCGACAACCACGCCCTTGGCATTGGCCCAGGGGCCGCTGCCGATGCGGTCGCGCGCATTGACCGCCGGCTGGCCATTGAGCGCGGCGGTGCTCAGGTAGGCGCGCCAGGTCTTGTTGCCTGCGCCGGCGCTGGTGGCCAGCGACTGGCAGAAGCGATCGGCGCCGGCCAGGCCGCCGAGGTCGCCGCCCTTGCCCGGATTTTCGCTGGTGATGAAGAAGCCCATGGCCTTGCCGCCAGAGGGCGGCGTGACGCCGCAGGCAGCGACCAGGGCAACAGCTGCAACCGCGGTGCAGGCGGACAGAACAAGACGACGTGGCATGGAGAGACTCCTGGGCACTATGGAATCCGTAGGCTACCGCAAGCTTGTGCCAGCGGCAATCCCAGCCACTCCCGATGCCGCCGCCGCAATCAACCGCATTGCAATGGCGCGTCAGCCGTATCGGCCGTGCCCGGCGTCCACACCGCCGCCATGCGCGATGCGCGTACTTAGAATCGTCCCATGACGACTTCGACAGCCTCCGAGACCGGCCTCCGCGCCTTTGCCCCTTTCGGCGCGCTGGCCGCGCAACTGCTGCCGCATGCCATCGACCCCGCAAACGGCACCGGCACCGATGGTGCGCATGACGCCGCCCATCTGCAGCGCGTCTGGCGCAGCGTGCAGGCACTGCAGGCGGTCGAGGGCGGCGATCTCCAGGCGCTGCTTGCCGCCACGCTGCTGCACGACTGCGTGAATGTCGAGAAGAACTCGCCCCTGCGCGCCCAGGCTTCGCGGCTGTCGGCGCAAAAGGCCGCCGGCGTGCTTGCCGCCCTGGGCTGGCCCCAGGCGCGGATCGAGGTTGCCGCGCATGCCATCGAGGCGCACAGCCACAGCGCGGCAATTGCGCCGCGCAGCATCGAGGCCTGCATTCTGCAGGACGCCGACCGGCTCGACGCGATCGGCCTGATTGGGGCGGCGCGCTGCTTTTATGTGGGCGGGCGGCTGGGGCGCGCGCTGTACGAGCCGGCCGACCCGCGGGCCGAGCAGCGCCCGCTGGACGACAGGCGCTATACCCTGGACCATTTCCAGACCAAACTTTTGCGCCTGGCCGAAGGCTTTCAGACCGCCGAAGGCGCGCGCCGCGCCGCGCTGCGCCAGCAGCGCCTGCGTGACTTCTACGAAGCCTTTCTAAGCGAGCTGGAAGACGGCTGAACGCGGAATTTACCCTCCTGCGGTGAAATGACTTTTAGTCATCTCTGAGCGAACAAGTGGAAAGACTGGAAAGCGAAATTCCACGCATCATTGGCCCAACTCCCCAAAGGCCAGTCACACCATGAATTTCGAACTTTCCGAAGAACACCAGGCATTTGCCGACAGCGTCGCCCGTTTTGCCCAGGACAAGCTCGCGCCCGGAGCGCTGGAGCGCGCCCATGCCAGCAGCTACCCCTGGGAAACTGCGCGGCTGCTGGCCGAGCAAGGCCTGCTGGGCATTGCGTTTCCCGAAGAAGACGGCGGCCAGGGCGGCACGCTGATGCATGCGGTGCTGGCCATCCAGCAGATTGCGCTGGCCTGCCCCAAGAGCGCCGACATCGTGCAGGCCGGCAATTTCGGCCCGATACGCACCTTTGTCGAGTACGCCACGCCCGAGCAGAAGGCGCGTTTTCTGCCCGATCTGCTGGCCGGAAAAAAGCTCATTTCTTTGGGCATGAGCGAGCCGGACGCCGGTTCGGCGGCAACCGAGCTCAAGACCAGCGCCGTGGAAGATGGCGACAGCTATGTGATCAACGGCTCCAAGGTGTTCTCCACCCACAGCCCCGAAGCCGAGCTGTTTCTGATCTATGTGCGCTTTGGCCCTGGCGTGGGCGGCATCGGTTCGGTGCTGGTGGAAAAAGGCACGCCGGGCTTTGTCGTCGGCACGCCGTCGAACTTCATGAACGGCGAGCAATGGTCGCAGCTGTACTTCGAGGACTGCCGCATTCCCAAGGCCAATCTGCTCCTGGGCCCGGGTGGCTTCAAGAAGCAGATCTCGGGCTTCAATGTCGAGCGACTGGGCAACTCGGCGCGCGCGCTGGCGCTGGGCCGCTATGCATTCAACCAGGCGCGCGAGCATGCGCTCATACGCCGGCAGTTCGGCCGCGAGCTGTGCGAGTTCCAGGGCCTGCAGTGGAAGTTTGCCGAGATGTGGATGAAGCTCGAGCAGGCGCAGCTGCTGCTGTACAAGGCCGCGCTCGAAGGCGAGCATGGCCTGCCAAGCGCGCAGAGCACGGCCATGGCCAAGCTGGCCTGCAATCTCGCGGGCTGGGAGGCATCCAATGAAGCCATGCAGGTCATGGGCGGCATGGGCTTCAGCCAGGAAGCACTGGTCGAGTACTGCGTGCGCCGCACCCGCGGCTGGATGATTGCCGGCGGCTCGATAGAGATGCTCAAGAACCGCATTGCCGAAGGCGTGTTTGGCCGGACTTTCTCCCAGCGCCCGGCCAAGGCCTGAACCAGGCTGCGTGCGCCCCGGCCGTTCCTCTTTCCCTACCAGAAATCCTTCATGCCCTTTTCCTCTTCCGCCTCCATCTGCCAGGCACTGCTCTACCCCAGGAGCATTGCGCTGGTCGGCGTATCCGATGACGTGAACAAGACCGGCGGGCGGCCGCTGCAGTTCATGCGCCGCTCGGGCTTTGCGGGAACGATCTACCCGATCAACCCCAACCGCACCCAGGTACAGGGCGAGAAAGCCTGGCCCAGCCTTGGCGCGCTGCCCGAAGTGCCCGAGCATGTGTTTGTGCTCTCGCCCACCGATTCCGTCGTGCCGACGGTGCAGGAATGCGCCGATCTGGGCGTCAAGCTGGTGACCATTCTGGCCAGCGGCTTCTCGGAGTCGGGCGCCGAAGGCGTGGCGCGCGAAGACGCGCTGCGCGCGATCGCCCGCAAGAGCGGCATCCGCATTCTGGGCCCGAGCAGCCTGGGCGTGGTCAATCCCGGCAACGGGCTGATGCTCACCGCCAACGCCGCCTTTGCCGAGCCCGACATGCCCAAGGGCAATGTGTTTGTCGCCTCCCACAGCGGCAGCATGATTGGCGCGCTGGTCTCGCGCGGCAAGGCGCGCGGCGTGGGCTTCGCGGGCCTGGTGTCGGTGGGCAGCGAAGTGGATCTGAGCGTGGGCGAAATCTGCGCGGCCACGCTGGACGACCCCGCCATCCAGGGCTATGTGCTGTTTCTCGAGAGCCTGCGCCATGGCGATGCGATCCAGGCGTTCGCGCGCGAAGCCGCCAGGCGCGGCAAGCCCGTGGTGGCCTACAAACTGGGGCGCTCCAGCGCCGCCGCGGAAATGGCCGCCACGCACACCGGTGCGCTTGCCGGCGAAGACGATATCGCCGACGCGTTTCTCAAGGACCTGGGCGTGGTGCGCGTGGAAATGCTGGAAACCCTGTTCGAGGTGTTTCCGCTGGCGCGCAAGATTGCACTGGCCCCCTCGACCGGCAAGCGCGTGGGCGTGGTGACCACCACCGGCGGCGGCGCGGCCATGGTTGTCGACCAGCTGGGCATTCGCGACGTCACCGTACAGCCGGTCTCGGCCCAGACGCTGGCCAAGCTGCAGGCCGCGAACATTCCGGGCAGCGCAGGCCGCGTGCTCGATCTGACGCTGGCGGGCACCAAGTACGAAGTCATGAAGAAAGCGCTGGACATCCTGCTCGAGGCGCCCGAGTTCGACATGGTGGTCGCGGTCGTCGGATCGTCGGCGCGCTTCAATCCCGATCTGGCCGTCAAGCCCATCATGGACAGCGCCCACCACGCCAAGCCGCTGCTGGCAATGCTGGTGCCCGATGCGCCCCAGGCCCTGGCCCAGCTGACGCAGGCACAGATTCCGTGTTTTCGCTCGCCCGAAGCCTGCGCCGATGCAATTGCCTCGGTGTTGGCGCGTCGCATTCCCGGCACGCCCGCCACGGTGCGTGCAACGCCAGGCCACGTTGATGCGCCGGCCTTGAACGAAGCCCAGGCCTATGCGCTGCTCGACACGCTGCAGGTGCCGCATGCGCCGGCGGCGACGTTCGACATTGCCAAGCCGCCAGCCGCGCTGCCGTTTGACTACCCCGTCGTGGCCAAGCTCTGCTCGGCGCAGATACCGCACAAGACCGAAGTCGGCGGCGTGGTGCTGGGAATAGAGAACGCGCAGCAACTCGCGCACGCCTTCGCAACCCTGCGCGGCAATCTCGCCGAGCGCGCGCCCGGCATTGTCTGCGACCAGGTGCTGGTGCAGCCCATGCGCCGCGGTCTGAGCGAAGTGCTGGTCGGCTACCGCGTCGACGCCGATGCCGGCCCGATCATCATGCTGGCCGCAGGCGGCATCTGGGCCGAAGTGATGCGCGACCGCAGCATTCGCCTGGCGCCGGTCAGCGTGCAGACAGCGCGCGAGATGATCAGCGAAGTCAAGATGCTGCAGACCGTGTCGGGCCTGCGCGGCAAGGCCAGGGGCGACCTGGAGGCCCTGGCGCTGGCCATCGCCAATCTGTCGCAGCTCGCGCTGCGTCCCGAACTGCAGGTCAGCGAAGCCGAAGTCAACCCGCTGATGATCATGCCCGAAGGCCAGGGCGTGATGGCGGTGGACGCGCTGATAATGCAATATTGACCGAGACCCACGCGCAGATGATTGCCTTCCCCCCCGATGAAGTCCAGGCCGCGGCCGCGCTGATTGCCGACTGCGACCGCCGAGCCACCCACCATGTTCTTGGGCTGGGCGGCTGTGAAACCCGCTGGCGCGTCTGGGGGACGGGCACGCCGCTGGTGCTGATCCATGGCGGGCATGGCGCATGGACGCACTGGATTCGCAATGTCGAGGTGCTGGCGCGGCAGTTCCGCGTCATCGTTCCCGACCTCGCGGGCTTTGGCGACTCCGCCGACTTCGCGGCCGCCGCGCACGCGCCAGAGCGGCTGGAACTGCTGGTGGAAAGCCTGCGCCTGGGCGTGGAGCATCTGGTGCCCCAGGGCCCGGTGCACCTGGCCGGCTTTTCGTTTGGCGGAGCAATTGCCGGCCTGCTGGCGCCGCGCCTGCCACGGCTGCAACGCCTGGCCCTGCTGGGCTGCGGCGGCCATGGCGGCAAGCGCCGCGACAAGCAACCGCTGCTCGACTGGCGCGCCCACCAGGGCGCGCAGCGCTGGCAGGCACTGCAGCAGAACGTCGAGGCGTTCATGCTGTCGGGCCCGGCCGACGCGCTGGCGCTGCAGGTCCATGGCCAGGCCTGTGAACGCACGCGCTTTCGCAGCAAGGCCATCTCGCGCAGCCCGCTGCTGCTGCAGGCGCTGCAGGACTTCGACAAGCCGGTGCTGATGATCTGGGGCGAGGACGATGTCACCGCCATTCCCACCGAAGCCGCGCAAACCCTGGGCCAGCACAAGCCAGGGCGCGATTGGACGATTCTTGCCGGAGCCGGCCACTGGGTGCAATACCAGCGGCCCGAGGCCGTCAATACGCTGCTGGCCAGCTGGCTGCAGGCGGCTTGAGCAAGCCCGAGGCTTGCGCAGTGCACGCGGCCCTGCCGCCGCGCCAGAGCGCCGTTCACTCCTCGTTGGTGCACTGCTTGGCTGTCTGCTCGACGTAGGCCAGGAAATCGGTCTCCGACAGCGGCCTGGCAAACAGATAGCCCTGAAAGTGCCGGCAGCGCTTGCCCAGCAAAAAGGCATGCTGCTCGCGGGTTTCAACGCCTTCGGCCAGCACCTGCAGGCCCAGACTTTCGCCCAGTGAAATGATGGTCGCGACAATCGACGCATCGAAGCTGCTGGTGACCACGTCGCGAATGAAGGACTGATCGATCTTGAGTTGATCCAGCGGCAGGCGCTTGAGGTAGTTCAGCGAGGAATAGCCGGTGCCGAAATCGTCGAGCGAAAAGTAGATGCCCATGGATTTGAGCGCACCCATCTTCTGCGCAATATCGTCGGCATCCTGGGCAAAGATGCTCTCGGTGATTTCCAGCTCCAGCATCAGCGGATTGATCCCGCTGGACTCTATGCTGGCCACTGTCTGCGCCAGAAAATCGGGATGCTGAAACTGCTTGGCACTGACATTGGCCGCCAGCCGCAGCTGCGCCAGCTTGCTGTCCTGGCCCCAGGAATGCAGCGTCTCGCACACGCGCTGCAGCACCCACTGTCCGAGTTGAAAGATGAAGCCGCTTTTCTCGGCAATGTCGATGAACACCGAAGGCGGGATCAGGCCCTTTTCGGGGTGGCGCCAGCGACACAGCGCCTCGGCGCCCGTGACCAGGCCGTGCATGTCGACCTGCGGCTGGAACATCAGGAAAAACTCGTCCGAGTACAGTCCGACACGCATGTCGTGTTCCAGCTGCACCCGCTCGGCAATCACTTTCTGCAGTTGCCGGTCAAAGAACTTGTAGGTGTTGCGACCGTCGCTCTTGGCGTGGAACATCGCCGAGTCGGCGCCGCTGACGATCTCGTCGACTGACTTCTTGCTGCTGTCGAAGAATGCCACGCCTATGCTTGCCGAAACATAATGCTCGCGCGAGGCAAACGACATGGGTGCGGATATCTCGCGCAATATGCGCTGACAGATCCGCTCCGCGGTGTTTCGCGCCTGATCGAAGTCCGTACCCAGGCGGCTGAGCACCACCACCAGTTCGTCGCCCCCGAAGCGCGCCACCACATGCTGCGGCCCCACGGCATGGCGGATGCGCGAGGCCACGTGCTTGAGCACCGCGTCGCCGCATTGATGGCCCCAATGGTCATTGACGAGTTTCAGGTTGTCGATGTCTATCATCAGCACCGCGCCAAATCCGTTGAGCGCACTGCTTTGCTCTATCAGTTGCGGCGCGACTTCGAGAAAATTACCGCGATTGGGCAGCCCGGTCAGGACATCGAAATAGGCCAGTTGCCGCACCTGCTGCTCGGCGCGCGTGCGCTCGGTGATATCGCGCGACAGCACGATGAAATTCGGCTGCATTCCGGCCACGCCCTGCTTGCGCGCGACCGACAGCTCAAAGCAGCGCGCACCGCCGCCGACCTCCATCTCGATGCGATGGCCGGTGCTGCGTCCCAGCAGCTGCGCCTCCCGTATCGAGTCATAGAGTACCTTGGCGGCCTTGGGCGGCAGCACGTCCCATGCGGTCTTGTTGAGCACGTCGACCACAGGCATGTTGAGGCTGGCCTCGTTGCTGGTTCTGACCGCGAGATAGCGGGCATCGAGATCCATCTCGAACAGCAGATCGGGAATGGCGTCCAGCGTATCGTTGAGGTCGGCGGTGATTGCGCGCAGGTTGGCCGTCATGGCAATGGCCAGGGCCTTGGCACGCTCGCGCGATGTCAGCAGCAGAAATAAAATGATGCCCAGTGAAACGCTCAGCAAGATGCCTATAGCGGCAATCCAGTGGTGGGTCGCGGTCTGGTTCTTGGCCACATAGCTTTGCGTGGGCGTGATGCCGAAATACCATTTCCTGCCGCCAAAATCCAGGTAATCCACTTTCGAGAAGCTGTTGTCCGCGACATGCTGTCCTTCAACAATGGCGCCATCCAGGAACCTGTGGGATATCGCTGAATCCTCCAGCGTCTCCTTTTCGTAGAAAACCAGCTGCAAACCCGGCGCGAGGTTTTTCGCTATGGGTTGAAAGACATCGACCAGACGAAAGGGAAGGTCCACCCAGCCCCGCAGCACGTCGGCGCTGCCAATGTCTCTTTCGTCGGGCATGTAGACCGCCAGGTAAAGAACGAATCCGGCCACATTCCTGGCTGGCGTGTCCTGCACCAGGGTCAATTTCTGCGAAGCGATAAGATCCCCGGAGTCGCTGGCCAGTTTCGCCGAGTTTCTGGGCTCGTCCACCGATAAAATATCAAACCCGATGGTTTTCTCATTACCCTCCTTGGGCTCCATGAAAATGATGGGCGCATAGGACTCTCGGACACCCTCGGGCTTTATATGTTGAAAGCCCGCGCCGTGCTCCCGGCGCAGCAGCGCCTGAGCACGCTCGGCGGCATCGCTTCCCGTGAAATATTTCGCAAAGCCCACACCTTGCAGTCCCGGCGCAATGGAATGTAGATTCAAGGACTTCACGAAAACATGAAACTCTCTTGCTGCCACATCTTCGGAGCCATCCATAAATCCCTTGACGCTGCGGGCAATCAACTCGAAGCTGTTGAATTGATTTGCCAGCAGGTATTTGATGTGGCTGCTTTCCAGCGTGATGGTCGAGCGCAAGTCCTGGTTGGCCAGCTGATTTCGCGACACCCAATACAGCGCAGGAATAAGCGAAGCCACCAGCGTCGCAAGCACGGCAACCGCCAGCGCCTTGGCATTGAATGCAGGACGGACCTCGAAGAAATCCCCGCGGGCATTCGACTTATCAAGGCCCCCGTGTCTGGAGGATTCTGCGCGGGATTTCAATGGATGCATCCTTCATGGTCAGACGATAGTTGCATGGAACCCGAAATGACCCAGTATTTTCGATGAAGCTCCATGGTACGGTAATCACCCATGTGTCCACCATGTGGTTAATGGCTTCTTGCTATCAGCCCATGACTTGATGGTGCTCGATCCAATGGCCTGGAAGATGGCTTGGGTACGGCAACGGTAAATCTCGCCGCGGCCCCGGCCGTTCAGCGTGGAGGTTTGAGATCCACCAGTTCCTGCGCCCGCTGCGAGGTCATCTGCAGCCGACAGCCATTGGCCGCGAGGCGCGCCACGCTGCCGCCGTCCGGGTCATCGTAGTAGCTGCAATTGGCATCGCGGTACTGAATCCACAGCCGCTGCGCGGCTTGCAACTGCTTCTTGCGCGCCGGCGCCAAGTCGAACATCAGCGCCTGAAAGGCCGCATTGAGGCGCCTGTCCTGGCGGCCGTGCTCGGCGCCCATGCACTCGAGCATGGGCAGGGTCACGCCGCCGGCTTTGTCCATGCAGGCCGCATATTGCGGCGAGAGTCCCGGGGCTTGCGCCGACGCGGGCACAGCGCTGCTCGCACCGGCCAGTGCCAACAGGGCAAAACGCAGAAGTGACAGGGTGGATCGCATCAATGGTAGCCTCGCTTTGGGCCCTATCGTACTCGCGCGCGACGGCGGGAATCCCTTGATAAGGGGCATTTGCCGGGCACAGGTCTGCGCCTGCCCCCCCTGGACAAGGCTGGGCGGCAGGTGCGGGCTGCAGCGCAGATCACCGCGGCGTTGGCGCACCGGTGGGGAATTCCACGCGATTGCGCCCCTGGCGCTTGGCCTGGTAGAGCATCTCATCGGCAAGCTTGAGCACCTGCGCGACTTCCGGCGCATGGCCCGGCCAGTGGGCAATGCCTATCGAGACCGTCACATGCTGCACGGGTGCCATGTCGGCCTGCTCGATTTGCTGGCGCAGGCGTTCGGCGACCTGCTGCGCCACGTTCTGTGCGGTGCGCGGCAAAAGAATCAGGAACTCCTCGCCGCCCACGCGGCAAAAGACGTCGCGTTCACGGGCGCAATCGCGCATGTGCTGCGCCAGCTGCTGCAGCACCCGGTCTCCCACGTCATGGCCGTAGGTGTCGTTGACCTTCTTGAAATGGTCCACGTCCAGGCTCATCACGGAAAACGGCGTTTTCTCCAGCTCCCAGGTCTGCAAGGCGTGCTCCAGCGTGCGCCGGTTTCCCAGGCCCGTGAGCGGGTCGGTGTGCGCATCCTGGCGCAGCCGGGTGATGTTCTTTTGCAGCAGTCCAATGCCCAGCAGCATGGCCTTCTTCAGCTCGGAGGCCTCGTAATACCAGGATTGCACGCGCTGGATCTCGTCGGCGGTCCCGGGCTTGTCCATGGTCCTGGCGCCAGTCGCCAGTTGCTTGAGCGGGCGCGCAATGAAGCGCGCGCACCACCAGATGAACAGCAGCGAAATGGCCGCCACCGGCAGGGAGTTGAGCAGGACCTGCAGCATCAGCGCGTCCAGCGCCGCGAGCGTCGCCTGGCGCGGCCGCTGGGCAACGATGCCCCAGCCGCTGGCGGGCACGGTTGCATAACCGGCAAGCATCTCGATGTTCTTGCTGTTGACAATCTGCTTCTTGCCGGAAATACCGGCAATGACCTCCTCGATCGCGGGGTTGCCGTTCACCGTGGTGCCGACCCGATCGTTGATCGGGTGGTAGATCAGGCGGCGCTTCTGGTCGACCACGTAGAGATAGGAGCCGTCGCCATAGAAGTGCGAGGCCAGCAGGCGGTTGAGGAAGTTCTCATGCTTGAGATAGATGGTGCCGGCAATCGCGCCGAGGTAGTTGCCGTTCTCGTCGTTGACCGGGTGGGAAATGAAGATCACCAGGTTGCCGGCCGTAGACAGGTAGGGTTGGCTGATCAGCGGCTGGCGGCTGGAGATGGATTCGGTCGCGCCCAGGGTCTGCAGCTGCTTGCCCACCAGGTTCAGGCTCTGCGGCGAAGTCGCCAGCACCTCGGCCTGGCCGTTGATGACGGCAATCGAGTTGAAGCTGTCGGTCTGCAGGAACAGCCGCTCGGTCTCGGCGGCGAGAAACACCTTGTCGTTGAAATCGCCGGCAATCACCTGCGCCGCATAGCCCAGCTGCTGCATCACCGAGTCGAAAAAATCCTCGGTGCTGGCTGCAAGCTTGGTGGCATAGGCATGGTTGCGCTCGAGCGCGGCATCGATCAATTGCTGGCGTTGTACCTGATAGCTGGCGTAAAGCGTATTGGCCAGTGAAATGAGCGCGCTTGCAATCGTCAGGGCAAGAATCAGGCGTCTCAGATCCATTTTGGCGATGGACTTGAAATTCATTGGCAATGAGGTGATGGGATCGGAGGGCAGCAATTCGGCATGGGTCTTGGTGCGCCTTGGGGCGCTGTCGGCTTGTCGGTCTGGCGCACGCAACGTGCATCCGTGCAGCCGCGATTGTGCGCGAAGTGAAGATCGGCGCCCGCAAGGCGCGGCGCCCGCGGTGCGCGGCTCGCGCAGGCGCGCCCAGGGCCGCCCGCAGTGAGTCTCTTTGCTCATGACGCGCAACTGCGGCAGGCCAGCCAGAACGCCCACCCAACAGCAAGAATTCGAGTTATTTCAAGTCAATAGCATGAACCCTAGGAGTCATGCCAAAAGCTCATACCAAAAAGAACAAATATCCAAACCCCGGGCGCTCCATCCCGATAGATTCAATGCCTGAAGCAAGGAGCAATGATGAAAATCGGATTTATTGGACTGGGTCGTATGGGTTTCTCACTGGCGCGTTCTTTGCTGAAGAACCAAAGCCAGGTGGTGGTGCATGACACCAACGCCGAGGTGACGCGGCAGCTGGAAGCGCAAGGCGCGGTGGTGGCGCACGATGTGGCCAGCCTGTGCCGGCAGGTCGACATGGTGTTCACCATGCTGCCCGGCCCGGCCCAGGTCAAGGCCGTGGCGCTGGGAGACCAAGGCATCATCGCCCACCTCAAGCCCGGCGCGGTCTACATCGACATGAGCACCATTGATGTCGACACCGTCGATCTGCTGGCCGAGTCGTTTGCCCGCGCCGACATCGTGTTTGGCGACGCACCCGTGGGTCGACTGGCCATGCATGCCGACAAAGGCGAGTCGCTGTTCATGCTGGGCATTGCCGAGCAGCATCGCGCCCTGGTCGAGCCCGTTCTCTACCGCATGGGAACCACCATCCACCACTGCGGGCCGGCCGGCAGCGGCACACGCACCAAGATCATCAACAACATGATGGTGCTGTGCTACTGCCAGATCAACTCCGAGGCGCTGGTGCTGGCCAAGTCGCTGGGGCTGGACATCCAGAAGACTTTCGATGTGCTCACCAGCACCACCGCCAGCAATGGCCAGCTCAAGGAAAAATGGCCCAAGAAGGTGCTGGCCGGCGATCTGACGCCGGGCTTCGACATCACGCTGGGCTACAAGGACATTTCGCTGGCCTCGAATGCCGGCGCGGCCCGGCAGATCGCGTTGCCGGTCTGCGACACCACGAAAAACATCTTCCGCATGGCCCTGGCGGCTGGCAAATCGGGCCAGGACACTTCCTGCCTCACCGATTTCTGGGCCGAAGCCAATGCCGTTGAAAAAATCCGACTCTGAGGAAACAGCATGCCCTTCCACCGCCGCTTCGTCCTGAAATATGCCGCAGCCCTGCTGGGCAGCACCAGCGTGCTGGCCGCACCGCTGTCGCTTGCCGCGCCCTACCCGACCAAGCCCGTCACCATCTATGTGGGCTTTGCCGCGGGCGGGCCCACCGATGTGGTGGCGCGCATCGTGGCCGACAAGCTGGGCCAGAAACTCGGCCAGAGCTTCATCATCGAGAACCGCGCGGGCGCCAGCGGCGCCGTGGCCGCGGCGCTGGTCAAGAAGGCGCCGGCCGATGGCTACACCTTGATGATAGGCAGCAGCAGCACACTGGCCATCCTGCCCCATGTGCAAAAGGGCCTGCAGTACGACGCCATCAAGGACTTCAGCCCGATAGGGCTGGTCGCAAGCTATCCCTACTATCTCGTCGTTCCCGCAAGCTCGAACTTCAAGAAGTACGATGACCTCGTGGCCTACGGCCGGGAAAAGGACAAGAGTCTGAGCTACGCCTCGGCGGGCAATGGCGCCGTCAATCACCTCGCCGGTGAATGGTTCAAGAGCGAGACCCGCATCAATGCGCTGCATGTGCCCTACAAGGGCGACTCGGCGGCGGTGAGCGATCTGATTGCGGGCCGGGTTGACTTCGCGTTTCTTGCCGGCGTGGTGGCCATTCCCCAGGACGCGGCCGGCAAGATGCGCATTCTCGCCTCGGCGGGCTCGTCACCCGACAAGAGCCTCAAGGGAGCGCTGGTGATAGGCCAGGACAAGCTGCCCGGCTTCTCGGCCGAGCCCTGGAATGGGCTCATGGGCCCGGCCGGCATCGCGCCGGACATCGTGGCGAAACTCAATACCGCGCTCAACGAAATCATGAACGCGCCCGACGTCAAGGCCAGGCTGCTGACCCTGGACCAGTACCCGTTCACGCGCACGCCCGAACAGTTCAAGGAGCATATCCAGAAGCAGTCCGCGAACTGGGCCGGGATCATCAAGAGCGCCCACATCGTTTTGGAGTGACGCCATGAAATATTCCCAATTCATCGCTGGCGAATTCACCGCCGGCAGCGCCTTGCAGCGCATTGAGCTGCTCTCGCCTTCGACGGGCGAATCCCTGGGCGACTACGCCATGGCGTCCGGCGACGATGTGCAGCGCGCGATTGCCGCCGCCAAGACGGCTTTCGCGCTCTGGAAGAACAGCGGCGCCCTGCAGCGCTCGGATCTGCTGCGCCGCATCGCCGATGAAATGCGCGCCGACCGTGACGCCATCGCGCACCAGATCAGCGCCGAACTCGGCAAGCCGCATGCCGAAGCGCAAAAGGAAGTCGACACCGCCGCCGAAATGTTCGAGTGGTCGGCGGAGGAAGCGCGGCGTCTTTACGGCCGCGTGATTCCCGCGCGCACCCCGGGCATACGCCAGACCGCGCAGTTCGAGCCCTGCGGCGTGGTGGCGGGCTTTTCCGGCTGGAATGCACCGGCCATCACGCCCGCGCGCAAGATCAGCGCGGCGCTGGCCGCGGGCTGCACCATTGTCATCAAGCCCTCCGAGGAAACCGCGGGCGTGGCGCTGCTGATGGCCCGGGCCATAGTGCGCGCGGGCGCGCCGGCGGGCAGCGTGAACATGGTGTTTGGCGATCCCGCGCAGATTGCCGACCAGCTGTGCCAGTCGCCCGACATCGCCATGATCACCTTCACCGGCGGCACCGAAGTCGGCCGCCAGCTCGGCGCCAAGGCCGCCCAGTCAATGAAGCGCGCGACGCTGGAGCTCGGCGGCCATGCGCCGGTCATCGTCTGGAACGATGTCGACCTGGCCCAGGTCGCGGCCAGCTGCGTCGCGACCAAGTACCGCAACGCCGGCCAGATCTGCACTTCGCCCACGCGTTTCCTGGTGCACGAGAGCGTTTACGCCGACTTCTGCGACAGGTTTGTCCAACATGCGCAAAAGCTGCGCCTGGGCGACCCGTTCGATGCCCGCACGCAGATGGGGCCGCTCAAGAACCAGCGCCGCCGCGCCGCCATCGAGCGCCTGGTCGCCAATGCCGTTGCATCGGGCGCCCAGCTGCTGACCGGCGGCAAGGCCGCGGCCGGCCCCGGCTTCTTCTACGAGCCCACGGTGCTCGCACTGCGCGACCTGCGCGCCGACGCCGCGCATGTCGAGCCGTTCGGGCCGGTCGCGCTGCTGATTGCGGTGAAGGACGCCGACGAGGCGCTGCGCGAAGCCAATCGTCTGCCTTTTGGCCTGGCCGCCTATGCGTTCACGCAGAACATGCAGCTGGCCCACCGCTTTGCCAACGAGATCGAGAGCGGCGTGGTCTGCATCAACGAGCTGCAGGCCTCGCTGCCCGAGACACCGTTTGGCGGCTACAAGGACAGCGGCCTGGGCTCGGAGGGCGGCATCGAGGGCCTGCGCGAATTCCTCAAAGTCAAGTGCGTTCGCCAAGGAGGCCTGGCATGACCACCACCCTGGGTTTCATTGGCGTGGGCGTGATGGGTGCGGGCATGTGCCGCAACCTCGCGCAAAAATCGGGCTGCACGGTGCTGGCGGCGGATCTGGACATGGGCAACGTCCAGGCGCTGGCCGGCGACGGCGTGCTTGCCAGCAGCATCGAGGAGATCGCGCGCCGCGCCGACATCGTGTTCCTGTCGCTGCCGGCCATTGCCCAGGTGGAGGCGGTCTGCACCGGGCCGGGGGGGCTGCTGGACCACGCAAAGGCCTTGCACACCGTGGTCGACATGAGCACCAGCGACGTCGCGCGCACCCGCGCCCTGGCCGAACAGCTGCAGGCGCGCGGCATTGCTCTGGTCGATGCGCCGGTGGCGCGCAGCCGCGAAGCCGCGCAAAAAGGCACGCTGCTGATCACCGTGGGCGCCAGCGATGCGCATTTCGCGGCGCTGCAGCCTCACCTGGCCTGCATGGGCAGCGACGTGCTGCACTGCGGGCCCACGGGCGCCGGCCAGGTGGTCAAGATCATGAACAACATGGTGCTGATCAACACGGTGCATGCGCTGGCCCAGGCCTGCGCGATTGCCGAGCGCTCGGGCGTCTCCAAGGACTTGCTGACCCAGGCGCTGGGCCTGGGCTCGGCGGCCTCGTTTGCACTGCAGCTCACGGGCAGCCAGTACCTGGCCAAGGACATCTTCCCGGAAAAGATGTTTTCCGCGGCCTACGCCCACAAGGATTTGCAACTGGCACTGGCGCTGTCGCGCAATGTGGGCCTGACCGACGGCCTGACCGAATGCACGGCGCAGCAGTTGCACCAATCCATGGACCGCGGTTATGCGCACAACTATTACCCGGTGATGTACCGCGTCATTGCGGGCCAGGAGGAAAAGCCATGAACGAGCTGCCTGTACTCGATGACTGGCTGGTGCACCGCGGGCGCTTTGTGAATCTCGTATTCATGCTGCAAAGCGGTGAAAAGGAATGGCTGATCAAGCTCCATGACGGCGCCATTGAAAGCATTCAGACCGGCCCGTTTGTCATGCCGCGCTGGACTTTTCGCCTCGCCGCCAGCAGCCAAGCCTGGGAGAAACATCACGCGGCCACGCCCACGCCCGGTTATCACGACCTGATGGCGATGTGCAAGTTCCGGCATTTGCGCATCGAAGGCGACCAGCATGGCTTCATGTGCAATCTGCTGTATTTCAAGGATTTGATCAAGGCGCTTTCAGGAGTCATGCAATGAGCCATATCGAGAAAATCTCCGGCGGCTATGTGCATTTCGACATCCAGGGACAAAGCCACCGCGTCTATTTTGAAACCGCGGGCACAGGGCCGGTATTGCTGTGCCTGCATACCGCAGGCAGCGATTCGCGCCAATACCGCGGCATTCTCAATTGCAGCGCCATCACCGAGCGCTTCCAGGTCGTGTGCTTCGATCTGCCCCACCACGGAAAATCCTCGCCACCCGCAGGCTGGCAGCAGCGTGAGTACCGACTGACATCGCAGCTTTATGTGGACACCATCATTGGCTTCATGCAGGCCATGGACATCGAACGCCCCCTGGCCATGGGCTGCTCGATAGGCGGGCGCGTGGTGCTGCACCTGGCGCTGCAGCATGCCGAAAAATTCCGCGGGCTCATAGGCCTGCAGTCGGGCGCGCATGTGAACCCTTACTACAACCTCGAATGGCTGCACCGACCCGACGTGCACGGCGGCGAAGTCTGCGCCGGCATCGTCTCGGGGCTGATAGGTCCGCACGCGGCCAGCGACGACCGCTGGGAAACGCTTTGGCATTACATGCAGGGCGGGCCTGGCGTGTTCCAGGGCGATCTGCATTTCTACAAATCGGAAGGCGATCTGCGTGCCATCGCCCACCAGATCGACACCCGCAAATGCCCGCTGCATCTGCTCACGGGGGAATTCGATTATTCGTGCACGCCCGACGACTCGCGCGATCTGGCGCAAATGATTGCCGGCGCGCATTTGAAGATCATGCCGGGCCTGGGCCATTTCCCGATGAGCGAGGCGCCCGCGGAATTCATCGCCCACCTGCTGCCCGTGCTGCAGCAATTTCATTGACACGCCAACAACCATACTGGAGACAAGAATGAAATTCAAAAGTCAAACTGCGTTATTCCTGGGCGCCATCGCGCTGGCCTGCGGCGCCCAGGCTCAGGGCAGCGGCGCGAAAATCTCCGACGGCGTGGTGCGCATTGGCGTGCTCACCGATATCAGCGGCCCGTTCATGGACAACGTCGGCCGCGGCTCGATTGCTGCCACTGAAATCGCCATCGAGGAGTTTGGTGGCAAGGTGCTCGGTTATCCCATTGAAATGGTTTCCGCCGATCATCAGAACAAGGCCGATATTGCCTCGACCAAGACACGCGAATGGTTTGACCGCGACAAGGTCGATACCGTGACCGAATTGGGCAACAGCGCGGTGGCGCTGGCCGCGATGCGCATTGCCCAGGAGAAGAACCGCATGACCATGGTCACCGGCGCGGGCGCGGTACGCATCAGCGACGAGGACTGCACGGCCAACAATGTGCACTGGGTCTACGACACCTATGCGCTGGCCAACGTCGGCACCAAGTCGCTGGTCAAGCGCGGCGTCAAGACCTGGTACTACCTGACGGCGGACTACGCTTTCGGCCATTCGCTTGAAGCCGACGGCAGGAAATTCATCGAGGAGGCCGGCGGCAAGGTGCTGGGCGCCTCGCGCTATCCCTTCCCGGTCAATGACTTTGCCTCCTACATTCTCAAGGCCAAGGAAAGCAAGGCCAATGCGGTGGCGATTGCCACTGCCGGGCTGGACCTGCAAAACGCGATCAAGCAGGGCCGGGAATTCGGCCTGGGCGCGGGCGGTCAGGCCAGCGTCGCACTGCTGATGAGCATCATGGACGTGCATGGCCTGGGCCTGAGGAACGCCGGCGGCATGATGTTTGCCGAGACCTTTTACTGGGACCTCGACGATGCCTCGCGCCAGTTTGCCGAGCGCTTCTTCAAGAAGATGAAGAAGATGCCCACGGCGCTGCAGGCCGGCCAGTACTCGGCCGTGCGCACCTACCTCAAGGCGGTGGAGCAGGCGCGCAGCGACGAAGTCGGCGCCGTGATCCAGGCCATGAAGGGCATGCAGATCAACGATGCCTTTGCCAGGAACGGCGTGCTGCGCGCCGACGGCAAGATGGTGCACGACATGTATCTGGTCCAGGTCAAGACGCCGGCCGAGTCAAAGAAGCCCTGGGACTATTACAAGATCGTCGAGACCGTCGCCGGCAAGGACGCTTTTGCCAGCCTGAACGACAGCAAGTGTTCGCTGGTCAAGAAGTAGCAGGCACCATGCAAGCCTACGAGGTGTATGCGATCAAGTACGCGTCGGTGGACCGGCCGCGCCAGAGCAACTTTCTGGCGCCGGCCGGCGGCGATCCCGCGGCCCCCATGGCGCTCGACTTCTTTGTCTGGCTGGTCAAGGGCCATGGCCTGCTGCTGCTCGTGGACACCGGCTTCAGCCAGGTGTCGGCGCTGGCGCGACAGCGCAGCTTCCTGCTGTCGCCGGTCGAATCGCTGCAGCGACTGGGCGTGCAAGCCGGCGATATCCAGCACCTTGCCATCACCCACCTGCACTACGACCACGCGGGCAATGTGCATCTGTTCCCGAACGCGCGCATCTGGCTGCAGCAGCGCGAGATGGCCTATGCGACCGGCCAATGCATGTGCGATGCCAAACAAAACCATTTCTTTGCGCTGGACGACATAGCGGTGGTGCTCAAGCGCCTGTATGCCGGCGATGTATGCCTGATCGACGGCGACCATGCGTTTGCGCCCGGCATTGATTTTCACCGCATAGGCGGGCATACCGACGGCCTGCAGGTGGTGTCGGTGATGACCGCCGCAGGCCGGGTGGTGCTGGCGTCCGACGCCGCGCACTATTACGAGAACCTGCAGCAGCGCAATCCGTTTCCGGCCATCCACAGCCGCGCGGACATGATGGCCGGCTATGACCGCATCGAGGCCCTTGCCGGCAGCCCGGAGCTGATCGTTCCCGGCCATGACCCCTTGGTCTGCGAACGCTTCGAGCGCGTCGCCGTCGCCGACGCGCATATCTACCGCATTGCCTGAGACCCGGCGCGCGCCAGCGCCAGGCTCGGCAGCAAGGCCAGGCCGGCCAGGCCGGCCAGGCCTCCCGCAAGCCACAGCGTGGCCGGCAGATCCCACGCATCGACCACGCGGCCTCCGGCCCAGGCGCCCAGCGCAATGCCTGCATTGAACACCGCCACATACAAGGCGCTGGCGATCTCCACGGCGCGCGGCGCGGCCTGCATCATCCAGGTCATCAGGCCCACCGATACGCCGCCGTAGGCCAGGCCCCAGAGCAGCAGGGCCACGCCGGCGCCCACATGCGAATCGGCCAAGGCCAGGAACAGCCAGGGTGCAAGCAGCAGGCCCAGCGCAATGGCCGCCACGGTTGCCGCGCTGCGCCGCGCGGCGCTGACGCCCGCCAGAAAATTGCCGGCCATGCCCGCGATGCCATAGGCCAGCAGCAGGCCGCCCAGCCATTGCACGTCGAATTGCGCCACCGACAGCAGCAGCGGGCGCACAAAGGTAAACGCCATGAAATGCCCGGCCACCAGCAGCAGCGTCAGCGCCAGCCCGGCCTGCAGCCGGCGGTTGGCCAGCTGTTCGCCAAATTGGCGCAGGCGCACCGACCCGGTGGCCGGCAGCGGCGGCATCACGGTCAGGTGCAGCGCCAGCACCAGGGCACTGAGCAAGGCCATGCCGGCAAAAGCCCAGCGCCAGCCCGCAAGATCGCCGACCAGCGCGCCCAACGGCACGCCCAGCACCGACGCGGCCGCCACCCCGCCGAAGATGATGGAGGTTGCCAGGCCGACCGCATGCCCGGGCACCAGCCGCGCCGCCAGGCCGCCGGCAATGGCCCAGATTCCGCCCATGCACAAGCCGACCAGCACGCGCGCCGCCAGCATCCAGCCCAGGCCCGGCGCGAGTGCCGCGGCCAGGTTGGCGATCACCAGCAGGCCTATCAGGCCGCCAAGCATCCGGCGCCGGTCCGTGGCGCCCGCGAGAATCACCACCAGCGGCGCGAACAGCGCGGCCAGCAGCGCGGGCAGCGAGATCAGCAAGCCGGCCGTGCCGGTCGAGGTCTGCAAGCTGTCGGCAATGGGCGTTAGCAGACCCACGGGCAGCATTTCCGTGGTCACGACGCAGAAGGTGGCGAGGCCGGCGGCAATCACGGCAGCCCAGGGATGGCGGGCCGCGGGCGCGGCGGCGCAGGAAGACAATGGCATGGCGGATATTCCTGGTATCGAACAATGGGGAGCGTCAATCACGCCTGGGCCTTGGCCAGGCCCTGCCGGTGCAGCCGGCCATGGGCCCACAGCGCCAGCAGCAGCACGGCGGTCCCGGCGCACAGCGCCACGCGAAAGCCTGCCGCTGCACCGGCGCCATCCACCATCCGGCCGGAGGCCGCGGCGCCCAGCGCAATGCCGACATTGAGCCCGGCCAGCAGCCAGGTGATGCCTTCGGTCAGCTGCTGCGCCGGCACCAGCCGCTCGACCAGCGACATTGCGACAATCATGGTGGGCGCAAAGAACAGTCCGGCCAGCAGCACGGCCCCCGCCAGCGCGGCAATGCTGTCGACCCACAGCAGCGGCAGCGTGGTGGCGGCCGTCGCCAGCCCGCCCAGCAGCAGCAGGCGGTGGCCAGGTGTTTGCAGCGCGCCGGCGCCAAACAGCAGCCCGGCCAGCGCCGAGCCTGCGGCATACGCCGCGAGCACCCCGCTGGCCGCCGCCGGCCGGCCGGCCTGCGCGGCAAAAGCGACGCTGACGATATCCACCGTGCCGACAATCACGCCCATGGCCAGCATCAGCAGCGCCAGCAGGCGCACATCGGCCAGGCGCATCACCGAAGCGCAAGCCCTGCCCGCGGCGGGCGCTTCGACCGGCGGCTCGGTGGCGCGCTGCAGCACCAGGGCGGCAACCCCCAGCAGCAGCGCCAGCGCCGCGGCCAGCGGGCCGGCCGCAGGCGCCAGCGCCACGCACAGGCCCACCGACAGCGGCGGCCCCGCAATGAACGTGACTTCATCGAGCACCGTTTCCAGCGCATAGGCCGTCTGCAGCCGCGGCTGGCCGCGGTAGATCGCGGTCCAGCGCGCGCGCACCATGGCCGACAGGCTGGGCATGGCGCCGGCCAGCAAGGCGCCGACAAACAGGGTCCAGTCGGCAGCCTGCCACCAGGCGCTGGCGCACAGCACCAGCATGCCGATGGCGCTGATGGCCGCGGCGGCGGGCAGCACCCGGCCCTGGCCGTGGCGGTCCACCTGGCGCGAGATCTGCGGCGACAGCAAGGCGTAGGTCAGCACGAACGTCGCCGACACCGCGCCGGCCAGCGCATAGCTGCCGCGCAGCAGCGCCAGCATGGTGATGATGCCTATGCCCGTCATGGGCAGCGCCAGCCGCGCCAGCAGGCCGGCCAGCGCAAAGGCCCTGGCACCGGGTGCGGCAAAAAGTTCTCGATAGGGGTTGCTCATCTCTTTCTCCGCGAAACGCGCGCTTGCCGGCAAAGGGCTGGGCGGCGACAATACATACACAGCGTATGAATAGAATCGTACATTCATACGCTACGTATGTAAATAATCATGCACACCGTATGCAAGGAGAAGAAATGGTTCGCCGCACCCGCGCCGAGATGGAAGAAACCCGTGCAAGCTTGCTGGCCACCGCGCGCCAGGTGTTTGCCGCACAGGGCTACGCCGACACGTCCATGGACGAGATGACCGCGCAGGCCGGCCTCACGCGCGGCGCGCTCTATCACCACTTTGGCGACAAGAAAGGCCTGCTGGCGGCGGTGACGGCGCAGATCGACGCCGAGATGGATGCGCGCCTGCAAGCCATCTCCGACAGCGCCCAGGACGCCTGGCAAGGCTTTCGCCAGCGCTGCCGCGCGTATCTGGAAATGGCGCTGGAGCCCGAAATCCAGCGCATCGTGCTGCGCGACGCACGCGCGGTGCTTGGCGCTGCCACGCCCGATTCGCAGCGCCACTGCCTGGATTCCATGCAGAGATTGCTTGAAAACCTGATGGCCCAAGGCGTGCTGGCCGACGCCGATGCGCGCGCGCTGGCCGCGCTGATCTACGGCAGCCTGAGCGAGGCGGCCTTCTGGATTGCCGATGGCGAGGACGGCGATGCGCGCCTGGCGAGCGCCAGCCAGGCGCTGGATCTGCTGCTGCGCGGGCTGCTGGCCCGGGCCTGACAGACAGGCCCTGGGCTCACGCCAGGCAAGCTGCCGGCCTCAAAAGAACGCCACATCCGGCGCACTCTCCAACGCCCAGAGCTGGCGCGAAATCCGCTCCAGCGCCTGCGCCCCCAGCACCGGCCCGGCAAACTCTTCCAGCTTGGATTGCAGGTCGTCATCGGTCAGCGGCAGGTCAGGGTCGCCCTTGCGCGTGGGCTGCAGGAAACGGTGCTGCGTGCCGTCATGCAGCGTGATGGCCACCGCGGCGGCGCGCTGGCCCGGAAACTGCCCGTCCAGCACGGCATCGACTTCCAGCACCACGCGCGCCATCAGCGCGCGCAGCGCCGGGTCGGCCAGGCGCGCGTCGTCAAATGCCGCCAGACGCACGCTGCCAAACAGCAAGGCCGTGGCCACCACGTAGGGAATGCTGAAGCGCGCTTCCGCGGCCGTGCTTGGCGTGGGATTTCCGGCGACGGCCAGCGCCGGCGCATAGGTGCAGACGCGGATTTCGGCGATGTCCGCGGCGTGTATGCCATGGGCCTGCTGCAGCGCCAGCGCGCCGTCTATGGGCGCAAACGTGTGGCCGCAGCAGGTATGGTTCTTGAACGTCATCGAACCGATGTTGAAGACCTCGCCCAGGTCGGCCAGCACCGGCGCCCAGTCGGGCGCGTTGCTCATTGCCACGCCCATGCCCATCTTGCCCTCGAACACATCAAGCGAACCCGTCACGCCCTGGCGTGCCATGGCAGCCGCGGCGACGCCGGCCTCGGCGGCGCGGCCCGAATGCAGCGGCTTGGACATCGAGTCCATCTGGAAAGCCTGCTGCAGTCCGGCGGCAAACGTCGCCGAAGTGCACAGCGCATGCGTGAACTGCGCCGCGTCCAGGCGCAGCAGATAGGCCGCGGCCGCGGCCGCGCCAAACGTGCCGACGGTGCCGGTGTTGTGCCAGTGCTGGTAATGCGCGCGCCCCAGGATCTGGCCTATGCGCGTCGACACCTCGTAGCCGACAATCACCGCCCGCAGGAATTCCTCGCCGCTGGCCTGCTGCTGCTGCGCCACCGCCAGCGCTGCGGAAATCGTCGGCGCGCCCGGGTGGTAGATGGCGTGCTTGAAGATGTCGTCGACTTCGGCCGCATGCGAGGCCGTGCCGTGAATCAGCGCTGCGGCTTTGACTGTCGCGCGCCGCCCCAGCGCCAGGCGCGCCGGGCCGCGGTCCAGGTCTTCGGCCATGGCCTTTTCCAGCAGCGGCGTGGGGTTCATGCCATAGCCGGCAATCAGCGCCGCATACCAGTCGACCACGGCGCGCTTGGCATGGTGCCTGACACCGGCAGTCACAGGCCGGGAATGGAAGCTGGCGCCGAAATGGCCGAGGGTTTGACTGACGTACATGGCGAGGGCGGGTGGCGTGCCACCAGGGAATGGGGGATGAGCAAAGGATATATCTGACGTCCAGGACCAGACATATCCTTTGCTCATGTCCGCCCGCACAATTGGAACAACTGGCGCGGGCTTGCCGGGGAGAAGATGCAGGCACTCCCGCTGCACCGAAGCCAAGCGGCGGGAAACACAACAGGAGACAAGACAATGCAACGCCGTACCGGAATCACCGCCTTGCTGGCCCTCGCGGGACTGGCCCTTGGCACAGGGGCTGCCGCCGCCGACAAGTATCCATCCAAACCCGTCAAGATCGTTGTCGGCTTCCAGGCTGGCGGGCCCACCGACGTCGTGGCCCGTCTGGTCGCCAAGGCCTTGCAAGATGAACTCAAGGGCGCGTTTGTCGTCGAGAACAAGCCCGGCGCCACCAGCAACATTGCGTCCGAGACCGTTGCCGCGGCGCAGCCCGACGGCTATACGCTGCTGCTGGCGGCGGCGCCGCTGACGATGAACAAGTTTGTCTTTCCCAAGCAGAAGTTCGACCCGCTCAAGAGCTTCGAGCCGATTTCCAAGATTTCCTCGGCGCCCGGCGTGCTGGCCGTGAGCCCCAAGATGCCCGTGAAGACCTACAAGGAATTCGAGGAGCTGGCAAAGAAGAAACCCAATGCGTTGAGCTACGGCACGACCGGCGCCGGCGGCACCCAGCATATGGCAACCCTGCGGCTTGAACAGCTCACGGGCATAGACATGCTGCATGTGCCCTATTCGGGCGGCTCGGGCGTGCTCAACGACCTGATTGCCGGCGTGGTCGACTCGGCCTTCATGACCTCGACCGGTGCCATGCCCAATCTGCAGGCCGGCAAGGTGATTCCGCTGGCGATAGCCGGCCCCGTGCGCCTGCCCGGCCTGCCCCAGGTGCCCACCTTTGCCGAACTCGGCCTGCCCGGCATGGTGTCCGACTCCTGGAACGGCCTGCTTGCGCCCGCCGGCACGCCTCAGCCGGTGATCGATCAGCTGGCCCGGGCGATCGCCAAGGCCGTGCAGTCCAAGGAGTTCAAGGACACGCTGATTCCCCAGGGCGCGGTGCTGATCGGCAATTCGCCCGGCGAGTTCAAGTCGCAGCTGCAGGCCGAAGTCGTCCACTGGGCCGAGCAGTTCAAGAAAGTCAAGCTCGACTGACCGGTCTCGGGCTCAGATCACCAGCCTCGAGTAGCCCACGCCCCCGCCTTTCTCCACCCTGATCTGCGCGGGGATGCGCTGCTTGAGCGCATCGACATGGCTGATGATGCCAATCATCTTGCCGCTGGCGTTCAAGGCATCAAGCGCCGTGAGCGCCACTTCCAGCGTATCGGCGTCCAGCGTGCCAAAGCCTTCGTCGAGAAACAGCGAATCTATCGAGGTCTTGCGGCTGACCAGATCGGACAGCGCCAGCGCCAGCGCCAGGCTGACCAGGAAAGACTCGCCGCCCGACAGCGTGCGCGTGTCGCGCGCCACGTCGCCCTGCCAGCTGTCGACAATGTCGAGTTCCAGCGCTCCCGTGGGCTTGCGCACCAGCAGGTAGCGGCCGTGCAGTCGCAGCAGATGGCGGTTGGCCAGATGCAGCAGATGGTCCAGCGTCAGCCCTTGGGCGAACTTGCGGAACTTGTCGCCCTTGGCCGAGCCTATCAGGCCGTCGAGGTGCTGCCACAGGTCGCTGTCCCGCGCCTGCAGCGCAATCTGCGCAAACAGCGCCTGCTGGCCTTCGCGCCGGCGGGCATCGTCATCCAGGCGCGCATTTGCCGCGCCGCGCTCGGCGCCCAGCTGGGCCCGCTCCTGCTCCAGCGATTGCAGGCGCGCGCTCAGCTGTTCCGACACCTCGCTTGTCAGCGCATGGGCCTGCAGCTGGGCATGGCGCGCGCGCGCCGCGGCCTGCAAGGCCTGCTGCTGCTGCACCGCCTCCTGCAGCCGCTGCTGCAGCGCGGCAAGCTGCGCGCGCTCGGCGGGCGCAAGCAACGCCTGCAGATAGGCGTTTTCATCGGCAAACACGCTGTCGCCCAGCGCCTGTTGCCAGGCGGCGGCGCATTGCGCGGCTTCCGTGGTCTGCGCGTCCAGCGTGGCCTGGGCCTGCAGCGCCTGGCCCTGCAGGCCGGCAAGCTGCTGCGCGCCCTGCTCCATCAGCGCCAGGCATTGCGCCAGATCCTGGGCCAGGGCCGGGGCCGCTCCGGTGGCCAGCGCGGCCTGCGCCTGCCAGCGCTGCTCCCACAGCCGCGCCTGGCTTTGCGCGGCGTCGCGCGCCGGCAGCAGCTGGGCCAGGGACTGCGCCAGCTGCTGCAGCCGCACCTCGCCCGCCTGCCACTGCTGCCAGGCGGATTGCTGCGCCTGCAGCCACTGCGCCGCGGCGTCAAGCGTGGGCACCTCGGCCTGGCCGGCATCGGCCAGCGAGGCCTGCAATTGCGCCTGCAGCGCGTCCTGGGACTTGGCCAGCTCCTGCAGCGCGGCCTGGGCCGCCTGCATGCGCGCCGTCAATTCCTGCAGCGTCTGTTGCGCCAGCGCCTGGTCACTGCGCGCCGTGAGCAGCGCCCGCTCGGCCTGGCCGGCCTGGTCCTTGGCATCGCGCAGCCGGCGCTCGCCGCGCTCCACCGCCTGCAGCGCCTCGCCCAGTGCGCCCAGGGCCTGCGCGCATTGCGCCTGTGAGTCGGCAAGTCTGTCCGGCTGCTGCCAGCCATGGGCTGCGGGGGATTGTTCTGCGGGCAATTGCGCGCACAGCCCGGACCAGGCCTGGGACCAGCGCCCGGCAAGATCGCTGTGCAGCGCGGCGCGCTGTGCCTGCAGCGCGCGCTGCGTGGCTTCCATGCGCGCGAGTTCCTCGGTTGCGGCCTCGCCCTGCTGGCGCAGCGCATCGAGTTCGGCGCGCCGCTGGGCGAGCTGCTGGCGCGTGGCCGAGGCATCAAGCGCCTGGTAGCTTTCGACCGCCGGGTGCTCCAGCGCGCCGCACAGCGGGCAGGCCTCGCCGGGCTGCAGCCCCTGGCGGTGCTCCGCCAGGCTTTGTATCAGTTGCTCGCGCTCGAGCAACTGCTGCTGGCTGGCGACCAGTTCATTGGTCAGCTTCCACTGGCTGCGCAGCTGAGCGCGTGCGCTGCCCTGCGCCTGCTGCTGGTCGGCCGCGGCGCGTTCGGCCTGCTGCAGCGTGCGCAGCTGCTGCTCCAGGCCCAGGCGTTCCTGCGCGCGTTCCAGCAGGCCTTGCCAGCTGTGCGCCTGCGCCTGCAACTGCTGCCAGCGCGCGCGCAGCGCGCTGCTGTCGGCTTGTCCGTCCAGCACGAGCTGCAGCGCACTGGCCGCAGCTTGCACGGCTGCGCCGGCATCGGCCTGGGCCTGCAGCGCGGGCGCGATGCGCGCCGCCGCGTCCGCGGCCTGCTGCTGCGCGCGCGCCACCTGCTGCGCCAGTGCATTGCAGCCCTGCTGCTGCGTGCCTTGCTGCTGCGCGAGTTCGGCGCGCTGCTGGAGCTGCTGGCGCCAGCCGCTCAGGCGTTCGCCCAGACTGGCCTGCGCGGCATGCGTGGCGCGGTACTGCGCCAAGGTCTGCTGCTCGGCCACCAGACAATCGAGCTGCTGCTGCGCCGCTTGCGCGGCCTGGGCGGCAAGCTGCCGCGCCTGGCGGTGGTGGTGGGCCTGGGCGCTGCGCAGCTGCTGCTCGCTTGCCGCAAGCTGGCTCTGCCTGGCCTGGCTTTCGCCGCGCGCTGCCTGGGCTCTGTGCCAGGCCAGATGCAGGGGCTGCAAGGCCTGGGCGGGGGCGCTCAGCGCCAGCCGCTGCAGTTCGGGCGCCGCATCGTGCAGCGCCTGGCCGGCCTGGGCACAGCTGTGGTCCGCGGCCTGCATGGCCTGCTGCGCCTGGGCAAGCTGCTCCAGCCACTGCTGCTGGGCCTGGGCCGTGGCATGGGCTTGCTGCAACTGGGTCAGCTGGGCCTGCAGCCGGCCATCGTCGGCCTGCAGCGCCGCGCGCTCGTCATCGGACAGCAGCTGCACGCCATCTGCCTGGGCCTGGTGGCGCGCCAGCGTCTGGCGCGCTTCACGGGCGCTTTCAAACACCGCGGCCGAAATATCGCCGTAGATTTCCGTGCCCGTGAGTTCCTCGAGCAGTTCGGCGCGCTCGTTGGCGCTGGCCGTGAGAAACGCCGCGAAGCCGCCCTGGGCCAGCAGCATGGACTTGGTGAAGCGCGCGAAGTCCAGGCCGGTGATCGCGGCCACGCGCTTGAGCTTGTCATTGCTCTGGCTGCTCAGTATCACCCCTTCGCGCGTCGCCAGCTCGACCTTGGGCGCCTGCAGCGCGCCGTCAACGCGGTCGCGCGCGCGCCGCTGGCTCCAGTAGGCGCGGTAATGCCGGCCCTGTACTTCGAATTCCACTTCGGCCAGGCAATCCGTCGTATGGCGCGTCATCAGGTCGTTGGCCGAGGCGCTGAGGCTGCTCAGCCGCGGGGTCTCGTGGTACAGCGCCACGCAGATGGCGTCCAGCAGCGTGGACTTGCCCGCTCCCGTGGGGCCGGTGATCGCGAACAGGCTGCTTTCGGTGAACGGCGCCCGGGTGAAATCGATTTTCCACTCGCCCTTGAGCGAGTTGAGGTTCTTGAAGCGCAGGCTGTTGATCTTCATTCGCCATGCCCCTGGGCCGCGGCCTGCAGACGCGCCACGACGCCGCGATAGCGTTCGCTGAGCGCGCCGTGCAGTTCGGGCGTCAGCGTCTCCTCGGCAAGCCGGCGCGCAAACACTTCATCGGGTGTCAGCTCATCGAGCGACTCGCGCCCCTGGGCCGCGAGCTGCGCGGCCTGCGGACCGCGCTGGCGCCTGATGCGCAGCGTCTCCAGCGGCAGCCCCTGGACCAGCGCCTCGACGCGGGCCGCGAGGTCGTTGAGGTAGTCGTCGTCCTGTACCGTGACTTCCAGCCACACCGGGCGCTCGGCCGTGCCCGCGCCCGCGGCCGCCTGCAGCAGCGGCGGCAAGCCCGCTAGACTGGCGCTGACCGCGACCAGGGGCTGGAACACCGGCACCGGCAAGGGTGTGACGCCCTGCAGGCCGGGTTCGGCCAGATCGACGATCAGCACCCGCTTGGCCTGGCGCGCTTCGTCAAAGCCCAGTGGTATGGGCGAGCCGCAATAGCGTATGTGCTCCAAGCCGCCGACTTTCTGCGGCTTGTGGATATGGCCGAGCGCGATGTAGTCGGCCGCGGGAAACGCGTTGGTCGCAAAGGCTTCAAGCGCGCCCACATAGATTTCGCGCACCGACTCGTTGCTGCTCGCGCCCACGGTGGTCAGATGGCCGGTGGCAATGATGGGCAGGCGGCGTCCCAGCGACGCCTGCAACTTCGTCTGCAGCAGCTGCGCCTTGGCATATACCGCCTGGTAGGTGGCCTGGATCGCGCACTGCAGCGCCTGCTGCTTTTCCTGCGCGCTCTGCCCGGCCTGGCTTTGCACCACATCGCGCGCGCGGATGAAAGGCAGGGCGCAGACGATGCAGCCGGGCTCACCGCTGCGCAGCGGCAGGGTCACGACATGCGCATCCAGCGCGCCCACGGCAGCGATCACCGTGGTCTTGAGGCAGGCCAGCAGCGAAAGATTCTCTTCAAGCACGCTGACCGAGTCATGGTTGCCGCCCAGCAGCAGCAAGGCCACGCCTGCCGCGTGCAGGCGCGCTACCAGTTGGCTGTAGAGCGCGCGCGCATAGCTGGGCGGCGCGCCGGTGTCGAAGATATCGCCGGCAATCAGCACCGCATCCACGGCATGGACCTGCACCTGTTCGAGCAGCCAGTCCACCAGTGCCTGGTGCTCGGCCTCGCGGGTCTTGCCCATGAAATGCTGGCCCAGATGCCAGTCGGAAGTATGAAGAATGCGCATGGGGGCCTATTGTCCTCCCCCTGGGCGCCGGGCGCGTGCGTTTGAGCCGCTAAAAGGCGCTCGCGCTCGACCTCAGAAGCGCTTCATTCCCGTGCCCTTGACGATGTCCGCCCAGCGCTGCGTATCGGCCTTGACCATCTTCTCGGTGTCCGCCTGGCTGGTGCCCAGCACCTGGAAGCCGGCCTCGCTCAGCGTGGTCTTGACCTGGGCATCGCCCATGACCTCGACAATCGCGGTATTGAGCGTGGCAATCACCGGGCGCGGCGTGCCCGCGGGCACGAAGAACGCGATCCAGGATGAGAAGTTCACCTTGGGCAGGCCGACCTCGGCAAAGGTCGCCACGTCGGGCATCAGTGCCGAGCGTTGCGCGGCCGTCGTGGCGAGCGCGCGCATCTTGCCGCCGTTGACCTGGGCCAGGCCCAGCGCCGTGGTGACGAACGCGGCTTCGGCGTCGCCGGCGACAATCGCCGTGATGGCGTCCCCAGTGGAGCGGTAATGGATGGCCTCGATCTTGAAGCCGCCCTGCGTGGCAAACAGCTCCGCGCCGAAATGCCCGGGCGTGCCCGCGCCGAAGGTCGCAAAATTGACCTTGCCCTGGCGCGCCTTCATGCCGCTCACGAACTCTTCCACGCTCTTGTAGGGCGAATGCACGGGCACCACCAGCAGGAAGTTGGCGCGCGCGACTTCGGATACCGCCACCAGTTCCTTGAGCGGGTCATAGCGCAGGTTCTCGAACGCCGACGGCGCGATGCTGATCGAGCCGACTTCGGCCAGCAGCACGTTGTAGCCGTCGGCCGGGCTCTTGGTGGCCAGTTGCACCGCGATCTGCCCGCCCGCGCCCGTGCGGTTTTCCACGGTCACGGCCTGCCTGAGCCTGTCGCCCAGCTTGATGCCGACCACGCGGGCCACGATGTCTGGCCCCGTGCCCGGAGGAAATCCGACGCTGACCTTGACGGGCCGGTCCGGGTAGCCCTGGGCCAAGGCAAGGCCGGCGGGCAGCGTCGCCAGCAGGCCGGCGGCCGTGAGCGTGAGCACGCCGCGGCGGCTGGGGGCAAAGCAGGAAGATGGGGTGGATTTCATGTCTCGTCTTATGGTTGGTTTTATCGGTACTGCCGCCTGCGCGGCAGCGTTCACACCGGCAACTGGATCTCGTCGCCGAAGGGTTCGAGCTGCCGGCCCACGCCCGCGGGCCAGCTGCGCGCGATGGCATCGGAATCCCAGCCGCCTTCGCGCAAGGCGATGCGCACTTCCGATGGCTGGGACCACAGCGACAGCTTGTCGCCGCCCAGGCCTATGCATTGCCCGGTGATCTGCGCGGCCTGTTCCGAGGCAAGAAACACCAGCAGCGGCGCCACGTCCTCGGGCGTTCCCAGGCCCAGCCCCTGGCGCAGCGAAGCGGGCAGCGGCTCGCCGCGCTCGGCCGCCTCGGCAAACGGCACCAGCGCGGGAATGCTGGCCACCATTTGCGTCATGGCCACGGGAACAATCGCATTGACGGTGATGTGGGCGCGCGCGCATTCCGTGGCCCAGGTGCGCGCCATCGCGGCGATGCCGGCCTTGGCGGCCGCATAGTTGCCCTGGCCGAACTTGCCGCGCTGCCCCGAGATGGAGCTCACCAGCACGACGCGCCCGCCCTGGCCCTGCGCGCGCATCTGGCGCACCGCGGCGCGCGCGCAGGTGAAGCTGCCGCGCAGATGCGTCTGCGTCACCAGATCGAACTCTTCGTCCGACATGTTCCACAGCACGCGGTCGCGCAGTATGCCGGCATTGGTGCACATCAGGTCCAGCCGGCCGAAACGCTCCACGGCGCGCGCCACCAACCGGTCCGCGGCCTCGGCCGTGCCCACGGCCACCACCTCGGCCACGGCCTGCCCGCCTTCGGCTTCTATCAGCGCGACCGCGCGCGCCGCCGCCTCGGCGTCCACGTCGTTGATCACCACGCCCGCCCCGGCGCGCGCCAGCGCGCAGGCAAACGCCAGGCCCAGGCCGCGCCCGCTGCCGGTCACGATGGCCGACTGGCCCGACAAATCCATGCTGTTTTCTTTCATCGCTGTCTCCTCAACGTCCCGTGAAGCGCGCTGCGCGCTTTTCCATGAACGCGCGTGGTCCTTCACGCGCATCCTGCGAAGCCATCACCAGGCGCTTGGCCTCGTTCTCGATCGCATAGCCTTCGTCCAGCGCCAGGCCGCTGGTCGCGCGCACCGTGCGCTTGACCGCCTGCACGGCCAGCGGCCCGTTGGCTGCAATGCGCTGCGCCAGTGCCTGCGCCCGCGCCAGCAGCTCCTGCGCGGGCACCACATGGTTGATCAGCCCCAAATGCCGGGCCTGGGCCGCATCGACCGGCTCGCCCGTGAGCAGGAACTCCATGGCCAGCGCATGCGGAATCTGCCGCGTGAGCCGCACCAAAGAGCCTGCAAATGGAATCACGCCGCGGCGCACTTCGGGCAGGCCGAACTGCGCATGCTCGGCGGCAATGCGGATGTCGGTGCCCAGCAGCATCTCCATGCCGCCGGCCAGGCAGGCGCCGTTGATTGCGGCAATCAGCGGCTTGTCAAGCGGATAGTCGCGCAGCGACGAAGCGGCCATCACGAAAGGCTCATGCAGCACGCGCAGATCCCAGGCATCGGTTGGCGCACGGTCGCCGCTGATCAGCGGCACCATCGTGGCGAGGTCACCGCCCGCGCAAAACGCCTTGTCGCCCGTGCCCGTCAGAATGCCCACGCGCAGTTCGGGGTCGGCGGCGAAATCGCGCAGCGCATCGGCCAGGCGGCACACCAGCTCGGGCGTGAGCGCATTGCGCGCCGCCGGCCGGTTCAGGGTGAAGGTGGCGATCGCGCCAGCCTTCTCGTACAGCAGCGGCACAGCGGCATCAGTCATGGCGGCGCTCCTGCTGCGCCAGCGCGGCCACCAGGCCGTCGCGCAGATCGAACTTCTTCACCTTGCCGCTGGGCGTGAGCGGGTAGGCGTCGACAAAGCGTATGTATTTGGGCAGTTTGTGCCGGCCGATATGGGCGCGGCAATAGGCCTGGACCGCGTCTTCGTCCAGCGCATGGCCTGCGCGGCGCTGGATGAAGGCCGCCGATTCCTCGCCCATGTAGGGGTCGGGAATGCCCACCACCTGGGCCTGCTCGATTGCCGGGTGGCGCAGCAAAAAGCTCTCCACTTCGGCCGGGTAGACGTTCTCGCCGCCGCGGATGATCATGTCCTTGATGCGCCCGGCAATGCGGATATAGCCGGCGGCGTCCATGGTCGCCAGGTCGCCGCTGTGCAGCCAGCCGTCGGCGTCTATGGCCTGCGCTGTCTTGTCGGGCATCTTGTAATAGCCCTGCATCACGCCAAAGCCCTTGATCAGCAGCTCGCCGACCTGGCCCAGCGCCACCGGCTGGTTGTCGGCGTCGACGATCCGCGCCGCAACATGCGCCAGCGGCTTGCCTACCGTCGCCGACTTGAGTTCAAAGCTGTCACCGGCAAGCGTGCCCGTGACCATGGGGCTGGCCTCGGTCATGCCGAAGCCGATCACGGGGTCGGCGCCGAATTGCCGCTTGACCTGCTCGAGCAGCGGCACCGGAATCGGCGTGCCCCCCGACAGCACGAGGCGCAGGCTGCGCGTATCGAATTCACCGGCCCGGGGGTGCTGCAGCATGGCGATCAGCATCGTGGGCACGCCGTGCAGGATGGTCGCGCGCTCCTGCGCGATCAGCTCCAGCAGCTTGAGCGGCTCGAACTGTATGGCCTTGACCAGCGTCGCGCCATGGCTCAGCAGGCCCAGCACGTCAACCACGTTGCCCGCCGTGTGAAAGAACGGCATGGCAGTCACCATGCGGTCGCCGGCGCGAAAGCCCGCGCGCGCGCCGAACAGCCTGGCGTTGTTGAGCGTGCCCCGGTGCGTGATCATCGCGCCCTTGGGCGCGCCCGTGGTGCCGCTGGTGAACTGGATCTGCGAGACGTCGCCTGGCTGCACCGCCGCCTGGCGCTGCGCCAGGGCCTGGCTGGAAACGCTGCGGCCCAGCGCCACCATGTCGTCGAAAGCCAGTGCCCCCGCGCAGCCGCGGTCCGCGCCTATCAGCACCACCTGGCGCAGATCGGCAAACGCCGCCGACGCCAGCGGCAGCGACGCGGCGCGTTCCGCGAGCTCGGGCACCAGATCGGCCAGCGCCGCGTAGTAGGAATTGCCGCGGTGCTCGGCCATCAGCACCAGCGTATGCACTTCGGCCTGACGCAGCAGATATTCGAGTTCGCTGGAGCGCACATTGGTGTTGACGGTCACCAGCACGGCGCCGATCTTGGGCACGGCCAGCTCCAGCAGCAGCCACTCGGGCATGTTGGTCGCGAGCACCGCGACCTTGTCGCCGGCCTGCACACCCAGCGCGATCAGGCCCTTGGCGACCGCGTTGACGCGTTCGCGCAGGCCGCGGTAATCGAGCCGCAGCTCCAGGCTGTCTTCAGGATAGTGGTAGACGACCGCGTCCCGCGCGCCGCAGGCCTGGGCCTGGTGATCGAGCAGATCGCCCAGTGTCATTTCAAGAAGCTCAAACCCTTCCGCCTCCGCATCCCATACGGATGCCTCGCCGCGTATTGCCATTGCACATGTCCCACAGAAGAAATGCGATACCGCCCGCAGGCGCCTTCTTCAAATGTAGGAAACCCCCGGCCGCAGCGCTGTCCTCCCGGAGGACGACAGGCGGGCGTTCCGGCGGTCCGGCGATCCGGCGCTCCGGCGTTCAGGCGTTCAGGCAGTGGCAGCGCTGCCCACGCGCGAGAAAAGCTCGTTGCGAAAATGAATGCCCATGCGGTCGAACGCCCGCTTGCGGTAGGTCTTGACCGTGGTCAGCGAGACGCCCAGATCGACGGCCACGCCGTCCAGGCTCCAGCCCGCCAGAATGCGCGCGCACACGTCCAGCTCGCGCTCGGTCAGCTGGGCCGCGTCGAGCTGCAGGCGGCTGCGCCAATGCGCGAGCCAGTCGCGCGGCGAGCGCGCGGGCGGCGCCAGCTCGACATGCTTGCGCGCCAGCGCCAGCAGCACCGGACCTACGGTCTCGAACGCCGCCAGATGCCGGTCGCTGAACGCGGGCTGGTGGCGGTGCCGGTAGAGATTGACCGCGAAGATCTGGCCGTCGGCCTGTTGGCGCACGATGGAAATGCGCTCGGCGACGCCATGCGCGTCGTAGACGCGCTGTCGGTGGCCGTCGGGAACTTCACCGGAAGTGATATGACACAGGTGGGCGCGGCCCACGCGGGCGCCCTCCCATTGGAGCGTGCGGTCCTGGGCATGCGGGCCCGCAAGATAAGCCTGCCAGCAGTGCGTGGTACGGTCGGGCACCTCGTGACTGGCCGAGAAATACAGCCGCGGCTCGCAGCCCACCTGGTAGGCGTTCCAGGAAGCCGCGGGAATCAGCGACTGCAGCGTGCCGAGCACCGCGCCGGCGAAGCCGCGCGTGCCCACCGATTCGATCAGCGACACAGTGGTGTCCGGAGCCATGTGCTGTGCTCCGCTGGCGAGCCAGTTTCTCATGTCCCCTCCGGCAGATGGTTCCAGGCACAGTCTGCGCTGCGCCCTATGCCCTGGAACGTAGCCGAGTTGAACGCTTGCGTCCACAGGGATTACTAGGGTGCGCAGGAGTTGCGCCGTCGCAAGGGGCTGCGGGGGCCCGGCGTCGCGCGCCGCCCGACCGATCATCACCGGGCCGGCCTTGCGCCAGACCTGCCCAGGGCGCCTGACGAAGACCGCGAATTTCAGCGGCTAAAACTGCACCCGCGGACCAAGCCCTTGCTGTCATGGCATCACGGCGCGGTGCGCTGCATGCGCTTGCGAGAGCCTGGCCGGTGGGCGCTCGATCTCGCCCGTGGCCAGGCGCAGGTAATAGCGCGCGATATCCAGGTATTCATGCAGTGCTTCATCCGTCACGGTGAAGTTGTGCGGCCGGGGCAGCAGCGACTTGTGCGCGCACAGGTATTCGGCGCGCACCTGGGTCGCGGCTATGCCGAAATGGGCGAAATACAGTTGGCTGCGGCGCAGATGCACGCCCGAGGAGATCAGCACCACATGGTCGGCAGCAAAATGCTGCAATACATCGCTGCTGAACCGCGCGTGCTGCCAGGTGGTCGTGCCGCAGGGCTCGATCAGCACATCGTCCCCGGCCAGACCCAGCGCCAGCAGGGCCTGGCGATAGACCTCGGCTTCGGAAACGCCGTTGTGCGCGGAATCCCCTCCACTGATGATGATCTTGCAGTCGGCGCCTGTGCCGCGGCAGTCGCGCTGCAGCGTGGCCGCCTCGACAATGCGCGCATAGGAAGTGAGGCCTGGCTCTATGCGGCCGGTGGCGGCAATCTTGTCCGTGCCCGCGCCCAGCACCACGATGGCATTGCGCTGGCCCCAGGCGTTGGCGGGCCTGGTGCCATAGGACGCTTGCAGCGGCTCCAGCAACCAGGACGGAACATGGCCGCAGCCCACGGCCAGAAACAGCAACGCCGCCAGCGCGTACAGCGATTGTCCCAGGCGCCGTCGGCGCAAGGCCATGCACAGGGCGGCCAGCAGCACCATGGAGATCAGCAGCGCGAGCGTCATGCGCGCCTCGCTGGCGCAGGACGCGCTGCACGGCAGGCCTTGATGAAAAAGGGCGAAGAGCGCGCTCGGAGTCGGGGCCAGGCTTGCATGGAGAATCCTTGGATCGGTCAAAGGCGGAAAAAAGACGGGCTATCACAATCCTCTTAATAATAGTCAAAAACAATTGAGCTATCAATACCGATTGCAACCTCCCGCCCCACTTCTCCCGCCCCCGGCTCGATCAGCGGACCAGGCCTTGCAGCAGATACGGCGCGGTTTTGGAGCCCGCATGCCGCGCCACGTCCTGCGGGCTGCCGCTGGCCACGATGCGCCCGCCCTGCGCGCCCGCGCCCGGCCCCATGTCGATCACCCAGTCGCTGCGCGCCACGAAATGCATGTCATGCTCGACCACCACCACCGTGTTGCCGGCCTGCACGAAGGCATCGAGCTGGCCCAGCAGACGATCGACATCCGCCGGATGTAGTCCCGTCGTGGGCTCGTCCAGCACATACAGCGTATGGCCGTGCTGGGTGCGCTGCAGCTCGGTGGCCAGCTTGATGCGCTGCGCCTCGCCGCCCGAAAGCTCGGTGGCCGGCTGGCCCAGGCGCAGATAGCCCAGGCCGATATCGCGCAGCACCTGCAGCGAACGCAGCACGCCGGGCTCGGCGGCAAAGGCTTCGCAGGCGGCGTCCACGGTCAGGCCCAGCACATCGGCAATCGTCAGCCCGTTCCAGGTCACTTCCAGCGTCTGCGGGTTGTAGCGCGCGCCATGGCAGGCGGTGCAGGGCGCGTAGGCCATGGGCAAAAAGGCCAGCTCGACCTTCACAAAGCCTTCGCCTTCGCAGCTGGGGCAGCGGCCCTTGGCGACGTTGAACGAGAAGCGGCCGGCATCGTAATGCCGCTCGCGCGCCGCGGGGGTCGCGGCAAACAGCTTGCGCACGCCGTCAAACAGCCCGGTATAGGTGGCGAGATTGGAGCGCGGCGTGCGGCCAATGGGCTTTTGGTCAACCAGCACCAGACGGCGTATCTGGTCGATGGCCCCGCCCAGCGTGCCGCCGGTGTCCGCCGCTTCGTGCGCGGCTGACACGGCGCCCGGGTCGTCGTCGCCCGCCGCGGCATCGGCCGCCGCGGCATCGGGCGGCATGTCGGCCGGGCCGCCCTCCTCGGCCGGCGCCTGCTGCCCCAGATGGGCGCTGACCCGCTCCAGCAGCGCCTGGCTCACCAAGCTGGACTTGCCCGAGCCGGAAACCCCGGTGACGGCCGTCAGGCAGCCGATGGGAAAGGCCGCATCGACGCCGCGCAGATTGTTGCGCTGCACGCCCTGCAGTGTGAGCCAGCCCTGGGGCTTGCGCTGCTCGCGCAGGGGTCTGGCGTCGGTGGCAAACAGGTACTTTCGGGTCTGTGATGACTTGACCTGCGCCAGCCCCGCCGGTACGCCGCTGTAGAGCACCTGGCCGCCGCGCTCGCCGGCCTCGGGCCCGACGTCGACCAGCCAGTCCGCGCGGCGCATGGTGGCGATGTCGTGCTCGACGACAAAAATGGAGTTGCCCGCGGCCTTGAGCCGGTCGAGCGCGCTCAGCAAGGCCTCGCCGTCGGCGGGATGCAGGCCGGCCGAGGGTTCATCCAGCACATAGACCACGCCAAACAGCTGCGAGGAAAGCTGGGTCGCCAGGCGCAGGCGCTGCAACTCGCCCGGCGACAGCGTGGGCGTGGCGCGATCGAGCGACAGATAGCCCAGACCCAGGCTGGTCAGCGCGCCTATGCGGCCCAGCAGCTCCTGCGCGATGCGCTGGGCGACAAGCTGCTTTTCCGCGGACAGCCGCGAAGACGGGTCGTCGCCAGCGTCCGCGCCCTGCACCACCGCTGCCAGCAACGCGGCCAGCGCGTCCAGCGGCAGGTGGGTGAAGTCGCCGATATCCATCCCGGCAAAGGTGACCGTGAGCGCTTGCGGCTTGAGCCGCTTGCCGCCGCACACCGGGCAGGGCGTGCCGACCATGAACTGCGCGACCTTGCGCTTCATCATCGCGCTCTGGCTGCTGGCAAAGGTCTGCAGCACATAGCGCCGCGCGCTGATGAAGGTGCCCATGTAGCTGGGTGCCTGCCTGGCGCGGCGCAGCCTTTTCACTTCGGCCAGCGAATGCCCGGCATATACCGGCACGCTCGGCTGTTCGTCGGTGAACAAAATCCATTCGCGCGTCTTCCTGGGCAGGTCGCGCCAGGGCACGTCGATGTCATGGCCCAGGCTGGTCAGTATGTCGCGCAGGTTCTGCGCCTGCCAGGCGCCGGGCCATGCCGCGACGGCGCGTTCGCGCAGGCTCAGCGAATCGTCGGGCACCATCGATGCTTCGTTGACGTCATAGATGCGGCCCAGGCCATGGCAATGCGGGCAGGCCCCCTGGGGCGTGTTGGGCGAGAACTCGGCGGCAAGCAGCAGCGGCTGGTCGGGCGGATAGCTGCCGGCGCGCGAATACAGCATGCGCACCAGGCTGGAGATGGTGGTCACGCTGCCCACCGAGGAGCGCGCCGTTGCCGTGCCGCGCTGCTGCTGCAGCGCCACGGCGGGCGGCAGGCCCTCTATGCTTTCGACCTGGGGCACGCCCACCTGGTCGATGAGCCGGCGCGCATAGGGCGCGACCGACTCGAAGTATCTGCGCTGGGCTTCGGCATAAATGGTGCCAAAGGCCAGCGACGACTTGCCCGAGCCCGAGACCCCGGTAAAAACCACCAGCTGGTTGCGTGGAATGTCGACATCCACGTCCTTGAGGTTGTGCTCGCGCGCGCCGCGCACCTGGATGAAGCCCTGGGCTTTATGAGAAGGTGTTGCCATCCGCCCCACTGTAGCGGCGATCCTGGCCAATCCGCGCCCCGCCAGCGCTCAGGACAGCTTGAGCAGCAATACGCCTACAACGATCAGTGCAATGCCCATGCAGCCGCGGCGCGCCAGCGGTTGCCGAAAGAAGATCCAGCCTGCCGCCGTGGTCAGCACAATGCCCGCGCCGCCCCACAGCGCATAGGCCACCGACAGATCGATGCCCTGCACGGCCTGGGACAGCGCGGTGAAGGAGGCCAGCACCCAGCCAATGCCCAGCAGCCCCCAGGTCTTGCGCCGCCAGCCGGCCGACTGCTTGATGAAGATGTTGGCCACGACTTCGAGCAGCACCGCCAAGGCCATATAGGCATAGTGAATGAATTGTGCGTTTTGCATGGCTTACTCCTGGGCGGGCTTGCCGCTGGTGTTCACCAGTACCACGCCGGCCACCAGCACGGCCATTCCCAGTGCCTTGAGCGGCCCTATGCTTTCACCGAAGAAGCGCCAGCCGATGAAGGCCACGGCCGTCAGGCCCAGCGTTTCCCAGGTGGCATAGGTCACGGCCATGGGCAGATGGTCCATGGCCACGGCCAGCAGGAAAAAGGACAGACCGATCATGGCGTACATGAACAGCAGCGCCGTCCAGCCCGCGTCTTGCGACACCTGCTTCATAACGCTGACACCGACGATTTCGGTGGCCACCGCTGCAAGCAAAAAAATCCAGGGGCGTAAGGCCATGATCATCCTCAAGTTGAAGGGAAAAAAATCAGCGTTTTCTGTGCTGCTGCCCCATTATTCAAGTATTCTTCATATTGAAAAAGTCGCAATCCATCTGTTTTATAGATAAGTCGTTGGCATGCAATGGACTTTGGAGCAACTCCGGCAGTTTGTACTCACGGCGCAAAGCGGCTCCTTCAGCGAGGCCGCGCGTCGCCTGGGGCGTGCGCAGTCGGCCGTCAGCACCGCCATAGGCCTGCTCGAGGCCGACCTGGGGCTGGAGCTGTTTGATCGCTCGCGGCGCAACGCCCAGCTCACCGATGCCGGCGAACTGCTGCTGCTGGAGGCGCGCGAGCTTCTGCGCCAGGCGCAATCGCTGGACCAGCGCGCGCAGTCGCTGAGCGCGGGCGGCGAAGCCAAGCTGGCGCTGGCGCTGGACGAAGCCCTGCCCTATACGGCCGTGAGCACGCTGATCCGAGAGATCGCCCAGCGCTTTCCCGATCTGGAACTGACGCTGCTCAACGGCACGGCCACCGAAGTCGCGGACTATGTCGACCAGCAGCGCGCGCAGATGGCCATTCATTTCGTGCGCGGCGCGATATCCGCGCGCTTCGACCAGCGCCACATCGGCACCGTGGCCCAGGGCCTGTTCGTTCCCGCGGGCCATGCCCTGACCCAGGGCGCAGCGGTGCAGCGCAAGGACCTGGTGGCCTATCGCCAGTTGATACTGCATGCCGAAGACGTGCACGAGACCGCCTACAGCCCCAAGGTCTGGCGCTCCGACAGCTTCTACAGCCTGGCCGAAATGGTGGCCGACGATCTGGGCTGGGCTATCTTGCCGGTCAACATCGCGACCGACGACACCTACCGCAAGCCGCTGCAGCAGCTTGACTGTCCGTTGCTGGCCCTGCCCGAGCTGTCGGTGCGCGTGCTCTGGTGCCAGGGCTGGCAGCCCGGGCCCGCGGCCGCCTGGGTGCAGACGCGCTTTACCGAGCTGCTGGCGTAGCGGCGCGCGCGGGAAACTCGGTTTCAGCAATGCCGCGCGTGCCCGGGCGCAGTGCGAACAGACCGCCTGCGGGCGATTCTTCGGGCGCGCCGGGCAGGCGTATCGAGGTCACAAACAGCGTGTCCAGGCCCGCGCCGCCAAACGCACACATGGACGGCTTGCTGACCGGCACGGCAATCGAGCGGTCCAGCCGGCCTTGGGGCGTGAAGCGCAGCAGCAGCCCGGCGTCATTGGCGCAGATCCAGTAGCAGCCGTCTTCATCCACGGCCGCGCCATCGGGCCGGCCCGGGTGCTGGCGCATGTCGACAAACAGCCGCTGGCCCGACATCTTCCCGTCCCGAGGGTCATAGTCAAACTGCCAGATCTGCTGCGACTGCGGGTGCGAGTCGCTCAGGTACATGCTGCGCCCGTCGGGGCTGAAGGCCATGCCGTTGGGCGTGAGCAGGCCGGTGTGCAGCGTCTGCGGGTCCTGGCCCGGCTCCGCCTCCAGCCCATAGACCGTGCCCACGGCGCGCGCCGCGGCCATGTCCTGGTACATGGTGCCGGCGCGAAACCGGCCCTGGCGGTCGCAGCGGCCGTCGTTGAAGCGCATTGGCGCCAGCGGATGCTTCACCGTGGCAAGCCACTGCAACTGCGCCTCGCCGCCCTCGGGGGCCAGCGTGGCCAGCGCGACGCCGCTTTCCAGCCCGCAGACCCAGCGCCCCTGGGACGCGGGCGCGATGCAGCCGACCTGCTCGGGCAGTTCCCAGTGCACCAGACTGCCACCGTGCGCTTGCCAGCGCCAGATCCTGCGCGCCGGAATATCGACCCAGAACAGCGCGTTCTCCTCGGCGCGCCACACCGGGCTTTCTCCCGTGGCATGGCGGCCATCGACCAACAACTCGACCTTGACTTCCATCTGCCCACTCCTTAAGCCATGGCGGCCTGTCGTTTCAGGCCGCACTGCATGCACCCGGCCGCGCCTCGGGCGGCGTGTAATCCAGCGTGACGAACTCGCCGCCCTGGAAGCTGCGCGCCACGGGGTTCATGCGGTTGGGCCGGGCCAGGATCTCGGGCGCGAAGTTCTCGGCGTTTTGCTGCGGCGCAAAGCCTATGCGGTTGCCTTCGGACAGGTCGTAGTAGGCGCGGTCGTTGTTGGAGATGCCCCAGACCACGGCGAAATCCACCGGCGCCTGTATGCAGCGCAGCGCCAGCGCGACCAGATCCTTGGTTCCCATCCAGGTGCTGAGCTGGCGGAAGTCCTCGGGCGGGCAGTCCTTGGTCGTGCCTATGCGCAGGCAGATGCCTTCTATGCCGTGCTTGTCCCAGTACATGCGCGCCATGGCCTCGCCCCAGACCTTGGACAGGCCATAAAGGCCGTCGGGCCGGTAGGCGGCGTCCGAGCGCAGCTTGACGTCAGCGCCGTACATGCCAAAGGCATGGTTGGAACTGGCGAACACCACGCGCTTGACGCCATTGCGGCGCGCGCCTTCATAGACCGCGTGCAGCGCAATCAGGTTGTTGTCTATGATTTCCTGCAGCGGCCGCTCTATGCTGGTGCCCGCCATGTGGATCAGCACGTCCACGCCTTGCAGCAACGCGTCCACGGCCGCTGCCTCGCGCAGATCGCCGTGCGTCAGGTCCTCGGCGGCGTGCAGCGCCGGCGCCGGCGTGAGCCCCACGGACGAGCGCAGATCAATGCCATGCCTGGGCAGCTCGCGCCGCAATACCGTGCCCACATGCCCGCAGGCACCACTCAGTGCAACCTTGACCATTTTTTCTTCCTTGCGATTCAGTGTGCATAGCCCATGAGCAATCGCGGCAAGGCCAGCGAGAACGCGGGAACATAGGTGACCAGCATCAGCGTGGCGAGCAGCGCGCCGTAGAACGGCCAGATGGTGCGCATCACCTGCCCGACCGAGATGCCGCCGATGGCGCAGCCGACAAACTGCGTCGTGCCCACGGGGGGAGTGTTCAGGCCCAGCGCGCAGTTGAGCAGCATCACGATGCCGAACTGCACCGGGTCCATGCCGTACTTCATGGCGATCGGCAGGAAGATCGGCGTGGCAATCAGGATGGTCGCCGCCATGTCCATGAACGTGCCCAGCAGGAACAGGATCACGTTGATCAGCAAGAACACCTGCCAGGGCTCGAGCGACACGCTGGAGATCCAGCCGCCCATGAAATCCGCGACTTCATACAGGCCCATCAGGTACTGGAACATTGCCGAGACGCCGATCAGCAGCAGCACCACACCCGTGGTCTTCACCGCCTTGGCCGCGGCCTTGATGAAGTTGTGCCAGCTCATCGTGCGGTAGATGAAGAACGTCAGCAAGATGGTGTAGACCACGGCCACCGATGCCGCCTCGGTCGCGGTGAACACGCCCGACAGGATGCCGGCCAGGATGACGACGATGATCAGCAGCCCGGGCACGGCGGCCACGGCCGCGCGCCAGACCCCGGACCAGCCGGGAAAGCTGCCCGCGGGATAGCCGCGGTGCACGGCCACCAGATAGGCCGCGACCAGCATGCAGATCATCAGCAGCGCGGCCGGCAGCAAGCCAGCGGTGATCAGCGCGCCGATCGACACCGAGCCGCCCGCGGCCAGCGCATAGATGATCATGTTGTGGCTGGTGGGCATGAGCGCGCCGACCAGGGCCGCGTGGGTCGTCACGTTGACCGCGTAGTCGGCGTGGTAGCCCTCCTTTTTCATTGCCGGAATCATCACCGAGCCCATGGCCGAGACATCGGCCACGGCCGAGCCGCAGACGCCGCCAAACAGCGTGCAGGCCACGACGTTGGACATTCCCAGGCCGCCGCGCACATGGCCGGCGACGCTGTTGGCCAGGCGCACGATCTTGTCGGCCACGCCGCCATAGAGCATCAACTCGCCGCTGAACACAAAGAACGGGATCGCCAGGAACGAGAAGATGTTCATGCCCGACATCATTTGCTGGAACAGCACGCCCAGGGGCAGGCCCTCGTAGAAGATAGTCACCATCGACGCCAGGCCGATGGCAAACGCCACGGGCACGCCCAGCACCAGCAGGCCGAAAAATGCAATGCACAAAATGGTCAGTGCCATGAGGGCTCCACTTCCGTGCCGTCAATCAGGGCCACGATGTGTTCAATGGAAAACAGGATGATCAGCAGGCCCGACAGCACCAGCGGCACATAGCGCACCGCTTCGGGCAGGGCCAGATTGGGAATCTTGTAGCTGATGACCGACTCGCCGAGCATCAGGCCGTTGTAGACCATGGCCGCGCCGAAAACGGCGACCAGCGCGTGGATCACGAACTCTATGCGCTGGCGCAGCGTGACGGGTGCCAGCACCAGCAGCGATTCCAGGCCGATATGGCCGGCATCGCGCACGCCCACGGCCGCGCCCAGCAGCGTGACGTAAAGCACGATGATCAGCGACAGGCTCTCGGTCCAGGTCGGCGAGCTGTTGAGCACATAGCGCCCGAACACCTGCCAGAACACGATGACGACGATGAACAGCAGGCCGGCAACGCTGGCGAGCATGCAGGCCTTGGCCAGCGGCGCATTGATGCGCGTCAGCAGGCGCCGGGGCGCGGCCGGCTCAGGTGCGGCCGGCTCAGGTGCGGCCGGCTCAGGCGCGGCCGGCTGAGGTGCGGCCGGCCCCTTGACGGGCGCGGCGTTGCCGCTGCCCCCTTGGATCGGGACATTCATGGTGAAGTACCTGACCGGGTCTTACTTGGCCGACTCGCGGATGCGCTTGACCAGGTCCTGCAGCTTGGGCGTGTTCGCGAACTTGGTGTAGACCGGCGCCATGGCGTCGACAAACGGCTTCTTGTCGGTGATGGCAATCACCTGCGTGCCACCGGCTTCGGCAATCTTGCGCGACTTGGCTTCGCGCTCGTCCCAGAGCTTGCGCATCACGGGCACCGACTCCCTGGCGGTCTTGCGTATCAGCGCCTGGTCTTCCTTGGGCAGCGTGTCCCAGATCTTCTTCGAGAAGACCAGCACTTCGGGCACCATCGAATGCTCGGTGACGTTGTAGAACTTCGCGGCTTCGAAGTGGCGCGAGGATTCATACGAAGGCCAGTTGTTCTCGGCGCCGTCGACAATGCCGGTCTTGAGCGCGGTATAGACCTCGCCGTAGGGCATGGGCGTGGGGTTGGCGCCCATGGCCTCGATCATGGCGACAAACAGATCCGACTGCTGCACGCGCACCTTCATGCCCTTGACGTCGGCAAAGCTCTTGATCGGGCGCTTGGCGGTGTAGAGCGAACGCGCGCCGCTGTCGTAGTAGGCCAGGCCGATCATTCCCTGGGCGGCCATCGCGTCCAGCACTTCCTGGCCTATGGGGCCGTCCAGCGTCTGGCGCATGTGTGTGGTGGACTGAAAGACGAAAGGCAGCGAGATCGCGATGGTCTCGGGAACGATGTTGTTGAGCACCGCGACGTTGATGCGCATCATGTCCAGGCCGCCGATCTTCAGCTGCTCGATGGTGTCGCGTTCGGCGCCAAGCACGGCATTGGCAAACACCTTGATGCCATGCTTGCCGCCCGACTGCTCCTTGAGCGCCTTGGCCATGGAGCGCACGGCCTCGACCGTGGGGAAATCCGTGGGCTGGTTGTCCGAGGAGCGGAATTCGCGTGCCGAGACGCCCGACACCGTGAGCGCGATGGCAATTGCCATGGCGCCGTGGAAGAACTTCTTCATGTGATTCCTTGGATGCGCGAGCGGGCTTGAACGCCCAGCCGCCGGTAAAACATTTCAGGCAGCCTCTATCGCGCGCATCGCCACGAGTCCTTGCTGTCTCCTTCTGGGGCCCATGCATGGCCGGGCCCTCTTGTCAGCGTCCGTCCCCTTGCAAGGCGGGCGCATGCTGCAATTCTGAAACCGTATGCGCAAAACTTCTATTTCTTATTTAGTTGTTCTTGATACCTTTTTGTTTCTTATGTTTTCAACGGCCCACCCGCGGTGACAGGCAGGATCCTGGGGGAAACCCGCGCTTTTTCTGGGGTTGGGCGTCCATACGCGATATGCGGCACGTACGGCAGAGTTGTTCCAGAATGGCGTTTGCCGATACCTTTTTGTTTAGGATGTCATGGACCTCAGACAGCTGCACTATTTCGTCACCGTGGCCGAGGAACGCCATCTGCGCCGCGCCGCCGAACGCCTGCACCTTTCGCAGCCGCCGCTCACGCGCCACATCAAGGCACTCGAGGAGGAGCTGGGCGTGGAGCTGTTCACGCGCACGCCGCGCGGCATGGCCTTGACCGATGCCGGCGAGACGCTGCTGCGCGATGCGCGCGCGGTCTTCGGCATGGTGGAGTCGGCCGCCGAGCGCGCGCGCCGCTCGGGCCTGGGCCAGCTGGGCCGGCTGGACATAGGCATCTACGGCTCGGCCACCTTTGGCGCCGTGCCCGAGGTGCTCAACCGCTTTCGCGCCCGCCACCCCGATGTCGAGATCCAGCTGCATTACGCCCAGTCGCCGGCCCAGGTGTCGGCGCTGCGCCAGGGCCGGGTGACCATTGTCTTCGAGCGCCTGCTGCCCAACGACGCGGACATAGAGATCGAGCTGGTGGCGCGCGAGCCCTTGGTGGTGGCGGTCAATGAAAACCACCGGCTTGCCGGCCTCAAGTCGGTGGAGCTGACGCAGCTGCGCACCGAGACCCTGCGCATAGGCAATGCACCCATGGAAGCCGCGCGCCTGGTCGAGATGTGCCATCGCCATGGCTTCGAGCCGCATTTCGCGCCCGCGGCCAGCGACGTCATCATGTCGACGCTGCTCACCGCCATAGGCACCGAGGTGGCGCTGGTGCCGACCTCGATGACCAATGTGAAGTTTCCCGGCGTGCGTTACGTTCCGCTGCAGGCCAGTCCCGATGCCTACATGGACCTGCACTGCTTCTATCTGAAGAATGAGCGCTCGCCGCTGCTGTACTCCATGCTGGATGTGATCCGCGCCTACCGCTCGGAGTCGCTGCAGCGCCCGGCCAGGCGCGCTGTGGGCGGCAAGCGCAAGGCTTGATGCGCCCCTAACGCCGCAGCCCCGCGGTCCTGGGCAGGAACGCCGTCACCAGCCCCAGCAGCGGCAGATACGCGCATTGCTGGTAGACCCAGGCAATGCCGTGCACGTCCGCCAGCTGGCCCAGCCCGGCAGCGGCCATGCCCGCGATGCCGAACATCAGGCCGAACATGATTCCCGAGACCATGCCCACGCGGCCGGGAACAGCCTCCTGGGCGTAGACCACCAGCGCCGCGAAGGCCGACGACATCACCAGGCCGATCACCACCGCGAGCACCGCGGTCCACAACAGATTGGCATGCGGCAGCGCCAGCGCGAAGGGCGCCACGCCCAGGAACGACACCCAGATCACGGCCTTGCGGCCTATGCGGTCGCCAACCGGGCCGCCCGCGAACGTACCCAGCGCGACGGCGGCGAGAAACACAAACAGGTAGAGCTGGCTTTCGCGCACGCTGGTGCCGAAGCGTTCAATCAAATAGAACGTGAAGTAGTTGGTGAACGCCGAGATATAAACGAACTTGGCGAACATCAGGATGGCAATGACCACCATCGCGCGTATCACCTCGGGCCGCTCCAGGCCCTTGGCGTGGTGGCCGGCCATGCTCTTGGTCTGGGCCTGGGCCTGGGCCTGGGCCTGCCGCAGCGTCCAGCCGGTGATGCGCCACAGCACCCAGATGGCCAGCATCGCCACCAGCATGAACCAGGCAATTGCCGACTGCCCGAACGGCACGACGATGGCCGCGGCCAGCAGCGGTCCTATGGCCGAGCCGGTGTTGCCGCCCACCTGGAAGGTCGACTGCGCCGTGCCGAAGCGCCCGCCCGAGGCCATGCGCGCCACGCGCGAAGCCTCGGGGTGGAAGGTGGCCGAGCCCACGCCCACCACGCAGGCCGCGACCAGCAGCATGGGATAGCTGCCCGCGGTCGCCAGCAGCGCGATGCCGATCAGCGTCACGGTCATGCCGGCCGGCAGCAGGTAGGGCTGGGGATGCTTGTCGGTATACAGGCCTATCCAGGGCTGGAGCAGCGAGGCCGTGATCTGGTAGGCCAGCGCGATCCAGCCGATCTGCGCGAAGCTCAGCGAGAAATCGGTCTTGAGCATCGGATAGATCGACGGCAGCAGCGCCTGGATCAGGTCATTGAGCAGATGCGCGAAGGCCGCGGCACCGACGATGCGATAGGCAAACCCCGAAGACGGGGAAGGCGGGGAATGCGGCGGTGCATCGACCGCCACAGCAGCGCTGGAAAGAGACATGGAATACAAACCTTGCGAAATGGCGACCTCGCCCCGCAGAAAAGGCCGGGCAATCGGTGCGCGCAAGCGGCTGATTGTAGGAAGCGCGCTAAAGTCTGTCTTGCGCCATTTGGTGCTCAACCATTGCAAAAAGGACATGCGCCACACCCCCGAAACCACACCCCACAGCCAGGCCCTGGCCCAGGTGGAAAACAGCGCTGCGCCCGTGACCTGCCGCGCCACCGACTACCCCGCGGGCTGGGTCATTGCGCCGCATGCCCACGGCAAGCACCAGCTGCTGCATGCCTTGCAAGGCGTGATGGTGGTGCATGCCGACGCCGGCCAATGGACCGTGCCGCCCAGCCGCGGGCTGTGGATGCCCGCGGGCATGACGCATTCACTGCGCTGCATCGGCGAAGTGCAGATGCGCAGCCTGTTCGTGCAGCGCGATGCCGCGCCCCAGCTGTTTGGCAACTGCCAGGTCGTGGGCATCTCGCCGCTGCTGCGCGAGCTGATACGCGCGGCGGTCGACATCGTCCCGCCCTCACCACCCGAGTCACGCGATGCGCGCCTGTTGCGCCTGCTGCTTGACGAGCTGCATGCCCTGCCCGTGCTGCCGCTGCACCTGCCCATGCCCACCGACCCGCGCGTGCTGCGCATCTGCCGGCGCCTGCAGCTGCGGCTTGACGACACCTCGACGCTGGCCGACTGGGCCGCGCAGGAGGCGATTGACGGCAAGACCATACAGCGGCTGTTTGCGGCCCAGACCGGAATGACCTTTGGCCGCTGGCGCCAGCAGGCGCGGCTGCTGCGCGCGCTCGAGCTGCTCGCGGGCGGCGACAAGGTCATCGATGTCGCGCTGGCGCTGGGCTACGACAGCCCGAGCGCGTTCACAACCATGTTTCGCAAGCACTTCGGACAGGCTCCCAGCCAGTTTTTCGAAGCCTAGGGCGCCGCCGGTCCTGAAAAATTTGGAACGGCGGCGTGCGCCTGGTTACTGACCTGTCACCCGCGCAATAAATCGCCCTTCCCGCTTTCCAGGAGATTCCATTGACAACCGACCAACGCCAACAGCTTTCCCAGGAAATGCAGCTTGCCCTTGACGAGGCACAACAGGTGCTTGAAAAAGCACGGCGCTTTCATGCAGAAAATGGCCTGGACCCCGAAAATGCGCGTGCCTTTCTGGAGAGCCAGATGTCCCAGGAGGACATTGCCCAGGTGCACGCCGAGGTCGACGCCCAGATGCAGGAAATCGCGCGCGATGCCCGCTTCAGCACGAACACCTCCGCGGGCTCGGCGCTGAAGCACCTGCGCCGCCATCGATCCATTATTTGAGGCATCACTCCCAGACCCAGCGCGCACTGTCGCTGAGCGCGGGCACCGAGGCCAAACCCGCGTTGGCACCCGACGGGCCCTGCGCCAGACGGCCGTCAGCGGCGCGATCCGCGAGATCGCCCAGCCTTTGCCCGATCTGGCGCTGGCTGCGCGCAGCGATTCGCGCCGGATCAAGGCCCGATGCGGGCATATGTTCCCGCATTGATGTTTCCATCTACTTTAAAAGAGCATTTCCCATGAGCATCAGTGGAATCACCCCCTTTCATTCGGCCGCTGTTTCACCCACCCATGTAAACGACGCCGGGGGCACGGCGCCGCTCCAGCGCCAGCTGCTGACGAGCGTGCTGCTTGCAGATCACCTGGGCCGCCAGATTGCAGGCGTCGGCGAACAGGCCAAACAATATCGATCGTCGCCCGATTCCATGGACCAGAAATTGGCCAGCTTCTGGCAAGGCAAGGTAGTGACATTCGAAGAGCGCGAGCCCCGGGAACAGATTCAGTATGAGCACGACAACGACTTGGGCTTTTTGCGATCCAAAGGAAGCAAGTTAGAAGCTGAAGTGGAAAAAATGCCCGCCGGCCCGGAAAAGGAGGCAACACAACAGAAACTGAAGTCGTTCCTGCAAACCAGCTCGGACCGAATTGAATTGACATACCAACAGGCAATGGCCCGTGAAACGGGATTGCTTCCTGCGCGTGACCCCTTCAAGAAGGTGAAAAACCCCGCTATCGAATCGGACCTTCCGCCGATAAGAACCTTCCAATCCAAATTGACCGAAATCAAGGGTTTGACCATTCTCCTGGACGACAGCATCAGCGGCCGGTAAAGGCCTGGCTGAAGCCGCCCATCCCTTCATGGCCCTGGTCCGCCATGCCTGCATAGCTCCACAAAATGTCATCCACCCAGCGTGCTGGCGACTTCGCAGCTCAACTGTCCTACGATTTCTGAGGAACTGGTCCTGCCCAGGAGCTGCCTTGCGAGTGGAGGATGGAGGGCTGCGGCGAGCGGCTCGGCCTTTCGCCTCCATCTTTGCGCCGTAAGCTTCGCCTGTCGATTGACCTATCAAGGAATATGCTGCCATGAACCACCGACCCCTGATCCCCGCCAGCACCGCCGTGCTCAGCGCGCTCGCGCTGTTTCTCACCGGCTGCGCCGCAAGCAGCGGCCACGACAAGCATGCGCCTGCGGCACGGGTGGCCCTGGTCACCGCCAGCGGCGCGCCCGCGGGAAATGCCACGCTGCGCGAACTGCCGGGCGGCGCGGGCGTGGAAATCACCATCCAGGTGCAGGACATGACGCCCGGCCCGCATGGCTTCCACATCCACGCCAACGGTGCCTGCGCCCCTGGCCCAGACGCCGCCACTGGCCAGACCGTGGCTTTCGGCGCGGCCGGCGGGCACTTCGATCCCTTCATGACCGGCAAGCACGGCCGGCCCGGCCAGTCGGCGCATGAAACCCATGCGGGCGAGGCACCAAACATCCTTGTCGGCGCCGACCGCCAGGGCAGCCTGCGTTTCACCAACCCCCATGTGACGCTGCAGGCCGGCAAGACCTCGGTCATGGGCCGCGCGCTGGTGGTGCATGAACGCGAGGACGATTACGCCACCAACCCCGCCGGCAACTCGGGCGCACGCATTGCCTGCGGCGTGATCACTCCCGCAGCGCAGGGCAAGGGCTGAGCGCGATGGGACAGCCAGAACCCATTTGTGCCGATCAACACGCGGGCAGCGCCGCGCAGCCCAAGGACCTGGTGGTGGTGATCACCGGGGCCTCCAGCGGCATAGGCCATGCCACCGCGCTGGCGTTTGCCGGTCGCGGTGCGCGCCTGGTGCTGGCGGCGCGCGATGTGGAAACGCTAGCCCCCGTGGCCACGGCCTGCCGCACGGCGGGCGCGGCTTCGACGCTGGTCGTGCCCACCGACGTGACCGATGCCCAGGCCGTCGAGCGCCTGTGCGACGCGGCTCTGGGCCTGCACGGCCATATCGATGTCTGGGTCAACGGCGTGGGCGTCGGGGCCATAGGGCGCTTTGACGAAACACCGCTGGCCGCCCACCGCCGCGTGGTCGAAGCCAATCTCATAGGCCATCTGCAGGGCTCGCATGTCGCGCTGCGCCACTTCCGCGCGCGCGGACGCGGCACGCTGATCAACCTGATTTCCGTGGGCGGCTGGATTCCCGCGCCGTATGCGGCGGCGTACACCGCCAGCAAGTTCGGGCTGCGCGGGCTGTCGCAGGCGCTGCGCGCCGAAGTTGCCGACCTGCCCATGGTGCATGTCTGCGATGTCGCGCCGACGTTTGTCGACTCGCCCGGGCTGTCGCACGGCGCCAACTACACCGGCAGCAATATCCGCGTGCCGATTCCGCTGGTCGACCCGCGCCGCGTGGCACGCGCCGTGCTCGCGCTGGTGGACCGCCCGCGCGCCGTGACCTGGGTTGGCGCAGCCGCGGGCTTGGGCCGGCTGGTCCAGGCGATCGCGCCGCAATGGCTGGGCGCGACGCTGCAGCGCGTGACGCGCTGGGGGCTGCAGCGCGCGCGCCCTGCGACGCCCTCGGATGGCAATCTGTTTGCACCCTCGCACAACACGCAGATCGATGGCGGCCAGCGCCAGGCCAACCAGCGGGCCGTGGGCACGGTGGTCGCCATGGGCGTGCTGGGCCTGGCCCTGGGCATGTGGGTGGGCGGGCGCCGCCCGGCGCCTGAAGACCGCCAGCAGTAAGCCGCCTGCAGGGCGCTTGCACCCCACCCCGGTGCAAGCGCCTACTCTCCATGCAAACAAATGCCTACAAGGCACCCGGATCGTTGACCGCACACTTTGACCACCCGGGATTCCCGTGGGGAGATATGCATGGTCAGTCGTACGCTTTGGAAAGGTGCCATCAGTTTCGGGCTGGTACATATCCCCGTGGCCCTGCATACCGCGGCCAGTGAAGAAGGCATAGATTTCGACTGGCTCGACAAGCGCAGCATGGATCCTGTGGGCTACAAGCGCATCAACAAGCGCACCGGGCGCGAGATCGACAGGGACAACATCGTCAAGGGCGTCGAGTATGAAGACGGCAAGTACGTGCTGATCAGCGCCGAAGAGATTGAAGCGGTGTTTCCCAAGACCACGCAGACCATTGAAATCGAGCGCTTCATCGATGCGCGCGAAATGCCGTTTGTGTTCCTGGAGCGGCCCTACTACGTGGCGCCGATCAACAAGAGCGACAAGGTCTACACGCTGCTGCGCGAGACGCTGCTGGCCACGGGCAAGATAGGCCTGGCCAAGGTGGTGATCTCCACCAAGCAGCACCTCGCGGCGCTCGTGCCTTCGGGTCCGGTGATGGTGCTGAACCTGCTGCGCTGGGGCGACGAAGTCAAGACGCTGGAGACACTGGACCTTCCGCCCGCGGGCGCGAAGTCCGTCAACGCCGCCGAGCTCAAAATGGCCAAGCAGTTGGTGGCCGAGATGTCGGGCCCGTGGAATCCCGCGGACTTCAAGGACGAGTTCCGCCAGCAGGTCATGAAGCTGGTTGAAAAGAAAGCCAAGGCCGGCGAAGGCCGGGCCGTGATCGAGCCCGAAGAACAAGCGCCGCAAAGCGGCGAAGTCATTGACTTGACCGCGCTGCTGCAACGCAGCCTGCGCGGCGGCAAGGCGCCGGCAAAAAAGCCTGCGGCCAAAGCGCCGGCCAAGACCGCGAGCAAGACCGCGGCCAAGAGCACGGCCAAGACCACGGCCAAGTCCGCGGCAGGCAAAGCCACGGCCCGCACAAGCGCCGCGGCGCAGAAAAAAGCGGCCTGAAATTCGCGCGCCAGGCCGCTTCAGCGGGTCGAGGCCCGACGGGGCCGCCAGGCCGCACATCTTCCCATTTGTTTTTCAACCAAGGAGCAGACCATGCCAGACGACAAGAGCCAGACCGGCGGCCAGGACCGCAAGCGCATCGGCCTCAGCGAGGACTACGAGGTGCGCGACTGGTCAAAGAAATTCGGCGTCACGCCCGAGCAGCTCAAGGCCGCGGTGCAGACCGTGGGCAATGACGCCGAGGCCGTCGAGAAACATCTGCGCGCCCAGGGCTGAGGCGCCGCACGCAGCCCATGCGCACCAAGACTGCGCCAGCGGCCAAGGCCGCTGCGCCCCTGGCCCAGTACAACGCCAAGCGCGATTTCGCCAAGACGGCCGAGCCCGCGGGAACGCTTGCGCCCCGCGACCAGGCCGCGCCGCTGCAATTCGTGGTGCAGAAGCACTGGGCTTCGCACCTGCATTACGACTTTCGCCTGGAACTCGACGGCGTGATGCTCAGCTGGGCCGTGCCCAAGGGCCCGTGCCTGGACCCTGGCGTCAAGGCGCTGGCAATCCATGTGGAAGACCACCCCATCAGCTACAACCGCTTTGAAGGCGAGATTCCCAAGGGCCAGTATGGCGGCGGCACGGTGATTGTGTGGGACCAGGGCACATGGCAGCCCGTGGGCGACGCCCGCGCCGGCCTGGACAAGGGCAAGCTGGTGTTTGCGCTGCACGGGCAAAAGCTCGCCGGTCTGTGGGAGCTGGTGCGCATCTCCAAGCCCGGCGACAAGAAGCACAACCAGTGGCTGCTGTTCAAGAAGCGCGGCGATGCCTGGGCCCGCCCGCGCAGCGAATACGATGTGCTCACGGCGCTGCCCGACAGCGTCATTCAAAAGCCGCTGGGCGCGATCGCGCAAGCTGCAGGCTCGCCGGCGGGCGCCGCACCGACGGCCGCCTCGCCGGCTGGCGCAGCACCGGCTGGCGCCAAAAAAGCCAAGCTGCCCGCCAAGCTCGCGCCCCAGCTGGCCACGCTGGTGTCCTCGGTGCCAGCAGGCGACTGGATTGTCGAAAGCAAGTTCGATGGCTACCGCGTGCTGGCGCGTGTCGATGGCGATGAGGTGCGGCTTTTCACGCGCAACGGCAATGACTGGACCGACAAGCTCCAGCCCCTGGCGCGCGCCGTTGCCGCGCTGGGCTTGACCCATGCCTGGCTTGACGGCGAAATCGTGGTCCTTGACGACGCCGGCATTCCCGACCTGCACCGGCTGCAGAATGCGATCGACAGCGCGCAGGCGGCAGACATCGTGCTGTTCCTGTTCGATCTGCCGTTTCTGGGCGACAGCGACCTGCGCGCCCTGCCCCTGCGCGCGCGCCGCGGCGTGCTCGAGCAGCTGATGCACGGGCGCGAGAATGCGAGCCTGCGCCTGAGCCAGACCCTGAGGGCCGCGCCCGCGCAGCTGCTCAGCGCCGCCTGCGAGATGGGCCTTGAAGGCGTGATGGTCAAGCAGGCCGATGCGCCTTATGTCTCGGGACGCAGCGAAACCTGGATGAAACTCAAATGCCAGTTGCGCCAGGAGTTCGTGGTGCTGGGCTTCACGCTGCGCGCCGGCGCCAGTCGCGAAGTCGGCAGTCTGCTGCTGGGCTACCACGAACAAGGCGAGTTGCGTGCCGCAGGCGCGGTGGGCACGGGTTGGGACGCGGCCACGGCGCGCCAGCTGCTGGCGCTGCTCGCCCCGCTGGAAATCGACCAGCCCGCCGCGGCCCCGCCCAAGCCCGGGCGCTGGCCGCAGCGCAAGGCCGGCAGCGAGCATTGGGTGAAACCGCAAGTGGTGGTGGAAGTCGGCTTTGGCGCCTGGACGCCCGATCTGCAGCTGCGCCATGCGGTGTTTCGCGGCCTGCGCAGCGACAAGCCCGCCACGGAAGTCGTCAGGGAGCAGGCCAGGGAGGCCGCGGCGCCGACATCGGCGCGGGCAGCGCCGCCGCCAGCGCGCGCGCGCACCGGCGCGGTCACTGTCACCCATGCCCAGCGTGTCATAGACCCGTCCACGGGGCTGCGCAAGATCGATCTGGTGCGCTACTACGAAAGCGTTGCCCAGTGGCTGCTGCCGCACCTCAGGAACCGGCCGGTCTCGCTGGTGCGCGCGCCGGCGGGAATCACCGGCCAGCAGTTTTTCCAAAAGCATGCCGAGGGCAAGATTGCCGGCGTCAGGGAACTCGACCCCGCGCTGTCGCCCGGCCATGCGCCGCTGCTGGCCATTGGTTCCGCCCAGGCACTGATTGCCGCGGCCCAGATGAATGTCATTGAATTCCATACCTGGAATTCCAAGATCAGGCATATCGACAAGCCCGACCGCTTTGTTCTCGATCTGGACCCGGGCGAAGGCGTGGGCTGGCCCCAGTTGCTTGAAGCCGCCGAACTCACGCGCGTGATGCTCACCGAGCTGGGCCTGGCGAGCTGGCCCAAGACCAGCGGCGGCAAGGGCCTGCATATCGTCGTGCCGCTCACGCCGCGGCGCGACCACGCCCAGGTCAAGGCGTTCTCGCAGGCGCTGGTCCAGCACATGGCCCAGGTCATCCCCGAGAAATTCGTCGCGGTGATGGGCGCGCAAAAGCGCGTGGGCAAGATCTTCATTGACTATCTGCGCAACGGCCCTGGCCAGACCACGGTGGCGGCGTTCTCGGCGCGCGCGCGACCCGGCATGGGCGTGTCCATGCCGGTGTCCTGGGAGCAGCTGCCCACGCTGTCGGGCGGCGCGCACTGGAGCATTGCCACGGCGCGCGATTATCTGAGCCTGCGCAAGAGCGACCCGTGGAGCGACTACTGGACGACAAGGCAGACCATCACCCAGGGCCTCAAGCTGCTGAAATAAGCCGCGCGTGAATGGCATCGGCGGCCCGCAGGCCCGTGAGATAGGCGCCGCCGCAGGTCTGGGCCAGCTCGGTGGCGCAGGCCTCGCCGGCGAAATGCAGGCGTTCGCTGCCCGCACCGGCCAGCGCCTGGCGTGCCTGGCCGCCACCGGTGCGCAGATAGGCATAGCTGCCGCCAAACAGCGCATTGCGTGACCAATCGGTGACGGCGCTCATCCTGAGCGGGCGCATGGCCTGGCCGCCCACACAGTCGCGCAGCCGTGCCAGCGCTTGGTGCACCGCATCGCGCGCCGGCGCGCAGGACAGCGCGCGGCCGTAGGCGCCGCCTGCCAGCGCAATCACCAGATGGGGCGCAAAAGGGTGGAGCAGAAAATCCATCGCCTGGCAGGGCCGGAAACCGCGGCCGGCGCTGAGCCAATCGCCCGGCGCAAAGCCCGCCAGCGGGGCGTCGAATTCCAGTATCACCTTGTTGAAATGCCCCATGGGCAGGGCGTCCAGCGCCGCGAGCGCGCCAGGGCAAAGCCCGGGCGAAAAGCGTATGGCTTCGCCGCGCAGCACGCCTGTGGACACCGTGACCAGGCAATGCGCGGCCGTGATCGCGCCCGTGGCGGTGCTGACTTTCACGCTGCGCGCGCCTTGCGCAATCGACACCACGCGCTGGCCCAGCGCGATATTCAGCCCACGCCCCAGCGATTGCACAATGCGCCCCATGCCCTGGCGCACCAGCCAGTTCGGCGCGCTGCTGCCCTGGGCGCGCAGCCCCAGCACCGAGGTGTGCTCGGCATCGCCGCCGGCATCGAGCTCGCCCACCTGGCGCAGCGCGCGTTGCATCGCGCTGTCTTCGGGGTCGTCCATCAGCCTGGCCAGCGCGCTGTCGCCCGGGCCTGCGCGGGCCATGGCCTGGGCCAGGCGTTTCTCGGCGGCCAGGATCGCCGCGCGCTGGTTTACCCCCAGCGCCATGCCGTGATCGAGGAAATGCCGGGCCGCGCCGTCATGCGCCAGCAACTCAAAGCCAAGGGCCCGCGCGATGGGCGTGAGCGGGTTGCGCTGCGCCTGGTGCAGCCAGCTGCAGCCCAGGTCCATGGGCACGGCAAACGAATGCCTGTCGGTGAACGCGCGCCCGCCGGGGCGATGGCTGGCTTCGAGCACCAGCACGCTGCGCCCGCGCGCCTGCAGCCGCCGCGCCGCGGCCAGCCCGGCCACGCCCGCCCCCACCACCACGGCATCGACCTGGGTCGCGGCCGGCCAGGCATGCCACGGCAGGCAGGCCGCGCCCAGGCCCAGAAAGCGTCGGCGTGACAAGGCGTTCATGCCGACCACTGTCCTATGCCGGCAAGCGCGCGTGTTCCTCCAAAACCCGGACGCGGTCCGGGCGCCACAGTCCGCGCTCAGCGGGGCTTGGCAAATGCCCGGCTCAGATAGCGCGAGCCCTTGAGCCCGAAGCGCCAGGAGACATCCACGGCCTTGGATATGCCTATGCGCGGGCCGCTCAGGACCTCGACTGGGGCCGCCGCATCACGCGCCAGCCACTCGAACGGCGGCAAGGCCAAGGACTGCGCATTGAGCCGCGCATCAATGCCCAGCGCCTGGGCCAGCCGGCCCGGGCCGGCGCACAGCAGGCGCAGCTCCTGCAGGCCCCGGCGCGCGCGCATGGTTTCTATGCCATGCGTGGGCTCGAGCGCGCGCAGCAGCACGCCCGCGCCATGGCCGGCTTCGCGGCATACGGTGTTGAAGCACCAGTGCAGGCCATAGGACCGATAGACATAGGCGTGGGCGGGCGGGCCGAACATCGCGCCATTGCGCGGCGTCTGCCCGCCAAAGGTGTGCGAAGCGGGGTCGGACTGGTCGTAGGCCTCGGTCTCGACAATGCGCCCGCCCACGCCATCGATCAGCAGCGTCACGCCTATCAGCTGGCGTGCCACTTCATGGGCGGGAGCGGAAAAGTCTATGGAAGCGAGCATGCAGCAGACAAAGGAAAAAGGGCAAGGCGCGCCAAGGCGCAAGAACGGGGGCAGGATTCTCCCGCCCGGCCTATCTTCGCCCGACTGGGCAGGGCGGTCAAATCTGCGCGGCAAGTGCCAGGGCGATCAGCGCCCCCGCAGGCCGGACGCGAAAACTGTATCTATATACAGCTTATGTAATTTTCACGACATCCGTTCAAGGCCCTGGATGGGCAGGCCTTCCACAGGCTGCAAGCCACGCGTATCTGGCATTCTTCAGAGGCAAAGAGCTGTTTTTTCGCCGCGTTGCCAGCCAGGTCGCGGTGCTTGCGGCACAAAAAACCGGTGGGCCAAACGCGAGGATGGTCGATATACTGTGATTAAATACAGTATTCAATCATGACTGCCACCGCCCCCCTCCCCTTCGCCCCTGCCGCCGGCTTTGACCGCTGGCAATTGCCCGCGCATGTGGCACAGGCCGTGTGGCGCGGCACGGAGATCGGCAGCGGCGCCGGCCGCGCCCTGCCCACGGGCTTTGCGCAGCTGGATGCCGCGCTGCCCGGCGGCGGCTGGCCCACCCAGGGACTGAGCGAAGTGCTGCTGGCCCAGGCGGCGCTGTGCGAATGGCGGCTGCTGGCGCCCGCGCTGCCGGGCTTTCTGGCCGAACGCCACAGCCGCGTCTACCTGGTCGCGCCGCCCAAGCCACCGCTGGCCATGGGCCTGGCCCAGCTGGGCCTGGCACCCGAGCAGCTGGTCTGGATCGACGTCAAGGCGCCGGCCGACAGTCTCTGGGCCGCGGAACAGCTGATCAAGTCCGAGGCCGCGGGCGCGGTGCTGGTGTGGCTGCCCCAGGCGCGGCCCGAGCAGATCCGGCGCTTGCAGGTGCAGGCGCTGCGCTGCGATGCGCCGGTGTTTGTCTTCCGGCCCGAAGCCGCCTTGCGTGATGCCTCGCCCGCGCCGCTGCGGGTGTCGGTGGCGCTGGGCAGGAGCTGGGGCCTTGATCTGCGCATACGCAAGCGCCGCGGGGCAAGTGTCGACGAGGTGCTGCACTTGGCTGCCGCGCCCGCCAACCTGCATTCCATCCTCCCTCCCCGGCTGCACGAACTGCAGCCGGCCGAGGTCCAACGAGAGGAGGTGTTCCATGCATTGGGCCAGCCTCTTGCCGCTGCACCATCCCAGCGCATCGCCCATTGACGCGCCGTCCCTTGCCGTCTGGGCGCTGCAGTTCACGCCGCGCGTGGCCCTGGTCGAGGAAGCGGTGCTGCTGGAAGTCGAGGCCAGCCTGCGGCTGTTTGGCGGAATGCAAAGCCTGCATGCAAGGGTGGAAGCCGGCGCCGGCGAATTGGGGGCGCTGGTGGCCTGGGCGCCCACCGGGCTCGCGGCGCTGGCCTTTGCGCGCCAGCGCGCAAATTCAAGCTTCTCGCGCCAGGACCTGAGCGACGGCCTGTCACGCCCGCTGGAGCAATGGCTCGATCGCCTGCCGCTGCAAAGCCTCAGCGCCGTCGCGCGCCACCAGGCGACGCTGGCGCGTGTCGGCTGCCGCACGCTGGGCCAGGTGCGCGCGCTGCCGCGCGGCGGCATTGCGCGGCGCTTTGACGCCGCGCTGCTCACCGCCATGGACCAGGCCTATGGCCTGCGGCCCGAAAGCTATGCCTGGGTCAGCCTTCCCGAAACCTTTCATGCCCGGCTGGAACTGATGTCGCGCGTCGAGATGGCGCCCGAATTGCTGGGCGGCGCGCAGCGGCTGCTGCTGCTGATGTGCGGCTGGCTGCGCGCGCGCCAGCTCGGCGCGACGGCGTTCACGCTGCGCTGGTGCCACGACAGCCTGCGCGCGCGCTCCGCGGGCGCGGGCGGCGAGTTGACGATACGCACGGCCGCGGCCACGCACAACGAGGAGCACTTCGCGCGGCTGCTGGCCGAGCATCTGGCCAAGGTCGAGCTGCTCGCGCCCGCGGGCGAGCTGGAGTTGCTGGCCGACGCCGTCGAGCCGCTGCAGGAGCAAAGCCGCTCGCTGATTCCCGACCCGGCCCATCAGGGCGCGTCCGTGCGGCTGGCGCTCGAGCGCATACAGGCGCGGCTGGGCGAAGACTGCATACGCCGGCCGCAACTGTGCGCCGATCACCGCCTGGAGTGGATGCAGCAGTGGACGGCCGAGGAGCCGCGGCGCGGCAACCGGGCCCAGCCTTTGCATGCGCTGCCGCTGCCCACCTGGGTGCTGGACAAACCGCTGCGGCTGATCGAGCGCGGCAACCGGCCCATCTACCAGGGGCCCTTGCAGCTGCTGCTCGGCCCGGACCGCGTCGAAGGCGGCTGGTGGGACCGCGAGGCCGACCAGACCGAGCCGACACGCAATGTGCAGCGCGACTACTGGCTGGCGATCAGCCCGCATGCGGGCCTGCTGTGGATCTTCCAGGCCCGGCTCGCGGGCGAGGAAACCGCATGGTTTCTGCATGGCCATTACGGCTGAGCCCAGACCATGGACAAGCTCCTGCCCGAATATGCCGAGCTGCGCTGCATCTCGAATTTCACGTTCCTGCGCGGCGCCAGCAGCCCCGAGGAGCTGGTGGCGCGCGCCCGCAAGCTGGGCTACAGCGCCATTGCCATCACCGACGAATGCTCTTTAGCCGGCGTGGTGCGCGCCCATGTCGCTGCCAAGCATGAAGGCATGGCGCTGCTGCTGGGCGCGCAGTTCTGCATACAGCCGCGCGGTGCCGGCGAGGCGGGGTTCACGCTGGTGGTGCTGGCGCAAAACCTCAACGGCTACGGCAACCTGTGCCAGTTCATCACCAAGCTGCGCCGCGCATCGGAAAAAGGCACGTACCACCTGGACCTCGATGGCATTCGCGGAACCGAACTCGAAGACTGCCTGGTGCTGCTGTGCCCCGAGCGCACGGCCAGCGACGACCAGCTCGCGGCCATGGGCCGCTGGACGCTGACGCATTTCACCGGCCGCTGCTGGATCGGCGTCGACCTGGTGCGGCGCATCGATGACGAGATCTGGCTGCACCGCATGCGCGCGCTGTCGGCGCTCACCGCGCTGCCGCTGGTCGCCGTGGGCGACGCCCACATGCATGTGCGCTCGCGCAAGCCGCTGCAGGATGTGCTCACCGCCACGCGCCTGGGCAAGCCGCTGACGGAATGCGGCTACGCGCTGCTGCGCAGCGCCGAGCGCCATCTGCGCAGCCGGCTGCGCCTGGCCCAGACCTTTCCACTCGACCTGATGGCGCAGACCCTGCAGGTCGCCGCGCGCTGCAGCTTCAGCCTCGACGAGCTGCGCTACCAGTACCCCGAGGAAGTCGTTCCCGCGGGGCATACGCCAGAGAGCTATCTGCGCCAGGCCACCTACGAAGGCGCGGGCCGGCGCTGGCCGCAAGGCATTCCCGAGAAGGTGCAGGGGCAGATCGAGAAAGAGCTGGCGCTGATCTGCGAGCTCAAATACGAGCCCTACTTCCTCACGGTCTACGACATCGTGGTGTTTGCGCGCTCGCGCAATATCCTGTGCCAGGGCCGGGGCTCGGCCGCGAACTCCGCGGTCTGCTACTGCCTGGGCGTGACCGAAGTCGACCCGCATCGCACCGCCGTGCTGTTCGAGCGCTTCATCTCGCGCGAGCGCAACGAGCCGCCCGACATCGACATCGACTTCGAGCACCAGCGGCGCGAGGAAGTCATTCAGTACCTCTACACCAAGTACGGCCGCGACCGCGCCGCGCTCACCGCCACCGTGATCTCCTACCGCCCGCGCTCGGCGGTGCGCGATGTCGGCAAGGCGCTGGGCTTCGAGCTGGCCACGCTGGACGCGATTGCCAAGGGCCAGCAATGGTTTGACGGCAGCAGCATTCGCCTGGAGCGCTTCGAGGAGCTGGGCATGGCCACCGACACGCTGGCCGTGCAGCAGCTGATCACGCTGACCGAGCAGCTGATTGGCTTTCCGCGCCACCTGTCGCAGCACACCGGCGGCTTTGTGCTCACGCGCGGACTGCTGTGCCGCATGGTGCCGGTGGAAAACGCCTCCATGGCCGAGCGCACCGTGATCGAATGGGACAAGGACGACCTCGACGCCGCCGGCCTGCTCAAGGTCGACGTGCTGGCGCTGGGCATGCTTTCGGCCATCCGCCGCGCGCTGGACTTCATCAGCCGGCGCCGCGGCTATGACTTCAGCATGCAGGACATTCCCGCCGAAGATCCCAAGACTTACGACATGATCTGCCGCGCCGACACCATAGGCGTGTTCCAGATTGAAAGCCGCGCGCAGATGAGCATGCTGCCGCGCCTGCAGCCGCGCAAGTTCTACGACCTGGTGGTCGAGGTCGCCATCGTGCGCCCCGGCCCCATCCAGGGCGGCATGGTCCATCCCTATCTGCGCCGGCGCCAGGGCCTGGACCCCGTGACCTACCCCAATGACGCGCTCAAGGAAGCCCTGGGCCGCACCATGGGCGTGCCGGTGTTCCAGGAACAGGTGATGCAGATCGCCATGATTGCCGCGGGCTTCACGGCCGGCGAGGCCGACGGCCTGCGCCGCGCCATGGCCGCCTGGAAGCGCAAGGGCGGGCTGGAGAAGTACCGCGACAAGCTGATCGGCGGCATGACCGAGCGCGGCTACGAACCCGCCTTTGCCCAGCAGATCTTCGAGCAGATCAAGGGCTTTTCCGAATACGGCTTTCCCGAAAGCCATGCGGCCAGCTTTGCGCTGCTGGTCTATGCATCGAGCTGGATCAAGCGCCACGAGCCCGCGGCCTTTCTCGCGGCGCTGCTCAACAGCCAGCCCATGGGCTTTTATTCGGCCAGCCAGCTCACGCAGGACGCGCGCCGCCATGGCGTCGAAGTGCGCCCCGTCGACGTGATGCACAGCGCCTACGACTGCACGCTGGAAGACATGGACCACCAGCCCGCCCCCGCGCCCGCAGTTCGCCTGGGCCTGCGCCTGATCGCCAGCCTGCCTGGCAGCAGCGCGGCGCGCATAGAAAGCGAGCGCGGCCGCGCGCCCTTCGACAGCGCGCCCGAACTGGCCCAGCGCTGCGGCCTGGACCTGCATGAAATGAAGGCCCTGGCCGCGGCCGGCGCCCTGGCCACGCTCTCGGGCCACCGCCGCCAGCAGGTCTGGGACGCCGCGGCGCTGCACACCGCCCCGGTGCTGCTGCAGGAAGCGCACATCGACGAAGCCCAGCTTGAACTGCCCCAAGCCCCCGAAGGCGAGGAAGTGCTGTGGGACTACGCGTCCACGGGCCTGAGCTTGCGCTCCCACCCCATGCTGCTGCTGCGCCCCCGGCTGGACAAGTACAAGCTCAAGACCTCGCAGCAGCTGCGGCGCATTGCCGACGGCCGCCGGGTGCGCACCGCGGGCATCGTGACGCTGCGCCAGCAGCCGCCCACGGCCAAGGGCACGGTGTTCGTGACGCTGGAAGACGAGCACGGCGTGACCCAGGTGATCGTCTGGCGCGACGTGCGCGAAGCCCAGCGCCAGGTGCTGCTCGGCTCGCGCCTGCTGGCCGTCGAAGGCCGCTGGCAGCGCGAAGGCATGGTCTGCAATCTGATTGTCGAGCGCATGGCCGACCTGTCGCATCTGCTGGGCCGCCTGCGCACCGAGAGCCGGAATTTCAAATGAAAGCGGCCAACACAAGCCTTGAGACGTCGTTGCATTGCCTTGCCGTGCTATTCGCACTGTCTGCGGCAACACGCCTAGTCTCAACCACAAATCTACGATTTGCTGGCTTGTCTTGGCCACTTTAAAGGATCAATCCATGAACCAATGCAGCCTGTTTGGCGATGAAGAAGTCCAGGCCTCGATTCCCGGCCTGGTCTACCAGCCTGAATTCCTCAGCCACGACGAGGAGCAGGCCTTGATCGCCATCATCGGCAGCCTGCCGCTGCACGCGGCCAAATACAAGCAGTACTTTGCGCGTCGGCGCGTGGTGAGCTTTGGCGGCTCGTATGACTTCGACACCCATGAACTCCAGCCCGCGCAGACGCTGGACGCGCGGCTGCTGCCCTTGCGCGATCGCGTGGCCGCCTGGCGCGGCGTTGCGCCCGAAAGCCTGGTGCATGCGCTGGTCGCCGAATATGCGCCGGGCACGCCGCTGGGCTGGCATCGCGATGTGCCCGATTTCAAGCACATCTACGGGGTGTCGCTGGGGAGCGAGGCGACGCTGCGGTTTCGCCCCTACCCCTACCAGCCGGAGCTGCCCAGGCAGGTTGTCGAACTTGCGCTGCAGCCGCGCTCCATCTATGTGATGGCGCACGAGGCGCGCTGGGGCTGGCAGCATTGCGTGCAGGCCACGCGTGCGCTGCGCTGGTCGGTGACCTTCAGGGACCGGTGAAGCGCTGGGCAGGCATTCCTGCCCGGGGTGCGCGGGGGCGAAGGGTGGGCTTGCCTGCCTCGACTTCTTGCTCGGCGCCATCGCCTACACGCATACGGGCGCTTGTTTCTATCCTGGCGCACGCGCCGCGTTCACACTGAGGCTCCGATCGAAGGCGGTCCGTTATACCAGGCGGTATTTCAGGAAACAGGCCTCTGCCGAACAGGCAGACAGCTCGTCCTCCGTTTCCCAACCAGGCATAAGAGAAAAAACCATGTTCAAGAACACCATCAAGACCATTTCACTGGGCGGCGCGGCACTGACATTGGCAGTGGCTGCCACGGGCGCTTTTGCGCAGACGACCAACAACAGCACCGTCAACACCAACCAGACGCCCGCGGCAATTGGCGTGACGCCACAGACCGCCAACGAGGCCAACCAGAAGGCGATTCAACGCTCCGACACCGGCACGGTGGTGCGCACCGACCCCACGGCGGCCGAGCAGGCACGCGACGCCGCCAACCGGGCGCAGGCCCCCGCCCCGCGCAGCACCATGGACAGCACGGCCCCACGCCGCGCCGCCCGCGCAGACCGCAACTAAGCGGCACTTGAGCGGCACTTGAGCGGCACTTGAGCGCTCACCACAATTCACCCCATCACTGACCCCCAAGGACTTACATGATCGACAACAACAATACCCCTGTGCACACCACCGCCACCACCACTCCTTCGGGCACCCTGGTCACCGGCTTGTTTCGCGACCGCGACAGCGCCGAAGCGGCCTACAACGCAGCCTCGGCCCGCGGCTACTCCAAGGATGATGTGAACCTGGTGATGTCGGACGAAACGCGCACCCGCCATTTCGCCAACGTGGCCGCCATTGAAACCGAACTGGGCAACAAGGCCGCCGAAGGCGCCGGCATTGGCGGCGCCATTGGCGGCACGCTGGGCGCGATTGTTGCAGCCGTCGCCGCTGTCGGTACCACCCTGGCGCTGCCAGGCATCGGCTTGGTGGTGGCCGGCCCGCTGGCCGCAGCCATTGCCGGTGCCGGCGCGGGCGCTGCCAGTGGCGGCGTGATCGGCGCGCTGATCGGCTGGAACATTCCTGAAGAGCGTGTGAAGCACTACGAAGAAGGCATCAAGGACGGCGGCATTCTGATGGGCATGCGCACCAAGAACGAAGAAGATGCGACCTACCTGGAAAATGAATGGAAGCAAAATCGGGGTGAGCACGTCTACCGTTAAGCTGAGCTGACCCAGCGCAGGATGTCCTAGGCATTCTGAGCGGCCATTTCCACGGAAATGGCCGTTTGCCGTTGGGCCCCCCGTTTTTTTGAAGTCTGCCCGCAATGCCGTTTTCAATGCCGTTTTCATCAGTGTTTGCGCGCATGGCCGGCCCGCGCGAAATGCCCGCCGGCTACCGCCTGCCCCGCCTGCCCCGCTTCTCCGGCCCGTTTGCGCGCCGCGGGGCCGGCGCCGCCCTCGCTTTGGCGCTGTGCCTTGGTGCAGCCCCAGGCGCCCACGCAGGCCCGTCCGATGCGGCTTCCGTGCCCGCCCCACTGAGCAGCGAAACCCAGCAGGTGGCGCAATGGATAAGCCGCACGAAAGACAACCAGGGTCTGCCGTATCTGCTGGTCGACAAGCGTGCCGCGCGGGTGCATGTGTTCAATGCGGCCGGCGTACTGCAGGCGTCTTCGGCGGTGCTGCTGGGGCTGGCGCGCGGCGACCACTCGGTGCCAGGCATAGGCGAGCGCCCGATGTCCGCCATCGCGCCGCATGAGCGCACCACCCCCGCGGGCCGCTTTGTCTCCGAGCCGGGAAACAACCTCCAGGGCGAGGACATTGTCTGGATTGATTACGACGCAGCCGTTTCGTTGCACCGCGTGCGCACGGCCAACGCCGCCGATCGCCGGCTGCAGCGCCTGGCCAGTGCGACCGTGGCCGACAACCGCATCTCTTACGGCTGTGTCAACGTGCCCCAGCAGTTCTATGACCGCAATGTCGCCCCGGTCTGGGGGAAAAAGCCGGGGGTGATCTATGTCCTGCCGGAAACCCAGACAGCGGCGTCCTTTTTTGGCTTTGGCACTGCGCGCAAACACTGACTATGTGTTCGCGGCAAACCCCGCGTTTGCGCTGAGCATGCTCGCAGCCAATGTGGCGCCAGGGAAGTCGGCTCGAAGGCGGCTTCAGGCTGAGAGCTGACGCCGGAGCTTCAACATCGAATGTCGGCGGCCACCACCCCGACCCGGCCCCTTGACGACGATTCACCGAGCCTTCAGGCAAAATCCAGATGATAGGGGCAAGCCTGGCGTCAGGTCTGCCGGGAAGCCCACCTTGAAGAATGGAACAGCATCAATGGCACTGACGAAGAAGGGCGAGTTCTGGTACGGGACGACGTCCG
>Ga0308165_1000307_pt1 | contig 104483 bp, 74 predicted proteins | sample PhyWR2_FD_201032 | JGI IMG/M metagenome (GOLD analysis project Ga0308165, IMG submission 201032) | Phyllosphere microbial communities from UC Gill Tract Community Farm, Albany, California, United States - DLSLW.R2 | ecosystem: Host-associated > Plants > Phyllosphere > Unclassified | place: USA... | reverse complement strand
TGAAGGAATACCCTAGTCGTCGTCTTAATTTATTTCAGGATCTTTTCTTAATGTTCTTAATTTCTTAATGGTTAAAAGATGTAAAAGGTAGAGAGGATGATGGAAGATGTTATATGGATGAAGGAATAAACCCTAGTCGTCGTCTTAATTTATTTCAGAATCTTTTCTTAATGTTCTCAATTTCTTAATGGTTAAAAGATGTAAATTTAGAGAGGATGTTGGAAGATGTAATATGGATGAAGGAATAAACCTTAGGCCGCGGTTCCTCCCTGGTATTAGCGTCTCGCTAAGACCCTGCAATTGATTTATCACTAGCTGCAGCAAAAATTAAAGCCTTAGCGAGACGCGAAGTGCAGTTAAGTTTGTGTCATCACCAACCACGCCGTTACATTTTTTTAATAAGATATAAAAACTAAAAATGTTAGTATTTTGTTAATAAAACAATCAGTTAGATTTATTTTAAAACTAAAAATATTAGTATTTTTGATTTCAATCATCCCAATTGTACGTAATGGAAAAAGAAAGGCAGATTATTCACATGGATCAAGATGCATTTTTTGTGTCGGTAGAAATAAGAAAGAACGCCAATTTAAAAGGCAAGCCGGTTATCATCGGTGGCGGCGGCGATAGGGGCGTAGTGGCTTCTTGCAGTTATGAAGCCCGGCAGTACGGTATACATTCGGCTATGCCCGGGCGTACTGCCAAACTGCTTTGTCCGCAGGCTATATTTTTAAAAGGCGATATGGAAGAATATTCCAAAGCTTCGCAGGAAATCACAGAAATTATTGCCGATAAAGTTCCGCTTTTCGAAAAAGCCAGTATCGATGAACATTATATCGATATGACGGGGATGGACCGCTTTTTCGGTTGTATGAAATTTGCATCGGAGCTGAGGCAAACCATTATCAGAGAGATGAGCCTGCCCATTTCCTTTGGCTTATCGATCAATAAAACGGTGGCTAAAATTGCCACCAATGAGTCGAAACCCGATGGCGAACTGCAGGTTACCTTCCCTGAGTTGAGGCCCTTCCTCGATCCTTTAGCAATCCATAAAATTCCCGGTATCGGCCATGCCACCTATAAAAAACTGAGCGAAATGGGCGTGCGTGAAATCCTTACCCTTACCCAGATTCCGCAACAGCTAATGTTTAAGATTTTGGGTCAGCATGGTTTAAGTTTGTGGCAAAAAGCAAACGGGATCGATCTTTCGCCCGTGGTGCCGTACCGCGAACGAAAATCGATCGGAACACAGGCTACCTTCGAAAGCGATACCATGGATATGGCCAAACTAAAAGCCATCATTACCGGAATGGTTACGGGCTTAACTTTTCAGCTGCGCAACCAGAAAAAACTTACGGCCTGCATTACAGTAACCGTGCGTTATACCAATTTCGAAACCTTTACCCAGCAGGAGCGGATTCCCTATACCTCGCTCGATTCTTTTTTGATCAGTAAGGCACACCGCCTGTTCGAAAAGGTGTATGCCAAACGGATGCTGCTGCGGTTGGTGGGAGTAAAGCTTTCGCACCTGGTAAGTGGTTACGAACAGATCGGTTTGTACAACATTGCCGAAGAAGAATATAGCCTTTACCAGGCCATGGATAAGGTGCGCAATAATTACGGGGCCGAAGCGGTGGTAAAGGCCTGTATTGTTACCCAGCCCCCACGCGATGAAAAAGGAAAGGTAATTAAATACAATCCCCGGAAAAAGAAAATACTGATCGAAAATACCTCAGAAGAGGAAAATGAAGCACCGGAAATAAGAAAACGTTCCAAGATCAGGAGTTTCATGAGCGAAAAAGGAACAATGGGAACCAAATCATACGATTAGCGATGTTTTTAAATGTGCATTCTTCCTATAGCTTAAAATACGGTACGCTGAGCATTGGGCAGTTAATTGCCACTGCGCGGAACCTGGGCATCCATCAGCTGGTATTAACGGATATCAACAATTCTACAGGTGCGGTAGAGTTTATCCGCGAATGTTATAAACAGGGCATTGCCAAAGAGGCCGATGAGATACACCGTGGCAATATTCCATACCAGATTAAGCCTATAGCCGGAATCGAATTCAGGCTTGAACATAAGCTGTTGTATGTGGGCATTGCGAAGAACAGGGAGGGGATGCGGGAGCTGAACGAATTTTTGAGCCACCACAACATCAACCATATCCCGCTGCCCGAAGTGCCTCCCGAAATGGAGAATGTTTACATTGTTTATCCCTTTCAGAAAACTTTCAGTCAAACGTTAGAAGCCAATGAATTTGTAGGGATCAGGGCCAAACAGCTTAGTCTTTTATACCGGCACCCACTGTTAAAACAAAAGGAGAAACTGTTGGTGTGGCATCCCGTTACGGTAACTGATAAGGTTACGCACCGCCTGCACCAATATTTCAGGGCCATTGAATTCAATACCCTGTTAAGTAAGGTGCCTGACGAACAAAAGTGCGATGCCGACGAATGCCTGGTTCCCGAAGCAACGCTTACGCAGAAATTTGAACAGTACCCTTTTATTGTTCAAAATACACAGAAACTGATCAACAGCTGCGATTTAAGCGCTTATTTCGAAGATAGTGCAATGCCTACATCAAAAAATAAGTTTTTTTATACCAATGAAGGTTTAGCTGGCGATAAAAAAAAGCTCCGCGAACTTGCCGAAGCAGGACTTAAATACCGGTATGGTGAAAATAATCCCATAGCAGTTGAGCGTTTGGAGAAAGAACTGAGGATTATCGAGCTCAAAAATTTCTGTGCCTATTTCCTTATTACCTATGATATTGTAAATTATGCCATGAACACCTGTGGCTTTTACCACGTTGGCCGCGGCTCGGGTGCCAACAGCATTGTAGCCTATTGTTTGCGCATTACAGATGTAGACCCGATTGATCTCGATCTATATTTCGAACGCTTCCTGCACGAAAAACGCACTAGTCCGCCGGATTTTGATATCGATTTTTCGTGGGACGAAAGAGAAACCATACAGCAATATATTTTTGAACGCTATCCGAAATGGCATGTAGCTTTTTTGGGCACCATGAGCACTTTTAAAGACCGCGCAATTATCAGGGAAATCGGCAAGGTTTTAGGCTTGTCGAAAGATGAAATAGACAGTTTTACCGATCCCACCAAAGAACGCGAAAATCTACTGAACACCACCTACCAAAAGTTGCTGGCCGTACATGGCTACATGAAAAGTATGCCGAACCAGCGCTCTATCCATGCCGGGGGTATTTTGATCTCCGAAGAACCGATTACCTATTATACAGCTTTGGATATGCCGCCAAAAGGCTATCCAACGGTGCAATGGGATATGTACGAAGCCGAAGCCATCGGTTATGAGAAATTTGATATTTTGAGTCAGCGCGGAATCGGCCATATCCGCGAAGCGGTGCAGCTCATCAAAAAAAATAAAGGTAAGGATATCGACATTCATGATTTTAAAACATTTAAAACCGATCAGAAATTGAATGGGATCCTTAAAAAAGGCCAGCCCATTGGCTGCTTTTATATCGAATCGCCAGCCATGCGGCAGCTGCTCAAAAAATTAAAATGTGACAATTACCTCACCCTCGTAGCGGCCAGCTCCATTATACGCCCTGGGGTGGCCAGCTCGGGCATGATGAAATCCTATATCGAACGCTACCATGCACCCGATAAGGTAGTGTACCTCTGCGAAGTGATGAAAGAGCGGCTAAGCGAAACCTATGGTGTAATGGTTTACCAGGAAGATGTAATCAAGGTTTGCCATTATTTTGCAGGCCTCGATCTGGCCGATGCCGATATCCTCCGTAAGGCCATGAGTGGTAAATACCGCTCTAAACTCGCTTTCGACGAGCTGGTGAACAAGTTTTTTGCTTCAGCTCGTAAACAAGGTCACTCCGAAGAACTGATTGCCGAAGTGTGGAGGCAGATTTCATCTTTTGCAGGTTACAGCTTTTCTAAAGCACATTCGGCATCGTTCGCAGTAGAAAGTTATCAGAGTTTATTCCTTAAAACCTATTACCCGATGGAGTTTATGGTAGCCGTACTCAACAATTATGGTGGGTTTTACAGCAGATGGGTTTACGTGCACGAACTGCAAAAAACAGGTGCAAAGGTGCACTTGCCCTGTGTAAACAATAGCGATGAAGTGGTAAACATTGCCGGCGAGCATGCTTACCTGGGTTTTATCGCCGTGCAGGGTTTAGAAGAGAAATACATCCGGCTTATTCCGCAAGAACGCAGGGCGAATGGCCGCTATCTCGATCTCGAAGATTTTGTAAAACGCACCTGCATTTCGCTGGAGCAGGCCATTATTTTAATCCGTTTGGGTGCCCTGCGCTTTACCGGGAAAGACCGCAAAACCCTGCTTTGGGACGTGCACAATTACCTCGGTTTTAAACAGAAAAAAGTAAACCATGCCGAACTCTTTAAGTTGAATTATAAAACCTATCAGCTCCCTGCACTGGCCGATTCGGACCTCGAAAATGCATATACAGAATTAGAACTGTTGGGTTATCCGCTTCATTACAATATGTTCGATTTTTTAAAAACACCTTACCGTGGCGATGTGATGACTGCCGACCTGCATAAGCACTTGGGCAAAACGGTAAGGATGGTGGGCAATTATGTTTGCGAAAAAACAGTACGCACCATTAAGAACACCAAAATGTGGTTTGGTACCTTTTTAGATGCCAACGGCGATTTTTTCGATACTACGCATTTCCCGAACACTACCCCCATGTATCCCTTTAAAGGAAAAGGTTGCTACCTGATTTTAGGTAAAGTGGTCGAAGATTTCGGCTTTCAGAGTATCGAGGTTTTAAAGTTTGCCAAATTGGATATCCGGATGAACCCGGTAGCGATTGGTTAATTCGGTTTATTGCTTTATTTTAACTGCCGAGGGTGTAGAGAGAGAGTAACCAAAAGATTTAATAGACGTTAGTGATGTTTTTATCACGGAAACACGGAATTCAATGATAAAATCTTCATAAAGAGTCGTCTTTTCGAGCCAAGTGCAACGTAGTCGAGAAATCTACTATAGATCTCTCCATTTCATTGCACTTCAGTCGAAGTATCCTGTGCAATCAGTAACGTCAGAGCTTGCTTGAATTTAACCTAAAATCTTTCCGTGTTTCCGTGGCTGAATGGCAAGGCAGCTTGGCTGATCTTAACAAAATCGCGTTTTCGGGAAGGCAGAATCGTTCGGGATATTGTAGTTATGAGCCGATTAATTTTACTAATCGGCTCACGATTTGGCTTTTTTTTGAGCCGATTAAGTTGTATATTCGGCTCATGCAATACAATTGGGAACTGAAAACCTGGCCAAATTTTACTTTTTCTACAAAAGATCTTGAAAATGATCTATATAATTTTGCACAGGAAACAGGCGAGGTTAGCGCTTTGTTAAAGTTGTTACCTGATGATATTAAGCAAGAAACATTGCTTGAAATTATATTGTCTGAAGCCATAAAAACATCCGAGATTGAAGGAGAGTTTTTGAGTAGAAAAGATGTAATGTCGTCTATTAAAAATAACCTTGGCCTTAATAAAACACCTGATGTTGTTAAAGATAAGCGTGCCTCCGGAATTGCAAATTTAATGATTGATGTGAGAAATACCTTTTTAGATCAATTAACTGAAGACCGTTTATGGAATTGGCATAAACTTTTATTTACAGACAGTAAACATATAAACGTTGGTGCCTGGAGAAAAAGTAACGATCCGATGCAGGTTGTATCTGGTAGTTTAGGTAAAGAGGAAGTTCATTTTGAGGCACCACCATCGCATTGGGTTTCGAACGAAATGGATATTTTTCTTCAGTGGTTTAATGAAACCGCACCAGAAGGAATTAAAGAAATTAACGATCCGGTAATAAGAGCAGGTATTGCCCATTTATATTTCGAATCGATCCATCCTTTTGAGGATGGCAATGGTCGCATTGGAAGAGTAATTGCGGAAAAAACGATTTCTCAAACGTTAGGTAGGCCCGTAATGCTGAGCCTATCCAAAACAATTGAGCGCAATAGAACTGACTATTATCAGGCCTTAAAAAATGCCCAAAAAAGCAATGAAATTTCTGAATGGCTCAAATATTTTACGGCTATTGCACTTCAGGCACAATTAGAAGCCAAACAAACGATCGATTTTACGCTCCGTAAAATAAAAGTTTTTGACATATTCAGAGAAAAACTTAATGATAGACAAAAGAAGGTTTTACAAAAAATGTACAGTTTCGGTATTGATGGTTTTGAAGGCGGAATGACTGCTAAAAAGTATATGTCAATCACTAAAACCTCTAAAGCTACCGCAACAAGGGATTTACAGCATTTAGAGCACTTGGGGGTTTTAGTAACTTTTGGTGGCGGTAGGAGTGTACATTATAAAATCAAGGAAAGCTGAGTTTGCGCGCGTTTATAACGCGTGCATAAGTAGTTAAACGATTCTATCGTTTTTTTTAAAATAAACATAATCTCTATCTTTAAACCATGATCCACATCAAAGCAGAGATAGAACGTTTCGAAACCATGGGCGAAAAAACCGGATGGAGTTATGTGTTTATCCCGGCAGCTTTGGCCAATGAAATAAAACCCGATTGTAAAAAAAGTTTTAGGGTAAAGGGAAAAATAGATCAGCTCGAAGTTTCAGGAATGGCAACCATCCCCATGGGAGAGGGCGATTTCATTATCGCTTTAAAAGGCGAAGTCAGGAAAAAATTAAAAAAAGAAGCGGGAGCGAGTATTGAACTTTATTTAGAAGAAGATAAAAATTTTAAAATCGAAATGCCCGAGGATCTTGAAATCTGTTTATCTGAAGAAGAACATTTGATGGCCAATTTTTTAAAACAGCCTAAATCGCACCAAAACTACTATATCAACTGGATCAACCAGGCCAAAACAGAACCTACACGTACCAAAAGAATCGTAATGACGGTTAAAGCAATGGATAAAGGACAGGATTTCGGCACGATGATGAGGGAAAGTAAGTTGTAAGTTTAGCGTTTTTTTTAAGTTTTGCAAAGCGTAAATAGCTGAGGACTTAAAACTCCCGACTCCAGGCTCCAAACTTAAGATATTTAGCATTTATGAACTACCAGCTCCCAACTGAAAACTCCAAACTTAACACTCTGGCTATTAAACTCCTTACTCTGGACTCTGGACTCTGGACTCCGGACTCCGGACTTTGGTCTCCCGACTATAATTACGGAACCAACTCCAAACTTTCATCTGTATCACGCCTAAAAAAGCTTCCCTGAAAATACGGGTGCTCATTTTGGAGGTGCCTTCTGTACGGTCGGTGAAGATAATTGGAACTTCTACTACTTTAAAGCCAAATTTAATGGCGGTAAACTTCATTTCGATCTGAAAAGCATACCCTACAAATTTGATTTTATTTAAAGGGATGGTTTCCAGTACAATCCTGCGGTAACATTTAAATCCGGCAGTAGCATCCTGTATGGTTATTCTGGTAACCAAACGCACATACATTGAGGCAAAATACGACATTAATACCCTGCCCATAGGCCAGTTTACCACATTTACACCTTTAACATAGCGCGAACCAACGGCTACATCGGCACCATTTACACAAGCTTCGCGCAGGCGCGACAAATCATCAGGGTTGTGGGAGAAATCGGCGTCCATTTCAAAAATGTAAGCATAATCTCTTTGCAGGGCCCAGTTAAAGCCATAAATATAGGCTGTGCCTAAACCTTGTTTGCCCGCACGTTCTTCGATAAATAAGTGGCCTTCGTATTCGTTCTGTAACGATTTTACAATTTCAGCAGTCCCGTCTGGAGAGCCGTCATCAATAATTAAAACGTGAAAAGGCTGGGTTAGGGAAAAAACCTTTCTAATGATTTTTTCGATATTTTCCTTCTCGTTGTAGGTGGGTATGATGACTAAACTATCTGACACGTTTTGTTGTGGTTTTAATTTTTAAGCATTTAACGGGCGAAAATAAAGATTTAATATGGAATCATTGTGATTTTTCTTTAATTGAAAAGGAGAATAACGCAGCTACGTCCTCCTGAACTTGTTTCAGGATCTTACTTTACAGATGTTCTTCTTCAGATCTAAAATGAATTGTTTCCCGCTGATTACTCAGATTAACGCAGATTTTTTTTGGGGTGTTAAATTTTGCCGGTGCTGATTTCTAATCCGGATCTTGATTTAATTTAATATGGAATCAAGATGAATTTTCGTGAATTTCAAGACGATTCGTCATCCTGAACTTGTTTCAGGATCTTACTTTAAAGATGTTCTTCTTCAGATCTAAAATGAATTGTTTCCCGCTGATTACTCAGATTAACGCAGATTTAATTTTTTTGGTCTTAAATTTTATCGGTGCTGATTTGTAATTAAGGTTTCTTTTTAGCTTTTAATACAGCATACCATTGTAACTAAACCCGATCAAAGTGAAAAGCCCGCAGACCGAAGCATGAGGGCGAGGACTTGAAACGGAGAGCGGGACAGCAGGCCTCCAAGCACTACTATCCCGCCATTTCCAAATACTATTGAATGTTACTTTATATTAACAACTGTTAATCTGAGCATATTCGAAGACTCATTGTCATGCTGAATGTAATGAAGAATAACAATGAAAAGCATTACCGTACCTCTTGCATCAACCTTTTAACTAGCTGCGAAAAGATAATCAATGCCAAACCTGCGATTAACGAATATAAGGCCAATGCTTTGTAACCTTCGGTATAGGCCATTAATTTGGTGGGTAATGAAGCATTGTCGATACTCGACATTTCTGCACCCAATTTACCGGCTGCCAACTGGCCAAAAGCACTTGATAAGAACCAAAGCCCCATCATCATACCAAACATTTTTTTTGGCGAGAGTTTGGTGATAATCGACATCCCGATCGGACCCAGGCAAAGTTCGCCAAGTGTTAACAATAAATAGGCCAGTGTAAATACATTTAATGAGCTAATGCCCTGTACATTGGCGAAAAACCGGGTGGCATAAAAAACATAAAAACTTAAAGCCAGTAAAAGAAACCCGATGCCAAATTTTACCACTGTATTCGGTTCGATTTTTCGTTTGTAAAGCCCTAACCATAATATGCCTACAATCGGGCTAAAAACAATTACAAAGAAAGAATTAACGCTATTGTTTACCACATTTGGGTCGATATTGAAGAACAAAATTTTATGATCGAGGTTATCTTTCGCAAATAGCGACAGGGAACCGCCGCTTTGCTCTGATATGGCCATAAAAATAAAATAGCAGAAGATAAAAACGAAAGCCGCCAACAGTTTATATTGTGCTTTCTTATCTTTTATTTTAAAGGTTTCGAACAGGAAATAAACCAAAGCCACTATACCGATGGTATACATAAAATAATCGGTAAAGGCCGTGTTTTTTACCATGATGTAAATCAATGGGATACACAGTATAGAGCCTGCATAAACAGCAATTTCGGATAGTTGCTGTTTAGATTTTTTAAGGTGCAGCAGGGGCGAATTGCCGATAGGCCCCAAGTGTTTTTTCGTGAAAATAAAGGTGCCGAGACCAAAAATCATTACCAAAGCAGCCGATAAGAAACATAAATGCCAGTTGTAATATTTGCCCAGGTAGATACACATGGCACCACCCAATAGGCCGCCTACGTTTATACCGGCATAAAAAAGTCCGTAGCCTGCATCTCTTCTGTTGTCTTTTTCATGGTAAAGCTCGCCTACCATTGATGAAACATTGGGTTTAAAGAAACCTGTTCCGATGATAGATAGCGTAATGCCAACATAAAACAGATCGTGCGGAGAAAAAGCTAAAACCAGGTTCCCGATGATCATCAACGATCCGCCCCAAAATAAAGACTTTCTGAAACCTAAAATCTTATCGGCAAAAATGCCACCTATAAAAGTAAAAGCGTACACAAAAGCCTGTATAGCACCGTACTGTAGGTTCGATTTTTGATCGCTAAGTCCCAACTGTTCAACCATAAAGAAAGCCAATACTCCGCGCATGCCGTAAAAGCAAAAACGCTCCCACATTTCTACCAGCGATAAGTGCCAGAGCTGTTTCGGATATTTGCCCTCAAAATTCTGAATATCCTCTATTGAAACTGTTTTTTCCATTAAATTCTGTCTAAAAATTAAAAGCCCGATGTAGATCGGGCTTTTGGGTAAAAGTATTTTTTTTGATTAGTGAACACCGTGCATCCATTTGCGCAAAATCGGACTTATGGCAAACATAATGAGCCCCGCAACAATTGGTATAATGGTAAATATTAAAAAGAATGTCGAAATCGAATATGCAGAACTGATCTTATCAATCAAAGATCCTGTAGCACCAGCAAGGTAGTTTCCGATAGCGGTACAGGTGAAAAATACACCAAACATAAGGCCTACTAAATTTGATGGGGCAAGCTTGCTTACGTAAGATAAACCAACCGGCGAAATGCATAACTCACCAACGGTATGGAAGAAATAAGCGAAAATTAGCCAGAACAAACTTACCTCTGCCGAAGTAGCGCCCTGTGGGATCGACGATCCGCCATAAGCTAAACCAGCGAAACCGATGCCTACGAAGATTAACCCAAAGCCAAATTTTACTGGTCCGCTAGGGTTAAATTTAGTTTCCCATATTTTAGAAACAATAGGGGCAAGCGATACAATAAAGAAAGAGTTTAATACGCTAAACCAAGAAGCTGGAACCTCCGTACTTACCGATCCTATTTCTCTGCTTACTTTCCAGATGGCCAGCACCCAGATAATGGCAAAGCTTAACAGTGTGAACAGGATTGTTGCCGGATATTTTTTGAAAATTTTGCCCGCTAATGAAAGCAGTACGAAGGTAACCGCTACCAATGGGAATATGGTTAAGATACCGTCAACCCATTTAAAAGTTGTGGCCGCTCCGCCTGTTAGGTTTCTTAGCGTATAATCTTTAGCAAAAATAGTCATCGAACCACCAGCTTGTTCGAACACCATCCAAAAGAAAATGGTAAAGATAGATAGGATGGCAATTACCCATAAACGCTGGCTTCTTACTTTTTTAGGGATAACCTCGACCGTTGGATCTGCTTTTTCTACTGCTTCTGTTCGATCAACTGCAGCACCGATTACGCCAAATATTTTTTGTCCGAAATAGAACTGTAACATGCCGAAAAGCATAAAAACGCCCGCTAATCCGAAGCCATAATGCCAGCCAACCTTTTCACCGATATAACCGCACATTAACATACCGATAAATGCACCAGAGTTAATGCCCATATAAAAAATGGCATATGCACTGTCTTTTTTATCGCTGATAGGAGGGTAAAGTTTACCTACAATTGATGAAATATTTGGTTTGAAAAATCCGTTACCAATTATTAAGAGAAGTAAGCCGATATAGAAAAAATTGTTGCTAAAGCCTTCTAGTGCCATTGATGCATGCCCTACGGTCATAATAAAAGCGCCGATGATTACAGCTTTTCTATATCCTGTAAACCTATCGGCAATTAAACCACCAAGTATTGGTGTAAAGTATACTAAGCCTGTATAAATAGCATAAAGCTGTAAAGCTTCTGGCCGTGGCCAGCCCCAACCGTTTTTGCTTAAGTCGCTAATCAGGAATAAAACCAAAATGGCCCGCATTCCATAGTAACTGAATCTTTCCCACATTTCGGTAAAAAAGAGTACAAAAAGGCCAACCGGATGGCTAAATAATTTTTCAGGGGAAACGCCTTGACTGTTTAAATGGAGGTCTAGTTCCTTATCATGGTCAATACTAATGGTTTCATTAGATGTTTGCATAAAACATTTGTTGGTTTTAGTTTATGAATTCAGAATTTGTGTGTTGTTTAAGCTAGTTAGCAGGGCGCAATATAGTGAGCGATTGCCAAACTCACAAATTTTTAAGTGATGTGTAAGGTAATGATTTAGTTAAGCGCAGTTAAAAATCAGAACTTTCTGATGGGTTTTACATTTTTCTTTGGGTCGGCATAAAGTTCATCGCTCGCATTCGGATCGTTGTTGAGCGTGAGGTCTTCCTGAAGTTTTAATTTTCCCCCGATAATTTTGAAACCATCAAAAGTACCATCTGATCCATAATATTCGAATTTCCCTTTTATTTCAGGATCAAAAGAGGCCAGGTGGTCGAACACGATCATACCAGCCTTAACATCCGTTTTCAAAGTCATTGCATTCGTTTTGGCATATTCGAATATCACCCTGTTTTTCCCTTTCAGTTCCTTTCCGTCGAACACAGGTGCGCCAAAGGTGAGCTTGTCTTTATCAAATGAAAGTACTTCGATCACCTTCTTTGTGGTCAGCTGCGAATTTCCTTTCCAGCCTAAAAGAACATAATAGGGCAGGCGGTTTCCGCTTGTTACAGGAAGGATTTCGTAATACCTGGCACCGAACCACTTCTGGTTATCGGTAACGATATTCGGATCGTTCAGGTTTTCGGTTTGATCGATCAACGGATAAAGTTTCAACGGACCGCTTTTGGTATTCATCTGTATGGCACCATAATAACGATAGGAGCCGTTTTCGAGCTGAACATACCAGCTCAATATTCTAAAAGCCTGATCTGGAGATTTAGTTACGGAGATATTTTTAAGCGAATCGAAACTGAAAGCAAAAGAATTTGGCGTTTTTAAAGCTTCTACCAGCGTTTTTACAAACTTGCCATTTGCTTCCAGTTTTTGATTGTCACTTTGCGCCGCAACAACATTTGCCGATATTTTGATCAACGTATCCTGAAAAACAGTTAAATTGCCCAGAGCCTGCTGTGCTTTTGCATTAAAACTTAGCGCTCCGATAACAAAAAGAATGTAAAATCTGATATGTTTCATAGTTGATTAACGGCTCAAAAATTCTGCCGGCACAAAATTATAATTTTTCGATAACTAATGCACTTGCACCACCACCACCGTTACAAATGCCCGCAACGCCGATTTTTCCGTCGTTTTGCGCCAGTACCGATAATAAGGTAACTACAATCCTTGCACCCGAAGCACCCAGCGGGTGACCTAAAGAAACCGCGCCACCATTAATATTCACCTGGTTTTCGTTTAGGTTTAACAATTGGTTGTTTGCTAAAGAAACAACAGAGAAGGCTTCGTTAATTTCGAAAAAATCTACATCCTTAATGTCGATATTGGCTTTATGTAAAGCCAGTGGAATTGCTTTTGAAGGGGCAGTTGTAAACCATTCTGGTGCCTGTTGTGCATCGGCATAGCCTAAAATTTTGGCCAAAGGTTTTAATCCAAATTCTTTTGCCTTATCGGCACTCATTAAAACCAGGGCTGCGGCGCCATCATTTAAGGTAGAGGCGTTTGCAGCGGTTACGGTTCCATCTTTTTTGAAAACAGGTTTTAATGAAGGTATTTTATCAAATTTAACTGCTGTAGGTTCATCATCTGTATCTACCAAAGTAATTTCACCTTTACGGTCTTTCACTTCTATGGCTATAATTTCAGAAGCAAATTTGCCAGATGTTTGTGCTTCCTGTGCTCTTTTGTACGATTCTATTGCGAAATTATCCTGTGCTTCACGGCTGATTTTGCATTCTGTTGCACACAGTTCGGCAGCCTCGCCCATGTGGTAATCGTTATAAACGTCCCAAAGGCCATCTTTTACCAGTCCATCAGTTAGCTGTCCGTGGCCTAAGCGGTAGCCGTTTCTGGCTTTATCGAGATAGTAAGGCACGTTGCTCATGCTTTCCATTCCCCCGGCAACAATAATATCGTTATCGCCGTTGGCAATGCTCTGTGCTGCCAACATAATGGCTTTGGTACCCGAAGCGCATACTTTATTAATGGTGGTTGCAGGTAAATCGGGTAGGCCGGCAAATTTTGCAGCCTGTGTGGCAGGTGCCTGACCTAAATTGGCCGATAAAACGTTACCCATGTAAACTTCCTGAACCTGTTCTGGTTTTATACCAGCCCTATCAATGGCAGCTTTAATGGCGAAACCACCAAGTTGAGTAGCAGAAAATTGGGCCAATGAGCCTCCAAAGCTACCAATAGGCGTTCTCACAGCCGATACGATTACAACTTCTTTCATGTAAACTAATTTTTTTATGAATTTTTGGTTAGGCTGCTAAGTTATGCATTTTTAAGAAAACCTCGCAGGTTTGAATAATTACTTGGGACTGTTGCTGATTAGCAAACTTGCTTTTCTAGCGTCGAATTACTCCCCTCCTTGTTTTAAGGAGGGGTGCCCGCAGGGCGGGGTGGTCAAAAAATAAACTATTGATGAGGAAAGGTACTGTAGAAGTTCTTGGGTTTGTTCAGCCCTGCTGTTCGCTGTAGCCCTCATACTTCGGGGCTGCCGCTGCCATCAAGGTTTAGTTATTTAGGTTTGTGGAGATTGGAGAAGTTGCTATTCAGCGTCGAATTACTCCCCACCTAATCAATATAATAAGTATCAGTTTGAAAATTAATAGCAGGGTAGCTTAGGTGCACTAAGATGGTCAATTTTTTTTTAGAAAATTTGCGCTTCGGTGTTCATGGCTGCCGAAAGTCCTGCTATCCCTGCAAGTCCTCACTCATGCTTCGCTCCGGGCTTTCCGTTCTATCAGGTTTATTTAGGTAAAGCCTGGAATTCTTTTTGGCATGTAAAAATAATCCTGGTTGTAGCACCTCGCTACGACCTAATCAATCTAAAAGTCTTAGCATGAGGCTAAGATCAGGAGCTAACAAACCTCGCAGGTTTTTAAAACCTGCGAGGTTTAGTTTAAAACGGAGCGAAGCCCTGCAAAGCCTGCCTCTTGGGTAACGCCCAGATTGTTTGATTTTAATATTTTATTCTTCTTTTAATTTGCCTTTTTTTCTCGATTTTAGGGCTTGGGTAAGCAAAAACTCAATCTGCCCGTTCGTGCTGCGAAACTCATCTGCAGCCCAGGTTTCTACTTCTTTTAATAAAGCAGGACTGATTCTTAATACAAAAGCTTTTTTATCTTTCTCCGCCATTCTTATTGTATTGCTTGTATATTATACCTTGTTTTTAAATTCATGAGGAACATTTCGAGCTCATCTATTCTGTTTGAGCTAAACAAGAGCTTTCTGCCATTTTTAAATTCCAGTTGTAAACCTCGGTTTTTATCGTTTAAAATGTATGCTTTATCTCTGAATTTAAACCAAAGCCTGCTTTTTACCCCATAGCCACCGTATTCCGAAAAAGCGTCGTATTTTCTGATATAAGCTTTTTCAATGTTCATCCAATGGAAGCGGCCCGGTTTAATATGAAAGGGGAAGTACCGGAAAGCAACACCTTCTGCATTTATTTTCAAGGTTAGCTTATTCTGCTGGATCAAAAAAACAATTAAAATTGGTGATAAGGCCGCCCAAACAGGAGCGAAATACACTTTTCTTAGTTCTGCTACACTCAAGCCATCTTTGCCGAAAAAAAGTACCGCCAATGTTGGGATAGCGGTTAAGGCTGTGATTAAATAGAGCCACCAGATTTTTAGCCCTTGCTTTTCCACAAATTCCATTGCACTTAGTTATATAATGTTCCGGTGTTTACTACGGGCTGCACATGGCGGTCGCCACACAGTACAACCAATAAGTTACTTACCATGGCTGCTTTGCGCTCTTCATCCAGTTCTACAATTCCTTTTTGCGATAATTTTTCTAAAGCCATTTCTACCATGCCTACCGCACCTTCTACAATAAGTTTACGGGCAGCAATAACTGCGGTAGCCTGTTGGCGCTGTAACATGGCACTGGCAATTTCGGGCGCATAAGCCAGGTGCGAAATCCGGGCTTCCAAAACTTCAATCCCTGCTCTCGATAAACGTTCGTTGAGTTCGTTTTCCAATAGTTCGCTTACTTTTTCTGCACCATCTTTTAAGGTGATAGTGGTTTCTTCGCCTTCTGAATGATCGTATGGGAAAATATTGGCCAAATGCCTTACGGCAGCCTCGCTCTGGATATTTACATATTGCATGTAGTTTTCTACAGAGAAAACGGCTTTGCCTGTTTCGTTCACTTTCCAAACTACCACGGCTGCAATTTCGATGGGGTTGCCCAACTTATCGTTTACTTTTAACTGTTGACCGTTCAGGTTATTTGCTTTTAATGATATCCGTCTTTTGGCAGTTAAAGGGTTAACCCAGAAAAAGCCATCAGCTTTTACCGTGCCGGTATATTTTCCAAATAGGGTAAGTACCATGGCTTGGTTAGGATTAATGATTAAAAAGCCTGGGAATACTAAAAATACATCTACTGCCAGTAATATTCCGCCCAATAGGAATATCTCTGAAACAAAACAGAAGATCGAAGCGATCAATAGTGCTATTGATAATGCGAATGTTAAATACCCAGATGGTGGGCTGATGATTTTTTCTTGATACATAATTGATATTAATTTGATATCATAAAGTAAAATATAAAATCTGGTAATTGCAAACAAAATCTCTAAAATGTATATTAGGGCCTGTTTAAATTTATCTAATAATTTGTTTAGGCTTCTTATTGGCTGCAACAGCGTTACGTTTTCTTTGGGGTAGAAGCTATGCTATCTCTTCGAAAACAAGCCTTGTTTCGCCTAAAAATAAGCTGTAAACATTTTTACAACATAATTTTAAGCAGGCCCTCAGATAAAAATATTAATTTTGAACTTACAATAATTACATCGTTTTGGCCAAAATCAAGAGAAATTCCCATAAAATCCTTTACCGAAAATATTCATCTAACCTGAAATATGTGATGATGATATTTACTGTTTTTATTATTACGCTGTTCCTTCCAAAACAACCGAGGTTTAGGTATGAGTTTGAAAAAAATGCGGTATGGAAAAACAAGGATCTGATTTCGCCTTTTAGTTTTGCCATTTTAAAAACCAATCCGCAGGTTAGTGCCGATAAAAAGAATGCTTTAAAAGATATTTTGCCGGTTTACCAGTTCGATCGGGCGATTACCGCAAATGCTTTAGACGAGTTTTCGAACGAATTTGATATCAAGTGGAAATCCAAGCAGCTCGACGAAAAAGATAAGGACCTGTATAAAGGTACCGCTTATAAACTGCTTCAGCATATTTACGAAAAAGGGATTATCGGACTTAACGTAAAACATCAGAACGGAGGGAAAAACTACGATTTTTCTTTGCTTGAGAATAATATCGCACAGGAAAAAAATACTCAGGATGTTTTTACTGCAGAATCGGCACTGAACTATTTTAAGGAGAATTTTAAAGCAACCAACCAGGTAATGGGCGATTTGATCGCCAACCTGGCCATTGATCACATTACGCCAAATATTGTATTCGACGAGCGTTTAACGCAAACCATACAGGATAATACCATCAATAATATTTCTACCACAAAAGGAATGGTGCAAAAAGGAGAACTTATTGTGGCAAAAAATGATGTAATTGATGAAGATATATATCAAAAATTAGAATCGTATAAGGCTACTTACGATGCGCAGACCAAAACAATTGGCAGCAGGGCGCTGGTTTATTTAGGGCAGGTGGTGTTGGTTGGTTTTATACTAACCATTTTAATGTCGTTCCTTTTCTTGTTTAGGAAAGATATTTTTGCCGATAACCGTCAGCTTTCGTTAATCCTTATTGTAACTACAGGGATGTTGCTGGCTTTAACCTGGGCCATTAAAATGGAAATCCCAAGTTTATACTATATTCCATTTTGTGTGGTACCGATTATAATTAGAATTCTTTTTGATACGCGTTTGGCACTTTACCTCCATATGCTGGTAATTTTAATTGCGGGTTTCTTTGTAGCCAATAGTTTCGAATTTGTTTTTTACCAGGTTACCGCCGGCATGGTTGCCATATTTAGCATCAAGAATTTTGTAAAGCGCGAAAGGTTTTTGGTTTCGGCTTTGTTTATCCTCATGGCTTACTTTGTTTCATTTGTGGGTATTGCATTGCTGCGCGAAGGATCTTTCCGGGAAATTGAATGGTTTAATTTTATTCCATTTATTTTTAGTGTACTGTTATCCCTTCTGGCTTATCCTTTAATTTACCTTTTCGAACGTATTTTTGGCATTACCTCTGATGTGGCACTGATTGAGCTGACCAACACCAATAACAAACTGTTGCGGGAGCTAGCTTTTAAAGCGCCAGGTACATTTCAGCACTCTTTACAGGTTGCAAACCTTGCCGAGGCCGCAATATTTAAAATAGGGGGTAATTCGGTACTGGTAAGGGCAGGTGCACTTTATCACGATATCGGTAAGGTAGATAATCCGCAATATTTTATCGAGAACCAGAATACGGCGGTTAGTCCGCACGATAAATTGCCTTACGAGCAGAGCGCGCAGATTATTATTCAGCACGTACATAAAGGAATTGAGATTTTAAGGAAGAACCAGATCCCTGAAGCGATTATTGACTTTATCCGTACGCACCATGGAAATACCCGGGTGGATTATTTTTATCAGTCGTTTTTGAAAAATACACCCGAAAAATTTGTCGACGAAAACATTTTCCGGTACCCCGGACCGATACCTTTTAGCAAAGAAACTGGTGTGTTAATGTTGGCAGATTCGGTAGAAGCAGCCTCAAGAAGTCTGAAAAATCCCGATGCACAGAACATAAATGACATCGTTGAGCGCATAATTAATTACAAATTGGAACAAAATCAGCTCGATGATTGCGATTTAACATTAAAAGATATTGAAACTATCAAATTGATATTCAAGACGATGCTTATGAGTATCTATCATGTGCGTATAGATTATCAACAAATTTTGTAATTTTTTTTTGTTAGATAACTTGTTTTACTATATTTGCAGACCTCAAAACAACGCTGGTAGGGCGAAAAACAGAGGTTTAGAAGGAGAGGTGCCTGAGTGGCCGAAAGGAACAGTTTGCTAAACTGTCGTACTGGTAACGGTACCGCGGGTTCGAATCCCGCCCTCTCCGCTGAAAATAAATTTGCAAATAAAAATGGAATTATCATTTTAAAACCGTTACTTTGCAATCCCTTCGAAAAAGGGGAATAAAAAAGAAGATACCAAGTTCGGGATGTAGCGTAGCCCGGTATCGCGCCTGCTTTGGGAGCAGGAGGTCGTAGGTTCGAATCCTGCCATCCCGACAAAAAGTTTATCCACTTTTAAAACAGGATTAAAAAAAGATCGATACCAAGTTCGGGATGTAGCGTAGCCCGGTATCGCGCCTGCTTTGGGAGCAGGAGGTCGTAGGTTCGAATCCTGCCATCCCGACACAAAAACACAAAATGCCTTGATGAAAATCAGGGTATTTTTGTTTTCCGAGGATTTTTTGGGATTAAGCCGAAAATGTATCACAATTTCTGATCGCGATACATTACTATTATATATTCTTAAAGATCCGTTTATTGTTTTTTTACGTTGCCCATTAATCACATTGCATGCGCTTGGCATAGTATCATTTTGATGGTAGAAATTATTTGATTAGTTACTTCGGTCCTAAAAAAGTATAAGCTTTCTGTAACCATTTGATTTTGTGGTTTTATTTTCCCCGAATTATATTAGTTTTGTGACATGCTATGCTAAATTCATCTTTTTACATAGCTACATCTACTCGAAAAACCAACAACTGACTACTTTAAGTGAAATTATCGCTCAGAATGTGATAACAACTTGATGCTGCAACTTATTAAACTTTTTTTGATTTAGATATTTATTATTCGTGCTTGAGGAGAAAGAAATCGTATTGGCTATAAAAGCAGGAAATGAACCCGCTTTTAAAACGGTATTTGATCAAAATTTCAAAAAACTATTTGCTTTTAGCTATCGTTTGCTTAAAAATAAAGAACAGGCCGAAGAGGTAGTACATGATGCCTTATTAAATGTTTGGATTAATAGAGATAAGCTAAATCCCGACTTGCCCATCACACCTTATCTGTACACCATAACCCGCAGGCTTACTTTAAATGCACTTCGCAATCTGGCAACGTCCAAAAAAATGATCGATCAGCTCTGGTTAGATATCGAAAAAGTAAGTAATAGTACCGAAGAAACAATTTTATTGAGCGATTTGCAGCGGTTTACGGATGCATCTATTCATATTTTACCACAACAGCAACAGCTTGTGTTTAAAATGAGTCGATACGATGGTCTAAATTATGATGAAATTGCTGAAAAACTTAATATATCAAGAAATACAGTCAAAAATCACCTTGTTGCAGCGTTAAAAACATTGCGAAGTCACTTTAATGTGTCGGATATGAGCTGCTTTTTGCTGCTTTCTTCTGTTTTTTTAAGAAAATAGAAAAATATTTGTCTGCTCACTAGTCCTAAAATTCTTTTCGCGTGTAATGCTATTATAAACCTAATGTAAAGGGTGTGTAATGATATGATTAATTCAGCTCGGATAGAATTCTTAATGAACAGATATGAAGCTGGCAACATCAGCCAGGAAGAGTATCTGGAATTGATAGATCAGCTTAAAGCCAACGGTAACGATGCTGCATTTTTTAATGCAATGGATAAGTTGTGGGAAAACACAGCAGCCGAAACCTTTCATACTAAAGCGGATGAAGCGCAGATTTATCAAAGGCTTATTCAAAATGAAGCTTTTAAACCCAAAACAATTTTTGCCAGGTTAAAGCCTTTGTACCGTTATGCAGCGGCGGCAGTTATTTTAATTGTATTATCTGTAAGTATTTATACCTATTTCAATAACAATAGTTTAGATAAAAACCGATTTGCAGCCAACGATATTACACCAGGCGGGAATAAAGCAATGCTCATTCTATCTGATGGTAAAAAGATTGATTTAACTGTAGCCGCAAATGGGGAATTGCTAAGTCAATCGGGTATATCTGTTAGCAAAACAGCAGACGGGCAACTGATATACAACATCAAAAACACGCCAAATGCTGGTGATAAAGTGTTAGAAAATACCATTGTTACGCCTAAAGGAGGCCAATATCAGGTAAATCTTCCAGATGGATCAAAAGTTTGGCTTAATGCATCATCATCATTAAAATTCCCATTGCAGTTTAAAGCCAACGAGCGAGCAGTAATGCTCACTGGCGAAGCTTATTTTGAAGTTGCCAAAAAAATTAAAGGTGATAAAGGCAAAGAACGTTTGCCATTTTATGTTGAAACGCCTAGCCAACGCGTAGAAGTTTTAGGTACGCATTTTAATGTTAATGCTTACGAAAGCGAACCGGCTGTAAAAACAACACTTTTAGAAGGTGCTGTTAAGGTCGTTTCCTTTAAAAATGCTAAAAACTCAACAGAAAGGATTTCTTATTTATCGCCGGGCCAACAGGCAATTGTAAATGGCGTAGAGATCAAAGTCGTACAGGCAGATATCGAAGAAACCATGGGCTGGAAAAATGGCCTGTTTGTTTTCAATGGACAGAATTTAGAAGGCATAATGCGCGAAGTTGAACGCTGGTACAATGTTGATGTGGTTTTTGAAGATGAAGCCCTCAGGAAAGATGCGTTTAACGGAAGTACCTCGAGGTTTAAAAATATATCCCAGTTACTGGAAGTGCTGGAATCAACAGGATCAGTTCATTTTAAAATTGAGGGAAGGAGGATTACGGTAATGGATTAATATCTACCCAGATTAAAATGTACTGAACAAAAAAACCGGGAGTGCTGCGAACATCCCCGGCCTACAATTCTAGTGCATTAATGTAACGTATCAAACAAGACAATAAACCACTAAACTACAAATGTAATGAAATTTAAGGATCTAATCCGATCTTGGTATTCTGCCTGGATAAATAAATCTATAGTTCGTGCAATGAAGATAACGATACTACTCATGACCACTTTTTTGTTGCAGGTACATGCAAATGGATTTGCTCAAAACATCACTTTGAACCAAAAAAATACCTCGCTAAAGCGTTTGTTTATCGAAATTAGAAAACAAACGGGCTACAACGTTCTTTGGCAGGAAGGCAAAGTAAACGATGCTTTAACGGTTGATGCCGTATTTAACAACGTTCCGCTCGAAAAAGTTTTGGATAAAGTGCTTTCTTCAAAGTCTTTAACTTATCATATTGTTAATCAAACCATTGTAATTAAGAAAACAGACAAGGCTTTCTTCGATAAAGTTGTTGATTACTTCTCGTCACTTGATATTGACGGAAAAATTCTGGATGCCGAAACGGGGAAAGAAATTCCACAGGTTTCAGTAATGCTGAAAGGATCGTCCCGCACGGTACTGGCCAATGAACGTGGCACCTTCCGTTTTAATGGCTTGCCCGATAATGCCATTCTTGTTTTCTCAAGCATTGGCTATGTTACCCAAGAAGTGAAAGCTACACCTAATATGACTGTTAAAATGGTGATGGCGAGCCAGGAGTTAGAAGAAGTTGTTGTTTCTACGGGTTACCAAAACCTTAAAAAGGTAAGCACAACAGGTTCTTTTGGCGTATTAACCGCAAAAGATATTGCCCGCAGACCAAGAATTAATCTGTTGGATGCGCTTGAAGGTACTGTTGCCGGGGTATCAGTAGATACCAGGAACAATAAAATTCAAATTCGCGGTACAAACTCTTACACCAATAGTTATTCTCCATTGGTTGTGGTAGATGGTTTTCCGGCAATAGGACAAAACCTAACCACTGTAACCAACGGATTAATAAACGGAAACCCTGGCAACCCAAGTGTAACTTCAACTTCGGGCAATGCAATTTTAAGCCAGTTTAATCCAGATGATATAGAAAGCATTACATTCCTGAAGGATGCTGCGGCATCGGCCATTTGGGGTGCAAGAGCAGCTAACGGCGTTATCGTAATCACCACAAAAAGAGGTAAGCGTGGCGCAAATACAATCAACTTTGGTGCAACCGTAAGTACTGCAGCTCCAGCTGATTTCAGCAAATTAACTTCCATGAACAGCGCACAGTACATTGATCTGGAACAGGAACTGGTAGATAAAAATTTCATTTCTGATCCTGTTGCTGCAATTATTGCTTCACCAACTAACGGATATAGGTCACAACCCGTTTCTGAAGCAGAAGAGTGGATGTTTAAGGCAAAGAGAAATCCGGCCTACACCGCACAGCGCGATTCGGCATTGAACGTGTTAAGAAACAGGTCTAACCAGGATCAAATTAGAGATTATTTGCTGCAAAATGCCGTAACACAACAATACAACATTTCTTTTTCTGGCGGTACAGATAATAGTTCTTATTATATCTCCGGCAATTATACCAAAGATCAGCCTATTTACAGAAGCAATTCAGCTAAGAGTTATAACGTTAACTCAAATTTTACCAATGAATTTTTACGTAAACGCATTACATTAAACACAGGCCTGGTTTACAATTATTCTACAGCTGAAGTAAATGCTGCAGCTTTGCAGGCTTTGAGCGTGGGTTCTTTTGGTTTAACACCTTATGATCTTCTGGTAGATAACCAGGGCAACAAAATTTACAGGGGAATAACTTTTACCAAATCTGTATCTGATAGTTTAACCAGAACAAAGAATCTTTTACCGTGGACGTATAACGCTATTGATGAACTGAATTACAATAGCACCATCAATAACAAGAATAACATTAGGGTAAATGCAAATTTAAAGGGAACCATTACCTCATGGTTAAATGTATCCGTTTCTGGTCAGATACAGAAAACAATAGTTGATCAGACCAATAACCAGAACTTAAACAGCTACCTAACCAGAGATTTAATTAATAACTCAACCAACCCTGCAAACGTAACAAATGCAAGTTTTTTAAGGGCGAATGCTGTACCAAAAGGAGCGGTACTAAAAACCAGTAGAGGAACATCAGATGATTATGGTTTGAGGGCACAATTTGATATCAATAAAGATTTTGCTGGCGATCATCATTTTGATATGATTGGCGGAACGGAAATCAGACAGGCAAAATACCAGGGAAGTGAGCAGATCTTATACGGTTATGATGAAGACCGCTCTACCTCAGTAGCTGTTAGTCCTGTTGTTAATTACAGTACTTTGGTTGGTTCTACAGCCCGTTTATCGATGCCTGGTACCGTGTTCAAAAACAGAACCCGTTATTTGTCTTATTATACCAATGCAGGTTACAATTACAAAAACCGTTATTTCGTTACCGGAAGTTTACGTTTCGACGATATTAACATTATTGGTGTAGATAGAGGAGATAGAGCAAGGCCATTATGGTCATCTGGTTTACGCTGGGATGCCAAAAAAGAAAGTTTCCTTGAAAATGTAAGCTGGATTAACTCACTAAGCTTAAGGGGAACTTTGGGTACTGGCGGTAACCCTCCGTTAACTTCAAATAACTACACCGTTATTAGTGCTCCAATTGTTGATGCTGGTACACAACTGCCATATGTTTCTATTTCTACACCAGCCAACCAGGGCATTGGTTGGGAAACTACCAAAATGGTAAATGGTGGTATTGATGCCAGATTTTTAAATAACAGGGTTGGTTTCAGTTTAGATGTTTACAGCAAAAGAACATACGATATTTTAATTAACCAACCCATTAACTCTACTTATGGCTTTGCATTTCTACAATATAACGGCGGCAATTTAGCAGGTAACGGCGTAGATTTAAGTTTATCCGGCGATATCTTTAGATCTGTAAACTGGGGATGGTCGTCTACCCTGAATTTTTCTTACAATACCAATAAGGTAACCGATGCCCGTTTTGAACCAACAACTGCAAGCGTTGGCCAGCCGGTAATTACCAATGGCTATCCGTTAGATAATCTTTTTGTTTACCGTTGGGCCGGTTTAGATAACACTGGCCAGTTTCAAATTTATACGGCTAATGGAACAGTTGTTAAATCAACCAGTTCTACAGCGATTAAAGCAGAAGATCGTACCTATGCTGGCAGAACAGCTGCACCGTACTTTGGTGGATACTTAAACACGGTGAGGTACAAGAGTTTTGAGTTGTTTACAAGAATTACTTATAACCTTGGGCATAAATTCCTGATTAAAAATATTAACAGTTCAAATTATCCTACAAGTACATCATCAACCGGTTTTCTGGCCACCAGCCAGGCGTTGGTTAACCGCTGGAGAAAACCAGGAGATGAAGCTACTACTGATGTTCCGGGTTTATCTGGGAATAATTTTAACAGCATCAGCCGTTACATGTATAGCGATATTAATGTTCGTGATGCCGGAAATATCCGTTTTCAACAGGTATCGCTTAGTTACAGGATTCCTCAAAACCTGTTAAAGAAAATGCCATACATCAAAGGAATAAATATGGGCTTTACAGTGAGCAACCTTGGCCTTTTATGGGTTGCGAACAAAGAGCATGTTGATCCGGATTACCAGATGACGGATTCGTTTGTGAACCTGCCACCAACACGCAGCTATGTTTTTAATTTAAACCTGTCTCTTTAAACGATCATGAAAAAATTAATAAATACCATTTTGGCGATCAGCTTAATCAGCTTTTCTGCCTGTAGAAAATATGTCGAAATTCCGCCAGAACAAACCAAAACCTTAACAACTGCTGCAGATTATACCCAGTTGATGTATAATTCATTTACAACAGAACAGGGTTATTATTTAGCTATATTTTCTGGTGATGATGCTGGAAGTGATGAAACAAGATGGCAAACCGGCTTGCAAAATGCTGCTGCCAATGCCTATACCTGGGCCGATCGCAATTTTTCATCAGCTGAAGAAGACAGTGATTGGCAAATTGCTTACCGTAAAATTTTTATTTTCAATACCGTGATAGATGGAATATCGGGAAGTACTGGAACTGAAGCAGAAAAGCAAACTGGTCTTTCGTATGCTTTGGTTCACCGCGCCTTCGAGTATTTTTCGCTGGTTAGTTTATATGGTAAACAATATACAGCGGCAACGGCATCAACAGATCCTGGGGTTCCGTTGTTGTTGCAACCGAAGTTTTTGGGCGATTTAACCAGGGCGAGTGTGCAAACTGTTTATGATCAGGTTATTGCTGATTTAAACACTGCACTCCCGGGATTAAAAAACTTGCCTGATTTTAACAGCAATCCTTCAAAAGCATCTGCATATGCTTTGCTGGCCCGTGTTTATTTGCATAAAAGGGATTTTGTTCAGGCAGAAAAATATGCAAACCTATCCCTGGCTTTACAAAGTACCTTATTGGATTTAAATGTTTACAAAACAGGAATTCCTGCTTATCCCACTCAAATATCGAACCCGGAAGAGTTATTGGTTAAAAAAACCGGACAATTTCCATCTGCCTTTCCATTAAGTACCGATGCCGAGAATATGTACGATAAAACAAATGATATCAGGTATACGCTATTAACAGCCCCGGGGGCAAGTTTAATTGCCACTACATTTACGGTTAGCAGGGGTTACAACAAATCGAGGTTAACCAACGATGGTGGTTACATTGGCCCGAGTGTACCAGAAATGATTTTGATAAAAGCAGAATGTGAAGCCCGCGCGGGCAATATCGCTGCAACGTTAACCATTTTAAATGATTTGCGTAAGAAACGTTACAATAATACATCTACCTATGTAAACTTAACGGCTACAACTGCCGATGCCGCTTTGCACCTGGTTATCGACGAGCGTAAAAGGGAATTGGTAGCGCGAGGTTTCAGGTGGTTTGACCAAAGGAGGTTAAGACAGGATGCTGGCTTTGTTGGTACGGTTACACGCGTTTTTAAAGGTGTAACGTATACGCTCGAGCCAAACAGTAACAGATACACTTACGCAATCGGAGATAAATATATTCTGCTAAACCCGGAAATCACACAAAATCCTAGATAAATAATAAAAAATGTTTAATCAAAAATCAATTCTCATTTCAACCGCAATAAGCTTAACCGCAATTATTTCCGGTTGTGCCTTATTTCATAAAAAAACTGTGCCTGCAAAAGTTGTAGCAGTTGATCTAGCGAAGAAAACGGCAGATAGTTTAAAAAAAGTAATAGGGTTAAAGCCTTACAGCGAAGTAATTTCGAAGGGCACAAAAACAAGTGTCGGCTTTTTTAAAGTACATCAAAAAGATGATAAATATTATTTCGAAATACCCAATCAAATCCTAAACAGGGATATTTTAATTGTAAACAGGATCTCGAAAGCATCAGCAGATATGCGAAATGGAAATTCGGGCTATGCTGGCGATCAGATTGGAGAAACGGTTTATCGTTTTGAAAAAGGTACCAATAAAAAACTTTTCCTGAGAAGAATATCATTCTCTGAATATGCAAAGGATAGCACAACAACAATGTTTGCAAGTTTGCAGAAAAACAATGTTAGCGCAATTGTGGCCGCTTTTCCTGTATTGGCCATGCCGAAAGATTCGTCGGCGGTGGTGGTAGATGTTACTGATTTCTTAAACGCGGATAACGATGTACTGTATTTTCAGAAGAAAATTTTTAAAGATAGGGCAGGAATGGGTGCTCAGCAAAACGATAAGAGTTATGTAGATTATATCCACACCTTTGCTAAAAACATCGAAATTGGTGCGGTAAAAACCTATGCTGCGGGCTTAAACCCAACAGGTTCTAGTTATACGGTTAGTTTAAACTCATCACTTGTTTTATTAGATCTTAAGCCAATGCGCCCAAGGTTAGAAGATCCGCGCGTTGGGTATTTCTCTACTTCTTTTAGGGATTTCGATGCCGATCCGCAAGGCGTAAAAACAACCACTTATATTAAAAGATGGAAATTGGAGCCAAAACCGGAAGATGTAGAAAAGTACAAAAGAGGCGAACTGGTAGAACCTGCAAAACAAATTGTTTTCTATATCGATCCCGTTACGCCTAAAAAATGGGTTCCTTATTTAATGGCGGGCGTTAACGATTGGCAAAAAGCATTCGAAGCTGCAGGCTTTAAAAATGCAATTATAGCTAAAGAGGCACCAACCAAGGCACAGGATAGTACCTGGAGTATTGATGATGCCAGTCATTCGGCCATTATTTACCGCCCATCGGCAATTGCAAATGCAATGGGGCCAAGTACATCCGACCCCAGAAGTGGCGAAATTATCGAAAGCCATATTTTTTGGTACCACAATGTGATGTCTATTTTACAGAAATGGTACAGAACACAAGCTGGAATGGTTGATCCGAAGGCAAGAAAACCTGAATTTGATGATGAATTGATGGGTAACTTGATCCGCTTCGTTTCCTCTCACGAAGTAGGGCATACACTAGGCTTATTGCACAATTTCGGTTCAAGCTCTACGGTTCCTGTAGAAAAACTGAGAGATAAAGCCTGGGTAGAAGCGCATGGGCACACGCCATCAATAATGGATTATGCAAGGTTTAACTACGTTGCGCAACCAGAAGATCATGTCAGTGAAAAAGGGATTTTCCCGAGAATTGGAGATTATGATAAATGGGCCATTAAATGGGCTTATACCTGGCATCCGGAATTTAACTCAGCTGAAGAAGAAAACAAAGCACTCGTTAATGTGGTAACCGATTCGTTAAAGGCAAATCACCGTCTTTGGTTTGGTTTTGAAGCAGAGCCTTTCGATCCAAGGTCGCAGAATGAAGATCTTGGTGATAACGCGATGCTGGCAAGCACTTACGGGATCAAAAACCTAAAAAGGATGATGCCACAAATAGAAAAATGGGTTTCTGTTCCTGGAGAATATCAGTCCCGTTTATTTTCTGCTTACGAAGGTATTTGGGGCCAGTATGAGTTGTATGTTGGCCACGTAACCAAAAATATAGCCGGACAGTACCATACCCCAAGGGTAAATGGCGAAGCTGGTTTAGTATTAGAAAATACGCCTGTTGCTAAACAAAAGGAAGCAATTAAGTTTTTAAACGACAATGTATTTGCAACGCCAACCTGGCTTTATAACGCCAGCATTTATAATAAGCTTAACTTAAATTTTGGTATTGAGCTTAATGCTATGCAGCAAAACAGTATAGATGCCGTGATTACCCGAAACCGTTTGAGCAGAATGCTTACAAATGAAATGGACAATAAGCAGCAAAATGTTTATACCATTTCCGAATTATTTAACGATTTGGACAAAGGCATTTTCAAAGAACTCTACAAAGGCCAAAACGTTGATGTTTACCGTAGAAATATGCAAAAGCTTTACGTGTGGAGATTATTGGTACAAGGTTTTTATAATATGGATATGTCTATGATTAATCCGCCAAGTACTTTCCGGTTTACCGTAACAGATATTAACGGTATTATCAGAAATGAGTTAAGAAAACAACAGGCTTTGTTTAAGTCTGCTTTAACCAAGCCTGGTATTGATAACATAAACAAGCTTCACCTTAAAGAAATGATTGCGCTGATTGATAGCAAATTTAATGGCGAGCGTAGTGGTTTAGCAAAATAGTTAGTTGATGATGATTTAGGATAGGGTCGCGATGACCTAACCCTACAACTAAGAGCCTGTACCAGTTTTTAACCGGTCAGGCTCTTTTCTGTTAAGGATGAACGCTTAAGTTTGTTAACGCAACATTTTAAATATTTTTCAATTACTGATGGGATATCATTTATTGCATTTTGCTGACTGGTGAGATCACCGGTAGCCCAACCCCTCCAGATTACTTTGGAAGTTTTTCTATCAATGATATCGATTACAATACTACCCTCCTTAATTTGCATCTTGCGCTCACGATTTCCCACATAAATTGGATAGTTAATGTTGTAATTGTAATAATATCCCAATCTTCCCCTATAATACCTAAATCTTGGATTTAAATTTAAGGGCTGGTTATAATAAACAGGTTCATTATAGTATTCTGTTTTTTTGTCAACACCGGCAGTATACTTAATTAGCAGGTCGGGGCTGGCGTTAGCCATTACAAATCCTCTTTTGTTAAGTTCTGCACACGATGCATCAACTATTTTATCGTTGGCAATATCATTGTTATAGAAGGATTTTTCTGATGATTTTGCCTCGGGCATAAAGGCATAGGTTTTAAATACTGCAGAACTAACTGGTTTAGTACTTACTGAACTATAGTTGTAGCTAGAGCAAGCGCTCATTAAAATTGCTGTTACAGCGATTAAAAGGATTAAGGGTTTTTTCATGATTTCTATTTTAATTTATGTGATTGATTTATAGTAGGCGTAATTTTCTTTTAGCCTGGACCACCTTTACCTGCTCTAGGCTTTTAATTTTAAAATCCTCTTTATTTGAGGTTGGTTTTGTAGGCATAATTTGCAGGTAAAGGATAATCAGCAATATGGCAACTACCCCGCATAAGACGTTTATTGTTAAGTCAAGCAATGTTTTTGTATGTAGGTCTTTTTTCATTTGTCTCTATTATTTAATGATGTAAAACTATATCCCACGACTAAAAAAATAATTTCCATTTCGTCGAAATGGCATCCTAAATCGGTGAGTTAGCAGATATTAACGTTTATCTTTTATGCTTTTTTTGTTTAAAGCCATTCAAATAGCGGGTGCTAATGTTTGTTGTGGTCAGGGTGGAAACATAAAATTCTATTCACTTTTGTTGCCCCTGAAGATGTGTTTGTTTCTGAACCTTGAAGTCATAATTTTTTAATGAGAAAATTTATACTGAGCAGTTACAATCCTCATTTTGGTTGAAATAATATGCTTCTTAAAAAACATATACGCCAGTTACAACTCAGCAATTCGAGCAGCCAAAGATCGGTTTTGCCTTTCCAACGATTCATTTGCCCGATTGAACGAATTTTAGCTATCTATCGCCGAAATGCAGGTTAGTTTTATCACTCATCAAACCTAAAATCAGAACATCATGAATGCAGAAAAATTAAGTTTCAAATACGAACTCGAAAAAGAAAGTCCAAGGTTAGGGCATGGAGGTATTACCAGAGGCGCTTCTGTAAAAGAATTTCCTGCGTCAGTAGGATTGGCAGGAGTATCTATGCGCTTACAGCCTGGTGGAATGAGAGAGCTGCACTGGCATGCAAATGCTGCAGAATGGGGCTATGTGGTAAAAGGAAGTATGCGAAATACGCTCATTCATCCTGATGGAACAAGCTATGTAGATAATTTTGACCAAGGTGATGTATGGTATTTTCCAAAAGGGTATGGACATGCTTTACAAGCGACCGGGATAGAGGAATGCCATTTTATCTTAATTTTTGATAATGGTAATTTTTCAGAAGACCATACTTTTAGTATTACCGATTTTATTGCCAATACCCCGAAAGATATTGTTGCTCAGAATTTAGGCTTAACACTGGAAGAAGTTGATCTTTTGCCAAAAGGAGAAGCTTATTTTGCTCTAGGTGTTAATCCGGACGACCGTTCATTGGTAGCTTTACCCAGGGCCACAGCAGAGCTAACTACCATGCACAGATATCCGTTGCATGCACAAAACCCCCGTGTAATTCCTGGAGGGGGGAAACAGCGTGTAGTATCGCAAAATGAATTTCCCATCAGTAAAACGATAACAGGTTCTTTGATGGAGCTGGCTCCTGGTGCATTAAGGGAAATGCATTGGCATCCAAATGCCGATGAATGGCAGTATTATATTTCAGGCCAGGCCGAAATGACCGTTTTTCTTGCTGAAGCCACCGCGGTTACAGAGCATTTTAATGCTGGCGATATTGGTTATGTGCCAATGGGTGCAGGCCATTATATTAAAAATACAGGCACAGAGGTTTGCCGGATTTTAATCGGATTTAATGCCGGCAATTATGAGGCAATCGATTTGAGCGAATGGTTGGCCAGCAATCCTGAGGATGTTCTGAGTACAAATTTTGGTATCCCAAAAGAAATTGTTGCTAAGTTGCCAAAGAAAAAAGTATTTATCAAACCTTGATGGGTACATGCTTTTAAAGGAGCAGAGCTAACTGCAGTGACGATATCCATATTGGGCAAGCAAAGAGCCGAAAAAAGCGGAAATTATCCTAATTCACTGGTAACTATTCTAAATCTAACCTGATTTTTTCTCATCCCAACGATAGTTTAGCCCGTTCCAACGATTAGCTTCTGGATTTTTCTGCATACAGGCCTAATTTTAGGTCAATAATTAAGGGTCAGCTCTAATATTAACTGATCTGATAAAATACAAGGATATGAAAACATTAAACTTGAGTTCAGTTACGTTTGCCAGAGATGAACGTAACTTAAAAAATGAATCGGTGGTAGAAAAACCTGTAGTTAAACAGGCCAAAAAAGATAACATAATTGGTATTGTTTCAAAATGGTTTAACCACGATACCCCAGAGAACATCAGCTTTACCGAAGCTGCGGTTAGAGGAGTGGCAGTAATTTTAATGCCGCTAACCTTATCAGCATTCGATTGGTCATTTCATACCGATGCCCTTCCTTTTGTTGTTCCGGTAATGTTTTATTTAGAGGTTACTGCCTTTACCATGTACTGTCCAATCAAGGCAATGTTTACCCACAAGAGGTTGCCAGAACAATTTGATTAAGGATACAGATCGGGATCATACATCGGTTCAATCCAATCTTGATATATACCGGATAAGAAAGTATTTTTTTGTTTTAGACCCGGCCAGATGGATGTCTGTCCGGTCTTTTTATTTTTATAAGGCAAGGTTTTCTAATTAACCAAAATGTCCGAGGCCACTTTGGGCAGCAAGCATTTTTCCATAATGAACAAGACTCATCGCGTAATCCATCTGCGAACGGTTCCATTGCGAAAGTGCCCTTTCCAGCGGTAATCCGTTCGTTAATGCCAGTGCCAAGGCTGCCCCATCTTCATATGCTTTCGCAGTGCCCGAGGCGGTGTGCGGCCTAACCAAAAAAGCTGCATCGCCAATAAGTACTATCCGCATATCGTACATCCTCGGTACCTCCATATCAATAATAGCCTGTACAAACGGATCTTCAGTTCTAAGTACGCAATCAGAGAAAACAGTTGGCAGCTCCCGTTTTGCCCTGGTATGGAGCTCCGCTCTGCTCAGTTCATTGATATAGCCTGATGGTATGCTAAATTCTCTGGTTATCCCGTTTTTGTCGGTCATTACCTTTTCTAGCTCAAACTTCGACTTATTTACAAACCATACCCAGTTCAATAAGCGCTTGCCTGGGGTTAATTCACCGTTTTGCCCTGGGATCAGGTAGGCTAACAGGTGCGAATGGTCATAAGGGAATAGGGTGAATCGGCTATCGAAAAAATCAGCTTCTTTTCTACTCAGTTCCTTTTCCTCAATTAAGCCGCGATAGGCAATATAACCAGCGTAAATGGGCTGCACCTGGGGCAGGAAATTTTCCCTAGTTACCGAACTGTAACCATCAGCGCCAATCAGTAGGTCTGCACTCACCACCTTGCCATTGTCGAATTTTGCATAAACCCCGTCATCGTCCTGACTTACCGAATCTACCCTTGCACCATAGTGGTACCGATTATCAGGAAAGAAGTCGCGGAGCTGTTTCCAGAGATAATTCCAGGAAGAAAAAGAAGTGTCGTTACCATATCTCGAAATAACATTTCCATTGATGTCTAAGATCTGTCTTTCCTCTGCTGCTACTCCAAATAAACTCTTTGTGGATATGCCATTATCAACTACGAACTCCTTAAGGTTCGGCTGGATCACCAGGCCCGCGCCACGGCCCCTCATCTCTGAGGGAGATCTTTCGTATATATTCACATCAAATCCCGCTTTGAGCAGGGATATTCCGGTAACGAGTCCTCCAACTGAACCACCTATAATTGTTATTTTCATGATCGCATTTTTTACATAAGCGCAATAAAAATCATTCCTGTATTTAAGTTGTTGTTGTTTAGGTATTTGTGTATTTGTTCTTGCTTTTTTTCTGACGAAATAAAGTGAGTTTATGAAAACTGATTCTTGGCATTGTGGCTGTTTGTTTTGCCTTTATCTTTTCAGGATTAATTCAACCGATTTTTTAGCTTCTTTAACGATAGGAGATGCCCGTTCAACGAATCATTTGAGCAGCAGCAATCGGCTATGTTAATTTTGAAGTGTAAATATTCAATTCTAAAAATCAAGATCATGAAATATACCACAATCCCCCTAGAGCCAATCCCGTTATCAAACAACCCTAATATTGAAAGTGAAATCAGGGAATTTCTGATTTCACTGGCGCAAAAAGGTTGGAGTGGCCTATCTATAGCAGAAGCTAAGCATACGGTCAACCTTGTCCAGATGGAATCAATGTTTGATATGTCTGGTATTGACATTTTCCAAAAAACGATTATAAAAGACGATTTAGTTATAGATCTGGATATTGTTAGACCAGAGGGTGTTTTCGGATTATTGCCTGTATTCGTATTTCTTCAGGGGCCGAGCAGCATTTTTGGAGATTTTGTCGCAAATAAACGTTTGGTGCGCGATCTTGTGGTTAATTCGGGTGCAGTCGGCATTTTTATTAATGATGGCCTTGCTCAAAAACTGGATTATATGGGCCATGTAAACCAGGCTTATGCTACAATAGAATGGCTTGCCGAGAATGGAAAAGAAATTAATGTTGATGCCGGCCGACTGGCCCTGGTTGGCAATGGCTTTGGTGCTGGCCAGGCCGTGCAGGTTTCGTGGCTAAACCATTTAAGGCAGGGCCCTGCAATCAGCCTGCAGGTATTAATGTGGCCTTGTGTTGATACCAACTTTGATTGGGATTCGTACAGGCAGTTTGGTAAAGATTATTTCTTAACCAGCGAATTAATGGAACAAATGATCGGACAGGAAAATATCAATAATAACGAAGAAAGCTATAGGCTTCTATCGCCTTTGGGTTTAAGCCTGGAAGATTTGGGGAGCTTGCCGCCCACACTGATACAGTTAGCCGAAGTTGATGTGTTAAGAGATCAGGGCGAAGAATTTGGAAGAAAGCTAAACCAGGCAGGGGTAGAGGTAACAACTGTGAGGTATGTAGGCATGATTCATGCATTTGGCCTTATTAATGCCCTTGTTAACCTTCCTGCAGCCCAATCACTTATCATACAGGCCTCCGGCGAGCTCCGTAGTTATCTGTTTAAAACGTAAGCTATTGTTTAGCCAAGTACCGGTAAGCTTCTTTAATTGATATAGAGGAGCTTGCTATGTTCACATCTTAAAAAAGAAAATGATGGATAATGATGAATTAAAAGATATTGGCGAAACATCCACACTATCGGAGGTGGTGATTGCACTTTTTGACAGCGGATATACCTTTGATTTTAATACAGGAACTGATGAAGAAACCAGGCAGTTACTGCTCGGGGAGTTTGCCGAACAATTTATTATCGACGGCCTCTACCGTTTCGAAGGGGAGTCCGATGCAAGCGATGTAGTGGTTGTATACGCTATTTCATGTCTTGATGGGTCAACTAAAGGTATTTTTATTGATGGATATGGTCTTCCGTCTAATTTTGATTTTCAGGATATTATTGGCAAAATCACAGCGAGTGGTGGTTAATAACTTTTCTGGCACAATTTCGATTAAGAGATTTACAACAGCACAGCTTTCATCTCATTATTGCAGGTGTTGCTACAAATCCATCTGTTCGCTGTTTTCAGGGAACCTGATGGTAACGATTACGCCATTTTCTGAACGGATATCAAATGTTCCATAAAGTTGGTTGGTTAAGCCCATAATCAGATTCATGCCTAATGATGCGCATGCTTCGGTACGAAAACCACTAGGAAGGCCAATGCCATTGTCTTTTACAGTGAGTTCATACCAACCATCAGCCTGGAGTCGAAGATAAATCGAGATGGTTCCACTTCGCCCAGGTTCAAAGGCATATTTAATACTGTTGGTTATCGCTTCGTTTAAGATCAGTCCCAATGGCACGGTAACCGATGTGTCTAAACTGATGTTGTTGATCTCAAAAAAGTAAGATATGTGTTGATTTCTTTGGAAAGATTCGCTGATGCTGAGGCTAAGATCTTCTATATAGTGTTTCATGTTAACCTTGGCAAGATCTTCAGACTGATAAAGTTTCTGGTGTACAATAGAAATGGCCTGTATCCGGTTTTGACTATCTCTGATTGCATCAATTGCCTGGTTGTTGTTTAGAAAAGACAGTTGACTGTTCAGTAAGCTGGAAATGATCTGAAGATTGTTCTTTACCCGGTGATGGATTTCTTTCATGAGCCATTCTTTTTCCTGAAGTAGATCGGTGAGTTTCTTATTCTGGCAGTTAATCTCTTTCTGACTGAATTCCAGGATACGGTTGCTTTTTTGTTTTGCAGCATATAAATAAGCCATCAATGCAATTGCAATAATCGACGCCATTAATCCAAAAGAAACAATCCGGCGTTTTTCTCCCTCATTTTCCAATTCGTTATTTTGGATAATATTGCGATTACGGAGCATCAGATTTTCCTTATCCCTCCTCGAGGTGGTATATTGTAACTGTAACTGCTCGGTTTGTCTGAGCCTGATGTGGTTAAATATAGAGTCGGTTATGGTTTTTGAATTCTCAAAATGTTTAATTGCCGTTTGGTAACTGCCCCTTGCAGAGTCGATCTTGAATTTAAAATACTCAATCATTGCCTGGTCGGTTACAGTTACCAATCCCTTGGTAGCCGAGAGTAGGGTATCAACATAGGCATTGGCCTTTCCAAATTGCTGCTGTTGGATATAAAATGCAGCAACATCCTTATAAGCACTGTAGTAATAAGCTGTTTTTACGCTCGTTTTGTTAAAATCCACGATTAGTTTTTTATAATAGCTTTCTGCTATATCATTGCGTTTTAATGCCAAATAGCATTCTGCCTTTACCGATGATATGTAAATGGAGCTGGCGGGGTTAAACGGGAACCTTTTTTCAGCTCTTTTCACTTTCTGCAGTACCAGTGAAGCCTTTCCTTCTGCAATCATCTGGGTAGCAAGCACTTTAAAAACAAGAAATGGGAAACGGTTCTCCAAACGGATAGTCTCGTCAAGGCATTTCTGGTACCATTGAATGCTTTCGCGTTTAATGCCCATATCGCGGCATATATTTGCCAAACGGTAATAGATGTAATTTAGCCCAGGCTCAGTTCCTGATTCTTCGGCATATTTTACAGCACTTAAGCCATATCGCATCGCAGTTTCATAGTTTCCCTTTGAGGTATAAACCGCTGCTAAAAGATCGTGGGTATACTGAAGATTTTTATAGCCCTTTAATAAATATAATTGATTAAGCTTCTTAAGCTGCATCTCCGCGCTGTCTACCTGCCCTTGTTGCAGGTTAAAATCAGCAAGATCCTTCATGCACCGCATCTCCAGATCATCGTCTTTTGCTGCCCTTGCGGCAATAATGGTTTGCTTTAAGCCAATAACAGACCGCTTGTCGTACATTTCATATACGGCCTTGATAGAAAGTATTTTGGCATACATTGTGGTGTTATGCATGGTCCTGCAGACCGATAGCAGCATAGAGAGGTATGAATCACATTTTTTTTGATCATCCTTACGCTCTAACATCAGCTTGTAATGGTATGCCATGGCCATTAAGGTGAGGTTTGGCATGCGTTGGGCATTTGCATATTTTTCTGCACTTCCAAAGTTTCGATCGGCTGTATCCAGATCTGTGGTATCCTCTCCAGGCTTTTCCAAAAAGTAGCAGCCGTAAAGCATTAATAGCCTGCACCGGAAGGTGCCGGCTGATCCTTCGATCATTTCTTTAACATCCATAGTACGCCCCTTAAACAGCAGTATCCTGGCTTTGAGTATTTCAGCATCCTGCATGCCTTTTTGAAATTGGTATTCCTTGCTAAGTTTTCCTGCTTTCGATGCATATTCATCTGCAGAATCGATGGTGCTTTTCGAAAATACCTTGTTGGTTAGGTAAAAACTTCCTATGGAAATGGCCAGTTGGATCTTCTTTGTGCTATTTTTTTCAGTCGTAAACTTTGTTTTTAAATCGCTAAGGGAGTTTTTTAGGTCAATCTGGCAGTTTGCAAAAGTGTAGATCAAAGAAAGAAGCAACGTAAGGCATACCTTAATCATAATCCGTTAATTTTTGAGTTGAGCGTGTTTTAACCAAAATTTAATTCAGTTATGTTGGCAATAATTCCTTTTCACAAATGTTATTGTATCCGTACATCTGAGTACGCATTAACATTAGTCCGAACCAAATTTTATCTACGTCAATTTAAATGCCTTTTGTTAAGTTGTTGTTTTGTAGTGTCTTGCGTTATTTTTTGTTTTTAGGATAAACGATATATCATGAATTTATGATGGGTTATCGGAATTTTTTAATTGATCAGCTTTGCTTCAGGGGCCTTAAACAGTTGCCTGTTTCGCCAGCAGGATTATTGTCTCATCAGGATGAACATAGCCTGCATACAGCCCAGGTATATATTCAAAAAGTATTTGTTTATCAACAAAAGGAAGTTTCGGGTAATTGGTCCGTTTTTAAACGGAAATTTTAATGCGTTTTTCATTGTAGTTTTTTATGGCAATAAAAGTATCCTGAAGATTTGCAGGTTGATTTTGATAATCGACGAAACACTACTTTTTCCCGTTGGTTGCAGGTTTTTTAAAGGTAGATGTTGTTTACACAAGGGTAAAGGGCTAGGTTACCTGTTGCGAAATAAAAGGAGAAGTGCCAGACGGCTGTATGCAAAAAGGCCCCAACTAGGCAAATAGCACATTCAACGATGATATTAACCGCTTCACCGAATGAGAAAATGGTGTTCGATCATATCATTTACTTTTACAGAAGCAAATATGATTATTGTGAAAGCCAATATCTGAACCATGAAAAACACATCCAATTCCCCGGCAATAGTAGTAAACTATCTTCAGGATAAACACCTAAATATCCATGTAAGGGATTTCCTGAAACGTGAGAATGCTCATTTAAAAGCAGTGGAAGCTTTATCCGTTGAACAGGCAAGGGAAACATTGAATGTGGTACAGTCCATTTCAAAAATCGACCTTTCAGGGGTAGAAGTGACGAATAAAACCATTGATGCCGATGGATTGAGTATTCAACTAAATATTGTTCGCCCTAGAGGGGATGATCGCTTGTTGCCCGCCTTTATCTTTATCCATGGCGGGGGCTGGGTAATGGGAAGTTTTGCTACCCACCAACGTTTGGTTAGAGATCTGGTACTCGGTACCGGAGCTGTTGCGGTATGCATTGATTATTCTCGCTCACCAGAAGTGAAATATCCGGTAGCGCTCCATGAGATTTATGCGGCCGTCAAATGGGTTAGGGAAAAAGGGGTTGAGCTTAATGTTAATGGAAGTAGCCTGGCAGTAGTTGGCGATGGCGCAGGTGCAAATATGGCTACCGCCCTCTGCCTGATGCATCTCGAAAAAGGCGATTATGCCTTAGCCCTACAGGTATTGTTGTGGCCGGTTACCGAAGCCAGGTTTGATGCAGAATCATTCGTCCATTTCGCGATGCAGAGATACTTGAGCACTAACAAGATGAAATGGATGTTCGATGCCTATACCCTTGATGCCAACGATCGCAGAAATAAGCTGGTTTCGCCCTTGATGGCTACCGGTAAAGAGCTGGTCGGAATGCCTCCAGCGCTCATAGTAGTGGCCGAAAACGATATTCTCAGAGATCAGGGGGAGCATTATGGCCGAAAGCTGAGGCTAGCAGGTGTTAAGGCTACAACGGTTAGGTACAATGGCATGATCCACGATTTTGGACTGATCAATACCCTGTCGGATATCAGGCCCACAAAGTCTATGTGCCTTCAGGTTTCAAGTGAATTAAAAAAATATTTATACATATAAAAACAACCCAAATCATGAAAACAAATATTGGAATCAGCGAACAAGACAGACATGCGGTATCACTGCAATTGGCAAAAGTGCTGGCAGATGAGTTTGTGCTTTACACCAAAACAAGAAATGCACACTGGAATGTAGAAGGACCAAACTTCCACTCCATGCACATCTTTTTCGAACAGCAATACCAGCAACTCGATCTGTTAATGGACAGTGTAGCTGAACGAATCAGAAAAATAGGTCATTATGCACCAGCCACAGTAGCTCAATTATTGGAATTAACACATTTAACTGAACAAACCAACAGGAACAACGATAGCCTTGGGTTTTTGAAGGATTTGTTGGCCGATCACGACACGATTATTGAGTTTCTACGTGGCAACATCAATCCATTTGCAGATGTTTACAATGATGCCGGAACGAGCGACTACATTACCGGATTAATGGAAAAACATGAAGAAATGGCATGGATGATCAGATCTTACATGAAATAACTTCAGGTAAGGATTACCTGATCTTTACTTTCGGATAAAAAAGGGGGATAAACCAGTTGGCAGACTGTATTTATCCCCCTTTTTTATGATGCATTGATTGATATACATTCACTTTTTACATCACCAGTCCTAACTTAAAGATAAGGGATCTATCTTCATCATTTAACAATAAATATAGTGCTCGGGTTAGGGTTAACAATAGTTCACCTTAACGAGTGCTTTGCTTCTCTTTATATTATAAGTTTTTATTTAGGTAACCTATATTAGTCATTTCGTTTTAAGTAACATATGATCTCATTTATATGATGTTACTGCCTTGATTTGGTTGGTGAGAAAATACAGGCGTTTTTACCGATAAAGAAAATCTGGTGTTTCTTGATGTTAGCCGCTGATTTGAAAAGTAAATAAAAACTGAGTGAAGAATGATGTTAGGTGTTTGGATATTGCGTACGCGAAAGTAACTTACATACCCGTGTTATGGCTATGGGCTTGATAGGATGTGGTATTTTTCCAAAAAATAAACCCCTTTCCTTGTAGAAAGAGGTTTGAGCGTTCAGTCGCCTAATCTTCTGTATCCAGTTCAAACGAAGGTGTTGAGGACTGCCGGCCTGAGGTTATTTCTTTTTTGCCTGCCATTCAAACTTATAAATCAAAAAAGCGAGAGCAGGAAAGATGAGTACCGAACCGATCATTAGTGCCAGGGCAAGCATGCTAATAGTTTTATCGTTTGCTTGCGCAATAGAAATATTGAAGCCAATGCCATGTTTGGGGTTAGTAATCATCGGATATCTGTCCCATATGATATAAAATTGCATCAGAAATACCTGTAGGGCTGCTATCTGTCTAATTAAACCAGTAAGTTTAAAGCCAATCATCAGCCACATTAAAATTGTTGATGAAATTGCAATACCAATGGCAAGGCCATGCGACCGCTGGGGATTTAGGCTGATCGGTATTTCCTGAACCTTGGCAATAAATAATATGCCTATGGCCAACACTATGCAAAGAATATTGGCAATGAGTGCGTAGGGAACAAGCATAAACCGGTCTTCTCCATTTTTGGGGTTTCCAATAACATAAATGGCGGCCAAAAAAGTACATAACGAAACAGTAAAAAGCCCGGTTGCAATAGAAAACCAATTAAACCAATTGTCTACATAAGCTGTTTTAAATACTGTAGCACTAGGATTTATCGCACCAGAGAAGAATCCTCCGGCAATCATGCCCAAAAACATCGGCGTAGCGATGCTCGATATCCCATATATTAAATTATCTAAGCGGTTGAGCAGTACATCATCACCGTCTGCATTCCGAAAAGCATAAGAAGTTCCCCTTCCAATGATACCGATTAGCATGAGGGTTAAAGGAATATAAAAGTAGGTTGATATTAGCGCATAGGTACGAGGAAAGGCCACAAAAAGGATCACGATCGAAAGGATCAACCACATGTGATTTGCCTCCCAAATGGGGCCGGTAGCCGCCCGCATCATCTCGCGTACCCTGGGTCTGTTGCGTTTTGATGAGAATAATTCGGTTATGCCTGCCCCAAAGTCGGCCCCACCACTGAGTAGGTAGAATACCAATGCTGCCCAGAGATATAAAATTACAATATTTAACATCATGATTGTTAGGATTATTTTTCAAACTGAAAACCGTTATCAGAAATCTTGGTGATTTGGCGATAAAGCAGATAGGCAACCATTATCGCCAGCGAAAAGTATACTGCAGTGAAAGTGTAAAAGGTATATATAATCCCTGGCATTGCCGTAACGGCATCTTTGGTTTGCATTACGCCTTGTATAATCCAGGGTTGCCGGCCCACCTCGGTTACCGTCCAGCCGGCTTCAACAGCAATAAATCCTATTGGTGTCGCCATAGTAGAAATAATCAGGAACCACTTATAATCAAGTAGATCTTTTTTCTTAAGCAGACCAATCAGGTAGGTGAGACCAATCATCAACATAAGCATGCCCAAGGCTACCATAATCTGAAAAGCGTAGTGCACAACTGCTACAGGTGGATGTTCATCTGCAGGGAAACTATCCAGGCCCCTAACGGTAGAATTTGGATCGCCATTTACCATAAAACTGAGCATTCCGGGAATGGCTATTGCATCAGTAATGCGCTGCTCTTTCTCATTGGGTATTCCTCCAATATAAAGAGGAACGTTCTTGCCTGTTTTAAAGTGCGATTCCATGGCGGCAAGCTTCGCGGGCTGTCTTTTGGCTGCACCCCTTGCAGAAAGGTCGCCACTAAGGGGTTGCAGTATTGCGGCAATTACACCAAAAATAATAACAATCTTAAATGCCTTTCGATGAAAGAACATGTTCTTTCTTTTGAGTATCATCCATGCATGTATGCCAGCTACAGCGAAGGCAGTTGCCGCAAAAGCCGCAATCGTCATGTGTAAGGCTTCCGAAAGCCAGGCCGCATTGAACATGGCTTTAATTGGGTCGATTTGTAGATATTTTCCATTTTTGAATATAAAGCCCGATGGGCTGTTCATCCAGCTGTTGGCCGATACCACCAAGATACCCGATGCCACGCCGCTAAGCCCAACAATAACCCCGGTAAACCAGTGAAACCATGGATTGAGTTTATCCCATCCATACATAAAAAATCCGAGGGCGATGGCTTCTATAAAAAAGGCGGTTCCTTCCAATGAAAATGGGAGACCAAATATAGGCCCTGCATGCTCCATAAAAGTTGGCCACAGCATGCCCAGTTCGAAACTTAATACTGTTCCTGATACTGCCCCGGTGGCAAAAAAAATAGCTACGCCCCGGCTCCAGGCCATGGTAATTTGTTTGTAGATTGGATTTTGGGTTTTTAGCCAGAGATAGTGCGATGTGGCCATGAAAAAAGGCATGGCCATACCTATACACGAAAATATGATATGAAAACCCAATGATATGGCCATTTGCGATCTGGCAGCAATAAATTCATTCATAATCTGTTGTTTAAGTTGTCTTATGTATAGTGTTTGTTTATGCCTTTAAAAGAGTTGTGAGCCCTACTACTGCAATCTGAAGACCTACGCAGAAGATCAGGAATGCGCTGATCTGGTTGATGATGATCTCTCCCTTTTTTCCTATATAATCTAACAGTGTTTTGGTATTCATATAAAACATGTAGATCAAAATGCACATGATAATAACGGCTAAAAAAATTGCACTCTCATTGAGCAGATAATGCGCTATATCCACACCATGGCTATGGGCGCTTAATGTAAAAAGTACCGAAATTGTTCCAGCACCGGTGGTTACCGGAAAGGTAATGGGGTAGAACAGCTTGTTTTCAATATCCTCATGGTCTTTCCCAATCTCCTCAATTTTATTGTGTACGTTTTGAAGATGCTCCTCACGGCTGAGAAACTGCCAGCCCATTTTACAGATCATAATCCCCCCGGCGAGCTGAATCACTGGTATAGAAAGCCCAAAAAGCTGAAGTATATAATTTCCGATAAATAAGGTAACCGCACAGATTGCAAACGCATACAGTGATATCCGCTTTACCGCATTCCTTTTCTGTTGCCTGCTCAGGTTAACAAAATATGGATTAACGATAAAAGCCGACCCGATCGGATTGATGACCGGAAAAAGGGCGATTAAACCTATAAAAAGTATGTGTATAAAAGAGTTTGTCATATTGCGGTACTTGTGGCTTCCTTTATTTTCTTAAGGATTTGGAAACGAAACTAGCGGAGAACCTGCTTTTTTAGTACTTGTTTTCGTTGGATTGACTGATGCATTCGTTCAAAGCACCATTTAACCAGTTGGGGAAAATGAAATTCAAAAAACATCACCTTAAAAGTAGGATAATTGGGGATTATAAAGATTTAAAGGCGGTTTCTGCTTTTTTTCTGCTAATTCTGCTGTAAAACCAATAGGAATAATGAAGCCGTTCATAAATTGACGAAATACAGTGAAGTATTGTATGTTATTTTTGATTTAAGTTGTTGTTTTTTAGTGTTTTAAATTGTTGGCAGTCAATTTGAGCGTATTTTGCATAGTACCTTTATTTTAAGTAAAACAACCTTAATTGAAATAACATGTCAAAAAAAGTAGCAGAACAACTCGTAGAAATGCTTGTGCAGGCAGGTATTGAGAGAATTTACGCTGTAACAGGCGATAGTCTGAATGAATTAAATGATGCGGTTAGGCGTAATAAAAAGATAAAATGGATACACGTACGGCATGAGGAAGCAGGCGCCTATGCCGCCGCTGCTGAAGCTGAACTAAAAGGACTGGCCTGCTGCGCGGGCAGCAGTGGCCCGGGGCACATCCATTTGATAAATGGACTTTACGATGCCCATAGGGCAAATGTACCTGTCCTTGCTATTGCCTCAACATGTGCTACTGTCGAATTTGGAAGCGGCTATTTTCAGGAAACCAATATCATCAAGCTTTTCGACGATTGTAGCCACTACAATCAAATCGCCACTACTCCGGCCCAGCTTCCAAGAATGACCCAGGCAGCCATTCAGCATGCTATTCAAAGAAAAGGTGTTGCTGTGCTTGGGCTTCCCGGAGATGTAAGCGCAATGGATGCGGTAGAAAATGTAACATCAAACAAGAACTATTTTGCCAAGGCCGTTATCAGACCTTCTGACGAGGATATTCATGAACTTGCGCAACTGATCAACTCCACAAGAAAGATCAGTATTTACTGTGGTATTGGTGCTGCAGAGGCTCATGATGAAGTAGTTGCCCTTGCTAAATTGCTTAAGGCCCCCGTGGGCTATTCCTTTAGGGGAAAAATGGGCATGCAGTACGATAATCCTTATGAAGTGGGAATGACGGGGCTTTTAGGACTTCCATCGGCCTATCATAGTATGCACGAAAGCGATCTGGTAATTCTTTTAGGTACCGATTTCCCTTACGTGCCTTTTATGCCTACAGATAAGAAGATCGTACAGATCGACCTGCAACCAGAACGCCTGGGGAGAAGGGCAAAACTAGATATGGGGCTTCACGGAGATATTAAGGCCACGTTAATGGCATTACTTCCCCTAATTAAAGAAGAAAACGACACTAGTTTTCTTGATGCTCAGTTAGAAATTTACACCAGTGTAAAGGAGCATTTAAATATATATGTTAAGGATAAAGGAAGTGTAAATGCGATCCATCCAGAGGCAGTTGCAGATACTTTGAGCAAACTGGCGGCAAATGATGCAATTTTTACAGTAGATACAGGTATGTGCTGTGTATGGGGCGCAAGATATATCCAGGCTACAGGAAAACGTGATATGTTAGGCTCTTTCTCGCATGGCTCTATGGCAAATGCAATGCCACATGCTATCGGTGCTGCACTGGCATGTCCGGATAGGCAGGTGGTAGCGATGTGCGGCGATGGCGGAATATCGATGCTCTTGGGCGATTTGGCAACGATTAAACAATATAACCTTCCCATTAAGATTATCGTGTTTAATAACAGGGCACTCGGAATGGTAAAGCTTGAAATGGAGGTGGCAGGCCTTCCGGATAGTGAAACCGATATGGAAAACCCTGATTTTTCAATGGTGGCCACGGCCATGGGCATTAAGGGGGTAACCATCAGTGATCCCGAAAAGCTACATTCAGGACTAAATGAGGCCTTTGAATTCAGTGGTCCTGTGTTGGTAAATGTACTTACTGATCCAAATGCATTGGCAATGCCTCCAAAAATAGAATTCAAGATGTTGAAGGGGATGGCCTTATCGATGACCAAGCTGATGCTTGGTGGCAGATTTCAGGAAGTTCTCGATACGGTTAAATCTGGATATAAGCATATGGGAGAGATCCTGGACTAACCGAATACATCAGGTATTCTGTTTCTGTGTACTTTGTAATAACCAGATTACGATTGTCGGATAATTAATTCGGAATGCTTGTGCCTTAAATAAAATGGGTATGAGCTTGCCTGTATTGGCTGTGAAGTAAGGTTCATGGCCAATGGCTTCCTTTTATCATTTAACCTCTTTAATGAATATGATGTATTGTATTATGTTAAATGAACAGCTGCGTTGCCCGTTTAGGTAGGGAGAGATAGGATGAATGTAAACCAAAAGCTTATGATCGTTCTTAAAACGGAGATTACCTGCAGCGCTTGACGAATATCTTACAGGGCGGTCTATCTGATCATATGTGCCATCCCTAACCAATGCCTTATCTAAATGGAAAATAATAAAAAGTTAATCACCAACAGACACTTCAGTTTTTTACTACTGGCCGCTTTTGTTGTCGGTACGGTACTTCTACTGGTTATTCAGATCAATGCTGCAAGAAACATCGGAGGACTCATTAATGGCAACAAGGCATTGCTGGCCGAGCTGGTGAGCAGTAATCACCTGAGGAAAATAGACCGAGATATCTTAACCATTGAAAGTCAGATCCGGGCAGCTATTGCTACAGGAGATACTTCGCATTTTGATGGAGCTGATGAAAAACTAAGGGCGATCTGCCTCTATCTCGATTCGCTCGAACGCAGTGATAGCATCCCTCAGACCAAGATTTTTTTAGGGAGATTAAAGGCCCTTGCCATAAAAGAGAGCGAAACCAAACAGCACCTGATGTGGCTTTATAACCAAACAGGAAAGATGGATGATATTGGTTTGATCGCCAACCCAAATGCCAGGATCGAATCAAATGAGATAACAAATACAGTAGAGGCCATTTATGATAGCCGCCAGTTGGTGATGAGGCAGTTTTCTCAACAGATCGGCACCAGTGGTGTAAATGCCAGGGATTATGGAAACTGGCTCACCGCATTAATTTTATTGTGTACAGGAACTTTCTGCCTTTATATTTGGCGGCAGCTGAAACTAAGGGGTAGGCTGATCGACAATCTGGACCTATCAGAGAAAAAATCGAGGGAAGCGCTGAATATTAAGGAAAATTTTTTAGCCAATATGAGCCACGAGATCCGTACACCGCTTAATTCGATACTCGGCTTTACCGCGCTGGCACAACGCCAAAAATTAGATACGAAAAGTGCTCATTATGTTAACTGTATCCACATAGCGGGCGAAAACCTGTTGGCCATTATAAACGACATCCTGGATATCGCAAAAATTGAGGCCGGTATGATGCGGATCGTAAATAAGCCATTTAGCATTCGCGAGGTGCTATATTCCATTGAAGTGATGTTCTCCGAAAGAGTGAGATTGAAAGGACTGGGCTACCTAACCGAAATAAATGAGGATGTGCCTGATTTACTTATTGGAGACTCTACCAGGCTTACCCAAATATTGGTAAATCTGCTTGGAAATGCCTTGAAGTTTAGTGAAAGGGGAGCCTTAAGAATCCGTGTGGGTATCAAAAACCTCAATGGCGACGAAATTGTGATCGAATGCAAGGTTTCTGACAATGGGATAGGTATAGAAAGAAAAAAACTTGATGAAATATTCGGGCGGTTTAGCCAGGCCGACGATTCTATAACAAGAAGTTATGGTGGTACAGGGCTCGGACTCTCTATAGTAAGGGATTTACTGGCGCTGCAGAACGGTGGAATAAGTGTTGAAAGCAGTCCAAAAGCAGGTACGGAGTTTACCTTTTTTATTCCCTATACCATTGCCCAGGGAGAGCATAAACAAAGGCCGCCAGTGAATATTCCTGTTCAAGATCTCGTGCCTGTAAAAAAAGCACATATTTTGGTGGTAGATGATAATGAGATGAACCAAGATTTGATGGCAAATATTCTTTCATACTGGGGATTTACTTATTCGGTAGCTTCCAATGGTAATGAGGCCATAGCTATTCTGCAAAACGAAACTTTTGATCTGGTATTGATGGATATCCAGATGCCTGAAATGGATGGATATTCTACAACAAGTTATGTTAGGGAGGTAATGAAATCTGAAATCCCCATTGTAGCCATGACTGCCCACGCCATGTTGGGCGAACGCGAGAAGTGTATAGCCCTTGGCATGCACGATTATGTTTCCAAGCCAATAGATGAGCATGCGCTTTTTGCTTTGATTCAGAAATTTACTTCAAATGATGTTTAACTATTGTTGGAGCCATGGAGGTTAATCCTTCATTGGTTAAGCTATTGCTTATTTATTACCAATCTGGCCAGATTTTTAAGTGGCGGAGGTTAGCTTTCAGCTTAAGGTAATCCGTAATGATTCAGGATTGGAGATTTTTCCCTTGAACAGTGTTATTTTTACACCATTAACATCAATTGAGCTCGCTTTAAGCCTTTCGCATTCGCCGGCGAACATTTCGCCGATTTCGAAATATCGGCCCTCATAATCCCGAATCCAGGGAAGGTGCAGTTCATTTCTGATCCGTTGCAAATGGATATGGGCATCTGCTATCCATGTCTTTTCATCAAGGGCATAAAAATATTCGGCATAGGTCTCTTTTTCTGGCAGGTCGCCAAATATTCCCTCCATGATATCCTGCATGGCTACTATTCCGAGGTAGGTTTTGTTTTGATCCACTACGGTACAAAAAGCCACTCTTTTGGCTTTAAATAATTGGAACATCTCTTTAACCTTGGTGTCCTGATCAACAGCGAACAATGGGATTATGGCCTCTTTCCAATCTGCGGAAGTGCTGGTGAGAAAAAGCTTAATGTCTAGTATTCCCACTATATTTTCCTCCGTTTGTTTATAAATAGGGAAATAAGAATAGGGGCGCTTACCCACATATGCCAATATTTTTTTTCGGTCCCATTGCTCATCAACCGACATTACGAACTTGGCCACCTTCATAATGTTTCTTGCCTTTAGCCTGTTAAACCTAAATACATTCTGATGGAACCATAAATCAAGCTGTTCCATGGTTCCCTGTTGGTGGGCCGTTCCAAGGATCTGCATGAGCTCTTTTTCTGAAAGTACCTTGTTTCCGGTGGTCTTGATTTTTAGAAACCTGAGAATGGCCCTGGTACTGATCGTGAGCAGCTTAATAAAAGGGTAGGCTACTTTTGAAAAAAAGAGCAAAGATGGGGCAATCCGCAAAGAAATTTTCAGGGGTATTTGCAGGGCAATTGATTTTGGTACCAGTTCGCCAAATACAATGGTAAGGTAGGTAATGGCACCTATGCCGAGTGATAGGGCAGAAATGTGCGAAATTGTTTTATCGAGGCCGATACCCAATAATAGCTGTTCGAGTTGGTTGGCTACAATTCCACCACCATAAATCCCTTCTAAAAGTCCCAGAAGTGTAGTGCCAACCTGTACGGCGCTCAAAAACTCCTCGGGATCTTTGATGAGTTTAAGAATTCTTTCCGCATTAATGTCATGCATATGCTCACGCTCTTCAAGTTCGTTTCTGTTTACGGAAATAAGGGCGATCTCAGCTAATGAGAAATATCCGTTTAAAAGGATGAGTAACAGAACAATCAGAATTGACATATGATTAAAATTAGGGCCAGGCCTGCCAAAGTTTGGGCCTTTTCGTTTTAAAAGTATCCATAAATTGGATTTTTATATGCCGATACTCGTTGAGTGGCCTTTTCTAATCTTTGAAATACTAAAAACAATCGTTGAAACACAGGTAGGCTGATGTTCTTTTTATAGATCTAGCCAATTCAGGTAATATTTGTCAGTTATCGATCCATGCGAGCAGATTACTGATAGGTCCGAAGTTCAGTAAGTTTTTTCTTTAGAATCTGTTTTGCTGCATGAATCCTCGTTTTAACGGTTCCGATAGGGATAGCATAAAGTTCGGCAAGTTCCCTGTAGGTGTGCCCCTCAAAATGGAGAATAAAAGGCTCTGAAAGGATGTTAGGCAGTTTAGCCAACGACCTGCGGATTTCATCATTGTCGAGTTTTCCAATGGCAAGGTTTGAGGCTACGCTTTCCTGTTTAAGCAAATTCAGATCTGTATGGTTTACATAGCTCATTTTTTTAGCAGACATGCTCATACACTTGTTCAGAAAGGTATTTCTCATGATGGTAAACAGCCAGCCGTTCAGGTTGGTACCTTCTGTGTAGCTGTTGTAGAACCGCAGGGCTTTAAGAAAAGTATCCTGCACCAAATCGTTCGCATCATCAATATTTCCGGTAAATTTTATTGCATGGGCCTTGAGTATCTCTGAATGAGATTCCATTACCAAATTTAGTTTATTGCCGATCATAGTTGTTTTTTTAGTGGTTTGTTTTGCCTGTTTTAATTATGGTTTAACGCCAGCAGGCATTGGGCTATTGGTGTTGCTTTCGTCTCAAAAAGGGGGCAGCTGGGCTATGGATTGATTAAACAGCCCAGCTAATCTGATAGCTTATCAGCTTTGATATATATTGTTGGTTGTTAATGGTCTTTGAGCTGCCGAATGTCTTAAAAAATCAAGGAAAGGTTTAAGCTCCCAATCTCCATCATATCTTACCCCGTTTACAAAAAACGTTGGTGTACCGTTAACCCCCAAGTGCATGCCGCTATTAAAGTCTGAGTCGATCCGGTTCGCAACTTCAGGGCTCGAAAGGTCTTTGCCAAACTGGTTCATGTTCAGGTCAAGTTCCTGCGCGTATCGGTCCAGGTCAAGTGGTTCAAGCGATTCCTGGTTTTCATATAACTTGTCATGCATTTCCCAGAATTTGCCCTGTTTAGCCGCGGCTTCGGCAGCACCTGCAGCATTCATTGCATTGGGATGCATCTGTGAAAGCGGGAAATTCCTGAAGATAAGCTTCACTTTCTTCCCGAGTTCTTTTTGTACCTGTTTGATTATGGGATAAGCCATTCCGCAATATGGACATTGGTAATCCCCATACTCTACAATTTCAAGCGGAGCATTATCATCTCCCTGTATGTGGTCGTTTTTGCCCGTTGGCACGGTTAATTTTTCTTGCATGATGTTTTATTTTAATTTATCCTGGTTTATTTTCTCTATTTCACTTTCCCTTTGGTTGATAACAAAATTATCGCTCAGCTGCATTTTTGCTGAAAATATTCGGTGGATGGGCATTTTTGATAGTTGGAATACCTATTTTTAAGGTTTACTTCATACGGTTTATAAACAGGTGTTATCTATTTGATTGCCTTTAAGCTTTTATTTCGTCCTGTCTCACGGATAATGAGACCAATAAAAAGGGCCAGCACCATAATACCCATTATAAAAATGCCCGAATGTTTAAAGTGCGCCTCACCATCTAGGGCTGAAAGTATTGGCTTTCCATATAGATGAGCAAATACAGGTCCTATTAAGGCGGTTATACTAAAGGTTAGGAAATTGATTGCTCCCGTAGCACTGCCTTTAACATTGTCGGGATTTGCCTCTTTTATCATGGTATAAGGGATCATTGCTGCACCCGAGGCCACACCAAACACAAACATGGATAGGTATGGCGATATTGCACCTGGCAGGAGTGTTAACTGGCTAAAACAGGCCAGCATAACCACTGTTCCACAAATGAGTACGGGTTTACGCTTCCCAATCAGATCAGATACCCAGCCCAAAAAAGGGCAACCAATTACCCATCCTAAAGGTACAAGGGAACACAGCAGCACTGCAGAATGATAATTCATCGACCTGTCTTGCTGGAAGAAAGCCACGCCCCAGGTCATGGCAAATATAGTGGTCGGCGCAAAAAGCAGTCCAGAGAGCAGGCCGCTTAAGTAAGACTGCGGATTGGTGAATACGATTTGATAGGGCTTGAGTATTCCATTGATGGTAAAGGCTTGCTTGTTTTCTTCGGGTTCTTTGGGGGTGATGATAAATAGTAGCACACCTGTTATCGCGCAGGTTAGCCCCAGTAGCAGCCAGAAACTGGCTATAGAAGTTCCAGACTTGATTATGGGGCCAACCACAAACTGGCCCATAGAGCCGCCGAGCATGCCCATACATTGCGTTAGGCCAATTGCGGTTGCAATATACTTAGAGGAAAATCCATGAGAAGCCAGGTATATGCAGCCAGTAAAGGCAAATGCGGAGCCAGCGCCTTGCAGCATCCTTCCCAAATCTCCCGATAAGGAATGTGGTATGGCAAATAGCAAGCAACCAATGGCAAGGGTAATCGCTCCGAAAGATATGGGCAGTTTACCGCCCGAACGGTCCAATGCGACCCCTGCTATAAGACTGGTGATGGAATAGGTATAATAATAGGTGCCCAGAATGCCCGCCACACTCAATGCAGATACTGTAAAATGTTCCGACAGTTCGGTAATCATCACTGCAGGAGAGGAGCGGATTACGTATTCGAAAAAATAGAATATTAAACCAAATATCCACGCAATGATAAATGACCTGTTTTTAGCGCCTGAAGGATTTGTTGTTTGGTGTTCTTTCATAAGTGTATGTTTTTTATTGGTGTTTCTTTTTGGTTATTGACGGACTTCAATCTTAATGCCGTGTGTTAAAATACTGTTTACTAGTTGTTTGTCTGTTTTGTCCGCTGTGCTTATTTATTGTATTTCGTGAATTTATGAGTAGTAACCTTTGGTGTTATAAGAAATGGGTTTTCCTGTATTGTTGATTTTCATTGGTGCAGTGCAAAGCCAGCTTAAATCATAAATTGACGATATATCGGTATTTTTTTTACGGTGTATTTTTTTTATCTATCTGGTTTTTAGCTGTTTGTTGGTTTGCATCAATATTGTAGATGGTTTAATGCCTGGGTTAATTACGCTGGCAGTCTTGTTGGGAATGGGAGATAACTTGCGGCAATTAAGGGACCGAAATTTTTAAATAATCTAAAATTTAAATTAATCATAACATGTATAACTCAAATTTATTCAGCCCTATCCAGATCAGGGATATGGAGCTCAAAAACAGGATTGTGGTTTCGCCAATGCAACAGTTCAGTGCAATTAATGGCAAGGTAGGTCATTGGCACATGGTTCATCTGGGCAGCCGCGCGGTTGGGGGTGCTGGCCTGATCATCACCGAGAGTCTGGCTGTAAATAAGGAGGGCCGTAGTACCTCACACGATGCTGGCCTGTGGAACAATTCGCAGATTGCCGGTTGGCGCACCATCAATAGGTTTATCAAAAGCCAGGGCTGTGGTACGGCTGCTCAGCTGGCCCATTTTGGCAGTAAAGCCAGCCGTTCGCATCCTAATGAAGGATTGGGCTATCTTAGCCCCGAAAACGGAGGTTGGGTAACCAAAAGTTCTTCTGCGGTGGCACCATTTGGTAACATGAGCCTGCCAAAGGCATTGGCACTCAGCGAAATCAAACGGATACGCCAAAACTTTACCGACGCTGCAATAAGGGCCGTTGCTGCTGGCTTTGATGCGATAGAAATACATGCCGGACATGGCTACCTTTTTCATCAGTTTTACTCCAGCATTATCAATCACCGCAATGATGCCTACGGGGGAAGTTTTGAAAATCGCATCAGGTTGCTGATCGAAACGATCGAGGATATTAGAAAAGTGATTCCAAATGGCATGCCCTTACTGGTACGTATCTCTGCCGTTGATTATCTGGATGATGACAAAGCCTGGAAGATTGAAGATAGCATTATTCTTTCTGGAATATTAAAACAGATCGGCGTAGATGTGGTTACTGCCTCGGCAGGAGGCTTTGTTTTTCTGGATAAATCAAAGGTGTTTCCGTCTTATCAGGTTCCGTTTGCTGAAAAGATAAAGGATGAAACTGGTATCATAACTGGTGCGGTAGGTGCAATTACCACTGCAGAGCAGGCCGAAGATATTATTGCTACAGGTAAGGCAGACCTGATACTCATTGCCAGGGAATTTTTAAGGGATCCTTACTTTCCTTTGCATGCAGCACAAACACTCAGCGAGTCTACATCAATACCTTTCCAGTACAGAAGAGCCTTTTAAAATTGTTTATCATATCTGTATTTACCGCGTACGGGTGGGATTTGCCCGGTTTAAGGTTGGCTAAATCCTGCCCTTTTTTAATTGGAATAAAATCGGCCAGGTTTATATGCTAAGTCTAAATAGGCCCCTTTTAACGAGGGTATTGCCCATTTCAACGAGTAATTCATTCCTAGCCTTTGTATATGGCATAATTTTAAGCTAAAGAAGAACCATAATATGAAAAATCAATATCTGAAATTTGAAGGATCCAGAAATATTGACCACAACCTGATGCTGCTGGTTGATGGTCGTTTTAATGAGGTGCTTAATAGAACACTTAATTACAGTAGGGTAGATAAGCCAACTATTTCAAATTATAATGACCATTTAGATAGGGCCGGAGTAGGTTTTTGGCGTTTTAACGGTGAACGAAAGCAGCTCGATCTCTGTACAGTTTCTAGAAAGATGACCCAATTGATGAACCATCAGAACCTTTACCGGGTAATTAAGTGTTTACACCAGTTAACCAGAAAGAGCTTTTTACTAAATATTAAACGTTTGGCCGAAACTGGCAATGGTTTTGAACAGGAGGCACATTTGATCCTTGCCAATGGCGAGTCGAGGTGGTTTAGGGTAGCTGGGATTTTAGAACAAAGTAGCGATGGTTTTTATGAGGTTTCGGGCACACTAGTGGATATTACTTCGTTTAAGCTCGATGAGATTAAACGTGTTGATCTGATGTCCTTTATGGCTCATGAGCTGAGAACGCCTTTGAGCAGCTTAAAACTCTATGTACAGTTGTCTTCAAAGTTTCTGGGCCAAAAAAATGCGGCTTTTATCAGGCATCAGTTAAGCAAAGCAGATGAGCAGGCATCGGTAATAAACAAGCTTGTAGAGCGATACCTTAACCTTTCTATAGCTGAACATGCATCAACGGATATTCAGAACGAAATATTTGATTTTTCCGAACTGGTTTATCAAACCGTATCTGATTTTGCCCAGGTCAGTCCCGACCATGTTTTTAAGATGGAAATCTGCGGTTCGCTGTTTATGAAAGGAAACCGTGAACGGATTAAGCAGGTGATGAATAATTTTATAAGCAATGCAGTAAAATTCTCTCCTAAAAATAGTTTTATCAAGGTTAGCTGTAAAAATACTGAAAAGGGAACCGAATTCTCTGTACTCGATCAGGGAATTGGAATCCCGGAAGAACAACAGCAAAACCTGTTTACAAAATACTTTAGGGCTAGCCATAACAGAACAGGTGCGATAAAGGGCTGCGGATTGGGGCTATACCTTTCTAAGGAGATTATTTCGGCACATTATGGCGAAGTGTTCTTCGAAAGCAAGCCTAATCTGGGCTCTATCTTTGGATTTGTAATACCTCTTGCCACAACAGCTTAAATTTAGTTACGCCTGATTGTGAGGTGGGGAAATTAAATTAAAAAGTGTCAAATACAGTCGTAAATTCACGAAATATAGTAAGTATTTAATCTGTTTTTGTGGTTTAATTTATTGGTATTTAGTGTTTTGTAGGCAGGTGTGATTCTTGCAGTCCATAAGGTTAAGATCGTAACCAATCAAATTCACTATACTCTCCATGGAAAACAACGGGCAGAAGATTAAATGCATAATTGTTGATGACAATCCTATAGCAAGGGAGAGCCTTTTGATGCTCTCCAGCCAAATAGATGATCTGGTAATTCTTGATGATTTTGAGAATGCCTTACTCGCTTATAACTACCTGCAAAATAATGAGGTAGATCTTATTTTATTAGATATAGAAATGCCCGGAATGACCGGTATTGAGCTTACCCAAAACCTCCATAATAAAAAGAACCTGATCGTATTTACTTCTTCCAATAAGGATTATGCCATCGAAGCATTCGATTTAAATGTAGTGGATTACCTGGTTAAGCCCTTTTCTTCTCACCGTTTCTTAAAGGCAATAGACAGGACACGGGAAATATTGGCCAGTAAAACCGAAGACGTTGAACTGGATAATGATGAGTTTATATTTGTAAGGGATGGCAGTATCGTTCGCCGATTGCGTATTGATGATATCCTCTATGCAGAGGCAATGGGCGATTATGTGAAATTTTATACCCGCGATAAACTCTTTGCTATCCACACCAGGTTAAAATCGGTAGAGGAAAGGTTATCTAAGAACAAATTTATCCGCGTACACCGTTCTTACATTGTTTCCTTACAGCATATCGATACCTTGCAAGAAGGCGGTTTGGTTATTCAGGATAAATTTTTGCCCATAGCCGATAGTTATCGAAAAAACCTACATCGAATGATGAATATAATGTAGTTCAGGGTATCAATGCCAAAACAGATGATGAAAAACAATAAATCCCTGATGCCAGACCGAAGGTTCAATTACCTAATCTTTTCCGCTTTTGTAGTGGGCATGTCGTTGCTTATCCTGGTTCAGTACAGTTCTTCCAGAAATATGAACTCACTGATAGAGGGAAATAAGGAGCTTTTGAGCGAACTCAGAACCAGCAATCACCTGAGGGAGATCGATAGAGATATCCTGGGTGTAGAAAGCAGGATCCGTGCGGCCATTGCAACTGATGATACCTCACATTTGGAGGGTGTAGAATCTAAAATACATTCGGTGAGTATTTATCTTGATTCGCTGGATGATGGTGACGAGGATCCTGCCATCAAGCGTTACCTGGAGCGTCTTAACTTTTTGGCACAAGAAAAGGTTAAAACCAAGAATCATCTGATCGACCTCTATCATCAAACCGGAAGGATGAACGATACCACCTCAATCGGTAACCCTCAGGCCAGGATTACCTCCGATGAGATAACCGGAACCACCCATAAAATATACAATAGCAGGCAACTGCTGATGCAGGCGCTTACCAGGAAAATAAACAATAGCGGACAGAAAGCAAAAGCCTATGGCAATATCCTCATTGCACTACTTCTTTTAAGTGGCGGAACACTTTGCTGGTTTATTGTTCGCCAGTTTGGAAACAGGACCCTACTTATTGAACAGTTAAATACCTCCGAGCAAAAATCAAGGGAAGCACTGGGAATAAAGGAAAACTTTTTGGCGAATATGAGCCACGAGATTAGGACACCATTAAACTCCATACTGGGATTTACCACGCTTTTGCAAAGACAGCAGGTAGACCAACAATCCGAACACTATATCACTTCTATACAGCAGGCCGGCGAAAATCTTTTGGCCATTATTAACGATATATTGGATATCTCCAAAATTGAGGCAGGAATGATGAGGATTGTTAATAAACCTTTCAGTATCAGAGGTCTTCTTCATTCGGTAGAGGTGCTTTTTTCAGAAAGAGTCCGTTCAAAGGGGCTTGGATACATCACCCAAATTGATGAAGATGTACCCGATACCTTGGTTGGCGATGCCACCCGCCTTACACAGATCATGATCAATCTGCTCGGAAATGCCCTTAAATTTAGCGAAAAAGGAGCGCTTAAAATCGGTGTATCCATCAGTTCGATATCGGGCAATACAATTTCTTTAAAATTTAAGGTATCCGATCAGGGTATTGGCATTAAGCCCGAGAAATTGGAAAGAATTTTCGAACGCTTCAATCAAGCGGACGATTCCATTACACGTAATTATGGAGGTACCGGACTTGGCCTGTCTATTGTACGGGATCTGCTGGAAATCCAGAAAGGTACCATTGAAGTGAGTAGTGAACCCGGGCTTGGTACTACCTTTACTTTTGCAGTACCATATCAGATTTCTGATGAGCAGACCGAAAGTGAAGTGGTACGTTATAAGGTAATTGAACCCGAGTGGGGCGGCCATCCCATACATATCCTCATCGTGGATGATAATGTGATGAATCAAGACCTTATGGCCAATATACTCGGCTATTGGGGTTTTTCATTTTCAATTGCTTCAAATGGAAGGGAGGCTATCGAACAGGTTAGTATTGGCCGTTTCGATTTGGTATTAATGGACATACAAATGCCCGAAATAGATGGTTATTCGGCCACCGTGGAGATTAGGAATACCCTTGGGTCTAACATTCCGATTATTGCTATGACTGCCCACGCAATGTCTGGCGAACGTGAAAAATGTATTAACCTGGGCATGAACGATTATATTTCAAAGCCGGTTAACGAACAGGATCTTTTAAAGTTGATAGAAAAAGTTGTGGTACCCGCCACTGTTGATGGCCGGGAGGTGCAGCCATCCTTTGTTTATCTTAACCTAGACTATATGAAGGATATGGGAAAGGGTAACGTAGCCTATGAGCGTAAAGTAACCGGACATTTTCTAAAACGGATACCCGAAGATATGTGTGCACTGCATAATGCGCTCAGGGTTAGTGATTATGAAAAGATCAAACAGGTTGCACATAGTTTAAGAACCACGCTGGCTATTATGGGGGTATTAGAACGAACAGTACAGATTCTGGATGCGCTGGAATTTCCTCAAAACGATAAAGGTAATTTTGAACAGCTCATTTCTGCCCTGGAGATGGTTGCAAATGCTGCACTAAGAGAGGCTGAATGGTATTTGAAGAGCCTAAAAAGCAAATAAATACGAATTAAACTGGGAATAAAATGGCGCTTTCATTCTGGTAATTGGCAATTGGCATGCATAAATTGTTTTATGATATAAGGTGCGCTTTTAATGGTAGAGGAAATATTTCGGCCCAATCTGTAGTGATACATTGAACATATCCTTAGCTTAACTGTTTATAGGAAAAAAGATATGAACAAAGTTGTTAAATATAACCTTGAGGTTAAGGGTAAAAATGTAGAAGTACTCAGTGATGGCGCTTACTTTACCGTAAAGGGGCTAAAGTGCCCGATACGGTTTAATAATGATCAGTATGACCATTTTTGGTGGGATGAGGAAATTGATGACAATTATGCGGCCTATTATGAAATAAAACCTATGCTCATCAGCACTTTGAAAGAAGAAAAACGCAAGTTTGTCCTTGAGCTAAAAGCATTACATCCTGAGATTGAGTTTATCGATGAGGTAAATGCAGCTACGATTGTACTCAACCTAAGGCCTTCCGTCGATTTTTATCTCGTTATTCCAGCCATAAAAGCTTCAGCTGTTAGAATTGCTACCTTTAATACGCCATTAATGATCGAAATAGCTGATTCGGAGCTTCCTTTTGATTTTTCGATCAATGGTGAAGTGTATAATATTATCCTGGATAATGATCTCTATAAGATTTATGCCTACCCGAACAGCTATAAAACAATTTTCAATAATGAAATAACAGAAGATTACAGTAAATCTTTGTTTGAAGGCGATATTCCGCGTTTCGTACTGCTCCGTACAAAAATGGCGCAAACAGATGAGCGCCGCCAGGAAGTGTTTGGTAAATTATAACCCGCCCAGATTCACCGGACGTTTTTTTATCTAAATTTTACCAGATTTACCTAATTATACCAATGCTTTTTGATCAGCAAGAAACACAATTTTAAGTTTTGTGCAGCAAATATACTCCGCTTACATAAAATTGCTAAATACTTATTTTCCGGTAAAATAGGTTTTTTCGTTAGCTTGCTATCATAAATTCACCTTATATCGTCATTTTTAAAGTGTATATTAAGTAGTAATTAACTTATTGTCAGGAGTTTATGATTTGGATTGCTTTTTGTTTTCAGATTACCTAACGAGTTGCCGAACCTCCAATGGCGGTAATATCTGATTTTATCCCTCCATCTAAAAGGGAAAGGTTCACCTATAACGACAACATTAATGGAAAAAGATTTTAACGACCTTACCAAGTGTCCATTTCATAACCGCATGATGGGACAAAAGGTATCAGGTGAGGGTATAAAGAATACCGATTGGTGGCCGGGGGTACCGAAGATTGATGTTCTTCGACAATATTCTCCGCTGGCGAATCCTACGGGGAAGGATTACGGCCATGCCAAAGCCTTTCTATCCCTGGATCTAAAGGCGGTAAAAAATGACCTGCGCCACTTGATAACCGACTCCCAATATTGGTGGCCACCAGATTTCGGACAATACTAAGTCCTTTTTGTGCGCATGGCCAGGCACAGTGCGATAGGTTTGTTGCCAACTGCGCCCAAAACGGCATTAATGTGGTCGAAATTAATATATTTGCCGATAGTAAATTGAAAATAGCCATGCTGGATGTGAAGTTGATCGAATTGCTTTCTTCCTTTAATCAAGGAGATAGGGAGGCCTTTGGCCATCTTTTCAATCATTTCTACGGCCCGTTATGCCTGTTCTCGCAACGCATCACTCAGGATGCCCCAATGAGCGAGGATATCGTTCAGGAATCCTTCGTAAAACTCTGGGAAAAGCGGCCCAGCTTCGAAAAGATCGAGGTTTTCAAATCCTTTCTCTACAGCAGCGTCAAAAATGCATCCCTGAACTACCTCGAACATCATTCGGTAAAGCAAAAGTATCAGAAACATGTAATCAACAATGGTCCGGTTTCCGAAAAGTCAATCCTTCACAATATCATCCGTGCAGAGGTACTCAGGCAAACATTTGATGCAATCGATACCTTGCCCGAACAGTGCAGGCGCGTAATTAAGATGACCTTTGAGGAGGGCAAGAAACCTAAGGAAATCTCAGCAGAGTTGGGCATTACCATTAGTACGGTAAACAACCAGAAGATGAGGGGACTATCGATATTAAGGACTAAACTGCCCGATGACCGTCTTGGATTGGCTATTTCTATACTTACTTCAGCGTTGATCTCCCACATAAAATAGGCAATTCGCTTTTTTTAAAATTTATTTTCATTTCGTTTAGATAAAAGGAAACTCTTCTTGTCTTAACAATTATTGATCCTACAAGCCTAATGGAAACACCTCAATTATTGGATACTTTTCGAATAGCCAATCTGATTACCGGATACCTAAACAATACGTTGGACGATTCTCAGCGAAAGGAACTTTTCGATTGGATTGGAGCGGATGGAGAAAACTATCATTTCTTCTGCGAGCTTCTTGATGAGCAGCAGCTTGAGCTAGATTATTCGCATATGAAGGCTTTCGATGCCCCATCTGCACTGCTAAAGGTACTTCCCAAACTTGACAGACCAAGTAAGAATAGTTTTAGAACTGTTTATCTACGCTACACAGCTGTTGCGGCAGCCATATTGGTGCTACTGGGAACAACTTTTTTTCTTTTCTCTATCTTAAATTCACCTCATAACAAGTTAAGCCAGGTTTCAAATCATGATCAGCAGGGTGGCATTTACCTCACACTTGGCGATGGAAAAAAGATTCACCTCAATGATACCGCAAACATTAGCCTTGAAGAAAAGGGCGGCGTAAGGATTAGCAAGAATAAGGATAATGAGCTGGTATACGAAGTGATCGGAACTGGAAAGGCCGTTTTGAATACGCTGTCGGTACCTAAGGGCCAGCAATGCCAGGTTGTTTTGCCTGATGGAACCAAGGTATGGCTAAATGCAGCTTCTACACTGAAATATGCATCCAATTTTGATGGTTTAGCACAAAGAACTGTAGAGATGACCGGTGAGGCTTATTTTGAAGTAAAACACAATGAAAAACAGCCTTTTTTGGTAAAGGTAGCCGGACAAACCGTAACCGATATCGGAACTGAATTCAATATTAATGCTTATGTAGATGAGACGGTGGTGAAAACTACCCTTACCCAGGGTACTGCAAAGGTGAGCGATGACCGTAATGGCAGTGCCGAGATGCTTCATCCCGGATATCAAACGCTGTTTTCAAAGAAAACGGGCCTTTTGCTAAGGGCGGCCGATCTGGCCAAAACAAATGCGTGGAAAGATGGTCAGTTTTACTTTAGTGATGATGATCTTCCTTCAATTCTTCGGCAGGTTAGCCGATGGTATGACCTCGAGATCGTTTATAAGGGCAAGATGCCTACCTCGAAGTTTTCTGGACAGGCCTCCCGCAAAATTTCAATTCAACAAATGCTTGATATCCTCAAAACTAGTGGAGTAAAGGCCGATTTGAGCGGCAACAAGCTAATTATACAGTAATACTCAATCAACCAATTTAACCCAAACTAAACCAGATCGAACATGAAGAAAAACCTTACCTAAACCAAGATCAGTGGCCTGCTATAACAAAAGCGGATCCCGACTGCAATCGGGACCCGAAGTATGTTTCAGGTCCATAAAAAACCACCGCTAAGTAGTTTATCAACCGAACCTAAACCATAAACAAACATATGAATTTCTTTGCTATTCAAGGCTTCGGCATTGGAAGATGCCTCCCTGTAAGCTTATTTAACCACTCTTCCCCCTGGGAAGAAAGGCGCACACTGATAAAAAAACTAATTATGCGTATTAATTTATGCGCCATTGTCATTTTTGTAACCTGTTTCCAGGTCAGCGCGACCAGTTTTGGACAGGTAGTAACCCTAAATGAAAAAAATGCCAATCTGCAGTCGATATTCGATAAGATTGGAAAACAGAGCGGTTACAAATTTTGGTATAACCTTGAGCTGGTGAAGGATGCGAAGCCCGTATCGGTTAGCATCAAGGGCCTTCCGGTAAATGAGGCGATTAAGCAAGTTCTGGTTAATCAGGAAATGAGCTTTCGCATTGTCGACAAAACCATTGTAATCAGTCCGGTTTCGGCCAGTAGCGTTACATTGGTCATCGCGCAGAATATTGATATCGAGGGAAAGGTAACTGATTCCCTGGGTATGCCACTTGCCGGTGCCACTATTAAGCTAAAAGGGTTCTCCTCAAGTATATCAGCCAATAAGAATGGTGAATTCAGAATGGTGCAGGTACCTATGGATGGAATACTTATCGTTTCCTATCTCGGCTACCAAACCCGCGAGGTCAGGATCGCCCAGGGCGTAAAACGGATTGTACTGAAGTTAGACGACAAGAGCCTGGAGGAGGTAACGGTAACGAATGGTTATCAGGAGATTAAATCGAAGAACCTCACCAGCGCCATCGATGTGCTCAATGCAAAGGATATTCTGGTACCCGGTATATTTAGTATAGACCAGGCGTTGGAAGGAAGGGTAGCCGGGCTTTTTGTGGTGAACAATTCCGGAGAGATCGGTGCAGCACCAAAAATCAGGATCCGTGGAACTTCCACTGTATTGGGCAACCATGAGCCACTATGGGTGGTAGATGGGGTAGTTGTTAATGATCCTGTAAATATAGACCCGACGACAATAAACGACCTGGATTTTGTAAACAGATTGGGTAATTCGATCTCAGGTCTTAAACCTTTTGATGTAGAAACGATAACGGTGCTGAAAGATGCCTCTGCAACTGCACTTTATGGGGTAAGGGCCGCAAATGGGGTAATTGTGATTACTACCAAAAAAGGACATGTGGGCGCGCCGGTGATCAATTTTTCTTCAGCCACAACCTTTACCAGAAGACCGCGCTATACCGATGGAAATATCAATGTGATGGATTCAAGGGAACGTGTGGATTATTCGAGAGACCTGATCTCCAGAAATGTTGCTTATCCATCCAACATTAATTATGTGGGTTATGAAGGAGCGCTGCACGACTTGTATACCAACCAGATAAGTTACGATCAGTTTCAACAACAGGTTTCAGCCATGGAAATGCGCAATACTGATTGGTTTGGATTGATAACCCGCGACGCCCTTTCTACCCAGAACGATGTTAGCATTTCGGGCGGAACAGACAAGATGCGTTATTTTGCTTCACTGGGTGCTGCCAATCAAAATGGTTCCATCAAAGGCGATCGGGTAGATCAATATACCGCATTTGTAAAACTGAACTCCAATCTGACCACTAGGCTTACCTGGGATTTGAACTTTAGGGCCAATGTGAGTAAAAAGAATTATGTGGCATCTAGTGTAATGGCCCTGGATTATGCCTATAACATTAGCCGGGTGATTCCTGCCTATAATGCAGATGGCAGCCTATACTACTACAACCGCTATAGCCCGTTTGGTGGCTATTATAGCTATAACATCCTCAATGAGATCGACCAGTCAAGGGAAATTAGCAACCTTTCTGGCATTACACTAACCAATACCCTTGGATTTCAATTCAATAATGCATTAAGGGGTACCTTACTTTTCTCTTATTCGCTCAACAATACCGATCAGCAGATTGGTTATGGCGAAAATACCTGGTATTCTGCCCAGTTAAGGCGAAGTAATTTTGGCGTGAGCCCAATTGCAGCACAAACCGAGATGCCTTATGGAGGAGAGCTGCAGACTAATTTGACCAGAAATTATAACTACCTGGTGCGTCCACAATTTAACTATAACCAAACTTTTGGCGCAAATGCTGAGCATGAACTGGTGGCTACGATTGGTGGAGAACTTTCCTCTACTAAGTACGATGGAACTGCATCGGTAGATAGGGGTTTTCTTCCTGATCGTGGCAGTGTTTTCGCTATCGTGAGCCCAACTGCCTTTCCGGCTTATGCAACCTGGGTATTAAACAATCCAAGCAAAAAAACAGATCAACTTACCAATTTGGTGTCTGGTTATTTTACCACCAGTTATACTTATAAGAACAAGTACACCATCAATTTCAATACCAGGACAGATTTTTCGAACAATTTTGGTTCCAGCAGTAACGAACGCTTTCTTCCTTCATACTCTTTTTCGGGAAGATGGGACATTGCACAGGATTTTTTCAAAAAATCGAAAGCAGTTAATGTTTTTGCCCTTAGGGCATCCTATGGCTTTCAGGGCAATATGCTAAGCAACCAAACCCCTGAGTTGATTATGAAGACCGGAGGGCTTGATGCGGTAACGGGAGAATATAGCTCTACGATTGCTTTTTATCCAAATCCTAACCTGAAGTGGGAAAAAACTGGTCAGTTTAACGGATCCATAGATTTTTCGCTTTTCGGCAACAAACTGAATGGCTCGCTAAGCTACTACAGTAAAAAGACGACGAATGCTTTTGTAAATGCCAACGTAAGTGATGTGAACGGACGTACGGCCTATGTAATCAACTCAGGAACAATCCTAAACCATGGTGTGGAGATTGGATTGAACTTTATCCCGATTAATAATGCCCTTAAAGGTGGAAAGGGCTTTGTTTGGAGGATAGATCCGGAGATTGGCCAGGCGATAAACTCACTGTTGAACTCCAAAAGTGTAAATCAGGCAACCGTTAATAACAATACCTATCCCAATTACCTCAATGGTACGCAGATTATAGACGGAAAGTCACTAAACTCTTTTTATTCTTATCAGTTTGCTGGTTTAAGCCCTGTAAATGGTGCACCGTTGTTCGTTAACGATTTGAATACGCCAGCCAATATCTTAAAAATCAAGAGTATGACCAGTGATCAGTTATTTCAGTATGTAATGGTGCCTAGTGGAAACAGGATACCTACCATACAGGGCGGTTTAAGCAATTCTTTTACTTATAACCGCTTTTCACTGAGCTTTAACCTGAGCTATAGCTTTGGTTCGAAGGTTCGTTTGATGCGTCTTTTTGAGAACAACTATGGCAGTAATGCCAACGTAAGCACCATGGCTGCAATGCCTGAGGATAATGTAAATGCCGAACTGATTGGCAGGTGGCGAAATCCAGGTGATGAGCTTTTTACCAACATACCAGGATTACTCAATCCAACCGATTATGCCGCGTCAAGGGGCCATTTTTCAACCGGACAAACCTATGCTTATGCACAGAACATGTGGCAGATGTACGACAGTTCGGATATTAGAACAGCAAGTGGGAATTTTTTGAAGATCAAAACCTGGTCTTTCCGTTACAACCTCACCGATGCACTCTGCAAAAAAGCGGGTCTTAAAACGGCCTCAATATCCATTGCCGGAACAAACCTATACACCTTTGCTAGTAAGCAACTCAATGGTCAGGATCCAGAACAGTCTGGTTTTACTACCAATATTCAATTGTCATCACGCCCAACTTTTTCGATGGGTATAGATATTTCACTTTAACATTAGATGAACATGAAAGTATTCAAATTAAAAAAACTTGTTCTTTCCCTATTGATTATAGGGCTATTTGCCAGTTGCAAAAAGTTTCTGGAGGAGCGCTCACAAACCCTGCAATATGTTACCAGCTGGTCGCAGCTTGATGAGATATTGGTTGGAGAAGGTTATATGGCCCATACCAATACCTTCCAAACCAGTACCTCCGGATTATATCTTCCATGGTTGAATGTGATGGATGATGATATCACCGAGGCGGTGGTGTTTAAGTCTTTTCCTGATTCCAGAGATCAGGTATTCGGTTTCTACACCTGGCAGAGCAAACCCTTTGTTAACGTATTATATGCACCAGGAACCGACGATACCTGGGCGCGCTTTTACAAACATATCAATGCGACCAATATCATTAAGAAAAAGGCTGAGGAGCTTAGCGATAACCCTGCAGAACTTAAGCGCATCAGGGGCGAGGCATTATTCCTCAGGGCATGCTATTACTTTTATATGGTCAATATTTATGGCCCTGCTTATAACCCAGCTTCGGCCTCTACTGACCTTGGTGTACCGCTCAAAATTACCGAGTTTGTAGAATCTTCATATTCTTCAAGAGCTACGGTAGATGCCGTGTACCAGCAGATACTCAACGATCTTGCCCAGTCTGAAAAGGACCTTACCGATACCAGGCCAAAATCACTTTATCATGCAGATGTGAATGCTGTAAACCTGATGCAAAGCCGGGTGTATCTTTTTATGCAGGATTGGCAAAATGTCTCAATTGCGGCCAAAAAGGTAATTGCAAGAAAAGGTTTGCTCTATGATCTTGCCGGATATCAGCCACGAACGAGTTTTTTTAACTCAAAGTCATCTGAGGCTATTTTCACCCAGGGCACCAATGCCATGGTTTATCTCCAGTACGAAAACGGATATACCACATTTAAGCCTAGTGATGAACTGATGCAGTTATATAGCCAGGACGACTTAAGAAGAAACGCATTCTTCGAAACCGATAGCCGGGGAAAATACCGTTATACCAAGGTGTATCGTTCTTCCACTTTTAACGTTACCCCCGAAGCGCTGTATTCGGATAACTTTTTTCTGAGAAGCTCTGAGGCCTATCTTAATCTGGCCGAATCGCAGGCCATGGCTGGGCAGTTTACAGAGGCCAATGCAGCTTTAAGGATTTTGCGCAGATCCAGGTTTCAACCGGCAAAGTTCGTTGATGTTAACCTGGAGGGTTCGGCGCTGGTAAATTTCATCCGCGATGAGCACAGAAGGGAGATGTGTTTCGAGGGCCAACGCTGGTTCGATTTGAGAAGGTATGCGGTTAATGCCAAATATCCTTTCAGTAGGATAATTACCCACCCCTGGTCGTTAGCTATTGTGGGAAGCGCATCGCTGCAGTCGACCCAAACCCTGCAAGTCAATGATCCGGCCTACCTGCTGCCCATTCCGGATCCTGCGATCGAATTCAATCAAGGTAGCCTGATTCAAAACCCCGTAAGACCCAACCGCCAATTTTAACTCAAATAAATATGAAGACTTCAATCAAATGTACTTTGGTTATTGCCATAACCATATTTCTGGGATGTAAAAAGCAGGACTCCGTTCCGGTAGCCTCAGAACCTGCCCCAAATGCCTATGTACGTAGCGACAATGCTTCGGATGATATCGATCACCAGATATTTCTGGTGTATAAACAAACGGGGATTCCTATTCTCTATACCGATACACTGAGCAGGAGCCCGCTCAATATCCTGAACCTGAACTTTCAGATCGGTGGGCCAAGCTCGATATACCAGTACACCTATCCCAAGAAAAAGGCCGATATTCTCACTGGGGTTAACTTTATAAGAGACAGGATTTTACCACCGCTCGGCAGCAAGATTAAAATTTACTCGATATCACTTTTAGATTCACTTAAAACGGTTATTAAGTATAGCGCCACCTATTCGCTAACCACCAATTATAGCTTTGTTCCGGGCCTAACCTCTTTCGGCATCGCTAATATACCAAAACTGGCCACCATGAGCCCAGGGCAGCTGGCTACATTTAGGGCCGATGTGTTAACCAATATATTAATTGCCCCATTAAATGCCTCAACTTCTTTAACAGGCTTTTATGCAGTTTCGGCGGCATATTATAGCCGTTATGTTTATGGAACCGTAACAGATGCGAGTTATCTGCAGTACAAGGATAAAAAGGAATATGGCTTTATTCCCACTGGATCTGAATCGACTTCTTTTTATCAGCTTGGCGACCAAACTGCCGACCTTAAAGACTATCTGAACAAGATATTTACCATGAGTGCTGCTGATTTTCAGGCTAGGTACGGTGCCTATCCGCTAGTGATGTCAAAATATAACCTGTTAAAGGGAGCGTTAACCTCGATGGGCTTCGATCTTACTAAAATTTAATAACAATAATGAAAAACAGAATTCTTATATTTCTATTGATCACGGCTCCCTTGTTCGGTTTTGGACAAGAGAATTTTACCCTTCACATCACTACACCACAACCTAAAGAAACCGAAAAGGCTTATCTGGTTTATCAGGTAGAAGGTTTAGCTGTACAGGATTCGGCAGTGCTGAATGCCGGGCACTATTCTTTTAAGGGGAATATTCCAGAACCGGTACTCGCAAGGCTCTTTATCGGAACAACAAGCAGAACGGCCTCGAAAAGTGCATTTTCAACCGCTGTCTGGTTAGAAAACGGAACGGTGCAGATTTTCTGGACGGGTGAAAATACAACTGCTACCGTTAAGGGAGGGAAGATCAACTCCAGCTATCAAGAACTAGAGGCTAGTAAAGAACCCGATCGGGCAAAGATTTCGCAGCTTACAGGCAACTTTGCCAAGGCAACCGCCGAGCAGAAAAAATCGGCTGTTTTTATGAAAAATTATTTTGCTGATATGAAGCTAGCCATGCACGGCTCCTTCGTTCGCGATTCAATCTTTATCATCAAGCATCCCGGATCTTATCTTAGCCTTTATCTAATTTCCAATACCGTTTCCTTTTCCTCGCCAAAAGTTTTGGAAGATAAGTTACAAAGGTTATCTCCATCGCTCAGGAGAAGTTATCTGGCAAAACAAATCGAAAAAACGGTTAATGTTCTCAAAAGTAGGGCAGTTGGGGGCACCGCCCCCAACTTTAGCCTGAAAAACGACAAGGGAAAGACGGTTTCGCTTGCTCAGTTTCGCGGCAAATATGTGCTGCTCGATTTTTGGGCGAGCTGGTGTGTTCCCTGCAGAAAGGAGAACCCGAATCTTAAATTGGCTTACGAGAAATTCTCGAAAGGCAACTTCGATATCCTCTCGGTGTCGTTAGACAGGCCGGCAGCAAACGAGAAATGGCTTGAGGCCATTAAGGCCGATGGCCTGAACTGGACACAGCTCAGATGTGAAAACGAGGGCGGAAATGAGGTTGAGCTGCTCTACAATGTGTTGAGTATTCCAATGAATTTCCTCATTAATCCCTCAGGAAAGATCGTAGCGTTAAACCTCAGGGGAGACGACCTGCAAAAGAAGTTGGCTGAGCTTATCCGATTAAATAAAACCACAAAATGAAAAATAAGAAAATAAATTCAGGAGCTACCTTGAGGGGAACTATTTTTGGGCAGTTACTTGCCTTGGTACTGCTGCTTCCGCTAAGGGGAACAGCACAAGAGCAATTCTTTAAGATTAACATAAGCTGGCCTGGTGGAGACGGTAAACGTTTAGCATTAAGCACTAGCGTTAAAGGCATTTCCACTATTTTAGATTCTACCAGGGTAATTAATGGTCGTGCAACATTAAAAATGGCTGCGCCAGCTCAATTTGGCACCGTTTACCTTGGGGTGAATAATGCCTACATGAAAGAACTCATCACCTATGCCGGCAGCACTACGGTAGAAATTAGCAATTCGCCGTCCGCACAAACCAGTAATACCATCAAGATCGGGGGCAGCCTAGAGCAGGATTTGTACCAGCAGTATACCGATATTTTTATGACGGGGCTGGTAGCTAACCTAAACAGGAAAAAAGCACTGAAAGAAGCTGGTGAAGATCCACTTAAAAAAGATTCGGTAATGAAGGTATACAAACCGATATTCGATAGCTTGCTGCATGTTCAGGATACAGTGACTACAAGATATGCAGATTTGGATATCGCTGGCTTTATCTTAAGTAAACGTATTGCGTTTATGGCGCAACAAGAGCGTGAAAAGCAATATAACAGCCTTTCTGAGCGCGTAAAGTCTGGCCCTTACGGAATTGCTTCAAAAAAAATCATGACCAGTATCTTGGAGCAGGAAGTTGGCAGGCCAGCTATGCAGTTTACCGCAACAACCATTGCAGATAAGCAAGTTAAACTGGCCGATTATAAAGGCAAGTACGTATTGCTAGATTTCTGGTCGTCTACCTGTTTGCCCTGCCTGAAAATGGCACCATACACCAAGCAGCTTTACGATACCTATAGAAAAAAAGGTTTTGAGATTATTGCCGTTTCCCTGGATACCAAAAAAGAGGATTGGATATCGGCGGTGGCAAAACATGGCATCAGCGGTGTTCAGGTATCTTCCCTAAAAGGAGCAGATGATCCGATTGCGAAATATTATAATGTTTGGCAGATGCCTGCCATGGTGCTCATCGATCCAAACGGTAATAACCTTGGACCAATAGATCCAAACAGACTGGATGTGAAACTAGCCGAAATCTTTAATAAGGGGATTTAAGATGAGCATTATACGGAGGATTATTGTCTTGTTATTTTTTTTATTCCTGCTTCCATTTTCGCATGCGCTAGCACAGTTGTCGGTAGCCGGATTTCAGCAACAGGTGCAGCAAATCATTACTAAGGTTAGCCCGGCATGTGTTAGCATTTCGAGATTTGACAGCACCGGGCATAAAAGGTTTGGAACGTTTAGCGGAGTAATCGTATCATCGGATGGCCTGGTGTTAACTGCGGCACATGCAACCATTACGGGAGAACGCTACCTGATTGAGCTTCCAAGTGGAAAATCATACATCGGAATTGCAAAGGGGCGTATCCCGACTGTGGATGCAGCCTTTATAAAAATACAGGCCCAAAAGGAGTTGTTACCTTTTTGTGAAACCGGCTGGTCTTACGATCTAAGTGTGGCGCAGCCTTGCCTGAGTATTGCTTACCCAGCTTCCTTTAAAAAACTTTCACAGCCTGTGGTGAGGTTTGGTCAGGTGCTTCGAACATTGACTCCTGAAGGGAAAATGCAAACGAGCTGCTTAATGGAGCCTGGTGATTCTGGTGGCCCGGTATTCGATATGCAGGGTAGGGTAATTGCTACCCATAGTAAAATAGAACCTGCGTTAAATGAAAATCTGGAAAATCCCATCGATAATTATCGCAAATATTGGGATGAACTGAATACAATGGTAAGCTTTCCGGTTGATTCCTTTCCTGATCCACAACCGATTGGCACAGATCCGCTGGAAAAACGAATCAGAAATAGCAAACCTTTTCCTGCACTTATGGGCATAGCCAGCAAGGCCAACGCTAAATACCAAATGCTTAGCGTTGGTATTGGCAGCAGGATGGGTGAAGTTTCGCTTTCTGCATGGGGCAGCGTAGTGTCACTCGCTAATGATGAGCACAATAAATATATCGTGAGTAAAAGTTCGATTGTAGGCGATGAGCCTACGATTATTTTTTCAGATGGCAGAAAGCAATCTGCAAAAGTACTTAAGCGGGATTCAAAGAACGATCTGGTACTCCTACAGGCCGATGGCCTAAGCAGCTCAATAACCATTAAGGATAAAACACCAGCCATAGCGGCATATGTACAGGGTACCTTCCTGGTCTCGCCTTCGTACACCGATAGCTTGCGTGCGGGTATTCTGGGCCTTGGCTCAGTAGATGTTGGCGTTTCGGTACAGGGCTACTTCGGTCTCATCTGTTCACCCACCGACACCTTAGAGGCAAAGATTATCGGTTTTGCAAGCCATATACCTCAAAAATATGGATTAAAGGTTGGTGATGTGGTTCATTCTGTAAATGGTATTGCGATTAGCAACGCCAAGGTACTTTCCCAGCAGATTTTTCTTCTGCAGCCGGGAGATGGGATTTTGATGAGCGTAGGTAGAGGTACCGAAGATTTGATGATTAAAGGAATAGTAGAAAAACCAGTTAAGGTTGTTAACAAACACGCTGCTGATACCTTTGCGGGTGGTCCAAGTACCCGAAGTGAAGGCTTTGAAGGTGTGTTTGTACATGATGGCAAAATTAGACCAGAAGAATGTGGAGGGCCGATATTCGATATCAAAGGGCAATTTATGGGGATAAATATCTCCAGATTAAGCAGGACCTCAAATTTGGGAATGCCTACATCAGTTATTTTAAGGTTCCTTACCGGTTACCTCAAAATAAAAAACAATACGCAAACCACATAAGAACAAAAAATGAAAAAAAAGATATTTAGCGGTCTGGTGCTGGTTATGGCTATCCTGGCCAGTACAGATTACGCTTTTGCGCAACCAGGCATTCACTTCCTTAAAGATGAGCCGATCGAAGAAGTGTTAAAAATGGCTAAAGATAGGAATATGCCTGTTTTTATAGATGGCTATACCAAAACTTGTGTTCCTTGTAAAGAACTCGATCTGAAGGTTTTTCCGCTCAAAGAGGTAGGCGATTACTTTAATGCCAATTTTATTAATGTTAAATACGACCTGGAAGAGCCCCAGGGTATAAAGGTTAGGGAACGTTATGCCGATGTAGTTACTGGTTTCCCCTCGTTGATTTTGTTAGATCAAAATGGTGAGATGGTGCACAAGATGGGCGGCTTCCATCCACCTGATTCCCTGATTACAAAAATGAGCGACGCAATGAAAGGGGAGAGTTTAAGGGAAATGCGTAAAAGACTTCAGTACGGTGAGAAATCGGTAGCCTTTGTTGCCCGCTATAAACAAATGCTCGATGATGGCTATCTTCGGGAAGAACTGGCCCACCTGAGTGAGGTAATCCTTAATAGGATTACTGACCAGGAAATGCTCGATCCAAAAATGTGGGCTTTGGTAGGCCATTCCGTAACCGATCCTTATTCTCCCGCTTTCGCAAAGGTGGTAAAAAACTATTGGGCCTTTTACCAACGAAAAACCACAGATGCTGGATTTTTGGAATTTCAGCTTCGTAATGCCATACAGATTGCAGCCGACAAAATCGTTGTTCCCATGGAGCTTGAAGATAAGATTGTGGTAAGCACCGATCCCAAAAAGGAAGCAATACTAAAAGATTTTATCAATGTTACCGACCGCTTTAAGAAAAGTGAAACCATCCGGGCCAGGTTCTATGTTCATGATATGGCCTTGAAGGGAAACTGGAACGAAATGGTGAGGGCACTGGATCTTTTTGGAAAGATTAATGCGCTTGGTGGATCTAACCGCTTTACCTATCAGTATATAGGTTACATGATGCAGACCTGTAGAGACAAGAAGGTTCTCGCTGCTGCGGCAAGCTTGATTGCGTTGTTGCCGAAGGAAAAACTCGATATAATGGATACTGACGACAATTATACCACCCTGATCAGGTTATATCAATTGATCGGAGATGGGGTGTCGGCCAAAAAATACAAGTTACTTCAAAAGTAACCCTATCTTTTTTAATGCGGGCCAGGCTAAATGGCTGGTTCGCATTACAATAACTGGTTCCCAGAAATAATATGCCTACTTCATTAATAGGAGAAAGATTACTGGATATTTATTTGGTATTTAAGCCATTTCTAATCATTAATTTCAGTTGAATAAAAACGCTACTTTATGCCGTTGAATTTAATCGACACCACGAAATAACGCTGCGGTAATTGGTAACTATTCATAGCAAAGAATTGTATATCATGTGTTTGTGTTTTAGGCATACGGTTGGATGGCTCTGATCTACAACCTTGTAAATTAAAACAAATCATGAAATTACAGTTAGAAAACAAGAAAGCATTGGTTACCGGTTCAACAGCCGGAATAGGTTTTGCGATAGCGCTTAATCTTGCGAAGGAAAATGCGGAAGTAATCATCAATGGGCGTACCGCCGAGCGCGTGGAAGCCGCAGTTGCAAAAATTAAAAGTGAAAGCGGCAATGACAAAATCAGTGGGATAGTTGCTGATTTTGCCAGCACAGAATCTATTAAAAATCTGATTGCCAATCTTCCGGAAATCGACATTCTGATCAATAATGTGGCCATCTTCGAACCTAAAGCTTTTGCCGATATCACGGATGAAGATTGGTTGCAGATTTATGAGATTAACGTAATGAGCGGAATTCGTTTATCGCGTGCATATTTCGGCCAGATGCTAAAAAAAGGATGGGGACGGATTATTTTTATTTCGAGCGAATCGGCTGTGCAAATCCCTGAAGAAATGATTCATTATGGTGTAAGCAAAACAGCACAATTGGCTGTGGCCCGGGGATTGGCAGAGATGACCAGGGGAACTGAAGTTACGGTGAATGCAGTATTACCAGGACCTACGTTATCAGAAGGTGTTGAGGGATTTATTAAAAATCTGGCAAAAGATCAAAATAAAACCATTTCGGATGTAGAAGCTGATTTTTTTAAAACGGTTCGGCCAACTTCTATTGCCCAGCGTTTTCTGGATACCACTGAGGTGGCAAATATGGTTACCTATTTGGTTAGTCCACTGGCTTCTGCTACAAATGGCGCAGCAATCAGGGCAGAAGGTGGTTTGTTAAAAGGTATACTCTAACTTCAAAAGGATATTTTTCTTAAAAATCCCTGATAACCACCAAAACTTGAGATCAAAATAAACGGTCAACTGCATAAAAACAATCGACCGTTTGTTCTGTTAAACCCCTAATTATTAAGATAATAATGAAATAGATAATGTAATTTCGGTATTAAGCAATTTTGAGATAGGGCAAATTTCTTTTGCTTTTTGTGCATATGCTTTAAATTCTTCTGCATTAATGCCATCTACACTGCCTTCGAGCTCCAATTGTATCAGTGTAATGGTGCCATCTTCAAAAGTCACCTTTGCTTTTGTATCCAGGTTTTTGGGGTCTAGGCCTGCTTCGCTCAATAAAAAGCTGAGCTGCATGGTAAAACAACCAGAATGCGCAGCAGCGATAAGTTCTTCCGGATTTGTTCCAACACCTTCTGCAAAGCGTGTTTTGAATGATAATTGAGCCTGATCTAATGTGGTACTTTGAGTGCTGATGGTGCCACTACCTTCCATTCCTGTGCCTTTCCAGTTTGCGTTTGCTGTTCTTGTAAATTTCATGTTTTTAAGTTTTAAATGTTATAATTTTTATTTGATGAAACAAATGTACCGTGGCTCTGAATATAAATCAAATTGATAATTTTGTATATTTATAAATAAAATTAATAATCATGACTATTCAACAATTAAAGTACATTGTTGCGCTTGATCAGGAGCGAAATTTTTCGAGGGCGGCCGATTTGTGCATGGTAAGCCAGCCCGGTCTTACTATACAATTGAAGAATTTGGAAGAAGAAATTGGTATTAAAATTTTTGATCGCAATAAAGTACCTTTAAAACCAACTGCACTCGGGACCGAAATTATAAAAAGGGCAAAAAAAATACTGAGGGAAACCAATGAGATCCGCGATTTTGTAATTACCGAAAAGAATTCACTTCAGGGCGAATTGAAACTGGGGATTATCTCTACCCTTTCTCCTTACCTTATTCCCTTATTTATCAGTGCAATGAAAACAGTTGCCCCTCAGGTGCAGTTCATTATTAAAGAGTCCAAGACGGGCCAGTTAATGCACGATGTAGAAACAGGTGCGATCGATGTGGCCATTATGGCCACCCCAACGGGTAATCCTAATTTGATCGAACATCCTATTTTTATGGAACCTTTTGTAACCTACCTAAATGAAAAACACCCAATGGCTGCTGAGGAGTTTTATGAACTGCAGCCCGAAGATAAGCCCGAATTGCTATTGCTCCAAAATGAATACTGTTTTAACGCCCAGTTATTGGATATCTGTGGGATGAAAGAACAGGGAAAGATAAAAGACCAGTTTAGCTACGAGATTTCATCGATCGAAACCTTAAAAAACCTGGTGCGTGCCGGCCTCGGATTTGCAATCGTACCTGCATTATCCATCATCAACGAGAAAGATACCTCACTTTTCAAAACTTTCAAAGATCCAAAACCTGTTAGGGAAATCAGTTTTGTGGTATCGGATACCTTTTCTAAAAAATTATTGCTCGAAAAAATGAATGAAGCGGTTTGGGACTGTTTGCCGGAAACCTTAAAAAAAGATTTCAGTTATAAAAAAATACGCTGGAACGATTCCCCGTATTTTATAAGCGCAGTTAACGGTTTTTAAAATAAAAGCAGTACATAAATTATTAAAAATCTGAAAATCCCTCCTGAAAGCCGGTGTCTAATGGCCCATTTCTCCCATGGCTTCGAGTTGGTGAAAGAAGGGTACCAGTGATTTTCCTTTAGCAGACAGGTAATATTCCACATGCAGTGGTTTTTCGTTAATTACCTTTCGCTCAAGCAGTCCGGCTTCCTCCAGTTCGCGTAATGCTGCAGAAAGCGATTGTTTGTTCGCACCCGGAATATCACGTAGCAGACCACTGAACCTTAAGGGCGCATTTAGTGCAAGGCGAAATACTTCCGGCCTGAATTTTCCTGCCAACAGTTTCAGTAGCGCCTGCGCCTTGCAAGGTTCGGTATTTTCACCATTTGTTTTTGTAGTCATGTTTTTTTGACTTATTGACGGTCATGTTAATCTTTTAGAGATTTGCGCTAAAGTATAAATAAGATAGATTATTGCTGGCCTGATATGAAAAATATGCCGTTAATCAGACCAAATATTTTTCTGGATAGTGATATATAAATAAAAGTTTATGAACGAGAAAAACAGAAACCCTTTGATATGTGATCCTGAATCCGGGATCTGTGAAGTGCCAGAGCTGAGCAATCAGACCGATAATGATTTACGGAAAGCTGATGGAAAACGGCTGCGCATGGTTTACTTTACCGATCCGATTTGTTCTTCCTGCTGGGGGATAGAGGCACAATTGAAAAAACTTAAGCTCGAATTTGGCCATGAACTCGATATAGAGTATCGAATGGGCGGATTACTTCCGGATTGGAGCTATAACAGTGGAGGGATAAGTAAACCAGCCGATGTAGCCGCACATTGGGATGAAGTAAGTTTGCACTACCAGATGCCTATAGATGGAGACGTATGGATCGAAGATCCGCTTCATTCTTCCTATCCTCCGTCAATTGCCTTTAAGGCTGCACAGTTACAGGATTTGGATAAGGCGCAACGCTTTTTTAGGATCTTGCGCGAAATGGTTTTTGTACGCAAAATCAACATTGCCAAATGGGAGAACCTGGCTGCTGTTGCTGCACTTGCAGGGTTGAATGTAGACCGTTTAAAAACAGACTTTGAAGGCAGGGGCAAAGAACTGTTTGATCAGGATCTTGAAATGGCCGCCAAGATGGGAGTTAGGGGATTCCCGACAATTTTTATTGTTTCATCTGAAGGAAACAGTGAAAAAATTTACGGGGTTAAATCTTATACGGAATATGAGGAAGCAATAACGCATATGGAACCAGGAGTAGTTAAAATGGATTATGATAAAGCTTGGGAAAATTTATTTGCCCGCTTTCGGTCGCTCACACTCAAAGAGTTTGCAGAACTTTCTGAAATTTCATCTTCCAGTGCCGAAGTTTTACTAACCAGGTTAACTAAGGAAGGGAAACTCTCTGTATTTGATACAAAGAATGGTAGTATTTGGTCATTTTTATGATCGAATGGTGTAAAACACAGTTTTTATACTGTTAAATGATCGATTTTGCATCCTTTTGTGTTATATTCAATTCTTTCAAGTTGGCCTTTAAACTATTTTATGATTACTCCTTTAACAATTTGATGTATTGCAGGGGTGATTTGCCATATTCTTTTTTAAATGCCCTCGAAAAGTTCGAACTGCTTTGTAAACCAATCCGGTCGGCAACTTCGTAAATGGCAATATCTTCATGTGTCATCAGGTGGATAGCTTTTTTTAAACGAACGGTTCTGATAAATTCGGCTACCGACTGATCGGAGATGCTTTTAATTTTCTGGTAAAGCTTGGTACGGCTAATGTAGAGGTGATTACAAAGGAAATCGACATCCAGATCGGGGTCCTGTATATTTTCTTCAATTACAGCCAGCAGGCGGGCAATAAATTCTTTGTCCTTTTCGGTGTGTACCAGTTCGGTTGCTTCTGAAAGGTAGTTTTTGGTATACCGTTCTTTTAATTTTTCGGCCTGATCAAAAATATTCTGTACAGTTAGCGATAAAAGTTCGGTACTCAGGGGTTTTGCAAAGTAAAAGTCGGCGCCCGATTCCATGCCTGCTATTTTAGCATCGAGGGCATCTTTGGCCGATAAAATAATAAAAGGGATGTGGCTGGTTTCAAAGGTTTCTTTGATCAGTTTACAAAACTCAATACCATTCATTCCGGGCATCATTACGTCGCTGATAATCAGGTCGGGCGTGTGTATGGTAGCCATATCAAATCCCGATTTTCCATCTTCGGCTTCGTAAATGAAATAATTTTTTTCCAGTGTTTGCTTTAAAAAGCTGCGCAGCTCGCGGTTATCTTCAACCAGGAGAATGTGTTTGTTCGTTTTGGGTGCAACCTGTACCTCATTTTTATTTTCAGCCATAGGAATTAAAATACTGTTATCAACCGGTTCGAGCTTGTTTTCGAAACTGGTTAAGTCAGGATTTTTTTCGGTAGCGGTATAATAAACCTCATCTAAAGGGATACCGATAATAATTTCTGTCCCTTTATTTCTTTCGCTGTAAACATAGATATCGCCTTTGTGTAGTTCGGTAAGGCTTTTTACCAGCGCCAACCCCACACCCGAGCCTAAATGTTCGGTACTGATGCGGTAATAACGGTCGAAAATTTTGCTTATCGACTCACTGGATATCCCTATTCCGGTATCTGCAATGCGGAAGTGGATGTATTTTTCGGCGCGTTGGTTGGGATTTAACAGTTCAAAACCCGTATTAAATTCAGGTTTAAAGTTTTCGATACCGGTAAAAATATCGAACGATACCTTGCCGCCTGCATTGGTATATTTAAACGAATTGTTTAACAGGTTGAACAGGATTTTTTCGAGGATCTGCAGGTCGAAATATCCGGTTAACGACGGGGCATTTGCCAGTGCGGTATGATCGGTCACTGTAAATGTAATCTGTTTGCCAGCGGCCAAACCTTCAAATTCTTCAGCCAGATCGGTGCAAAACTGCTTCACAGCCACCGGCTGTACCTGTAGTTTAATTATTTTATCGGCAATTTTTCTAAAATTCATCAGCTCGCTGATCAGGTTGAGCAGGCGTTTGGCATTTCTGAACATCAGCTGATAGGAGTTATCCAGTATGGCATTTTTATTCTGGCTTATCAGATTGCCAAGCGGACCTAGTATAAGCGTTAGCGGAGTACGGAATTCGTGAGAAATGTTGGTGAAAAACATCAGTTGCTGCTCGGCAAGTTCCTCTCGCTGTTTGTGCATATCTTCCCTTTTACGCTCATTTACTTCACGGAGGGCAATTTCGCTCTTTAAACGGTACCAACGGCCTTGAAAGACATAGATGGCCAAAAGCACAGAAATAAAGAAGAGCAGATAAATGGCTTTGGCCGCATCCGATTTCCACCAGGGCGGGCTAATCAGAACTGATGTTTCTGCTTGTAATTTGCTCCATATACCATCGTTATTGGTTGCCTGAACAATAAATTTATAGCGTTTAAAATCAAGGTTACTGTAAGCGGCACTTGGATTGCGCCCATCGGTAAATTTCCAGTCCTTATCAAAACCCACCAATTTATAGCGGTATTTGCATTTTAAGGGGTTGGCAAAATGCATGGCCGAAAAGAAAATGATAAAGTTATTTTGGCGATAATTAATAATCAGCTCGTTGCCATAACCAATGGCCTTACTGGCTACATAAGCCGAAGCTTCTTTGGTGCTGTAATCGGGCTTTTGGTTGTTGATCAGGATATCGGTTAGTATCGGTTTGGCCGGAATGATGTTAGGCTTTATTTCTTTCGGATAAAAATAGTTGAGGCCGTTTATGCCCCCAAAATACAATCTGCCATCACTGCCTTTATAAGAAGCACCCACCTTAAAACTATTGCCCTGCAAACCGTCGTTTTTATCGTAGCGGATTAACTTTTCGGTTTTTGGGTTAAAATATTCCAAACCGTTGCCACCCATCCAGATATTGCCCTCATCATCAATTTCAAGGCTTTCTACATCGTTAAAAATACCATATTTTCCGTTGTATACTTTTATGGTGTATGGCGTATTGTTGCCGGCCAGTCGCAGGCGGTTTAAGCCCCCGCCAATGGTGCCCACCCAGTAGGTATAGTCGTTCTGCTTGCTAATGGGGTAGGTGTAATCAGAACTCAATGAGTTGGGTTTTTCAGCTCCCCGGTATTCGAAACTTTTGGTAATATTCCCCTGCCGGTCTACCCACAACTGTTTTAGGCCATTGGTGCTCGAAACAAATAACTGGGGCCGGTTGCCATCTGCCTGTATAAAGTAGCCCTCGCCATAATATTTAACGTTAAAAACCTGCTGCTCATCTTTGTAAATTACCCCAAATTTATGGGTATGGTTACCGAACCAGATATTGCCGTAATAATCTTTTACCAGGGTTTCGATTACGTAATTAGGAAACTTATCGTAGCCCGCCGGTTTTAGTATGGTTTTATGGTCGGCGCTCAATAGCTCAATGCCCGTGTTGCTCCCGATCCATAAATTCTGCTTATCATCTTTCAATAATGCAGTTACGGCATCATTTTTTAGCTTAACGGTGGTATTATAGCTGTTAAAAAAGGTAAAGTTCCTGGTTTTCAGGTTGTACAGGTTCAAGCCGTTAGCCGTAGTGCCAATCCACAGGTTTTCTCCGTCAGCCAGTATGGAACGGACATAATTCCCGGATAAGGAATTAGTGGTTTCGGGATTGTTTTTTAGCGTGTAGAAGAGTTTTTCGTTTAAATCGCAGTAATTTACACCACCGCCAAAAGTACCCAGCCACAAACAGCCCGACCGGTCGATGATCATTTTGGTAAGCGAATTGGAGTTGAGGCTGTAATGCGAACTTTTACTGGTTATTTCCTGTATAAATTTAAAATCCTTATCGAGCCTGATCAGCCCTTTACCGATATTGATCCAATAATCTGCACGCCCATTTTGTACTACATCTTTAATCTGGCTGATATGCGAACCGGTAAATTGTTTGGCAACGCTGAGCGGCTTATTCTGTCCCGGTTTTAAGGGAATTAAAAACACAGTACTGCCTGATGCGGTGATGAGGTTGTTCAGGTGGTCGATATCAACCATGGGCACGTTTTGCACAGGTAAGCCCGTTATCGAAAGCAATTTAAACCGGTGCTGTTGGTCTAAAATCCAGATGCCTTTATCACTGGCCAGGTAAATTAATCCGCTCGGTGCCAAAAACAGATCATTAAAGCGTACATCTCTGGGCTGATTTAGGCTTTTGGGTATCAACTGTTTGTCTTTTAATTCGTAAAGTTTAATGTTGTTGTCAAGCAGGCCATAAAGCAGATTGCCTACTGGTTTAACCATTTTCCGCAAATACGGAGAGATTTGGTGCCCGGTTTCTATCAGGTCGGTATAGCTTTCGGTACGCGGATCAAAGTATTGCAGGCCATCTTCGGTTCCAAGCCAGATATTTCCTTCCGGATCGGGATACACGAAACGGATTCGGTTTTTATAGGCATTTTTTAAGGGAAGGTTATTGTTGTAATATTTTTTTACCGCATAGCCATCAAAACGGTCCAGGCCAAAATAAGTAGCCACCCAAATGTAGCCATGTTTATCCTGGGCAACATCATTTGCATCTGTGTGCGAAAGTCCCTCATCAACGGTCAGGTATTTGAATTTGTAGGTGTATGGCTGCGCCGATAGCATGTTTGATTTAAAACAGGCCATTATTAATAATATCAAAGCTGTTTTAAACGGACTTTTTTTCATTAATCCAAACAGGGTATTAATGCTCATAAGGTTGGTTTATAGAAAACTTTAGAATGGGGGATGGTTTATTGCTGTACAATTTAAAAACTATTATTTAAAAAGATAGTGTACTGTGTTTGGTCGTTGTTTCTTTGGTTAAAAAGTATTGCATTTATTGAATAAACAAAAATGACTTTATCTGTTGAATAATTTAGGTTTAGTATTTATAAATGTATAATCTGTCAAAAAAAATGTCTGATTTGACAATCTTCGGATGAAGTGATTTAAGGTTATTTGTGTTAGCCAAATAGAACAAGAAAATATCTCTTAATCAATATAAACAACACATATAAACCAAACTCCATTTAGTAAAACCTTTTATGAGTACATCCTTATTCGAGAAAGCGAATTCAAAATTTTTCATCTTATTGCTCTTAACCTGTTTTTTTTACCTGCCGCTTAGTGCCCAGCATAAAGAAGGAAATTTTTTATCGGCAAGCGATACGGCATCGGTACCTAAAGAAATCGAAGACCCCGAAAATATAGGTATCAATAAAGAAGCCGCGCATGCAACTTTAATGCCTTATGCAAACCTTAAAGAAGCACTTGTGGCCAACCGCAGGGCCTCATCTTTTAGCAGGAGTTTAAACGGCTTATGGAAATTTAACTGGGTAGACTGGCCGCAAAAACGTCCGGTTAATTTTTACAAGCCTGAGTATGATGTGAGTGGCTGGAAAGAAATAAAGGTGCCATCAAACTTTCAGGTAGAAGGTTACGGAACACCCTATTACAGCAATTTCAATTATATTTTTCAAAAAGATTTTCCAAGGGTAATGAGTACGCCACCCGAAAAATTTACAGCTTATAAGGAAAGAAACCCGGTGGGCAGTTACCGACGCGATTTTACCGTTCCTGCCGAGTGGAAAGGCCGCAAAATCTTTATCACTTTTGATGGCGTTGATGCAGGTTTTTTTATCTGGGTAAACGGCCGCAAGGTGGGCTATGGTGTAAACAGCAGAAATGCTGCCGAATTTGACCTGACTAAATATTTAAAACCTGGTAAAAATACGCTGGCTGTAGAGGTTTACCGCTTTACCAGCGGAAGTTACCTGGAAGATCAGGACATGTGGCGGCTGAGTGGTATTTTCAGAAATGTAACACTTTGGAGCGCACCTCAACAGCACATCCGCGATTTCTTTGTTAAAACCAATCTTGATGGGCAATATAAAAATGCCGAAGTAGTGATAAGTACAAAGATTAAAAACTATGGCACCATTGCCACCCCGGTACGCAGTGTAGCAGCAACGTTGTATAACGGAAGTAATCTGGTTGCAGGTTCATCAGCGAAGAAAATTATTCCGGCTTTAAAACCCGGTGAAGAAATTGAGGTTGCGTTGAAATTCAATGTGGCCAATCCTGAAAAATGGACGGCCGAAACCCCAAGGCTTTATACCACAGTAATCAGTTTGAAAGATAAGGCCAATACGGTCGAGATTTTATCTTCAAAAACCGGTTTCCGCAATATTGAAATAAAAGGCCGTCAGTTTTTGGTAAATGGCGTGGCCATTAAGCTCAAAGGTGTTAACCGCCACGAAAACTGGCCTGATGTTGGCCATGCCGTAACCGAAGCACAAATGATTAAAGATATTGTGCTGATTAAGCAGGCCAATTGTAACCACGTACGTACCAGTCACTATTCAAACGACCCGCGCTGGTACGAACTCTGCGATGAATATGGAATTTACTTGGTAGCCGAGGCCAATGTAGAATGCCACGGTGCCATGAACGAGTTTAACGATGAGCCCCGCATTAAAGCAGCCATTATCGACCGTAATGTGGCCAATACCGAGAATTTTAAAAACCACCCTTCTGTGCTCATCTGGTCGTTAGGTAATGAAAATGGCAGTGGTGGTGGAAATTTCAGGTCTGCGCTACAGGCTATTAAGGCCATTGATCCAACCCGGCCAACGCATTATGAAGGCTTTGGCGTAGGAACCAGAAACCCTGCCGATATAGACAGCCAGATGTACACAGATGTAGCCAGTTTAGAAAGAAGGGCAAACGAGCAAACCTTAACCAAGCCTTTTTACCTGTGCGAGTATGCCCATGCCATGTTCAACTCCATGGGGTCGGTTGATATTTATAACGAACTTTTTGATAAATATCCGGCTTTGCTGGGCGGTGCCATCTGGGAATGGCAGGATCAGGGGATTTACAATAACCGCGATCCTAAACACCCGATTACCGCTTTTGGTGGTGGTTTTGGGGAATATCCGAACGATCAGTATTTCATCCATAAAGGTGTTGTTTTCTCAGACCGTTCGCCTAAACCACATTTTCCTGAGTTAAAACATGCTTATCAGTGGATCAGCATCCGCGATAAAGACCTTAAAAATGGTGTTATTACGCTAAAAAACCGTTACCAGGTAACCAATGTAAACGCCTTGAGTGCCAAATGGGAAATTACTGAGGATGGTAGAGCGATATCTTCTGGTGTTTTAACTACAGGTGCTGTAAATCCCGGCGCTGAGAAAGACCTTAAAATCCCTTTTAATATTAGCCCAAAACCGGGGTCTGAATATTTTTTAAGGGTTTCGTTTGCCCTGGCCAGCGATAAAAACTGGGCAAAAAAAGGTTATGAAGTGGCTTCGCAACAATTCGTATTGCCAATTGCCATACCAGCCACTGAAGTTGCTCCAAAAGGCAGCATCAGCTTGAGCGATACAAAAGATCAGATCATCATAAAAGGCGGAAATTTTAGCCTCGACTTTGATAAGGCAAAAGGAACTTTCGTTAAAATGGAGAAAAACGGTCAGAATTTATTGCAAACCAACGGAGGGCCCATGTTACACCTGTGGCGCGCACCACACCGTAAGGATGATATGTGGGCTTATCCCGATTGGGAGAAAAATGGCCTGAAAGCAATTAATTGGATAACCGATGAGGTAAAAGCTACTCAGGTTTCGGCAACAGTGGTTAGCATTAAAGCGGTACTAACCGGTACGGGCAAAAATGGTTTCACCGTGCACCACAAGGTTACCTATACCATTAACAGCGATGGCTTAATTAAAGCCGATAACGGCGTAGATTTTAGCGATCCCAAACTGATCCTTGCGCGGATTGGCGTGCGTCTTTTTCTTGAAAAAGAAATCGATCAGGTTGATTACCTGGGGCGTGGACCAATGGAAAACTATGCCGATAGAAAAAGCGGTGCCGATGTAGGCCATTTTTCGGGCACGGTAAACACCCTGATGACCCACTACGAAAAACCCATGGAAAACGGCAACCACGAAGATGTACGCTGGGCAAACCTGAGCAACGCCAAAGGATTGGGCCTAACAGTTAAATATGATAAAGACCTTTTCCAGCTGGGCGCTTTACCTTACAGCGATGAGGAAATGGAAAATGTAGAATACAAAATTGATTTACCAAAAAGTAAGGGAACGGTTTTATGTATCAGCAACAAAACCCTCGGTGTGGGCTCATGGGGTTGCGGCCCAAAACCGCTCGAACCTTATATGGTATATGCGAAACCTACTTCATTTAGCTATCAGATATTATTAAAGGATAAGAAATAAAGATTTAAAACGGAAAACACACAAAATGAAGTTTTAACACCCGGGCTGCCGGTTTTATACCGGCGGCTTTTTATAGCCCGCTGATGGCTTTTACAATCAGCAATGCAAAATGATAACCAGGTATTTTGCTAAAAAAAGGGAATTAACTAGCCCTACTAACCAAATAAAACAATGAGCAACGATAAACTAAAATATCTGTTCAGCCTTAATTGTAAGCTCCATGCTTATGAATTAATCAGCTATGCATCGCCGAAATCGCTATTGGTCATTGCTGTTCACATCCCTACATCTCCTTCAGTTAAGCATCAAAAACTAAATGTAAACCAAAAAAGAAAGGAGGGGATTTTGAACCATTAATTTTCCTAAACCCTTTGGTAAACTAGAAGTTATCCGGGAGTTTTCGACCGCCCCCGGAAATTAAGATAGGTAGCCAATAAAGTATTTCCAGACAATTATTTACTTAAAACCTAACAACCAAATGTATAAAACTTATACGGCATTCCGCTGTGGGAAACCTTTCCATGTGGAGCCAAAACTAATTTTTGCCTTTAAAATATTCTTTATGATGGTGTTATTTACGCTATCTACCAGTAGGTTAATGGCACAACAAACACAAATTACCGGAAAGGTAACTGACGGGAAGGGGCTATCGCTTCCCGGTGTATCCGTAAAACTTAAAAATGGTACGGCCTCGGCATTAACTAAATCCGATGGAACCTATAGCATTGGCATTAGCGGAGGCAACGCAACGCTTGTTTTCAGTTTTGTGGGCTATATAAACCAGGAAATTGTAGTAAGTAACCGCAAACTGATTAATGTAACCTTAAAAGAATCAGAAACCGGACTGGATGATGTAGTGGTAGTAGCCTACGGCCAGCAGAAAAAAGTAACCCTCACGGGAGCCATTAGTACAGTAAAGGCCGATGAATTGAAGCAGCCGGTAGCCAACCTTACCAATGTACTTGCCGGCCGTGTGGCTGGTATTATCGGGGTGCAGCGTAGTGGTCAGCCAGGTTACGATAACTCTGAGATTTATATCCGCGGAATTTCGACTTTCACCAGTAGCGGTCCGCTGATTCTGGTTGATGGTATTCAGCGCGATTTTGCAAATGTAGACCCTGAAGATATTGCCAGTTTCAGTATCCTTAAAGATGCTTCTGCCACGGCAGTTTACGGTGTGCGTGGCGCAAACGGCGTAATAATCATCGAAACGAAGAAAGGTAAAATCGGTAAGCCGCTAATTAACGTACAATACGATCAGGGGATTACCCAGTTTACCAAAATCCCCGAATTTGCGGATGGCGTTACGTATTTGCAGATTGCCAACGAGGCTTACAAAAGCAGCAATCCGAACGATCCCAATCCAAAATATTCGGCAGACAGGATTGCCAAAACGGCGTCGGGAGCAGATCCCGATTTATACCCAAACGTAAACTGGTTTGACGAACTGTTTAACAAAACCGGCCAAAACCGCCGTGCGCGCGTAAATGCCAATGGAGGTTCTGAAAATGCCCAATATTATCTTTCATTGGGTTATTATGATGAAGCTGGTTTATTTAAAACCGATGAACTGGCCAGCTACAATTCGGCCATTAAATTTACCAGGTACAATTTTACCTCAAACCTTAGCCTCAAGGTAACCAAAACAACAAAAGTAGATTTTGGTGCCTCGGGCTGGATCAGCAATGGAAATTATCCAGGTAGTTCTAACGAATCAATTTGGGGCTCGGCCTATATTATGCCGCCGATATTAATACCAAAAGTATATTCGAACGGTTTAAATTCTGCAATCCGCACAGGTGATATTGCCAATCCATATACTTTATTAACGCAAACCGGCTACATTACCGAGTTTAGGAGCCAATTGTGGAGCAACATCAGGGTAACGCAGGATTTAAGCATGATCTTAAACGGCCTTTCAGCCACAGCCATGTTTTCTTTCGACAATTACAACGCCCATACCATAAAAAGAACCAAATCGGTAGATGGTTATCTGGCAAAAGGAAGAGATGCATCGGGTAGTCTTTTGTTTGATAAGGTTTCTAATGGAACCAGTTTCCTGGGTTATGAAAGAAGTAACGGTGGAACAAGGCAATTTTCTACCGAAGCACAGATAAATTACAACCGTACTTTTGGTAAACACGCAATAGGTGCAATGACAATATTTAATGCACAGGATCGGGAAGATGCTTTTGCGGGTGATTTTATTGCCTCTATTCCTTATCGTTACCTTGGCGTGGCCGGACGTGCAACTTACGCTTACAACAATAAATACCTGGCCGATGTGAACTTTGGTTATAACGGTTCGGAAACTTTTGCACCTGGCAAGCGTTTTGGTTTTTTTCCTGCGTTTAGCGTGGGTTGGGTACTGTCGGAAGAGAAATTCTTCGAACCAGTTAAAGATATCTTACAGTTTGCAAAAATCAGGTATTCGTGGGGCCAGGTGGGTAACAGCGATATTGGCGGGCGCAGGTTCGGTTATATTGCTACCGTTAACGGCGGAAACGGAAACTACTCATTTGGAAACGGGGTTGATCAGAATATTAATGGATATGATATTGGCGATTATGCCGTAAATGTGAGTTGGGAGAAAGCAACCAAACAAAACATTGGTTTAGAACTAAAAACACTTCATAATGATTTATCTATCACTGCCGATGTATTTCAGGAGTTTAGAACAGCCATCTTCCGTCAGCGTGGAGATGTACCTGAATATGTAGGCGTACGCACGTTACCTTATGCCAACCTCGGCGAAATCCATAATCGGGGTATTGAAGGAACTATCGATTACAGTAAAAGAGTAGGTAACGATTGGCAATTTGGAATCAGGGGATCGTTAACCTGGACCCGTGCCATGATTATTAACGATGCAAATGCACCATGGCCATATCCATGGCAACAACGTATAGGCCGTAAATTTGGCCAGCGTTTCGGTTATACTGCATTAGGCCTGTTCACGAGCGCCGAAGATGTAGCCAATAGTCCTTACCAAACCGGTACAAATAAAGCTGGAGATATTAAATACAAGGATTTAAACGGCGATGGCAGAATTGATGGTTTCGACCAGGGGCCAATTGGATATGGTTCTATCCCAGAAATTGTGTATGGTTTTGGCCCAACTATCAACTGGAAAGGCTTTGCCCTATCCGCCTGGTTTAAAGGTATCAGTAACGTCGATATTAGCCTCAATGGCGATGGTTTGCAACCTTTCAGTCAAGGTGGAGAACGCGGAAACTTACTGGCGCAAATTACCGACCGGTGGACACCAGAAAACCAGAACCAAAACGCCATGTATCCAAGGCTTACTTATGGTAACGATAATATGAATTATGCCAACAGTACCTGGTGGGTTCGTAACGGTGCTTTTTTGCGTTTGCAAACCCTGCAGTTAAGTTATGATTTCAATAAAGCCAACTGGCTTAAAAAAACTGGTATGTCTAACTTGAGTATCTACTTTATTGGCTATAACCTTTGGACGGTTAGTGATTTCAAATTATGGGATGTGGAATTAGGTGATGGTAAAGGGGCAAATTATCCGTTACTCAAAACCTATAACCTTGGCGTTAAATGTACTTTCAAATAACACCTGAAATTTAAAGCAATGAAAAATAAATATATAAAAATCAGCTTGCTAATAGCTGCTACATCAATACTGTTTAATTCTGGCTGTAAAAAATATCTTGATCAGGTACCTGACGACAGAATTACCATCGAATCGGTTTTTCAAAAGAAAGGCCCTTCCGAACAATACCTGGCCAACGTGTACAGTTATGTTGATGATGTTTCTAACGTTTGGGAGAATACGCCCTGGGAAGGAAACTCGGACGAAATGGATATCACCTGGTCTAAATATTCGAACTATAGTTTAAATATTGGGAATCTTGGTGCCAGTAATGCCCTTTTCGATCGCTGGGGTTATTATTATAAAGGGATACGTTCAGCTACATATTTTATGAACCACATTGATGGGAATGCTGAAATATTAGCACTTAATGGTCAAAAGTTGATCGATCAGTATAAAGCAGAGGCCCGTTTTTTAAGGGCTTACTTTTACTTTTTGTTAATGCGCCAGTATGGTCCGGTGGTTATCATGCCCGAAACAGAGATTCCTGTTGATGTTGAAGCCAGCGAAATGCAGTTTCCACGCAACAGTTACGATGAGTGCGTAAATTATGTAGTGAGCGAACTGGACAAAGCTGCAGCAGTATTACCCAACGTTCCATCAAACAATGGTCAGCCCAGTAATAACGAGTTTGGCCGCGCTACAGTTGGGATTGCCCTGGCTGTAAAATCGAGGTTGTTGCTGTATGCGGCAAGCCCGGAATTTAATGGCAATGCCGATTTTGCCAATTTCAAGAATAAAGACGGAAAGGTTTTAATTAACCAGACTTACGATGTGCAGAAATGGAAAAGAGCCGCAGATGCGGCAAAAGCGGTAATTGATCTTGGCCTGTACAGTTTATACAAAACGGCAAACAGCGATCCTTTGCAATCTTACCAGGGGATATTTTCGCAACAATGGAATTCGGAGCAGATTTTTTGCCGCAAAGCCAACGATTTGCCCGGGTACGATACCAATAGTATGCCCCGGCAGGCTGGTGGTTGGAATGGTGTTGGCGTAACCCAAGAACAGGTAGATGCCTATTTTATGAACGATGGTAAAACCATTTCAGAATCTGCACTATATTCAGAAACGGGTTTTACTACCCAGAACAATGTTAAGGTTTACAATATGTACATTAACCGCGAGCCGCGTTTTTACGCTTCGGTAACCTACAACAATGCCGTATTCCAGGGAGGTAACATGTCGGCCGCGGCCCCCATCTCTTTTTTGTTTTTGGGCGGAAGTGGTAAAAACGGACACGCAACTGATTTTACCAAAACAGGTTATTTAGTCAGGAAAAACGTCAATCCGGTAACTAATAATGGCTCGGGCGGTAACGGAACAAAAGCAAGCCGTACACTGGCCTTATTCAGGCTGGGGGAGATTTATTTAAACTATGCCGAAGCATTAAACGAATATGCTCCTGGCAATGCTGATATTTTAAAATACGTTAATCTCATCCGCGAGCGGGCAGGTATTGCACAATATGGTAGCGTAAACTTACCGGCTCCGGCTAGTCAGGCCGATGTGCGTACCCGTATATGGCAGGAACGCCGAATTGAACTGGCTTTCGAATCACATCGCTGGTTTGATGTAAGACGCTGGAAAATCGTGGCCCAGGTAATGGGTGATATGCACGGGATGGATGTGAACAAGAATGATGATACTTTTTATAAAAGGGTAGTGGCCAGTCAGCATTTATTCCGTTTCCCGGCATCATATTTCTTCCCGATCAGGCAGTATGAAATGGACCGCTCAAAACTGGTGGTGCAAAACCCCGGTTGGTAATTAGTCGCTTATCCTTAATTTTTATAATGATGACAACACAAAGAAAATATAAAATATTACTGATCCTATTTGGATTAATCAGTACGGTTTCCTGGTACGGTTGCAAAGATGATGTGGATCTTCCCGACCAGCCCCTCGAAAATTATGTTAATGTATATATGCCACAAGGTGTAAATGGTCCTGTAACAACCAATCTTAAAGTAAAAGACAACCTGGTACAAACCGTAGTTTTTGGTGCCGATTATGGTGGTTACGGTTACCCCGATGCAGATGTGCCGGTTTCGTTTGCGGTAAATAACGCCCTGGTGGCAAGCTATAATACGGCTAATAACACCAACTATCAGGTGCTGCCCGCAACGGCTTATACTTTATCGGCTACAAATTCGGTTATCCCGCAGGGTAAACTAAGTTCTACACCCTTAAAAGTTAATTTTAAAACAACCGGATCAGGTGCCATGAATGCCTTTACCACTTATCTGTTGCCCATTACCATGTCGTGCCAAACCGTTAAGGTCCGCGAAGCGCTCAAAACGGTTTATTACATTGTAACCGCATTGCCCGATCTTGCCGACTATCCCAATTACGACCGGACAAAGTTTAGCATCTTAAATTTTTCTTCGCAGGAAGCAAATGGTGAAGGGCCGAACAACGGCAGGGCTATTTTTGTGCTCGACGGCGTAAACACTACATTCTGGCATTCTCAGTGGCAAAATGGTACCGCTTCACCGCCGCACTATTTAACCATTGATATGGGCGAATTAAAAACCTTTCATGGTTTATCCTTCCTAGCGAGGCAAAGTGCCGATAATGGCAAACCAAATGAGTTAAACCTGCAGTTAAGTGCCGATAATGTAACTTGGACAGACTACGGAAACCTGAATTTACAGAATACACAAAATCTTCAGTCAGTGTTTTTTCCGCAGGCCTTTAATAAACAGGCGAGGTACTTTAAAATTACGATCAATTCGTCTTTTGGCTCAAATGTAACCCATTTGGCCGAATTGTACGCCTTCTAAAAAAAGAGCGGCTTTACCGGCATTGTATTTGGCCCCCGCTGGTAAGGCCCTCTTTATTCCATGTTTAAATGTTCCATGCAGTGATTAAAGCCTGATTTATGTACGCTACGTTTATAAAAATGTATAATATGATGATCTAAACCTGTTTGCTTTTAGTTTTATTTGTAACGATCTGATTAACAAACGAAATTCCCCTTTCCAATTCGGCATCATCCCAAACCGGAAGATGTATATTTAGCTATGAAAAAATTACTACTCCCGATCATTTTACTTCTATTCAGTTCCTTCAGTGGATTTTCGCAGCAAACCATCGTTAAATACCTTTCAGGGGTAGATAAAGACCATACCGTTCAATGGGATTTTTTCTGTACAGAAGGCCGTAAAAGCGGCAGCTGGACCAAAATACCTGTTCCTTCCAATTGGGAAATGCAGGGCTTTGGCGCTTACAATTATGGCCATGATAAAGTTAAAGCCAACGAACAGGGGATTTATAAACACAGATTCGTTTCTGGAAAATGGACCAATAAAAATGTTTTTATCGTTTTTGATGGCGTAATGACCGATACCAAAGTGGTACTCAACGGGCAGCAGGTTGGCCCGGTACATCAGGGAGGTTTTTATCAGTTTAAATATGATATCACAAATTTTTTAAAACCTGTTGGAGAAAATTTACTCGAAATAACGGTCGATAAAAATTCGGCTAATGCTACTGTAAATAATGCAGAGCGTAAAGGCGATTTTTGGGTGCTCGGCGGTATTTTTCGTCCTGTTTTTTTAGAAATTGCACCCAAAACATTTATTAGTAGAGTGGCCATCAATGCCAAGGCTGATGGTACTTTTGCTGCAGATGTTTATACCCAAAATTTAAATAAAGGTGATTTTATTGAAGCGCAGGTACAAACCTTGAATGGGCAGAATGTTGGTAAACCTTTTTCCATTAAAGCCAACCCAGAGGCTGATTTTACTGCGATTAAAGGGAATTTGGTTAAGCCGAAACTATGGAGTGCCGAATTTCCAAACTTATACCAAACGGTAATCAAGATCAAAAACAACAATAAAATTATCCACCAGTTTAAACAACGTTTTGGCTTCCGTACGTTAGAACTCCGCCCCAAAGATGGATTTTACGTAAATGGTACAAGGGTTATCCTTAAAGGAAGCAACAGGCACAGTTTTTGGCCCGAAACAGGACGTACCCTAAGCAAAGAGATTCAGTTGATGGATGTACGCCTGATGAAGGAAATGAATATGAACGCGGTGAGGATGTCGCATTATCCGCCCGATAGGGGGTTTTTAGAGGTTTGCGATTCTTTAGGGCTGTATGTAATTGACGAACTTACCGGCTGGCAGAATAAATATGATAACGAAATTGGGCATAAACTCGTTAAAGAGCTGGTGCTGAGAGATGTAAACCATCCATCCATTATTTTTTGGGCCAATGGCAACGAAGGGGGCTTTAACCGCGATCTGGATAACGATTATGCCTCATACGATCCCCAAAAACGAACGGTGATCCATCCATGGGAAAAATTTAATGGAACTGATACCAAACATTATCCCGATTATAGCTATATCGTAAATGCAGTAGCCAAAGGAGAAGAAGTATTCTTCCCCACAGAGTTTATGCATGCCCTGTACGATGGTGGTGCGGGTGCTTCGCTAGATGATTTCTGGAGCCAGATGCTGAAACATCCCCATATCGGCGGTGGGTTTATCTGGGCTTTCCTGGATGAGTCGATTATCCGTACCGATAAAGCCGGTATTTATGATGGTGATGGTAATCATGCTCCTGATGGCATTGTTGGTCCGCACCGCGAAAAAGAAGCCAGTTTTTACACCATAAAAGAAATCTGGTCGCCGGTTTTTATTGATATTCCTGCTATCAATCAGAATTTTGATGGTAAAATCCCTGTCGAAAACCGATATAGTTTCACCAATTTAAAGCAGTGCACATTTAGCTGGAAGCTGGTTAAATTTCCTGATGCAATAAACAATAACACCAAAAATACGGTTCAGGCATCGGGTATGGTAACAGCCGTTAATATTGCACCAGGTAAAAAAGGCGAATTGCATTTAAATCTTCCAGTTGGATGGAAAAACAGCGATGCACTTTATCTTAGCGCTTACGGGCCCGATAAAAAAGAAATATTTACCTGGAGCTGGGGTATAAAGCAACCTATTATACCAAGTGGGCTGAAAAGTAGTTTAAATGCTTCAAAAATTGATGTTCAGGAACAGGGTAATTCACTTAACTTAACGTGTGACAGCATAAACTATTACTTTGATAAAAGTACGGGCTATATCGAAAAAGTGGTTAAATCCGGCAAAACCATTTCGCTTTCTAACGGACCTGTTTTAGCTGGTGTAACCACTACACTAAAAAGTTTTAACTATAAAATGGGAGATGATGGCTATATCATCGAAGCCGGTTACGACGGTCCGGCAACACTCCAGATAAAGTGGACTTTTAAATCCGGCGATTTGCCAAAACTTACCTATCAATATGTACAAACTGGCGATGTTGATTTTATGGGAATTACCTTCAATTACCCTGAAACTGCGCTAACTGGAATGACCTATCAGGGCCGCGGACCCTACCGTGTTTGGAAGAACAGGCTGAAAGGGCAACAACTGGGCGTTTGGCACAAGGCTTATAACAATAGTATTACTGGCGAAACCTGGGGGTATCCCGAATTTAAAGGCTATCATGCCGAGGTAAATTGGGTGCGCGTAGAAAATAAAGAGCTGCCTTTTACTGTTTACATCGCCGATAAGAATATATTCTTTCAGATGTTGAAACCGGCACGAGAAATCGCCGCACTTAACAACAACAATGTAGAACCCGCATTTCCGGAGGGAAGCATCGGCTTTCTGAACGAAATCAGTGCCATTGGTACAAAATTTCAGGCCGCAAAAGTAATGGGGCCACAAAGCCAGAAAAAACATGCCGATGGTACACCAATCAGCGGCACCTTATATTTTAGCTTTTAGCCAAGCAACACCTACCCTAAAATTTAAAAAATACGATGATCAAATTATTCAAAAATAAAACTACTATTAAATTAAATACCCTGCGTAAAACAGCTTTAGGGCTTACTGCTTTGGGAATAGCTTTTTTACTCCTGCCTTCCTATATTTTAAATTTCCCGAAAAAGAGCAGGGCTAAACTTTTGCCACCAACCCTCAATTTAAAGGTAGCTGCATTGGCTACTGGCCTGCAGGCGCCAACTGCACTGGCGTTTCCCAACGAAAATGAAATCTGGGTAACCGAACAGGCTGGGAAAATCAGGGTGATTAAAGATGGGAAACTGCTCGATGCACCAGTAATCGATTTAGATAAAAAATTGGTCAGATTAAATAGAGGTTACGAAGAAAGAGGTTTATTGGGCATTGCCCTGCACCCCAAATTTAAAAGCAATAAAAAGTTTTATGTGTATTACAGCAGGCCTTCGGCACAAAAATCCAATCATACCGGTGTACTGGCTGAATATGAATACAATGGAAATCAAATTAATGCCGAAAGCGGGCGCATTATCCTCACCATTGAAGAACCAGACGGGAACCATAACGGCGGTTGTATCCAATTTGGAAAAGACGGCTACTTATATGTTTCCTTTGGCGATGGCGGCGGGCAAGGCGACGAACATGGCACAATTGGAAACGGCCAGGATTTAAATACCTGGCATGGTAAAATTCTGAGGATCGATATCAACACCGAAACCGGTTATAAAGTGCCTGCTGATAACCCTTTTATAGGTAAAAAGGATGCAAAACCCGAAATCTGGGCTTATGGTTTCCGTAACCCTTGGCGCTTTTCTTTTGATAAACTTTCGGGAGAGTTGTTTGCAGGAGATGTTGGCCAGTCGACATGGGAAGAAGTAGATATTGTTAAAAAAGGTGGCAATTATGGCTGGCGTACCATGGAAGGTACGCACTGCTACAAACCAGCAACCGGATGCGACATTAAGGGACTTGTTATGCCGATAACCGAATATCACCATAACGAAGGCGTATCTGTAACTGGTGGGTATGTGTACAACGGCAGCCTGGTGCAGGTATTAAAAAGAAAATATCTTTTTGCCGATTGGACAGGCAGGATTTATTACTTGCAAAAATCAGCTAACAAATGGGACAGAGGGAAGGTATTGATACAAACTTTAAGAGAAAATGCAAAAATAACGGGCTTTGGCGAAGATGCTTCAGGCGAATTGTACATGCTTACCAACCAGGATACCGGTCCTGAAAATAAAGAAGGTGCATTATATAAAGTAGTGAAATAACAGATAACCTTCTCCAGTACTAAAACTATCCTTCTGGTAAAAAAGAAGACTACATAAAATTACTGCATCTGGCAAAGTAAATTTACGTTGCTCAAATGCAGTAATTTTTAAATCAGGTTGGTTTTATTAAATTATAAACTAATTCGGATCATATACCTGTAGAATGGAATAAACCACATTACACTAATTTTTCTGCTCACGCTTCCAATTATCGAACTTTAATCTCAGTGCTTTTATCGGGTTTGTGGTTTCGTCTGTTTGGTTTACAATAAGGTTAAGATATGGTTTCTCCTGTTTGTCATCCGGTTTGGCAACCGTTAAAAAAGCACTCAGTGCTTTTCTTTCACCACAACGTTTATCGCCGCCATATTCGGCACCGGTTTCTAAAGCCAGCATTAAAATTTCCTGGATGGGCAATGATGCTTTTTGTGCTTTTACAATTACTTCGAGCATTTTATTAAGCATTTCTTTATTGCTCAGTGTATTTCCCTGTATAGATACCCCTTTTGCAGTTATAGTACCGCCCTCAGTGGTAGTTTGTTGGCCTGTGTAAGTTTCTGCCTTATCTATATTATTAATGCATACTACGGCATATTGTTGTTGTTCAGGATCAAAGTCTGGGTCTTTTAGTGCTTTTAATATTTCTTGCGGAGTTGCATCCGCCAGTATCATTTGAATACCCTTTTGGCGTGCAGCGTTATTGCTCATGGCCTGCACCACTATGGCGCCCTTCGCCGGAACTATAGCGCCAATACCGTAAACACTATAAGTACATGAAGCGCCCGCAATGCCAATTTCTTTTGTTTTTGGATCGATAATTATGATCGACCAGGTTGCCCTGGCGATACCCGTAGAGATAACCAATATAGAAAGCGTAAAAATTAGCTGTTTTAGTGTTTTCATGCGGTCAATCATTGTTTGTTAATTTACACTAAATTTAATATTTGTACGCGAGCTTTCTGTTAAAAACTAATTGATAATCTGTTTTTGCCATTCCATACCTTCACTTTTATCCAATAAGATACTGATCGAAACTTCATAATATTCATCTTTAGCACCACAGGTCATCTTGGCCTGCTTTCCATAGGTATGCAACAGCCGCTGCCTGATATTTTCGAGGCCTGTATGGAATCCGGTATCGTTCAGCCCAGTGTTGATCAGGTTGGATGTTTTGAGTATAAATACTCCATTTTCAAGTTTCAAGGTGATTTTTCCGGGAGTATCCGCATGGCTTAGGTCGCCGTGTTTCACCATGTTTTCGGTTAGGGTAAGCAGAACCAATGGAATAATCCGTATTTCCTCAATCGCTTCGTTATAGCAGAAATCAATAAAAAGAGCAGGTTGCCTGAGCCTGCTCAGTTGCAATAAGTTCTCTACCTGACTAATCTCTTCTTCAAGGTCAATAATCTCTGGCCCATGCTCACATTCCAGCGCATAGCGGGTCAGTTTCGAAAGGTATCGTACCGCTTCTGCTGCCTTGGGCTCGGTTTTATGGGTGCTGTTATAGATGTAGGTGAGCGTGTTGAACAAGAAATGCGGATTAATCTGGGCTTTAAGGTAGGCGTTTTTGGCAGTTGCGAGTTCGATCGCGATTTCTTTTTGTTTTAACTGCTTTTTAATGGTGTCTTTTTCAAGTTCGGCTGTTCGCTGTTTCTGTTCCATAAATTGTTGCAAGAAATAGTACGCTGTTGCAAAGAGCATAAAAAATATTCCCCTCCACAATATGGAAAACACAAATTTCCAATCTGTTACTGCAAGGTCGGTAATGGAAAGCCATTTAAATTTGGAAAGGAATCGGTCTGCGAAAAAGGCAATTGCCGTGTAGAAGCATATTTCTACCAGAATCAGTATTGCTATTCTAAAATAGGCACCATTTTCACGTTTTAGTATTTTTTTAAGTACAAGTTCGGCATGTACATAAAAGAGACTTATATTGATGATATAATGGGCGAAATAATTGAATGTGGGTGCCCTGATCTTAAGTATGGTAGCAACTAAAAGATACTCATAAAGGATGAAAATAAACCAGGCGAAGATGTGCCATCGGTAATTTTTTAGCCAGTTTTTCATTTTGTTTTTTAAGTTAATATTCCGTTTCACATCAGTTGTTAATGGCCTTGCGTAAGTTGGTGTTTTTAGGGTTTTCATATGGTTAGGTTTCATTTATGAAAAGAATAAACGACCTAAAATCAAGCAGGAAAACGGCCTTTGTTTTCCGCTCAAAAAAGCATCTGGATATAAATTTCCAAAAAAGTGATCCGACTACCAGCACCATGACTGTGGTTACAACCGCAACAACACATTCAGATCAGAATGGGGTTTTCTTAGAGCCGCTTTGAGATTAAAGTGCCCCTGCCAACATACTCCATAAATGAAGTTTTGTATTGTGGAGTCATGATTACTTCATATTTGCCTAAATCGATCTTGTGCCCGTTGATCTCCCTTACAAACTCGGTGTTGATTATGTATGATTTGTGCACCCTGTAAAAGTTTGGGTTTTCGCTCAGTTTTTCTTCCATCTCTTTGATGGTCATATACACAGAATAGTTGTTGTTCTGAGTGTAGATGTGTACGTGGTTGTTCGATCCCTGGAGATAGATAATATCTTTCTTCAACACCTTGGTAAGCTTTCCCCGTTCGCCATTAGTCCTCAAGAAAAATGCCTGTCCGTCTTCCATCATCAAATCTTGCGAATCGTAGTATTCGGTAATTACCTGATTTACCACTTCTGCAAAATCGCAAATATTGAAGGGTTTTAACAGGTAATGCTTGGCCCTTACCTTAAATGCCTCAATAGCATAATCCGGATAGGAGGTAGTAAAGATAACTTTATGCTCGCTGCGTTTGAGGTTGTCGGCAAGCCTGATTCCCGACATGGCCGGCATATCAATATCCATGAAAATAAGCTGCCTGCTGCTCTCATTGCTAATTTCACTCAGGGCTTCTACAGGCTTGGTGTATGTTTTGTAGACCTTTAACCGCGGTATTTCCGCGATGTAATCTTTTAGGATATTGATGGCGCTCTCGTCGTCATCAATGATGATGCATGATATGGAGTCTTTCATGAAGCAATATATAGGTAGACAATACCAATATAACTATTTATTCATTAATAGAATAAATATGTAGTAGAATATATGGTATTATAGAGGGATGAAATAAGACCTGACACGGTATTTAGCTTTCTTTTAGTCAGATGCTATTAGCTTAACTTTAAAGATTAAGCACAAGTGATCCATCTGGATTAACCAAAAACCTGTCAACAGATTAGGTGTAGGAGAAAATACTTTGTCAATAAAAATATTAATCAGCACCTTGTTAAAGGGTGGAATGAACCTGCGGCGTTCGAAGGGAATTGTGACAGTGCATCCAATATATTGAGTATTTTTTTGATACTATTCCAATCCGGCGCTAAAATCGATACCGTAATTAAAATCAAGGAGTTCAGTTGGATGTAGTTTTAAGCCAATGGCTAATCTGGTAATGGTAATAAAACTCGGACTTGTTTCTCCATTTTCATACTTGATAATATCTCCGGTGTTTACACCGCTTCTTTTATAAAATTCGCGATAAGAAAGTTTCTGCTTTTCTTTTAACGATCTTAAATGTTGACCAAAGCTTTTCAGAATTATTTTTTCTTTCTCACTAATCATTATTATAAAATAAGAACGGCAATGTCTTTTATATTTTAAATAAAATCGTCATGTAATTACTTGACATTTTGAATTTTATTATATACATTTACGTATTAGAAAAATAAAAACTAAAAAATAAGTACAAGGTAAAATTAAGAGTCTTGCAACCTCAAATCTCACGCCGTTGGAGCAGGACAGCAGATTTTATCCCATTTCTTATAGCGGAATTGCTATCTTTAGCCTTTCCAAAATAAGAGTGGGCTTCTGCTGTAATTCCATTTCAACGTAAGGCGTGAGAAACATTATGAGGTTATGGTTTGGGGAGTCCACTTTTGTTCTTCCGGTAACAAGACTCGTATATCAATACGAGCATGAGAAAACAGAGATTATTTCAGGTTAAAAAGGTGTGCCTCGGTAAGGCGAAAGTAATTTGCTATGGTCCATTTTCTGTGCTCAATTTTTCTGTATTTCTTTTTCAACCACTATTAAGTTGCCCGTTTGATCGGCTTTATGCGCTAAAGCCTAAAAATCCAGAATAACTTGTTGAGTGGTATGGCCCGTCTTATTTTTCGGGTGTTTTAATCGCCTTATTTATTATTCTCCTATTTAAAAAATTAAACGGATTTGCCGTAATGGGAGTGCTATGTCCAGGCTTTTTTGTGCTACTGCTACCTTTTCCGCAAAGTGGGTACAGTGGTTGGGTGAGCTGCCCCGGAGGGTTTTTCCGGGCAGTTCGTACCCTTTTATTATTTAATTTTTACCATACTTTTTAAACTAATATGAAGATCAAGGACCGTTGTCTGCTGCTTTTTTTCCTTTGTTGGGCCTTCCTGTACAGTCCGTTGGTTGCGCTATCTGTGTTTCCGCTCGAACAAGATGAAGCTGTGCTGCCAGAGCATGCATGTGCCGGGCACGAAGGGGCCAGATGTAAAATACATGCCCATAAAGTTGAGCAGGAGAATGATTCGAGGCTTTCTTTTTTTAACAAGTATGAACAGTTTATGTATGGAATTAAATAATCATTATCTTTTTGATTGGCTCTATGCTTTGAAACCTAAAAAAACTGTATAAGCACTTTGGTAGAACAGTCGGTTTTGAATAGCATATGTTCTGTTTCAATCTTTTAATTAGCTAACCGTTTAAAAATTGAAGGATTTAGATCTTAATGGCATTGCCGTGTCTTTTTTGAGGGTTATTGCACTGGGATAATCTATTTATAACAGCAATTACGCCTTTTTAACATGCAGTTGCATTGTAAATCCTATAAAACTAACCAAACATAATGAAAAAAAATATTTGTTGTATCGTATTGCTCCTGTATGGAATATGTGAAGTTGCAATGGGCCAGGTAAAGGCTCTGGATAGTGTAGCGCCAGTGTATGTGGGAGGGAAGCTTCCCCCCGCAATTTATGATGTAAAAAACAAGGTACTTACAGGAGGGGTACTATCTGAGGCTTCTCTTGCAAAGGATTTTGATAAACTGATCGTTATTGATTTTTGGGCGAGCTGGTGCGGTTCGTGTTTAAAAAAGTTTCCGCTGTTGGAAAAAATACAAGTTCAGTATCCTGAAGATATCAAGGTGTTGCTGGTTAATTCGGTTGGCACAGGTGATTCAACCAGGTCATTAATGGAGAAAGTAAAGGCTGGATCGGCAGCGGGTGCTGTAGGGGAAACGGGGCTGTCTTTTGTTGTGGAGGATAAGTTGTTTCTAAGTGCTTTTCCACACCGCGCTATTCCGCACTATGTGTGGATTATCGGTGGTGCTGTAGCTGGGATTACATCAAGCGATTTCCTGACGGAGGAAAATATAATCATGATGGTAGAGCGTAACAGGAAACATGTGCTCATTGCAAGTAAATCTAAAAAAAACAAAAAGGCGGGGGAGTAAATTATGGGAAGATTGTTTTTAATTTTTGTATTCACATGCTTTGCTTTTTTGGCAGAAGCACAAGAAGTATTAAAAGGGATAGTTCGTGATGTTTCCGGAAAACCGATTACCGGGGTAATGATCGGGGCTGCTCCAGTTAAACCATTTGCGACGGGCAATGACGGTTCTTTTATATTGGCATTGAAGGCCGGAAAATATAAACTTTCGTTTTCGGCGATGAATTTCAATGCATTGGATACGTTAATTTCAGTTCCCTTTTCGGGGATATTGGAGATTGCGCTCACAGGAAAGGATCTTCAGCTCGAAACCGTAGAAGTGAGCACGGGCTATCAAACCCTGCCTAAAGAACGGGCCACGGGGTCTTTCCTGCAATTATCAAATAAAGTATTAAATGAGCAGGTAGGAACCGATATTGTTTCGAGGCTAGAGGGGATTACCAGTAGCCTGAGTATCGATCGCAAAAGTAATGGTGGTGGTGGTTATGGAATCATTATTAGGGGGATCGGCACTTTGCAAGGACCAAGAAGCCCGCTAATTGTACTGGATAATTTTCCTTACGAAGGAGATATCAATAATATCAACCCAAACGATGTTGAGAGTATCACCGTGTTACGGGATGCCGCTGCGGCCTCAATCTGGGGTGCAAGAGCGGGTAATGGGGTAATTGTGATCAATACCAAAAAGGCGCGGTATAATGATAAACTGAAGATTTCGTTTTCTGGAAACCTGAAGGTTACCGCAAAACCCGACCAATTTTACCAGAGCAAAATAAGTGTAGATGATTTTATCGATCTGGAGAATTTTCTTTTCGATAAGGGCTACTATACCAGTTTTGAAAACAGTATCTCCAAGGTGCCGCTATCTGAGGTGGTAGAGCTGCGCATTGCAGCACGCGATGGATTAATCACAAATGAGAAGGCCCAATCGCTGATCGATGCCCTGCGGGCTTATGATTTTAGGCACGAGCTGGATAAATATGTGTTTCGGGCCGCAACTGCACAGCAGTATAACCTGCAAATGAGTGCGGGTACCGAGCGGAGGAATTGGTTGCTTTCGGCCGGTTTCGACCATAACATCAGTTCACTGGATGCACCATTTAGCCGCTATAATTTAAAGGCAGAACAAAATTTTAAGGTCACCTCTAAATTAACCCTTACCGGTAATCTGATGTTAACCTATTCAAATAGTAGAAATGGAAAAACTGATCCATCCCAGATCAGTTCGGGCACAGGCATACTTCCGCCTTATACACGCCTGGCCGACGATGCAGGGAATTCTCTTCCGGTGATAAAAGATTATCGGTTAAGCTATATTAATTCGGCCGGTGCTGGTAAATTGTTAAACTGGTCGTACTATCCGCTGGAAGATTATAAATATGCCAATTCGGTTAACAATGTGAACGATGTTCTGGCATCTTTAAGGGCATCCTATAAAGTTTTCGATTGGCTTAAAGTTGGTGCAACTTACCAGTTTGAGCAACAGGATGGAAAGATAAAAACAAACAATAGCCCCGAAAGTTATTTTGTGCGGAATCTGGTGAATGGTTATTCCTCGATCGATGCTACAGGAGCTTTAAAGCGCAATATTCCAATTGGAAGCATTGTAGATCAGGACTATTCGCTGCTACAGGGACATAATGCCCGCATACAGGCTGATATTGATAAAGTGATGGGCAGGCATGCACTTACAGGGATTATCGGAGGAGAGATAAGAAGCAATGAAACACAGAGCAATACTAATCGGGTATATGGGTTTAATGAGTCGACGTATTCCACATCATTTGTAGACTATCTAAACCCGGTAAAAACGTTTGTTACAGGCAACATGGAGTATGTGCCCAACAGAGATGCTTTCGGGAAAAGGCTGAACCGTTTTATTTCTGCTTTTGCAAACTTTGCCTATACTTTTGATGGACGATACACGCTTTCTTTAAGCGGCAGGCGCGATGCTTCGAACCTATATGGCTTAAAAACCAATGATAAATGGAACCCACTTTTTTCTTCAGGCTTCTCATGGGAAATTTCGAAAGAAAAATTCTGGCATATTGATTTTCTTTCTTTTCTTAAACTGAGAACAACCTTTGGCGCAAGCGGCAATACAGATCCATCCAGCACCGCAGTAACTACCATTTTGTACTCAGGTTTCAATTCGGTGTTTACCCAAAGTCCATATGCATATATTAATAATTACGCCAATCCACAATTAAAATGGGAACGTGTATATATGTTCAATGCCGCATTAGATTTCGGTTTCAGTAATAACAGGATAAGGGGCAGCCTTGAATATTATAAGAAAAAATCAGTGGATCTGTTGGCATTAACCCCAATCGACCTCACTGCAGGCGTGGGAAGTACACTGGTTAAGAATTCGGGTGTAATAGAAGGCAATGGCGTAGATCTCGAATTAAGCAGTCGGAATATGGTGGGCAAGTTTTCCTGGTCTACCGACTTCTTTTTAAATTATTATAAAGATAAAGTAATCAAGAACTACAACGGCAATTTTAACGGCAGCTCAAAACTTGATGGGAATGTTTCTTACACCGGGCTCGTGGGGTTGCCATTATATAGTATGATTTCTTTTAAGTGGGCCGGACTGGATCATGCCACTGGCGACCCATTGGGTATGCTGAATGGTGCGCCAAGTAAAGATTATAATGCTTTGATGGGCAGTTCGCTAAAGTTTGAAGATATGGTTTACCATGGCACAGCACTTCCGGTTTTTTCGGGCGGGCTTGGAAATACCTTTTCTTATGGCGGCTTTGCACTCAGTTTTAGGATGAGTTTCAAACTGGGGTATTATTTCAGGAAAAGAGCGCTGGATTATCGCTCGCTGTTTATTGGCCGTGATGGGAATGCTGATTATGCGCTTAGATGGCAGAAACCTGGAGATGAACTGACCACCAATGTACCCAGTCTGATCTATCCCAGTTCAGATCTGCGTGATGAATTTTATCGGGGTTCGGAGGTAAATGTACTGAAAGGCGACCATCTCAGGATGCAGTATGTAAACCTGAGCTATAACTTTAAGATGGGCAAGACGAAAAAGGAGGGGAGCACTAAGTGGCAAGTGTTTGTGGTGGCCAATAACCTGGGTATCATCTGGCGGGAAAACAAAGAGCACATCGATCCTGATTATGATGGCATACCGTAAGCATACGACCAACCCATCTTTTTTTTAGGCAGATATTTTTAGGCAGTTGGTTTAGTCCAATTATTTGGCATAAGTTCTTTAAGCTTATTTGCTTTGTGTGATGGTATTCTTTCAAGGATATCT